>Ga0137359_10004811_pt1 | contig 11096 bp, 10 predicted proteins | sample Mad1_40_16metaG_FD_108281 | JGI IMG/M metagenome (GOLD analysis project Ga0137359, IMG submission 108281) | Vadose zone soil microbial communities from Angelo Coast Range Reserve, California, USA - Mad1_40_16 metaG | ecosystem: Environmental > Terrestrial > Soil > Vadose zone | place: USA... | reverse complement strand
TGGCGCCCCATGGGATTAACATTGAGGGCGCCCGGCGGACGGGCGGTTGGCGCGTTAGTTGAACTGTAGACACCACGGCGGGGCACGGCGCTGTTGACTCCATTGTCCGTTGATTTCGTCAACATAGATCTGCTCCTTGTGCACAATTGAGCGCGATATCGTACATTCGATCTTTGCGCTCATGAAAGCTACGATGCAATCCCCAATGACCCCCACGCAGGGGCAGTACCTGGCATTCATTTACGCCTACACGCGGGTCCTGCGGCGCCCGCCTGCCGAAGCGGACATTCAAAAATACTTCGAGGTCACCCCACCCACCGTGCATCAGATGTTGACCACCTTGGAACGTAAGGGCCTGATCCGGCGCACACCCGGCGTCGCCCGCAGCATGTTGCTGGTCGCGCCCGACTCTCTGCCGGTGCTGCGCTGAGCCGCGGCGCGCATCGATTTTGCCTCCCCGCCACGGGATTTACCCGAAGAGCAGCTGCAGGCGCCGGTTTCCCAGCCACGGCACTGGAAGATCGATCTTTGCGAAGCCGGCCGCCATGAGAAGTGGATTGTGGGCGCGCTTCTGGAAGCGCACCAGGATCTCCCGCTCGGTGATCATCACATGGGCGACTGCGTTGATGAAGTCGCGGAAGATGTGCTGGGACTTGGCGGTCGCGTAGCCGTTGCCGAGCTGCTCGCCGAGGAGCCGATACAGGCTGCTGGCCATCAAGGTGAGCTGCAGATCGCAACTGACCCTCATGGCGACCGCGGAGGACAGGGCAATCTGGCGGATCGGTCCTCATAGTCGCGCAGCGTGACCGTGTGGTCCAAAATACGCGGCGTGCGATAGGTGCGCGCGATGCTCTCGAGTTCGATCCGGCGCCAGGCCGAGGCCGGCTGGGTGCGGATCTCCTGAAGCATCTTCGGGTCACGGCGGCGCAGCGTGATGAAAGGGATGCCGAGCTCGTTGAGGCGGCTTAAGTTCCGGTAGGTGGTGAGCTTGGAGTCGAACACCGAACTCATGACGTGACTGTGCCGGGCACTGCCGAAGAGCTTCAGCGCCAGCAGCGAGCGCATCGCCTGGGCCGCGGGGATCTGCTGTGTGCCGGGAAAGCCGGCGTGCTGCCCGTCGATGGATTCAAGGGCGCCTCTCGCACTTGCTGCTGCATTAGACATATCGATCGTAGCGGCTCGATAGCGCGTAGGTGGAAGGGCGAGCGAAGGTTTCTTGACGCCCTCGTCACGTCGTACGATACTGGCCTGGTCGCGCAGCTTCTGACGCTGCTTTAAAACAATCGACCCGTGCAGGGATGGCACTTACCCTCTGTTCTGGTCCCCGTCTTCGAACAGGGGGTCACGCATGTTGAAAAAGCTCTCACCCGTAAACTTGCTCGTATCGCTGCTATCGATCCTTGTATTCAGCGCCACGAGTTATGCTCAAACAGTCACCTCGCTCAGCATGACGAGCGACCCAGGCGACTATGTCGGCGGAGGACAGACCTACCTCCTCACCCCGACGAATGGCACCTTCAGTGCCTCGGTCAATTACGACGGCGGTGTATCCATCGCATATCAGGGGTTCATTCTGGGAGACTTCTGGAACCTGGATTTCGCAGCCCCCAACAATCAGCCATTGACTCCGGGTACCTACCTCAACGCGACACGCTTTCCGTTCCAGCTTGCAAGCGTTCCGGGGCTTGCCGTGTACGGAGACGGTCGCGGTTGCAATGGCGACAATGGCTTCTTCCAGGTCCTGCAGGTGGTCTACGGGCCCAATAACACCGTGACCGGCTTCGATGCGACGTTTGAGCAGCACTGCGAGGGAGGAACTCCTGCGCTACGCGGCGAGATCCGCTACAACGCGAGCGTCGTGGTTGCGGTAACGGCACCGACGAACATCAAAGTTGTTGAGAATCAGAACGTAGCGTTTACCGTGACGGGCCAGGATCAGCAGTCACGCCGGGTGGTACTGACCGCATCCAATTTGCCGGCTGGCGCCGCCTTCACCGATCTTGGCAATAGCACGGGTTCTTTCAATTGGACGCCCACGAGTGCGCAAGCGGGCGCGTATTTCATTGCTTTTAATGGCAATAACCAGGCGGGCAACACCACAACCGCTTTGACGCAAATCATCGTCATTCCGCCTCCGCCTCCTAATGATGACATCCTGTCCGCGACCCAAATTTACTCGTTCCCGTATTCGACCAGCGAGGATGTGACGAACGCCACCTCATCGCCGAGTGAGCCGTACTGCTACGGGAATTCGCAAAGCGTTTGGTTCACCTATACGCCGACGGCGAACGAACGCCTCGAGGCCAATGTCTTCGGGAGCAATTACGACACGACGCTCTCGGTCTACACGGGGTCCCCGGGGAACTTGACCCAGGTCGCGTGCAACGATGATGCCGGCGGGACTCTGCAGTCTCGAGTCAGGTTCGATGCCGCAGCAGGCACGACTTACTACTTCATGGTCGGGTCCCTGTACACGCAGTCGCCGGCGAATCTCGTCTTCAATCTGCAACTCGCACCGCCGCCGTTCACGTTCTCACCGACCATCTCCCAGTTCGGCACCGTGAGCGCATCGACGGGGGCAGCAACCGTCAATGGCTCGGTGAGCTGTAACAATAACTCGTACATCACGATCAGCGGACAGATCAAGCAGACCAAAGGCGGAGTACCGATCAATGGCTTTTTCTCCGCCTTCGTGCCCTGTAACACTACGACGGTCCGCTGGAGCGCGGGCGTGCAATCTCAAACTCAGCTCTTCCATGGGAGGTCCGCGCTGCTCTTCACGGGAGGCAAGGCGAGCATTACCGGTGTCGCATATGGGTTCGCCCCCGATACGGGGGAGTTCAAACAGGTGAATATCAGTTCAACCGTGACTCTGCGCGGCGCACAGTAGCGAATTGTCTTTCGAGAATTCGGGGTCGCTGGCTTTCTGAGCCAGCGGCCCTTTGTTCGCAGGGAATAGGCGGAGTTGATGAGTGTGACCGACTGACCGAATCTTGATTCCGGCGCTGGGGCTGGGCGTGCTCGCGCTCAACTGCACCGGGCGTTTGCGAAGGCCATGGCTTCCGGCACTGAGATCTGGCTATGTATAATCCCGACCGCTGGCAACAGTCTGCTTTCTGAAGCCATATCGAGTCGCTGAATGTCTCCAACTGGACGTTCTGAGAGCTACGACTGGAAAGCTCGAGCCTAGGATTCACACATCGGTGTATCCCTACGCAGCCTTACGTGGCCCCACATACCGCGAAAATTCACATGCTAATCACACTTGGCGCCCGTCATCGCGCCAAACAGCATGTTTTGAAGCTCCGAACGCGCCGCTCGCGTGGGTTCGATTCCCATCGCCCGCTCCACTCTCAGGCAACGCCAGGCCACGCAGGGCTACAAGATTGGGGTCAAGACATTGATCCGATGCGAAAGTCTTGGGAATCGACGTTGATTGGGCGGCGGCCTTGTCGCCTCACGTATCCCCGCTTTGCCCCGAGATTCACACGCACAGTCACACGCAGCAGTTCGCAAAAATGAATTGTGTGATTCCCACGCTGCCCTCGTGGCGAGAGCGATCGCGGGTGGCTGGACCCGAAGCCGTCGATAACGACCGGCGGCTTTAGTCATCGCCATCGCGAATGACTGCTTCGGAGCATTCAACCGTGCTGCCCGCGCGACTATCCGTGGATCAGGTGGGCGCGAACACGGCGCTAGCATCGGCTGGCGTGGAGTTCTGCTTCAAGGATCCAGTTGGTTACCAGTTATCGGATCCACGGGGACAAAATAGTAGGCGCGAACTCCTTTGTAGGTGGTGAAGTCTCCGCCAAAATATAGCGACGTACCGGAAGTGGAGATGGTTTCGACACCAGCGTCGGTAGTGAAAAGATCTGAGAATGACGTATCCACTGTGCCTGTGACCGCGTCCAGTTTTGCCGCTGAGTGAAGAAAGCCGTTTTGGCTATAGTAGCCGGCAACGTATATGAAATTTCCCAGCACCATCATGGAAGGGATAGGGGGCGAACCCAGTACTGGAACATTTGGCACGAATGCCGCATTGGCAGTCCCAGTACTCAAGTCGAGGGAGTGCACTGGGGCCGCGTAATAGTTTTCTGCGACATAGACCGCGGTGGGTGAAAAAGCGAGGGCCGTAGGGCTGCCAGCTGCCGGCGCAGCGTTTGCAGCAAATACGGTGTCGTAGGCACCGGTCGCAGTGTTTGCCCGGCCGAAAGGGGGCGCGGGAACACCCGCGTAGGTGGCGGAATTATCGGTGAAATAGACGTACGGCCCGTTACTGCCGACAGTGGTCACGATTGTTTGGGAGGGCAGAGCAGCGGCTCCGGTAAAGGTCGTGTCCAGAACGCCAGTGGCCAGGTCCACCTTGGCCAAAGCGTTGCAATTTGCCCCCCGGTACGTGCTAAAACGGCCGCCAACGAAAAGAGCCGATCCACTGGAGGCCAGGCCTAACACGATGTCATTGAGTCCCGCGGGCCGCGTGAACGTGGTGTCGAGCGCGCCGGTAGTACCGTCAATCTTAGCCAGGAAATTGGCTGACGCACCGTTGTAACTCGAGAACCAGCCGCCGGCATAGAGCGCACCGTTGACCAGGATCAGCGAATCGATTTTTCCGTCACTGCCCGGAGTGCTCGTGAAGGCGGCATCGGCCACCCCATTTGCATTCAGCTTCGCTAGGTTTGAGACCAATTGACCGCGGTAGGTGCGAAACACACCGCCGGCAAAAAGGCTCGTGCTATTCGACACTAGGGTGGCGGCGGTATTGTCCAGACCCGTGGCTTGTGTGAAGGCAGAATCCAGCGCGCCGCTGGTAGCATCGATCTTAGCCAGGCGAACCGCCGGTTGGCCCTGATAGGTAGTGAATGAGCCGGCGAGATACACCGACGTGCCGCCCACGACAAGGCCATTTACGGAACCGTTGAATCCGGTACCAGTATTGAACGTTGAGTCCAAAGCGCCGTCTATGGTGCTGATCTTGGCCACGCCTGCGCTGGGATGCGACCCGTAGCTTGAGAATTTTCCGCCCATGTAGAGTGAAGAGCCGGATATCGCCATGGACTGGACGGTGCTATCAAACCCGGACCCACTACCTGCACTCGAATTGAACGCGGGATCCAAGGCTCCAGACGTCGCATCCAACTTGGCGAGATTGCCGTACATATTGGCAAAAAAGCCGCCGACGAACAATGAATTTCCCGACAACTGCATTGTGAGCACATTGGTAATCATGCCTGCCTGGGTGTTGAAACTGCTGACCGGTGTACCGCTTGCGGCGTCCCAGAGGGCGACACCATAGCCACCCACGTAAAGTGATGTGGGCGTGGCGATGAGCGCGGCTGGAGTACTGACCAGCGGAGTGGACGGCTGCACAAAAGTTGCGTCAAGATTTCCGGTATTGGCATCCACCTTGATGACCGAATAAACGTCCGGCGATTGCGCAACTCCACGATAAAAACTGAAGCTGCCGGCGATATAGAGGGACGAACCACTTGCGGCGAGTGCAGAAACGTAGACTCCTCCATCACTCGTTTGGAAAAACGTCGAGACGAGCTGGCAAGTCTTGGCATCGAGCGCCGCAAGGCCGGGAGCACTTTGGCCGCGGTAGCGGGTGAAGTATCCGCCCACGTACAAGGTTGATCCGACATAAAGAGCGGTATTGACTTGATTGTCAAAGCCGGTTTGTAGATCGCAGCCGAGCTGCGGTGCGCCTGAGACCGGGTCGATGACTGCGCCGCGCGGCGCCTCATAGGGATTTACGGCCGTAAAGGCGCCGCCAAGAAACCAATTCGTGCCATCACTCACCGCTGCATAAACCGGGCCGTTGGTTCGGATTCGAATGGACGTCACGGTGGCAGTGACACTTGTGCCCTGCCGATCCGTTACTTGGATGATTGCAGGACCACTGCTCGTGCCGGCGGTATAGACACCCGCCGCGTCGATTGAACCTGGGCCCGAGAGTACGGTGTACCGGTAATTAAGCGCGCCATCCTGTCCTGCAAAGGGAAAGGATTGGCCTGAACTGCTGGTAATCGTGATCGAGGTCGGTTGCACCGAGAGCGCTGGATTGACGGTGATGGTAATCGGGAAGGTGGTCCCGAGTCCGTCGGTGACCCGGATAGTGGCTGTGCCGGGCGAGGTCGGTGCCTGATAAAGCCCCGAGCTGGCATTGATCGTGCCGGCGCCCGACGTGACGGCGTAGCTGTACGGCGCTTGCCCGCCAACGGACTGAAACGTCTGAGTCGTATTCACCGCCACAGCGCCGCCGGAAGGCGACAGGCCAAGAACTGCATTGATGGTGAGTTGGGCGAGCGCCTTGGCTCCCGCAGCATCGGTCACTGAGACCGTGGCCGAACCGGCGGCACTAAGTGCCGTATAGACTCCCGCACTGGTGACGGATCCTGAACCCGCCGTGACACTGAAGGAATACGGCGGTTGGCCACCTGAGGCAACGAACGGCACGGAGGTCGCGCCGTCGATCGTGGCGCTCGTCGGCTTGATCCTGAGTGGTGAACCCGAGCCGCCTCCAGATCCTCCCCCAGATCCTCCGCAGGCACTCATCAACACCATGCATCCCAAAATGATGAACGCTCGATGCCGTCGTCCGTAACCGTGAACCACCGCCCTCTCCCTGGCCGCCGTCTTTGGCGTTGTTCACCGGATAATAGCGGCAATTGGCCGGTGTGACACCTCTATGCGACTTAACAAGGTAAGGTTCGTTACGAGTGATCACGCATGCGGGACTCGCTGCATTCAAAACATTGGAATGTATGCGGCTCTCCATCCGGTGCATTGTGAGCTATTGAGCTTCCGCTCCAACGGCCGCTTTCTTCTATGATCCGCTTTACTGAATGGCCGGAACTGGCCCGATCGGAGACCTGCGACTGAAAGGCTCGACCCTGGGATCTCGCACTTCAAGGTATCCCTACATAGCCTTACGTGGCCCCACATACCGCGAAAATTCACACGCTAATCACACTTGGCACCTGCAGTCGCAGCAAACCTCCTGTTTTAAAGGCTCGGAAGCGCCGCCCGTGTGGGTTCGATTCCCATCGCCCGCTCCACTCCCAGGCAACGCCAGGCCACGCAGGGCTACAAGATTGGGTCAAGGCATTGATCCGATGGGAAAGTCTTGGGAAATCGACGCTGAGGGGGCGGCGGTGTCATGGCCTCACGTATCCCCGCATTGCCCCGAAGTTCACACGTACAGTCACACGCAGCAGTTCACAGAAAATAAATTGTGTGATTCCCACGCTGCCCTCGTAGCGAGAGCGATCGCAGTTGGCTGGACTCGACCCTCTGCCGACGGCCCCAAGTGTCCGGTATCGGGCAGCCGATTTGACCCGCCACACGACAAGTGGTGTAGCCAATCCAATCGTTTACGGAGGAGCGTGTACCGATGAGCAATCGGACATATGTCTGTTTTGACTGTCGGACGACCGAGAGGGTCCCAGCCCTGCGAATTGCCAGAAATTGCAGGAAGTGCCACAAGCCGGCCGAACACGTCTTCTATAAATTCAAGATCCCGAAAAGAGGTGATAACACCGGTTGGGCGATCCTGCAAAAAAAGGTGCGTCCGCTGAATCTCGAAATTCAAACTAAGGTCCTATTCCGAATGAGGGCCGAAAGGGCTCGGTTGGAACGAGTGCTTTCCCAAACTCCTCCCGAAAAAGAATCGCGGAGACTCGAAATCACCCGAAAGCTCAAGATGATGGAGAAGCAGAAATCCGAGTGGCTTCGCTGGTGAGTCGTTGAATCTGAATGGCTGCAATTCGGCGTCCAATATGCACATCTCAGTGTCTCGTGTTGGCCGGCTGGTGACGACCAAGTCGGAGCTGTCTTGATCGGTTATGGCCATGATTCGGTCCAGGAGTATGGCAGCGTCCAATTACACAGGCAGCAAGCCGAGAAGGTCCCGCTCGATGAGGGCGCCGGCGACGTCGGGATCGTAGATGAGATCGCGCCGCAGGAACGAGTCAAGGTCGGTGCAGAACCCTGCTCGGTCGGCGAGGCACTGGCGCAAGTGCGCGATGAACTTCTCCCGCGGAACCAGCTCGCCTTCCGCCTTCATGTAGTAGTCGAAGGCCTGGAGTATTTCGGCGACGGACACGGGAAGTGCGGATCGGACGGACAGCGCCCAGTAGAGGTCGAAGAGGTCGCGACCCTTCTTTCGTTGGAACAGCGCTCGCATCTTCGTCGCGAGCATCTCGTTGATGTTGTAGGAGACGATCTCGGTAGCGAGGTTCGCACCACGGAACTGGACCGGGAATGGCAGACGTTGCACGGGAAAGTGCGGAGTCCGCTCGGTCACGTTGGCCTCGACCTCGATCGTGAGCTCGCGCCCCGGCTCCGCGACGCTTGGGAGCTTGTAGATGCAGCGCAGGATCCGCGAGGGTTTCGCGGCGTTTCGAACCGCGAGCTGTACCGAGTCCCAGACCGAGGACCTCTCGCGGCCGAGCACCGGGCGCAGGACGCGAAGCAACCCTTTTCGAATGTGGCCCTCCGGGCGATCACCGACGGCGACGAGGTCTATGTCTTCCGAGTAGCGGGCCGCGGGCGCAAGATGCACCTTGTGCAGGACAGTCCCGCCGCGCATGGCGACTTGGCCTGAGAGGAACCGGTCCTCGAAGATCGCGCGCATCGCGAGGCAGAGGAGCAGGTCCTGCTCGACCTGGTACGGCTCGGACCACGGCACCACGACTTCGTGGGCGAGTACGTCCTTTTGCGTGAGCGCGATCACTTTCGGCTACGACGTAGCTGGACGTTATCGACGATAGACCACGGTTCGCGCGCGGGGCCTGCCGCTCGCTGGCCGTGCGCCTGCAGCAGCGCCGGCGGAAAACGCTGCGGGAGCGCGCGCAGCACGATATCCGCGAGCGAATCGAACTTGAGCTTCTCGAAGACGTACCCGATCCGCTGCAGCACGGTGACCGGAACGCCGGAGCGAAGGGCGCTTCGCATCCCCGTCCCTGTCATGGCGTCCTCGAGCCCCTGGATGACTTCGAGCGCGCGCTCAATGCCTCCGAGCCGACGACTGAAGGCGATCAGATCGAGCGCGGTCGCCTCCGGACTGCTGACGGCAAGCGGCGCCGGGAGCCCCGGAATCTCGGTGAGGGGCGTGCTCTCGAGCTTCGACTTCACGTAGAAATCGAGATGGACTTTCCCGACAGCGATAGGCCGGCGCGGCCGGCGGAGGAGTACCTGCGTGACCTGGACGGCTTGGGCTGAGGAGCCGTGCAGAGCGGCGGCCGAGAGCAACCCCACATAGTAGCGTTGGCCCTGCGCGCGAAAGTACTCGTCGAGCCAGGCGGCGACGGGTGGCGCGCCGCGCAACCGATGTTCGGGAGGCACGATCAGGAAGGCCGACGGTCGGCCGGGAAGCCGGGTAGTGCGCGGCGCGAGCCGCTCGAGCTGTCGCCGCGCGGCGATCCGGGACAGGGTGCTTTGTTCCGCTGCGTCGTCAACCGACACGACGAGATCTCCGCGCGCTTGTAGATCATCTAGGAGTCTCGCCATCCGCCCGCGGGTGGGACCTAGCGTGTCTTGCGACATTGGCAGTCTTGGATGTTGCACAGTTTGCATATTATACCGCTCAGTGGTCTATAACGAGAACTCTCCGATAGCCAGGATTGCTGGCACATGCGTCGGCAGGGGCCAAAAAATGGGAAAAATGACAAGTTCCGGAGATTGATCAGAAATCGTGCCACTAAGGCTGGCGTTCCTCTGCTCATAGCCCTCATCGTGAACAGATCATCTCGACGGGCCGGGCTGGCTGCCGACATCACCGGGGCGTTCACGATGGCCTGGAATCGATGACCACGTTCGCTGGAATACGCATACAGACGCTCAAAGTCTCAACAACCGCTATGGAGTCGTCAGATTGCTGCGGCCGACGGCGGGTCATGGCCCGTCAGAGACCCACGACTGGTAGTCTCGAGCAGGGATTGCGCCCACCGTTGTATCCCTACGCAGCCCCGCGTGGCCCCACATACCGCGAAAATTCACACGCTAATCACACTTGGCATCAGCATTCGCACCAAACCGCTTGTTTTAAAGACTCGGAAGCGCCGCCTGTGTGGGTTCGATTCCCATCGCCCGCTCCATTTTTCGTTGCCTGGCGTGTCCTAACGTTGTCCTAGGACGCGCCCGAGCTCATGGTCTAGTTCCCGCTGTGAACGGCGGCTTTGCAGCATCAGTATCAGTGAATCGCCATCGAGGCGTCACCAATCGTTCTTGCACTGGGGCACGCCGAAATAGTCTGCGGCAGTTGATCCGCGCAACTCGCCTTTGGTTCGCGTCTCTTTAAGTTGAATTTACTCAATTCAGAACAGGCGATCCGACCTTAAAGAAGCCGACGCGCAGTTGCGCGTCACGGCTTAAAGTGATGCAGAGTCACGGTATCGCCAATCTCGAAGGAGGTGAGGTCCTCGCCAACCTCCAGCGGGCCGCTATAAGTTTGACGTGTCTCGGCGACGAGATCGTTTAGCGACGGCTCCGGACTACTCTCATTGCTGAAAAGAGCTATGTGGGTATAGACCGCGAGCTTTGGCCTTGCCTTGGCGAACACAATCCCCGCCTCCTTCGGCGTCGTATGGTGGGCGATGATCCGCTGTATCGCCGGCATTTGCATCAGCGCCGGCGGCGCCATGGCGACTTCGTGAATCAGCAGATCGGCGCCTGCACCGTACCTAATGACGTTCTCGTTGAAGCGGGTGTCGCCGGAGATAACCGCTGAATGACCTTTGTAGTCGATACGGTACCCGAACGCCGGTTTGATGGCGTCACCGTGGCTGACCTCGAAGGCGGTGATCTTCACACCGCTCTTCTCGTAGACGGTCCCTTCCTTGTCGAATTCCTCAACTCTCACCGCGATACCCTCGGGCGGGAGCTTTTCGTCCTCGATGCGAATCTTGATATCGAGGGCATACGCTCTTTCCAGATTTTCCATCAGTACTTTTGCTCCGGTCGGGCCGATGACGTGGAAAGGCGTTTTGCGCTGTCCGAAGGGCGGCGGCAGCCAGCCGGTCAACCACAAGTCTGGGATCCCGGACGTGTGATCGGAGTGATAGTGGGTAAGGAACAGGACATCGATCTTCCCCGGC
>Ga0137359_10004809_pt1 | contig 11097 bp, 9 predicted proteins | sample Mad1_40_16metaG_FD_108281 | JGI IMG/M metagenome (GOLD analysis project Ga0137359, IMG submission 108281) | Vadose zone soil microbial communities from Angelo Coast Range Reserve, California, USA - Mad1_40_16 metaG | ecosystem: Environmental > Terrestrial > Soil > Vadose zone | place: USA... | reverse complement strand
CTTTTTCGAGACTTTGCGCAAGCATCTGTGCGATTGGTAGGGACGCAAAGTCAACACCTCACAAGCAACTGGTTCTCGAAAAAGTTCTAAACATGGCAGAGTGGAATCGGAGTCCACGGCGGGTCTGCCCGCACGCATCTTATAGCAGCTCCAGAAGTTTCTGATCTGCCTCAAGAACTTTGCTATCTGATGGAATACCGTTTTCGCCAAGCGGTTAACAGGCGGCTTGCTAAGGAGGTTGCAAAGAGCCTAAGCGGGTTTATTCTACGCGGACTTTGATATTGGCGTCGACTGTAGGAGCAACTACTAGAAGATCGTCAACAGATTTTGCGCGGCATCTATCGCCGCTTCGGTCAAGCAAATCCACGACTCGTCCGTCAACGTTGTCGGGATATCTTGAGTCGCTGATTCATCACTCGTTAGCTGCGCTGACGCACATGGCGGAGATTGAATGATCCCATCACGGGGAGCGCAATCTGCAAGCGCCGATAACTTGGATCGAGCATTGGTTGAATACGAGCTTGCCGCAGCCGCCCGCAGTCTAATTCAACTTTCGAGAGAAACTTGCTATCGGTGGAAATCCGTTATCTGCCAGCCGGTTAAGAGCAGTCTTGCAAAGTGGGTTGCAAAGACCCGTAAGCCGGTTTATGCTACGCCGACTTTGACGGTGGTAAGCGCTCTGTCAGTTGCGGACTAGACACACAAATATCTGGTCGCCATCAAAGGCAAACATTAAGGCTGCCGGGGATAGGAGCGACTACTAGAAAATCGTCAGCAAACTTTGCAAGACGTCTATTGTTGCTTCGGTCAACGAGATTGCCGACTCTTCCGTCAATGTCGTTTGGACGTCTGTTTGAGTTGCCGACTCATCGCTCAGTAGCTGCGTAGCGGCACACGGCGGCGATTGAATGATCCCATCTCGCGCAGGGCAATCTGCGAAAGCCGATATGCCAAGAGCGAGTGTCATAGCAATCGCCGCAGTCATCCCTTTGAAGTTCGTCATGGTCTTTCTCCTCTTTGGTCGAAATGCGATTAGCCAAAAAACGGTTAAGAGTTGGTTCCTCCGCGCTCTATAGCAATGGAGGCCATCTCCGGTTGCGAGATGCTATCGTTTTTATCAAGAAGATAGAAAGGTAGACCTCACATGGGCGTCAGGTCTCAACTAGCCTCACTTCAAAGCGAGAATCGCCAGCTTACGAGGCCCGAGAGAGTGTTGAATTGTTGTGCGCTCGCGAAGCGGCTTGAGAAAGCGGGCGAATACCAATCAGCCGCTGAAGCTCTCAATGAGTTTTGGCCGAACCCAAGGAAACCACCGACACTTGACGAATTGCCAACACCTATTCAAGCGGAACTCTTGCTTCGCGTCGGTGCTCTAGCCGGATGGCTTGGCAGGGCAGACCAGACTGGTGGTAGTCAAGAAACGGCAAAGAACTTAATCACACGAAGTATTGAAATCTTTGCAGGGATTGGAAAATGGGATCGTGTCGCCGAAGCACGCAGCGATCTAGCGCTGTGTTACTGGCGCGAAGGTGCGTTCGATGAGTCAAGAATAAATCTCGCTGAGTCTTTGCGCGAGTTGAAGACTGAGGACGGCGATTTAAGAGCATGTATCCTCATTCGTTCAGGTATGGTCGAGGCGACAGCCGGAAGATGGAGCGATGCTCTTAGGTTTTACCAACAAGCCACGCCTTATGCCGAGGCAAGTTGCGATGCGGCACTAAAAGGAAGCTATCACAATAGCGTAGCGGCGGTGTTAACCACTCTAGCTGAGGCAGAGAGTCGTGAAGATTATTTAGATCAAGCATTGATCGAGTACACCGCTGCAAGTATTCATTTCGAGGCGGCAGAAAATATTCGTTATTGCGCGTTGGTGGAGAACAACCTTGGCTATCTATTTTCCACGATCGGTAAATTTAATGAAGCGTACCGACATATAGATCGAGCGCGCGCATTGTTTACGGAGTTGGGTGACCGGGGCCATATCGCTCAGGTTGACGACGCGCAAGCCCGTGTACTTCTAGCGGCTGGCGAATCAGTGCAAGCTGAACGCTTCGCTCGCGTTGCTGTGCGAGTTCTAGAGAAAGGTGATCAGCATTCTTTACTGTCGGAGGCGTTAACAACACATGGCACGGCTCTCGCTCGCATGGGCAAAGACGGGCGCGCGTCTGCCGCGTTTAATCGAGCAATTGAATTTGCGCAGACCGCGGGTGATTCGGAAGGCGCGGGCCGCGCGACATTGGCCATTATCGAAGAACTGAGTGAGCGGATGTCAGCCGAAGAATTGGTTCCGATCTACCGGTCGGCAGTCAATTTGTTGAGGCGGTCTCAAGATCCGTCGATAAAGACAAGACTCATCGCCTCAGTGGAGGAGTTGCTTAACACGCTGGACAGGCTGCATGGTCAGGACCCGCAAGTGCCGCCAGATTCGTGGGAAGGTTTTTCGCTTAAACGACACGTGCGCGACACAGAAAGAGCGGTCATAGAACGCGCTCTTCGAGACGCGGGTGGATCAGTAACCAAAGCGTCTCACTTGCTGGGCTATAAGCATCACCAGAGTCTGATTTCCCTAATCAACACCCGCCATAAAGAATTACTCAATACAAGGTCTACCGTTCATCGGCGTCGGCATCATGTCTTCTCGGTCGCGAGTAAGGCGAAGAAAAAGCGGCGATCACATCGCGCCGAGGATCGCGACATTCGAATACTCCACGTGGAGGACAACGAAGCCGTGGCGACGTTTGTTCGTGACGCGCTATCGGATGAGCGCATGCGTCTAGATCATTGTGCAGATGGAATTGCTGCATTGGAGATTTTGAAAGGTTCTACACCTTATGACTTGATGATAGTTGACAATGATCTTCCGGGACTGAGCGGTTTGGAACTGGTCTTACGATCCAAGAGTTTGCCGCATAGACGGAATATGCAGATCGTCATGCTATCAGGAGATGAGATCGAAAAGGAGGCGTGGCGGGCCGGGGTACATGAATTCCTACGCAAGCCCAAGGATGTCGATCGACTCAATTCGGCTGTCTTGAGGTTGTTGAAAGCGAGTAAGCCAGGCAGCAGCAGGGAACACCAATAACCATGGTGTTGTCTGAGTTGTTTGTCATTATTTGTTCGTAAAGGAGTTCCCCAATGAGACGTACTCACCGTCTGTCTGCGAGATCGCGTCGCTGGACAAGTCTTTCCGTTGGTATCGCCTTAATTCTTTCAACCTTAAGCTTAATCATACCGGTATCCAGCAAGTCGGGTTTTCCGCAAAGTAGCGGCATCTATAACCGCAACGTCAAGAGGGTTACGCCGAAAGCACCTCAGCCCGGCGCACCATCTGTCACGTTGCCAAACCTCGATGACGCGCGGCGCGGAAGGAGTATCGAACCGAAAGCACCAAGGGCGATTGAATCCGACACGCGCTCTCGCCGCAAACCGGTTGAGTCGCGTAATGGAAGAAAAGTCGGCGATCCACTTCCTCTTAAACAGAAGGCGAGTACGGACAGTTCTGCCACTGATAGCGAACGAGCCGTCAGCGATGATGCACGTGTTTATGGGATGGCCGTGCGCCGAGATCATGCACTCTCGGCTCGTTCGCTATCAGTGGCACACGAGTCAAGTTTCGCTGCGGGGAATTTGCTGCAGATAGCGTCTCTGCGCGGATTAGCAAACCATGCCGTCTTTGATTTCCTGCGGTATCCAACTCTCCATTCCGAGACATATCTTACTTCCCGTGGCGAATTTCATAGCAGTACGCAAAGTGCTGTGCCTACTTCTCGCATCGGCGACAGCCTTGTAACTGAAAGTGCTGAACTATTTGTTCCGGCTATGCCGCAGTCAGGATCTGCGAAAATCGTGTTCGCTACGAATCGTGACGGCTCGATGCAGGTCTATGTAATGAATGCCGATGGTAGTGGTGTCACACGCCTGACTTATTCAGGTGCGAATGATGACTTTCCTCGGTGGTCACCTAATGGCAACAAGATTCTATTCCAGAGCGATCGTGATCATCCTGATACTGGTTACATGGATATCTATGTGATGAACTCGGACGGGAGCGGCGTTACCAGGTTAACAAGCGATCCAAATGACGACAGCATGGCATCATGGTCGCCCGATGGATCGAAGATTGTCTTTCAGAGGATGCGTAACGGCGTCAACTATCAAGTTTATTGGATGAACGCCGATGGCTCGAATCAGATTTGTCTGACCAACACATCCTCCAGTGACGGCGAGCCTTCGTGGTCTCCGAACGGAGCGAAGATCGCCTTCGCTAGCGATCGCGACCATGCGGGCTATGACTGCGTATACGTCATGAATAGCAACGGGAGCGATCAACAGCGACTGACGTTCAGCGCCAGCACCCTTGAAGATATGCAGCCAGCATGGTCGCCTAATGGCAACAAGATTGCTTTCGTTAGCACGCGCGACAGCACGACCGAGACATGGCAAGAGACGGATGACGACGGCAATTACATTACGAAGTCGCGAGTACACTTCAACAAAGAAATCTATGTGATGAACCCTGATGGCTCTGCCCAAGCAAGGTTGACGAACGATTTGTCTAATGACGACGCTCCGTCGTGGTCGCCGGATAGCACCAAAATCTTATGGCGCAGTGATCGCGAACGGGATTGTTGCGATCCTTCAGCTCAAGCGTGGACGATGAATGGCGATGGTTCTAATCAAGTCGATGTTTCAAACAATGGAAACGGTGACTATGTGGCGAGTTGGACCAGCGGTAGCAGTAACCAGTTGCCGATAGCAAACGCCAATGGCTTGTACAGTGGAATTCTGTCTCAGAATTTGCCATTTCGTAGTACGGGTTCCTCTGATCCTGACGGTTCTATCGTCAGTTACTCATGGAACTTTGGCGATGGTGGTACATCTTCAAGCCCCGCCCCGACGCATGCCTACACTAACGTGGGTACTTACACCGTAACCCTTACGGTAACGGACAACCTTGGAGCGCAAGGCAGCGCTTCGACAACGGCAACGATATCCGCATCCTCAAGCGATCAGTACTCAGTCAATTTCCTGCAAGCGGGACTTGGCAGATCACTGATCGGAAATGAAGGGCTGTACTGGACCGACATCACGCGCGCGGCTTACTTGCAGGGTCAACCGTCTATGTTGATGGCGATGACTGAATTCGGCATGACAGTATTCGAGTCCGCCGAATACATGCGTCGCAATCGCAGCGATCACGATTACGTTTACGATTTGTACGAGACTTATTTGATGCGCTATCCCGATCAGGATGGTTGGGCTTTTTGGACGTACCAGGCTTCGCCACTGCACATGGGCCGTATCCAAGTGCGTAATGCGTTCGAGCTATCACCCGAGTTCCATAACATCGTGGCAATATTGCAAGCGAGCGGTAATCCATCCGGCGCCGCCGCATCACTTTCGACAGCGCGAGTCGATCCGTTCAATCAGAGCGGCGATCAAGTTCAGGCGCGGGATTGCGAGTTTGGCATTCCCTCTTGTCATTGCCCGGTCGCGCCGGTTTAGATCTCGGCCTCAGCTTGTCTTATTCATCTCTCGTTTGGACGCAATCCGGTCCATACATTTATTTCGATCCAGATAACGAAGGCATGAGTCCGGGTTTCAGTGTCGGTTTTCCCACCATTCAATCGCGTTCGTTCGACGCGCAAACAGCACGGAACGTTTATTTGCTGACGGCTGGTGGACATCGCGTGGAACTGCGGCAGCTTGGGGCCTCAAATGTTTATGAGTCCTACGACTCCTCGTACTTTCAATTAACCGACTCTGGCAACGGTCTCACACTCAAGACCACTGACGGGACGCAGATCGGTTATGGACATTTCGCTAATGGGTGGCAAGCAACAGGTGTCGAAGATCGAAATGGAAATGTCCTGACGATCGATAACTATTGGTGGGGCGAAATCCATACCATCACAGACACCCTCGGTCGTGTGCTTACGTTTAATTACGACGGCAATTCGAATCTGAAATCAATTACGCAATCGTGGGCTGGTCAACAGCAGCCGCATACGTGGGTGACGTTTGGTTGGGGAACGGCAATTCTTCACCCGTCAATCGGTAGCGAAGTCGTGGGCACGTACGACGGTGAAAACGTTCCCGTCCTGGCAATGGTCGGATTTGCGGCAAGTCTTTCGATAATCTCGACGATCTCAGTCTGCTTATTAATCAAGGGATCAGTGGCACGAAATTTCTCAATATCCAACTCGAGGCTACGTTTTATTAGCTCTTCGAAAATGCGGCCTTGCGTTATGGGAGGTCGCCTGTTTCAACAAAGAGCATGACTAGTCGAGTCAAATAGAACGGAGAGTGCAGCAGCTCGTAGAGTTGGCCCTGCGAAATACGTTGCATGAATAGTTTGCTTCGGCTTCCTAACGTGTCGTGCACATATCGACTGATGGCCTCATCGGTCAAGGGAAGGAGGGTATAAGAAGAGAAATGGCGGAGTGTCCCCGAGAACCCTTCAGACTCCCGGTTGTAAAAGTTGGTGCGACACGATACCAGGACTTGGCGGGCGCAGTTCAGTACCGGTTATATTGGCTTCGAGGATTTCCAGAATGTCTTTCGCCTTGTCGAGTTGAAACTCTCGGATTATCTTCAAAAGATCAGAAAAATCGATAATGTCCCGATGCTTATTGAATTCGAATCTTCCTTGGATGATTTCATCAAATCCCTTGCCGGTGTAAGAGCGTTGCTTTTCACTGAGGATATAAATAATCAGACGACCATATTGCTTATTGAGTTCGTTTTTTACGAACTTGGTAAGCGTGTTCTTTACTTTCGTGCTATTTGCGGTTGACGTTACTTGAATCGCAACTCTTGCTACCGAGTCTCCAAGATCAACGCCTGGATAGTTGAAATATTCCGCGGAATTGAGGTTTCTCAGATTTTCGAACCCATAGCAGATTGAAAGCAAAGGCATGAGTATTACTTCGCATACACGATTAATATCAGTGCGATTCAGAGCCTTCGCGGCCTTCATCTCGGCAAACAAAAATCCCAAATAGTTGTTGAATTCTTTCTTGTACCTGATCGAGTTTCACTATCTTTCAGTACGGCTTAGTCAAAATATGTCCGAAGGGCCGTCATTGCTGCTAGCGCAACGTCTGCCATGGGGCTCGTTTTTACGTGACGAATGTATGCCTTCAAATCCTTCCATCCGTCAATCGAACTGGTTCCACCGTGAATCAACGCGTTCCGGAGGTCAAAAAGCCGATCGGCGCGGTAAACCCAATTTGGATCGTTAGGAAACATGCGCAGCAGAGCGTTCTTGATCGATTCTTCAACCTTGTACCTTTCACCGAACATCGCGTCTAACGAAATGTAGTAATAAATGAAGCGCTCAAAACTATCTGCCATGATCGCGTGATGAATATAATGGGAGGCTGTGATAGCCCGACGCCGCTTTTCTTCATCCGCGGAACCGCATGCTGATAACCAACGTCGTATATGAATGATGCTTTGTTCGGAGATCGAGAAGTCAATAGGGAAGGAAGGCATTAAGCGTCCAATGTTTCCGCAAGAGATACTGTCTTCATCGCGATTCCCGGCCGGAGCGAACTGTATTGAGCAGCGATGCTCGCCGAGATCGCTTTTGAAGATAAAGAAATCAGCCGAACTTGGATGCCATCTGGCAAAAAGTAACGCGAGGAATGTTCTCATTCGATCCGCCGCAATTCGTGTTACGCTGGATTTTGTCCCTTTCGCCTTGCAAATGAGCCAGGTGAAAGGCCGACCCGTACGAGCGGTAGGCAACTCAATACCCCACACAGTTGGCACTGAAAAACGCTCGGGAGATCCTTCTGCGGGATTGAAGCTCGTCGTTCTGGGGTAGCTGGAGCCATAGCCTTGCCATTTGTCATTATCTCCAGGTGCCATGACGCTTAGGCCGTCAAAGCCGATTTTGTGCGATTGGGAGACCACGCCTCTAAGTGGATAGAGAATCAACCAGGTAGGTTGTAGTTCGTCTACGGCCGCAAGAATCTTGTCCCACAGGTTGCTTGCGAACTCCTTCGCGTTTCCGACAGCGGCGTCGAATAAAGAAAACTTGGATTTATTAATTTTGCGAAGATCAAACAAATCCCGATTAAGAAAGTGTGCTTTCAGAACGCGATCTATTTCCAAGTGAATCGCGGGTACGTTGGTATTTGCGTGGTCCTCACGCAATTGCCGAATCATCTCAGCAAGTTCTCTTGTCTCGGATATCGCGCTGTTCGAGTACCACCATTGGATTTGTCGGCAGTTCGGAGGTGTGAATACATCAATCCGAGAGTAAGAAGGAGGAGCAAAGAGATAAATTCCACGAGTAATGGCGATCAGCTTCCCGAAGATGTTATCGAGCTTCATGTTTCAAATTCTACCGAGCAATTGTACGTCGAAGAAGTGTTGCATTCAAGGCACAATGTTTCACGAACGCTGGCCAAAATGTTAAGATGCAAGTCTTCGGGAGTGCTCAATGAAGAAGAGTCTTTGGACAAAATTTGAAAAGGTCGCAGCAGAAAACTGTTTTGTTTTCGTATGAGTATGTCTATAATGCGTGGTAATGAGGGCATGTAGGTACGAGGGCTTTATGGATAAAGGTCCACAGAGCGCAAAAGGGACAAAACTGACGCCGGAAAGCTGGGACTTAAGGCTCGACTAACGACTTATTGATCTGACAGAGATTAAGAACATTAAGTTGGCCGTCGCGAAAGAGATCTGCGGCGGCTTTTCAATTGGGTGGTGGAGGAGTGATGAGGCGAAACGAATTCTACAATGAACTCGAGAAGAGATTCCCTTGGATGCCGAGGACCTTTTCCAAACTGGAAAAGAAGCTACAGACGTTCGATATGCGGCAGCCAATGACCACGTTGACGGAGTTCGAAAACGAGATAAAAAGGGTGGGGGAACGTCTCCAACGCAGGCCTCAACTTCTGGTAAAGGGCATACGGTATCTCGCGAAGCATCCGCGATTCAAGAGAGCTATGACTGATACCATGCAACAATTATTTCGCAAACTCGACAATCAAGTCGCGGCTGATCCGCGCGCCGCCCAATTGATTCGTTTTACTAGCGATGTTGATACCGAGGTCCCGTATCGATCGTGGCTGGTTCTGCAGGAGCACGTCGATGTCCGAGTATTGGTTCGGCCGCTTTGCATGGCCGGAAACTCCATCGAGGAGGCCCAAGGCCTTCGAGGCGAGGCAAAGGCTGGTGTATTGATCGAAGCTTTGGGGAAAACTTGCGAGGTCTTATACCAGCCATACCTGCTGGCACTGTGGCAACTTACTTGTATTTCGAAAGGCAAGAAACCCACCCAGCCTGGATTCGGCAATTTGGTCATGGAGCTGTCTAAAAGACTTTCTGGTTATCCTGGGCTCGTCGATCCTCACGCTCGTTGGATGAGGAACTCAGCGAGACACGAACGCTGGGAGCCGATTCCGGGTGAAGAAGCAATCGTCATGTGGGATGACCACACACCTCGAGTCAGAGTGACCCTTACCGAACTGGAAGCCAAAGTCATGGAGCTATTTCAAATGAGTGGGTTGATTTTCCCGACCGTGGCGACAAGGTATCTGTTCCACAATCTTCTGGCTGAATCCGGGCTGTGGGATGTCTTCAGGACAAGGTTGCCGGGAATGATTGAACTCATCAAACCTGACGGCTCAACCGATGCAGATATCGACCATCTGATTGAGCCAGACTTGGAGCCTGTAAGGCGGAAGTTCGAACCTTTAATCGCTTTTGTTCAATCCAATTATCCTAACGCCGTCAACCACAACCCAACTGCCTGAAGAGGATCATAAGACCTCAGCGCATGCACAAGGAGGCCTTCTTGGCAGTTCTAGCAAAAAGAGGAACTCGACTAGTGGACCCGTTGTCGATAGCAAATGAAGTCACAAGTTTTTTGACGCCCTTTGTACCGTACCTGCTAAAAGCAGGAAAGTATGCGGCCGGAGCAGCGGCCAAGAAGTTTGGCGAGGCTACTTGGAATGGCGCGACGGCTCTTTGGCAAAAACTTCGTCCCAAGATGGACGAAAAGCCGGCGTTACGAGAGGCTCTTGAGCACTTAGGCAGAACCCCAAACGATGAGGACGTTCAAGCGGCGGCGCGGGTTCAGGTACGAAAGACTTTGGCGGGGGACCTGGCATTTGCGGACGAACTCGCCCGGATGCTGGAGAATCTGAAGAGTTCTGGTGTCACTGTTATTGCGAGTGGCGAACGCAGTGTGGCGACTGGAGGCGACATCGTTAACAGCACCATACATACTGGCGATATTTCGAAATAAGGCGTGGAGCGGAGATAAGGTGAAGGAGATAAAAGCACTCGGTGAGCGCAGCGTTTCTTCTGAACAGATCAGAGAAAGCGTCGTGCACACGGGTGATATCTTCTTATTGCTTGCCGAGGCGCCGCAAGCGTTATCCGAGTTCATCAGAACGCAACAATTTCGGAGTTTGGTGGAAGAACGCACGCGCTCATTCGTTGGGCGTAATTACATCTTCCAGGCTATCGATGGACACATCGCCGACCCGATTTTCGGCTCAGGATACATAGTTATCAAAGGGGAGCCTGGTATTGGGAAGACCGCTCTAATTGCAAAGCTCGTCGAGCAAAGAGGATATGTCCATCATTTCAATATCGTACAGCAACAAATCAATTCGACAGATGCTTTTCTTAAGAACATTTGCGCGCAAGTGATCGTTCGGTATGCCCTGCCTTACTCGACTCTACCGTTACCACAAGCCGCCGCTGATAGTGGTTTCCTATCCGATCTGCTTTCACAAGCCGTCGACAAGTCTCAAGACAATGTAATGGTGCTGGTGGATGCTCTAGACGAATCGGAAGCCATTAATAACCCGAACGCTAACACGCTATTGCTGCCTCCCACCTTGCCGCAAGGCGTTTTCTTTGTAGTGACTACTCGCGAATCCAACGAAGTGCGCCTTCAAGTGGATCAACTACGACAGATTTACATTAATGAGACTGATCCACGCAACGTTGAGGATGTGAGAAATTATATCGGTGCGTTCATTCTTGAACACGGAACTGCGATGAAAGAAGCCATCTCAAGTTGGGGATTGGAAGAACGAGAGTTTGTCGAGATCATAACCGAAAAGAGTG
>Ga0137359_10004802_pt1 | contig 11108 bp, 8 predicted proteins | sample Mad1_40_16metaG_FD_108281 | JGI IMG/M metagenome (GOLD analysis project Ga0137359, IMG submission 108281) | Vadose zone soil microbial communities from Angelo Coast Range Reserve, California, USA - Mad1_40_16 metaG | ecosystem: Environmental > Terrestrial > Soil > Vadose zone | place: USA... | reverse complement strand
GGCGGCAATATGTTGTCATTGCGGTTGCAGTCGCTCTGACGACCCTGCTTGGCGTCGTATATCTCAATACCACGCCGCCAAGCTTCACCGCTTACGCCAGGATGTTGATTGACACCCGTAAGCAGCAGGTGATGTTCGCGCAGCAACCAATGACGTGGGATTATATGGAAGCTGCCGCGGTGGAAAGCCAGGTCGAAGTCTTAAAGTCGGAGAACATTGCGCGGGCCGTTGTTAAGGAAAACCACCTTACAGAAGATCCGGATATTGTAGGAGCAGGGAACGACCTGTGGGGAACCGTTAGTGCAGCGATTTTTGGCGCGCCACCGCCTGAAGTCCGTTCGGAAACTGAGTTGACCAAACGCGCTATTGGTGCGGTGATGGGCAGAGTGTCAGCTAAGCGCGTCGGCTTGACCTATGTGATCGAAGTCGGATTCCAATCACGGTCGCCTGATGGCGCTGCGCGAATCGCGAATGCGGTCGTCGAGGCCTACATACGCGATCAGCTTGATGCAAAATTGCAGGCGACGCGCCGGACGACCGCCTGGCTGCTGGATCAAATCGATGACCTGAAGGAGAAGTTGTCGCTCGCTGATCGAGCCGTCGAGGGCTTCAAGGAAAAGAACAACATGATTTCCGCTGACGGCAGGTTGGTGAACGAGCAGCAAGTTGGGGAGCTCAGTAGTCAGCTCGTCCTGGCAAAAAAGCGCACCGCGGATGCCCAAGCGCGGTTTGACCGGATCCAGACCATTTTGCGGGGCGATGCGGGCGATACGGTGAATGCAACGGTCGCTGATAGCTTGAGTAACAACGTCGTAAGCAAGCTGCGAGAAAAATACCTCGATGACGCCAACAAGGAGGCGGATTGGTCGGCGCGGTTCGGCCCAAGTCATCTGGCGGCCGTCAATTTGCGCAATCAGATGAAAGGAATACTGGCATCTATCCGAGAGGAGTTGGTGCGACTGGGTGAAACTTACAAAAGTGATCTCGAGATTGCTAAACTCAATCAGGAAGCCGCCGAGAAAGAGCTTGCTGGGGCCGTGGCGCAGTCGCAGGAGGCCAACCAAGTCAAGGTGACGCTTCGTCAGCTCGAGAGCGCGACCAAAAACTATCGGTCGCAATACGATAGCCTTCTCCAGAAGTATACCGAAACGCAACAACAGCAGTCGTTTCCAATCACCGAAGCACGTATGATAACCGCCGCTGAGTCCGGCTTTAAAAGTTCTCCGGTGACGAGCAAGGTTCTCTCGTATGCCATCCTTGGCGGCCTATTGTTGGGCGCCGGTATCGGCCGGCTTCGCGAGTTTTGGTACCGTGTTTTCCGTACCAGCAAACAGGTCGAGGCTGTCCTCGGAAAAGACTCGATCGCTCTCTTACCCCTGCTACAGATTACGAAAAAATCGCGGCGTGACCAACCTATGGGTTCGCAGTCAGACGATCCGAGAATGGTCGTCCGAGGCCATGATCCCTCCTGGACCGTGGTAGACGCGCCGTTTTCGCGGTACGCGGAAGAGGTGCGCGCGATCAAGATGGCGATCGACGTAAATCGCGGAGTTGAAGGTAACAAAATTGTAGGGTTTACGTCGTCGATGCCAGAAGAGGGTAAATCCACGACCTCGATGGCCGTTGCGCTTCTTGCTGCACAAGCCAACGCGCGAGTCATTCTGATTGACTGCGATCTGCGCAATCCTTCCTTGAGCCGGCGACTTGCTCCGCGGGCTATGATTGGGCTTCTCGACGTGATCTCAGAAAATGCTTCCCTGGATGACGCGCTTTGCAGGGATCCCGTGACCAACCTGGCCTTTTTGCCGGCCGTCTTGAAGTCGCCTTTGGCGAATTCCAGCGAACTCCTCGCTTCAGAGGCCATGAAGAACTTTTTTGAAAGCCTGCGCGACCAGTTCGACTATATCGTTGTAGACTTATCGCCGCTTGTCCCCATCGTTGACGTTCGTTCTGCTCTATCGTTTGTGGATGCTTATGTTTTGATCATCGAATGGGGTATGACAAGCATTGATACGGTGCAACGCGCTGTTCATGCAGCAAGAGCCGTAACCGATAAGGTTATCGGTGTCGTGCTGAACAAAGTTGATTTTAAGTCGCTCGGTCGCTTCGACGGAGAATCTGCATATTATTACAAAAAGAAGCTCTACGCACGATACGGCTATGTCGAATGATTTCGGCTACAGGGCTGTCGCTGCGAGCTTCCGCTATGCTCGTCGGCTTGATTGGAATAGCGTGGGGAGTTTCTGAATTTTCCGCGCTGCGACAGGAATCCACAATCAAGAAAATTGCCGATCGGATTCTGGTCGGTGACGTGTACAAGTACGATATTTTGCTGAAACAAGCGTCGCTTGTCGATCCCGCACAAAGGCCGGAGCTTTGCCACCCCTTGACGGTACGAAGCTGGGCGGTCATTCGGCTTCGCCTCGCAGAGATATCGGACAATGCCGCTCTTCTGCCGGCACCGGTTCGGACAAATTTGGCGGTCGACGCAATTCGCCAATCACTTGCCTGCTCGCCTGCTGACCCTTTTTTCTGGCTGGCGTTGTACGCACTCGAGCCGTCGGCGCCGTTGAATTACTTGACCGCGTCCTATCGGCTCGGCCCAAACGAGGGTTGGATTGCGCTTAAGCGAAATCCCGTGGCGTTTGCCAACTTCGACGAGCTACCGGAGGATCTGCGCCGCATGGTTGTGCAAGAATTCCTGAGAATCGTGGAGATGGAAACCTTTGGTGACGCAATCAAAATCTTTGTTGGACCGGCTTGGGACAACAGAGAGCTAATTTTGTCACAGATGGATCAGGTTCCGCTGCGGCAACGGCAAAAGTTCCAAGAAGCTTTGGCCGGCGCGGGCTACGACGTACTCGTACCCGGAACGAGGTTCGACGGGCCGCTCTAGCGTCTTCTATCCATCACTTCCGCATGAGTTTATGAGTCAAAAAGCAGCCGCCTTGAGCGCGGAAAAGAACTCAACAACGCCTGAAGGCAAATGAGCCCCGCTGAAACCAGTCCTCGAAGCTACGGCTCAGCTTCGCACAGCCAACCTCCACCGGTCGGGTAGGCAACTTTCTCATTTGAGACGTGACAGTGGGTCTCGGTCAGGCTGCCTTGCCGTCGAGCCTTTTCTCACCGGCTTTCGCCCCCGGCTTTGCGTTGGTGCTGGGGGACATATTAGCTCGGTTACCGATGAAAACATACCGACAGGTTAATAGGAGAATGCGCAAGTCCAGCCATGGCGAGGCGTTGCGGATATACCATTCGTCGAGGTCATCCTTTTCCTCGCTCGTTATCTGCTTGCCGCCATTGACTTGAGCCCACCCGGTAATGCCAGGGCGGACCATCAAGCGTATTGTTGGATCGGCGGGCTGATCCTCCGGCACGAGGGGTCGGGGTCCAACCAGCGACATTTCGCCAACAAGGACATTCAGCAGCTGCGGTAGCTCATCCAGCCCTGTCTTGCGTAGCAGATGCCCAATTGCCGACAGCCGTCGTCTTTCCGGCAAAGACTCTCCTAGGCGATCGAACGGGGCACCCGAGATTTTTCGCCGAGGCTATACTGCTGCGCGAATGAATGAGCGACGTGCAAAACAACGACAGCGCGTATTAAAAGCTGGAACGATTGAGTTCGAAGGTGCTGGCGTTCATTGCAGAATTCGCAACGTGTCTACAATGGGGGCTGGGCTCGAAGTGGCAAACCCCGTCGGCATTCCCCATGAGATTACGCTAAATATCCTGACCCAACATTTAAGTCGGCGTTGTTACGTTGTTTGGCAAAAAAACAACGCTTGGGCGTCATATTCAGTTGAGGCCAGCGGATCGGTTTCTTATTGCATTATGCCTATCGCGCAGAGGCCGCAGGCCACCTGCGTCAATTAACCCGCAGTCCCTTTTGATGTATGCGGGGTCGGATGAATCGGCACGTAAAACGCCGCGGCGCTTCGTACATTCGCTGAGACCCTGAAAATCCTTCTAGCTTTTTGAAGGGAGGCGAAGATTCATGCTAAATACAAGGTGTTTCAAAGAGGACTTGAACCAGCGGTGATTTGCGCAGAGATGACAGTGCGAGAATGTCTGAATTCTCGATCGTCGGGTTTGGGATTTGGTAGTTGCCGAACCCGCTTGACCTGGATCTTGATGACTGCCCATGCCCGTTGTCGGCGTTTTCGAGTTCCCAGCATCACGGACATGAGATGCCTGTCTCCGAGCTAACGGAGCTAGAAGTGTGACTGTGCGTACTGGAAAACCGGCAGCGCGGCTCCCGGACGGCATTCGCATCTACGCCATCGGCGATGTGCATGGGCGCGCGGACCTGCTTGACCGGGTATTCTCAAGAATCGACGCCGATCTTGCCGCTAGTCCAACTAGGCGGGCCATCCATGTCTTTCTGGGCGACTACGTCGATCGGGGGCCGGCCTCGCGTGGCGTTCTGGATCGATTGATCGACCGGAACTACTCGCATGAGGCGGTGTTTCTTATGGGCAACCACGAGGTAATGCTTCTCGAATTTTTTCATAATCCGGCCGTGCTGAAACATTGGCGACAGTATGGGGGTCTTGATACGTTGATGTCGTACGGACTCTCGGCGCCGTTCAACGCCAATGCTGAGCAGCTTACCGTATTAGCAGCAGCGCTCGATAAAGCCATGCCCGCCGAGCATCACTCCTTCCTGAACCAGCTCGTGCCGTCGTTCAGCTGCGGGAACTTCTTCTTTGTGCATGCTGGCGTGCGGCCGGGCGTTCCGCTAACCGACCAGCGCCAGGAAGATCTCGTTTGGATCCGAGATGAATTTCTCCAACACCAACGAGGCTTCGGCAAGGTCATTGTCCACGGTCATACGCCAGTGCCCGAACCCGACATTCGATTTAACCGCATAAACATCGATACCGGCGCATATGCCACAGGCCGGCTAACCTGCCTGATACTGGAAGGCGATCAGATGTGGTTCATCTGATGTGGAGTTCAGAACGCGCGGTTGGCATTTGATTATCCTGACTACGAAAGAATGCAACGGTTGGCTTGAGCCCGTCGGCCAGTTTTACTTTCGGTTCCCAACCTAGTTCAGCTTTCGCTAACGCGATGTTCGGCTGACGCTGTTTTGGGTCGTCCTGAGGTAGCGGCAGATTAACAAACTTGGACGACGATCCTGTTTCAACGAGAACAAGTTCAGCAAGCTCTCGCATCGTAAATTCTACGGGGTTGCCCAAATTGACGGGTCCAGTGAATGAAGCCGGACTATCCATCAGCCGAACAAGGCCGTCCACTAAGTCATCGACGTAGCAAAACGAACGAGTCTGACTACCGTCACCGTAAAGCGTGATCGGTTCTCCGCTGAGTGCCTGAATAATGAAATTGGAGACCACTCGGCCATCGGCCCTGTGCATGCGTGGGCCGTAAGTGTTGAAGATACGAGCAACCTTGATTTCAAGGCCACTTTGCCGATGGTAATCAAAGAACAAGGTTTCGGCGCAGCGCTTTCCTTCGTCATAACAGGAGCGAGGCCCGATTGGGTTCACGTGGCCCCAATAATCCTCGGTTTGCGGGTGAATCGCGGGATCGCCATAGACTTCACTTGTCGAGGCTTGCAGGATGCGGCACTTCAACCGTTTGGCCAGGCCCAACATATTGATCGCACCGTGGACTGATGTCTTGGTCGTCTGTACAGGATCATGCTGATAGTGAATCGGCGATGCCGGGCAAGCAAGATTGTAGATCTCGTCGACCTCGACGAACAAGGGAAACGTAACGTCGTGGCGCAGGAATTCAAAGCGCGGATGCGAGTGGAGGTGCTCAATATTTTGCTTGGTTCCCGTGAAAAGATTGTCAGCACAGAGAATCTCGTGACCATCGCCGAGCAGGCGATCAATCAAATGCGAGCCGAGGAATCCGGCGCCGCCTGTAACCAGAATACGTTTGCGGCTATTGTACAGACGTGCCAATTTTTTGCTCCAGCAATCCAGTAGGGTTTGGAAGGTTATACCTGCAACGACCGGTTCTTTGAAAGAATTTGCAGTTACGAGTGCTAATTATGGATAATTTCGACGTCTCGTAGCCACCTCCCGAAAAACCTTCATCGTAGAGTGTGAACGCCGCGCTACGGGCAGTGGCGCGGCGGTCAAGAGCCTTCGATCCGATCAAGCACGTCGGACCACTGATCAAAAGCATGACGCCGCGTGAAGCGTGCGTCCAGCATGGCGCGGGCGCGCAGACCCATAGCGGCAAGCGATGGCGCATCGGTCGACAGCTGGGCGAGCGCCGCTGCCAATGTATCGGCCTGTCCGGGCTCGATGACGAGGCCGCAGTTGTGCTCCTGAACCAGCCGCGCGATCTCGCCGTCTCGGGCCGTGATTGCGAGGATTGGCCGGCCGGCCGCGGCAATGCCATAAAATTTGCTCGGAACAATCAGACCCTCGAGCGCGGGCTTGAGGGATATCCAGTGCACATCCGGCACACAGAGGGAGTATTTCAGGAGCGCCCGATCCTGGTACGGAAGGAAGCGAAATGTCGAATCGAGACCTCGCGTCTTGACGATACGAGCAAGCTCATCCATCCGATGTCCGCTGCCGAGGAACAGGAACATGATGTGCGGATCCTGTCGAAGCCGCTCCCCGGCGGCGAGCACGGTATCGAATTCATGGGCGCGGCCTAGATTGCCCGAATAGCCGACAACGAACTTGTCATCGAGTCCCCATTTGCGTCGCAACGGATTATCGGCATTGGGTCGCGGAGAAATTTGGTCATCGTCGCTCCAGTTGGGGATGACCTCGACTTTCCCAGGACAAATGCCACGCAATGCGAGTCTCTCGGCCATGCGCCGTCCGACAACGACATTGGCTGTCGCGGCCCGAAGGGATTTATCGCGCAGGTAGGAGAGACCCCCGCCGACTGGGCCGTTTAGGAGCGGAATGTCCAGTTCAACTGCGACTTCGGGATAGATGTCCTGCAGCCAGTTGATCAGGTGCACGCCACGGCGCTTTGCGGCGTTCATGGCGATAATGGAGACCAGAGGCGGATCGGTCATTGCGACCAGAATGTCCTGGCGCTTGAGGACATTGCGCAACGCGCGCCAGGCAGAGGCGTAGAAGGAAAGATAGTCGATGCCGCGGTCGGCGAGCGCCGACCTGCCAAATTGCGTGGTGGCCACACGACTGACATCGACGCCGTTGACGATCTCATGGGCCGGTAATCTGGCCACGGGATCATCGTAGCGTTGCAGGCTGGTGATGACACGGACTTGTCGACCGGTGGCCGCCAGAGGAAAGGCGAGGTCACTCAAGATCTGACTTGTGGCGGAATGATCGGGATAGAAATAGCGGTTCAGGAAAAAGAGACGCTGCATCAAACAGCAATCCGTTTTCTTCCGGCAAATTTGGTTGCTTCGTAATAATATCAGCCCCAGCGTTTATACCCCATCAATCGCAGATCGTTCAATTTTATCCCCTATCAATATCTGGAGCACTCAACCTGAAATGCCGAGCGAGGCGGAAGATTGCAAACAAGGCCGGGCAGGGAGCTCCAACAGCCGTCCGAGCCGCCGGGCTGTGACCGCGCTGATCGCCGGGGCCTTAGCGTTCAAAACATCACCGTTATCCGCCAAAGCGCCGGCGCTGCCGGTCAATATCGACATCCAATCGCGTTCCATCACGGCCTTCGATCCGCGGGAGCCTTCACGCCGCAAATTCGGTCAGCTCCGTTTTCGCGGCGGACTGATCCTCACATCGGCGTTCCCACAGTTTGGCGGCATCTCGGCGATCCGGGTCGGGGCGGATGGCGCGCAATTCATTGCGCTCAGCGATCACGGATGGTGGTTGAAGGGTCGCATTCGCTACGAGGGGGAGCGCCCCGCCGGGATTTCAGATGCCATCATGGCGCCTATTCTGGGACCGGATGGACAACCACTTGCAGACCACGGCTGGTACGACACCGAGTCGATCGCGGAAGATGGCGGCACGCTTTATGTCGGAATTGAGCGCGTTAATCAGATCGTTCGGTTCGACTATGGCAGAGACGGCCTGATGGCCCGCGGGTATCCGATCGCGGTGCCGCCAAGCGTGCGGTCGCTTCCCCGCAATCAGAGTCTCGAAGCCCTAGTGTTTGTGCCTCGCGGCCAACCGCTGGGCGGGACACTGATTGTGCTCTCGGAACGTGGCCTCGACAGGCTGGGAAATTTGCGGGCGTTTTTGCTGGGAGGACCGAGCCCCGGCGCATTCACCGTCAAGCGAACGGGGACTTTTGATATTACCGATGCGGCGCTGCTGCCGTCCGGTGATCTCCTCATTCTCGAACGCAGCTTCAGCTGGACCAAGGGCCTGTTTGTGCGGATCCGCCGCGCCGCCATCAACGATGTTAAGCCCGGCGCGGTCGTCGACGGCCTGATTCTGCTGGAAGCAGACCTCGCTTACGAGATCGATAATATGGAAGGATTGAGCGTCCATCGAGCCAGCGACGGGGCGACGGTGCTGACGCTGATTTCTGACGACAATTTCTCCATCCTACAGCGCACACTGCTGCTGCAGTTTGCACTGGAAGAAGCATAAGCGGACTTCGCAAGGCGGGCTTCGCTCGTCGGCCAATGTCAGGCGGCGTCGATCAACGCATTATCCAGGACCACACGGACCTTGCGGCCGAGCAGGTCGAGCAAAATCGCGGAACGGTCATTGCCGTTGATTGCCTCGTATAAACCGAGGCAATCACAAAACGCGCCATCGCTCACGCGTATCTTGTCGCCCGGTGCAAAGCGCGGCCGGCGCTCGAGCCGAACAAATCCGTTGGCATCCTCGCGGTATTTCAAGCCTTCGATGATCGCATTGGGAACAGCGACGGGTAGGTCGCCGTGGCGGATCAGCTTGGCGACCCCAATAGTCGACTGGATCGAATACCAGCGCTGTGTCGCCAGATCGATCGAGACGAACAGGTAACGGGGAAACAGAGGCGCGGCGACGCTATCGAGGCGGCGCGCATGGCGGCGAGCTTTAAGGTAGCGAGGCAGGTAAACTTCGAAACCCTGGCGGCCAAGATGCTGGGACGCTTTGACCTCCGCATGGATGTGGGTTTGCGCCACGTACCATTTTGTCGGCGTTATACCGCTTACGTTACCAATCACGCCCACCTCGCTGACGACCTTAGCCATTCCGATTTCGAACTTTTTGGACTGCAGCCGTTGCACCGCCGAACGATCGGTTCGGTGTCCCAACTGCAATTGGTCGATTTGACTCGATTGTCGACTGCCGATCTACGGATTTTCCGAACCCGACCCGGGAGGCCGCCGCTACTTCATGGTCAGACTTTGCTCCTCTTCCAAACAGCACCTTTAGTGTTCGGCCGACGATGTAGAGGTCAAACCATGGCGAGGCGTTGCGGATATAATATTCGTCGTACTCGTCCTTTTCCTGCGGTGTCAAAAACTTGCCGCCATTGACCTGAGCCCATCCGGAAATGCCGGGCCGAACCATCAGGCGGATGGTGGGGTTGGTCGGCTGATCCTCGGGCAGAAGGGGACGCGGCCCGATCAAGGACATGTCACCGACCAGTACGTTCAACAATTGCGGCAGCTCGTCGAGACGCGACTGGCGCAGCAAGCGCCCAACACGTGACAGCCTTTGGTCTTCCGGTACCGGCTGGCCCCGCCCATCGAAAGGCGCTCGCAAGGTACGGAATTTGAGCAGCAGAAAATTATGGCCGCCCTTGCCGATGCGTTGCTGCCAGAACAGCAAAGGCGAGCCGACGTCGAGCAGCACTACTACGGCTGCGAAAATCAGAAGCGGAAAGAACAGGATCATCGCCAGAGCGATGAAGAAATCGATCACTGGCTTAAACTCGAAATAATGCGACAATGCGAAGTTTGGCAGTGAAACCTCTTCCGGCTCGAGCGTCACGGAAGTCCGCTGCAATTCACCAAGGCCGATCAACCGGGGCACGAAATCCAGTTTAATCTTGCGCCGGCTACACACCCGCTGGATTTCCGTCAGCGCCGCCTCGGCCAAAAGGTCAGCCTCGCCGCCGACGATGATCCGGTCGGTCTTCAGTCCATGCACGACAAATTCATCAATGACGCATTCGAGCTGTCCCGTGGTCGCCAGGATGCGGACGCCGGCCATCGAGCGACCGGTTGATTGGGTCCGATCATCAAGTACCGCGAGAATCCGGCGCTGGCCGGACGAACAGGCCGCGAGCAGTTTGATATAGAGCGAGGTCAGCTGCGTGGCGCCGATCATGATGATATTCTCGCCGGCGACCACGATTTTGCCGGTCGTCGTTTTGTCGCTTTCGGCGAACACCCGAGCGACGACTCTGGCGGTGATCAGGCCGGCAGCCAATATCAGGGCATGAATGAGCGGGGTCGGGCGCGGAATACCTTCAAGACGGGTAAATGTGAAGAACACCACGCTGGTCATCAACTCGGCGCAAATGACGGCCTTCACCACGTCCAGCGCATCGTGCGCGGAGAAATAGCGCGCCATCCCGTCGTGCAGCCTAAATATCAGGAAGGCGATAAGTGAAAAGGCCGCGGATATCACACAATACAGCAGTGCCGTGACGACGCCGTCGTAAGACAAAATGTAGGCGTCGCGGAAGAACAATGCCAAAAGCGGCGAGGCAAACGCCCAGATCGTGTCGAAAACAGAGACCCGAGCTCTAAGAGCCCCCCGGGACGCGGGCAATCGCGTACGCAACATAGCAATACACCACCACACTTGGAATTATTTCAGACGTCACTTGCAATTTCCAATCGGCTTAAGACGAGATGTTTTTCTATCAGCGCATTCTTCCGCAGCGTCAATGCGCCGCCACGATTAAACATTAAGAGGTAAGGTTGCCGACACGGAGCTTTGCAGTTTCATTAAACTGGCACAAGGTTCCCCTGAGGTGGATCAAATTGGCGTGAACGCCTGTTGCAAGATCCGCTGGTTCCCTCATGCCGGCAATATGAATGGCGGAAATTTTGCATCCTCAAAAATCAACGACTGAGACCCACTTTTTCAGGTTTTAAGGATCAAGATTCATGCCAACAGCGGGATTCAGTGCCGGTCCCTTTGGTTACGTGCTCAAAATCTTGTCTTGCGGGGTGGCTTCTCGATTCGGCGGCGGTGCCTGGACTGCGCCGGCAAATTTCT
>Ga0137359_10004801_pt1 | contig 11108 bp, 14 predicted proteins | sample Mad1_40_16metaG_FD_108281 | JGI IMG/M metagenome (GOLD analysis project Ga0137359, IMG submission 108281) | Vadose zone soil microbial communities from Angelo Coast Range Reserve, California, USA - Mad1_40_16 metaG | ecosystem: Environmental > Terrestrial > Soil > Vadose zone | place: USA... | reverse complement strand
TTGCTTATTTCAAAGCCGACGCAAAATGTAAAAGTGGGGCCAAATTTGCCCGTCTTAAGAGTCATTCAGACGATCAGATAAGATCACGTCCTATGATAGGACGTCGTCGTATTGACAGACGTAATCCTCAAGCCTCAGGTAAAGGTCGATGTTTTTATGAGTGACACACTTCAAACTCAAGGCAACTTAATATACAGTAATGTAATCGTTACAAGCAATGGGTAGTAAGTATTCCAAACCATGTTAGTGACCTCTATTAGACTTCTTGGCTAGCACCATCCTTCTTACCAACCCTAAGGAACGACACATGAGAAGACGAAACGAAATACAGGTATAGAACTTACTTTGATTTGCCTGGTAGAAGTTCGGGATTGATATACGGCACGACACCTCCTTGACAGATAACGACATCACCAAGAAGTTTGTTTAGTCTGTGTGTATGACTTAGGATCTTCAGCAAATGTCACAAAAGGCATACTTACTCTTCATCATTGCGGATGGCAAGTTGCAAGTGTCGTGGAATGATACGTTGCTTCTTGTTATCGCGAGCTGCATTGCCCGCCAACTCCAGAATCTCCGCAGTCAAATACTCCAAAACAGCTGCCAGATAAACTAGAAACCGACCATGAAATCCACTACACCGGTTTCTCAAGATGGTCTCACGTACCAGGGGCACCAGCACCCACACGCTGGGCATAGTTGCCTCGCTTCAAGAGACGATGCAAACGGCCAACAGGAAACTGAAGGCCCGCCTTGGCAGAGCGCGACTGAGACTTGCTCTGTGCATTTACTTTGCCACCAGAGGATGACTTTCCAGCCTTGCCTACGGTATAAATGCGTGTAAAGCACTCAGCCTGGTGGGACCAACATTCAAAGTAATACCTTTTCCGCTCTGAGAATGTGATCAATAAACCAGGCATAAAACCCATGCGAAATCGAAAACACCATGATTATTCACCAAAAATGCACTATTTCCAAACGATATACTAGGAGGATGGTAGAAGTAGGAGAGCAAGAGCAAGGCACCTTTGAAAGTTGCGCGTCTTGACTTATATAACTTAGGCCCACGTGACCATGTGGTGGTGGTGATTCCTCATGTGTCCAATTTCCTCGTGTCCAATAATTGTCTGTGCCACGGGACGGGACCTTCCGCGCGATGCTGTTCTTCGTTACTCGCCTTTGTGACTCAAATAGAGCGGCTTACTTTGTGTCGCGAAGATGGTACAGCGTTCGCGCATCAGGAAAAATAGACGTGACCAAGACTATAGAAACCGAGAGCCCTTCAGATGATACACCCCCAATACCTCCACTCAGCAGGCCACTTGGCGTACCAGATGTGCCAACGACGAAGGTCAAGACGCTCTCGGAAAGAAGTGCAGACTTCCTCAACCAGGAGAAACAGCTAGAGAAAAGGCGTCATTTGTACGTTGGTACTTTGGTCCGGCAATTCGTTCATACGTTGATGATCGCTTGTGAGCACAGGGTAAAAGAGGCATCCACAGGTTACTTCTATGACCTCCACATGACTCGCGTGCATGGGGGAAAAACTTGGATGGCCCCCAAGGTCCTCATTCGCGAGGATGTACGTGTTCACCGATCCTTCTCGTGCTATTGGACTTACGGGTGCATATTCCTGGTAGAAAGCACGATATTTCCCGAACATTGTTGGCAATCGTCTAGATAACGGCGTTAAGGCCCATACAACTCACATGTGCGCCGGAAAAGTGTCTGTCATATCCATGTTGTCTACGAGAATCTCGGAGGTGTCGTATTGCGCCTTATCGTGTATCAGACGAAATAATGACATCTTGTGCAACTCAAGTTACATGCAACTTCCTACACAAAAACGCTCAATTCCCTATATCATGGACATCCTATGTACCAATACATTCAAATAAACCTGCAAGAGAACATTCTCAAGTCCATCCTTGTTAACATCTTTCTTTCGTCACTGCGATCCAAGGTTCCACCAGATCGACACACGAGATACCTAGTCTCTCGGCAAAACATGGTTTGTCGCTCGCTTGTTTCACCGACTACACCTCAAGTGTCATCCTGTGCGTTTCCAGGAGTATCTGCGGGAACCACTAGGAATGATCAACAGTCGTATCGGTTACGTTTACCTTGTAGACGAAAATCTGAAAGTCAGATGGGCTGCTTGCGCAGACGCGAAGGAGGAGGAGGAGGAAGCCCTTATTCGCTGCACCGGTGTTTTACTCAATCGTCAAAAACGACCACCCCACCAGGGTACACCCACGCTGGCAGGCGCTCGACAGGAAGGGTGAAGATGAAAAAAAAATACAATATTTTTACTTCAATGCATACATCTGCCTTCGCTGAGACCTTGTGCTAACATTACGCCTAAATTCGCGTTATTTTCAGTCTTGACGTTGGTGCTTCGGCACAAAGGCCCATAGCGCTGCGAGGACTCCCATCATCGAGATCATTCTATTGATGTCATCAGACCACCCCTTACCGTAAATCTCCACCGGCGAACGAAATGCTTACAGAGGGTGCAAACTTGTGATCCCAGCCTTACCCGCTATTGCGCCTGTCATGAATGGTAGTAATGCCGACCCAGTTTGCCCGAAACCCGCAATCCAGCCAATGCAACCAGTGAGGAGCCAGCGCGGGAGAATGCGTCCCGCGTCGTTCAAGACAATTGGATATATCGGGCCTAGAAGAACGCCGACAAGTGAGATAGCTACCGCTCCCCCGATCAGAGACGGAACGAGCCAGACGACAAGCTCAAGGCTGGGTGGGAATGCATTAGCCAGTGTTACACACACTAGAGAAGAGCCAACCCGATGGTGAGGAAAATATAAACGAAGACCGCCAGGCGTTTGCCGAGCTGGGGAGGCATACATGAGCAAAACCAAGGGGAGAGATATTCCGTAAACACACTTTCGTATTAACCCACAGAAGACCGACTCGACCAAGAGCTAATCCTTAGATGCGGATTCAAAAGCGGTCTGGATAATGTCATCACATCAGCATAATTCGCTCACCTCCAAAAAAACCGGTGGATATATATCCGGACGAGGGTCCTCCGTGGCGAACCTGAATAATGTAGGTGACGATCCACCCTATGATGCGATATTTGTGATGTGATATTTTTGCAGTAGAGGTGCTGGTGGTGCTAGCTACGTACCACCGATAGTGACCTCGACACCCACGTAAATCAAAGCAAAGAGCGCAAGTATGTGGAGAGTTTTCAGTTTGAACATTTCCTTGTACTTGTTACCGCCAACGCTCTCTCTTTCCTCGGAAAGTTGACCAATTTGAGCGAAGCATTCTGTATCTCTCCGTGAGCGGGCGCGGACGTCCTATGAAAGGGAAAATTGGACGTACCATCCTGAGTCTTGAGCTTGAAGACCCAGAGGAGAATACCTGTGTTCAACGTTGCGAAACCCAAGGAAGCAAGGAAATGGAAAGACCATCTGTGGAGCTGGGCAAACTGTGTCGCAACCACAGGAGCTGTCAGCGCTCCAACACCTGAACACTCGGGTGAAGCTGAGTCGCTGAGATGGAAATAAAAAGTTTACCGTAAGCAGCGTGCAAAATCCCCATCTTAGCCTCGACATTGTTCTTGTGACTCGCAACAAAACCGTTGCTCTGAGCGTCCACTAATGATGCACCGAAACCGCTGATAGCGTATGCAATCGCGAAGAGCGGGAACGGCGGTGCGGACGCCTGGATACTGAAGGCAACTATCTGTGCTGCTGACCCAAGAGTTATTGTCTATAGCTCTCCATCAATATCCCAATTGACTTTACTTTCTATGTCGAGGGAGATCGCGTACTTTTCCGTAACCTAGTTTATCGTTCAATACAACGTTCAAAATAGAGCCAAAGACGAATCCCTGCGAACCCAGGTCAACGCTGGGTTGCGCTAGAAGTCAGTGTCACTGACGCACAATACATTTTGCTATGAATATGGTGGAGACCACAGTAAAACCGACCTATAGGATATTCACATATCATTAACTTACGCTAAGTGGGAATGATATGAGGGCCGTAGCAATACATGATAGACGCTTTGAATTCTCGGGAGGAGAGGACCAGTAGAACCGTCAATCCATCCGATAAGAAAAAGAGTGAAGCAGAGCGTGATGAATTGAATCATTGCTCTCAGCCCAGCAGATATGCTCGGTTCCGAGACGGCTATTTGACCATCGGGAACATCGGGAATAGACACTCTGTGTTCTTGCGCGGGTGTTCTGGGGATCATCTCCATCTCCATGTCCGCCGCGGGTAGTGGTAGTGCCGGATTGGGTTTGATGTGCGTGGGAATATGGCGTGTCAGGTCGAGGCGTCTTCCTCTTCGGGTGCATCGCTATTTCTTTCTTTTCTTCCCGTATCAATTTCATGGCAGACCCAAATCAACAACTCCCTCCGGGGTGGACAGCCGAATGGCAAGTTAGAATATCATCTCATTCCCTTATTTTTCTCAGCAATCTTCCAGGGAACCCGATAATCAGCGGTACCTCTTCGTTGGTGCGTTCCTAATACTCCTACTCTTAACCTCTGTCCAACCCCCCATGGCGTCTTAGAGGCTGCCACTGGTCGTGCCCAGTGGGCACATCCCGGCACAGGTTCCGTACCCGAGCCAGCCCCTCCTCCGCCCGCTTCACCAACACTGCAGAGTCATACAACGAAACGCCGTCAGTACGCCGCCGGCCAAACGCAAGCCTACTACGGAGGCGCCGACACAGTTGTGGCCCCCGCATATGGCGCCGTTGGAGCGCAGCCTCCGGCTCTGAGTGGCACACAACTCTTTACTCCTGGGCTCGCCGCGGAAAACCAGTTCACTCAGCAACAGCAACAGCAACAGGCAGCTGCCCCTTCGTACTATGGCCAACAGCAGGGAGAGCCCGAGTACATAAATGCGCCGGGTTATGGCCAACCCCCCATGGCTGGCTACGCTGCAGGTGGCGTTGGCCAACTTGCGGATCAGTTCGGCCAGATGGGCATTAATGGCGGTCAGAAACCCTTCCAGCTTCACACCGTGAATCTGCTTACCTCCCCTCCGGATCCGCGTGACCTTGAGTTGCCGCCGCCGCCGATACGGCTCCCTCCCGGTGCTTGCTTGACCAATTCTCCCCTTGCAAATGCGCATCCCTCTTACCAGCGGTGTACCGTAAACGCCATCCCTACTTCCGGTTCTATTGTCGGAAAATCAAAGATCCCTTTGGGTCTCATCCTCACCCCTTACCGCTCTGTCAAAGAAGGGGAAGAGGCCGTTCCGGTAATAGCAGATACTATCATTGCGCGCTGCAGGCGATGCCGAACGTATATCAATCCTTATGTTCAGTTCATTGATGGCGGGAATCGGTGCGTTCTTTTTCCAAGCGTTCAGATAATTGGAGGCGATTGTTCAATTTAGCTGGCGCTGTTGCATGTGCGGTATGTCGAATGAGGTCCCGCAACTATTTGACTGGGACCAGGGTCGGAATCAACCCGGAGACCGTTGGGCGCGTGCCGAGCTGAACCATGCAGTAGTCGAGTTTGTCGCACCTACCGAGTACATGGTTCGACCCCCGCAACCGGCCGTCTACATATTCCTCATCGATGTCAGCCACAGCGCCGTTCAGTCTGGTATGTACCCTATTTTCGAGACTGAACTTTCGATACTAATATAAAGAAAGGCATGGTGGCTACTGCTACCCGAACAATCTTGGAGAACTTGGGTCGTCTGCCTGATGACGACCAACGAACTAAAGTCGCAATTATTGCCTACGATACCTCCATTTACTTCTTTTCGATGTCGGTGAGTTTGTTCTGCATTTCGCGCTGAATTCGGGCTCATCACGGTGTGCAGGCTGAGTCGACAGATTGCACAATGCTCGTCATGTCTGATGTTGACGACGTATTCTTGCCGAAGCCCAATGACTTGCTTGTGAATCTCAGCGAATGTAGAGGTGCCCTAGAATCCCTTCTCAGTAGGCTGAACGATATGTTCGCTGAGAACCACACCGTCGGAAGTGCACTAGGCCCTGCACTACAGTCTGGTTTCAAGTTGATCGTGAGTTATATTGTGTCTGCTGTTTCGTTGGTATTGATTTTCATCAGAATCCTATTGGCGGTAAACTTGTCGTATTGTCCTCCAGCCTGCCAAGCGTTGGTTCGGGTGCACTTAAGAACAGGGAAGACCCGAAGATTTTGGGCACGCCGAAGGTGAGCACATGTCTCCTTCGTTGCCGCCTTTATCCATATCCGCACAGGAATCCGGTCTTTTACAAACAGCTTCTCCATTCTATAAGACCTTTGCCATCGAGTGCTCGCGCGCCCAGGTTTCAGTTGACATGTTCTTGTTCAGCGCCGCATACCAAGACGTTGCCACGCTATGTAGCGTCCCCGTCCCCGCTTTCCATCGTCGTGTCAACTGACTCGCTTCTAAGCTTGCCTTCCTCATTACACCTCTGGTCAAACGTATTTCTATCCTGCGTTCAACGCAGCGCGTTCCGAGGACGCGGTTAAGTTTGCACACGAATTTGGCGAGGTCCTTGCAATGCCCATCATGCTCGAGGCGGTCATGCGTGTCCGTGCGACCCGCGGCATTCGCATGTCCTCATTCCATGGAAACTTTTTCGTGCGCTCCACCGATCTGCTCGCAATGCCTGCGGTGCCGCAAGATACATCATACGCGATTGAACTCCAGATTGAAGAGACAATTTCTTCGCCCTTTGTTGTCTTCCAAACGGCCATTCTGCACACAACTTGTTATGGTATGTTCATACCCTATAATCATGTGTGGTTCTTGACTGTTCGGCAGGTGAACGTCGAATCCGCGTCGTCACGACGGCGTACCCAACGACGTCCAATCTGTCCGAGGTCTTTGCCTCGGCAGACCAGGTGGCCATTGCTACCTTACTCGCAAACAAAGCTGTGGAACGCACAATCACGCATAAGCTCGAGGACTCTCGTGAAGCGGTCCAAAGCAAGCTTGTTGAGATTCTTCAGGCGTATAAGACAAGTATGACGGCCGCTGGTGCCGGTGCCAGCGCTCAGTTGGCTATCAGCGAAAACTTGAGGATGTTGCCAGTCCTGGTGCTAGGCCTGCTGAAGAGTGTCGGTATTCGACAAAGCGCGCAAATCCCGCCGGATCTCAGGGCATATGCTCAAGCTCTGCTCACTTCGTTGCCATCGCAGCTCCTGATACCTTACATTCATCCTACTTTCTATTCTTTACATAGTATGCCGCCAGAGGTAAAGCCTTCCTGCATTGGGATGGCGCTCAGATATTGACGTGTTGTAGGCCGGGACTGTCGGGGAACATGGTGTTATTTTGCCGCCGCCTCTACCTCTTACCTCGGAAAGACTGGAGAGACACGGACTGTTCTTAATTGAGGATGGTCAGACACTTTTCCTCTGGGTGGGACGTGATGCAGTTCCTCAGCTGATAATCGACGTGTTTGATTTGCCGAATTACGAGACACTCCGTGGCGGAAAGGTATTTTCGCCAGTATCTTGCTGGAGCTGACACGGCTAACGTGGTTCATTGCAGACAACATTGCCGCTACTTGACAATCCGTTCTCGCAACGCGTAAACGCAGTGATACAAAAGACGCGTGAAATGCGTCGTGGGGTGTACCACCCACACCTGTATGTCGTCAAGGAAGACGGCGAGCCGCCGTTGCGCTTGTGGGCACTATCTGGGCTTATACAAGACCGTGCGGACGTGTTGCCCAGCTATCAGCAATTCATTGGGCAACTGAAGGACAAGGTGCGCGAGTCTGGTCGCAGCCCCCAGACTTCGTTGCTCGACTGACTACATCGACCGATAGGTGAATGGTTCCAGCTACTGATGACTTCAGAACTTGGTTGTTGCGGATCGGTTGGGTCACTTATTCTATGCCTTCAACTAGTACTGTAGATGACTCGTTTGTAACGAAGCAACTATCTCGAATTGATTGTCACGTGCGCTGGTGGTCAGGTGTCTGGCGCGTCAACAAATAAACAAACAGTCGACAACGCGCTTTTGTCTTTACGGCGTGCACGACATGGATGCTGTATGCCTTTTCTTCGAACAGTCATGCCTATCGCTTATTTATCTCACAGGATATACCTGAGCCTCTTACAGGCGACCTCATTTCTCTTTTTGATCTTTCGCCTGAAGGGTTTCCTTGGAGCGCGCCTCGACCCCACGAAATCGAGACGCGGAGAGCCCAATTGTCAGACTTACTCATCTTTGACATACTCCTTTCTTCCGGGGGTGTGCGACAGCCAGATACCCTTTGGCCTCCTGCCGATCCTTCGTCTCTTCGTCGCCTTCTCATCGCCATCGAGGAATCCACGTATGACACGCTGAAAAAGGACTGCCTTATATATTTTCTGCTGAAATGGCACCAGGATGGAAGAGAAGAGAGGTTTAAGGAGGAGAGATGTATACCACCGCAATTCGCTATGCTATCTGACGCATACTGGCACCTCGATTCGGGAATCTACATGGAGGTACGTAGCATGCTCCCTCAACCCACACTAATATCTAAATCACCATGCCATCCGGGTGATGGTAGAGAGCAGTGTCACTACTGTGCGACGTCCGCCTAAACAGGGCTTATACCTCCAAGATCATACAAGCTATCTCCTTGTCGGATGCCTCCACTCCTCTGCTTTTGCAGTATTTGCGTACCGTAAAGCCCATGTTGACCGAGCCAGATGACATGGACACGTATATCTTGGCCTTGGCTGAGGATAGCCTGATTAGCGCCTGGAAATATCAAAGGACCTTTCCAGACGACAGTGAAACCAGAACCCGCTTGGCGCGAAAAGTTCTTGTCTGGTGTTTTTCCCGTGAGCCTCATTCGTTCTACGTCCCAGATACCACGAACTCAATCATGGTAGCAAAGCCACGTCCTGAACATCTGAAACAGCTGATTTCCTTCCCACTCTCTCCTTTCGAACAATCCCTTCTACATAACTTTGCCCTCGACCCCCCAATATCTTTCCCTACATCCTCGATCTCTATACTCCAGGACCTCGTCTGCGTGCGACTTATTCAGTCGGGGCAGTACGTGGAGGCCCTTAAACTTGACCGGCAGTTCGCGAGCACCCAACGCGGGATCCAAATACCACAGGTAGCGGGTCGACGTCGAAAAATGATCGAAGATGTCATTGCGGCACTCCCATCCATTGAGCGGCTAGAGATTGATGAGAGAGTGCGGAATGTCCCCCAGCATAAGCCGGAAGCACACGCCAAGCCTGCACAGTCCAAGGCACCACTTGACCTGAGCATGTCCTGGGAAGAAATCCCCCCTCCTCCCCGTATCACTCCTACTGCATCTAGTGCACCCAGGTTTGTGCTGGGAAGGATCCAGCAGAAAATAGCTGTAGCCCCGGCAAAAGAAAGCCCTCTTGTGTCACCCGCTCTCCCGCTAGTACCTTCAGCACACACGACAGATGCTGGAGGCCCTGTGCCACCCGGTTTGAATGGCACGCCGTTTGCGCAAAAAGGGCTTCCACCAGGGCCACGGGTTGACCCGTTGAAGGCTAAACCTCCAGCGAGCAAACCATTCACAACCATTTCTGGACCGAGTCTCAGACCTTCCCCTCTCTTTCCCAATGACCAGACTGATCGATATAGTCGGAAAGGGACGCTACGTGAAGAACCTCGTATCGAAGACTCGTCTTTCCAAAAGGGTACTGTCCCGCAGTTTGCCTCGGAGACAAGACCCGATGAGCACGACGACTATCGAAGGCACAACCTTACTCAACCGACAGAACTTTCGTCGGTAGCGGAATTCTCAGAATCTGTGTTTGTTGGCTCCCGTATTGCATACGGCCCTCACACGAGAGAAACTGTCGAACCGGCGCTACCTGGCGCATTTCGCGTTGAGCGTGAGGGAACTCAGTTGGAGTCAAGTTCGTTTGCGCATTCCCCACCAACTCCACCCACGCGGGCGCGGCCCACAAAATCACGGAAGACCGCACGGACGTCGGTCCCAGGCGGGTTCGATGATGTCGCAAGTGGTGAGGAGGATAACGTCCCTCCTCTCCCGGATGTTTCTTCCGTTAAGCGGCCAACGCGTAGGCGAACTTCGGGTGCTAGTTCGGTCGATGCGGGTGAAGATAGTGCACCAGTGAAACCGCGGCGTAGCTCGCGTTTGAGCGCCGCCTCATCCTCACCAGACCCTTCGCCACAAAAAACTAGCGCTCCAAAGACGACGAGAAAAACTCGTGCATCTGCCGGGAGCTCGGCGACAGCTGGGGTTGCTACTGCGACCCGATCATCGACGAGGAAGAAACGTTAGAATGACTCGAAGTGGGTGCCTTAGGCGTCTGTGCGAAAGGGTTGAATGCAGTCTAAACCGAGTTGAAAACACTTTGTAGTTACTGTTATTATTTGAGCGAACGCCGCGCGCTCTCCTCGGATTCAGTTGGTGAATGACGACCGTGCGCCATGAGAGCGGCTAAATCTCTTGGCCCGAAGGAGCGGAGCACATATTGACTCATTGTCTTCGGCATAGACACCATTTTTTAGAAGTTGTGTGAAACGGTTTGACTCAGACAAGGTCATCTCTGAATGGCTTCAGCTTCATGACGCGCTCTCAGGCCGAGGTGGCTCAGTTCCCGCGTCGACAGTGCAATTGTCGTAACTGTAAGCCACCGGAACAATCAGGATTGATATTATGATTCGTTCGGTGGCTGTGCACCTCACAATGTTGCCTAGTGGAGTTCTGCTTCTGTCATGTAAAGTTTTAGGCCCCCATCTCTTCCCCAACCCAAAAGGATCCGATGGTTAATTTTAACGACCCCGCGGTCGTCGAGGCTGACTTTCGTGGGCGCGACTCCGTAAAGACCTAGCATTCCTCACTGACATTGCCATTGCAGGAGCGTTAGCAATATCTGTTTTTGCTAGTAAGCTTGGCTTGCTCGGTCTGTGCATCGTGTTTGTAGACATTCACAGATCGCGTCAGATGCGAATACTTTTCGACTCTCTGGTTCGAATGGAGCTTCATCACAGGAGCGGAACTATATCGGTGGTCAATATGGGTGAGTACCACACCGACGTCGTATGGCCTATAGTCCGAGCCGTCCCTACGCCACCGGTCACAGACCTACTCAGCAACACGCCTGTTCACCTTAATGAACGTCGTCTAACCTCAT
>Ga0137359_10004800_pt1 | contig 11109 bp, 6 predicted proteins | sample Mad1_40_16metaG_FD_108281 | JGI IMG/M metagenome (GOLD analysis project Ga0137359, IMG submission 108281) | Vadose zone soil microbial communities from Angelo Coast Range Reserve, California, USA - Mad1_40_16 metaG | ecosystem: Environmental > Terrestrial > Soil > Vadose zone | place: USA... | reverse complement strand
TTCATGCATGAAGCGGTCAATCGTGGCCTCGATATGGCCATTGTGAATTACACCAAAATCTATCCGTTGTACAAGATTCCTCAAGAAGAGGTTGAGCTTGCCCGCAAGCTGATTTTTCGCGATACGACTGCTGGTGATCCACTGCAGGTCTACATGCAGCACTTCGCGGGGACGAAGGGCAAAACCACAGCCTCTACAGCCGCCCACGTTGAAACGCTCTCGGTTGAGGACAAGCTGAAATACGCGATCATCAATGGTGAAAAATCGGTCGGTGAAGGTGCCAACAAAAAATCACTTGAAGTATTACTTGAAGAAGCTCTGTGGCAGTACTCACCGCTGGAGCTCATTAATACCGTTCTGCTCGACGGCATGAAGACGGTCGGGGACCTGTTCGGTGCGCGCAAGATGCAGTTGCCTTCGGTGCTCGATGCCGCTGGCGTAATGAAAGCAGCCGTCGCCTACCTTGAGCCGAAGATGGAGAAGAAATCCGGATCTTCACAGAAGGGCACGATTGTGATCGCCACCGTAAAAGGCGACGTCCACGACATCGGCAAAAACCTGGTGGACATCATTCTCACCAACAATGGATTTCGCGTAGTGAATTTAGGCATCAAGCAGCCTGCAGACGTGATCATCAAAGCCGCCCAGGAACACAATGCCGACGCTATTGGGTTGAGCGGTCTCCTGGTGAAGTCCACGCTAGAAATGAAGTATGTGATCCAGGATCTGGAGCGGCAGAAGCTGGATTTCCCCGTTCTGTGCGGTGGCGCCGCCCTGACCCGCAAGTATGTGGAAGATGACTTGCGCCGTGAGTATTCGAACGCTGTGTTTTATTCCGACGATGCGTTTGGCGGACTGCACATCATGGAGGATCTGACCGCCCCGAACGGAAATAAAGAGGCGCGGCTAAATGAAGGCCGAACGGTGAAGGAGTACGCGAAGGCGGTTGCCGTGGATGAAGAATCAGGCCCGGTATTCGCGGAGCGCAGTCCCGTAGTCGGGGACGCGCCAAATATTCCTGTGCCGCCGTTTTGGGGCGTGCGGGTGAAGAAAGACTATGACCTGCGCGAACTTTTTCCTTATATCAACGATACGGCGCTGTTTAAAAACCAGTGGCAACTAAAGACGGCGTCGCAGGAAGACTATGCGCGATTAGTCGAGCAGAAGTATCGGCCGATCAAGAAAGAGCTTGAAGAGGAAATCATCGCCACCGGATTGTTTGAACCGAAGGTGGTCTGGGGATATTTTCCGGCGCAGAGCGATGGGAATGATGTGGTGGTCTATGAGCCGGAGGGGGAAGTGGAGCCGAGGACCACGCTGGTCGGTGACATGTCTCTGGACCAGGTAGAGCTCGCGATGGCTTTGGAGGAAGGGTTGGGTATTGGAACTGCCGACGCTCAAGCGGAAGCGAACCGAATAATGAGTAGAAGACCGAACTCTGCTAAGGCACGTGAGTTTCTCCGATTCACTTTTCCACGTCAGCGCGAAGGCCGTCGCCTTTGCATCTCTGATTTCTTCGCTCCGAAGTCATCGGGCAAAGTGGATGTGATCGGCTTATCTCTTGTCACAGTCGGAGCAAAGGCTTCCGTCGAGACACAAAGGCTATTCGAAGCTGGAGAATACACAAAATACCTCTACCTGCATGGACTCAGCGTGGAAACCGCCGAAGCGCTCGCCGAGTATCATCACAAACTTATGCGCGCAGAGTTGGGGATCTCGGGAGAGGACTCCCCGCACACCCGCGACCTTTTCCACCAGAAGTATCGTGGATCGCGCTACAGTTTCGGCTATCCCGCCTGTCCAAATTTAGAAGATCAGACGAAGCTGTTCTCCCTGCTCCATCCCGAAGAGAACGTCGGTGTGCGCCTGACAACGGGATTTTTGCTGGAGCCCGAGCAGAGCACTTCGGCGATTGTGGTGCATCACCCTGCCGCTAAGTATTTTGTGGCGTAGCGTCGTCGCCAACCCAAGCATCTCGATCGGCATCTTCCGGGCATGATTCGCAAACTAAAATCTGGAGAATATCGGCTGTACTCACGCAAGAAGGACCCGAAAACTGGGAAGCGAAGAAACCTGGGAACGTTTTCGTCGCTGGCTGCCGCGGAGAAGCATGAGCGAGCAGTGCAATTCTTCAAGAAGCGTTGACGCTCGGAATGACAGCACCAAATTCTCCGTGGAAGCGGAGAAACAATTTTTAATGACTGCTACAAACTCCAGGGATCCAATGTATCGACCCCTGTGCCTTGCACATCCTTAATGTTTCTCGTTACAAAGGTTAGATCGTAGTGCAGCGCTGTAGCAGCTAGCAGACCATCGATCACGGGAAGTGCTATGCCTGTTGCCTTGCAAGTCCCGGCAAGGTGGCCCCAACGATCAGCAACCGCCAAGTCGACCGGCAGAATGCGACCTGAAAATCGATTGACGAGGGCGCTAAGCCAAGACTCAAGCTGGGCTCTGCGTGCGGGGTCGGGGCGCGAGGCAATCTCCTTGCGAATTTCCCCAAGAGTAACCACACTAAATGAAGTAACGATTCGTCGGCAGCAGCGAACCACTGCATTACTGCTGGATGAGGCTTTGGCTTCACCATCTCGGAAGCAACATTGGTATCCAGCAGGAATCCACTCACAGCTCGATATCTCGCCCGTAGTCGGGTTCGCGCTCGAAATCGATACCTGCATTTACTAGCGGAGAACGTCTAAAAAACTCAACCAAACTCTTGGGTTGTCGGCGCCGCGCGATCAACTCTTCGAATTGCTCAGCTGGAACAACAACAACTGCTTCCTTTCCTGACTTGGTTACGTATTGTGGACCCTCAGCACGTGCTCGCCGAAACAGCTCGCTAAACTGGGCTTTGGCGGTTTGCAACTGCCACGCAGTTGTTTTGGGATATGCTCTGGATATCTTTGCCATGGACTAGTCTGACTAGACCGATAATAGCATGGGCTGCTGAAAGATACAAGTTACCCCAACGCAAGTTCCTTTGCTCGTTGCGCGGCTTTCACCACGGCCTTAATCAGTGTCACCCGCAGCTTGCCCTCTTCCAGCTCCATAATTCCATCAATTGTGCAGCCGGCGGGAGTGGTCACAGCGTCTTTCAACAGCGCCGGATGGTCGCCAGTTTCGAGCACCACGGTTGCGGCGCCGAGCGTAGTTTGGGCAGCCAAGAGCGTCGCCACATCGCGCGGCAATCCCACTTTAACGCCGGCCTCAGCCAGCGATTCCAGAATAATGTAGATGTAAGCCGGGCCGCTGGCTGAGAGTCCGGTGACCGCGTCCATATGCTTTTCGTCCACCACGACGGTCCTTCCGACTACGTTGAACAGGGCTGACGCTGCATCCACATGTTCGGGTTGCGCGAATTTTCCTTTGCACAATGCGGTCATGCCCTGGCCCAGAACGCAAGGAGTGTTTGGCATTGCGCGCACCACGGGAACATTGCCGCCAAGCGCCTTCTCAATATCGCTGGTGTGCACCGATGCAGCCACAGAAATTACCAACTGCTTCGCGGAAATCTTCGGCTGGATCTGCTCCATCAGCTCCCGCACAACCTGCGGCTTTACGCAGACCAGGATGACGTCTGCGCCATCGATGGCTGCGAGGTTGTCCGTGGTGACCGGGACGCCAAGTTTGTGCGAGAGCTCGTGCGCTCGCGACTCGTGGGCGACAGTTGCGCGCACGCGCTCCGGCAGGAGCTGATGCTTCTCCAGCAATGCCTTCACCAGGATGCCGCCCATCTTTCCGGCTCCCAGCACGGCAATCCGACTCTTGGAAAAATCCGGCTGCATGTTCTTACTCCCTCTCGCGGCCCGGTGCAATTGTGGAAACACGCAACCTGCCGGCGAGGCCAGCAGCAGACGTTTGCACCTGTCGAGTGAAGTTTGAAGATACCACAGAGCTTAAGGAGTGACGGTGAGAACTACCTGAGTGCTGTGGGTGACGGAGTCGGAACTTGCCATCACCTTAATGTTGTAAGTTCCAGCCGGTGTTCCCGGATTTCCGCCTCCGCCGCCGGCGCTGTCGCCTTGCAGTCCGCCCCCGCAGGAGAGGCAGAGCAATATCAGAAGGAGTGCAATCACCGCGCCGCCTATCTTCATATACGTGCGGCGTCGCTCTCGTGAAAAACAAAGTAGGACCACGGATGAGAACGCGGGGAAGAATCCGAACGAGCCCGCCAGCGCGACCTTCGATATGCGGGACACAGGAGCAGTTGTGAGGAGTGTCATGGTCACGATTGAATCTCCGCTGCCCGAACTCAGCTGACTTGGGTTAAAGCCACATGTAGTCAATGCAGGGAGACCTGAGCAGGAGAAGCTCACGTTGTTCGGGAATGCACCGGTCGTGGGCGAGACGTCCAAGCTGAACAGTGAGGATTGTCCCGCTGCAACCGATGCGCTGGACGGCGTAGTCCCAATCGTGAAATCGAAGCTCTTGCTCGGCATCGCGGTGAAGTTCACCGCAGCCGAATGCGCAATTGCCGCAGGATCGCTTGCCACGCCAGTAATGTTGAAGCTGTAAGCCTGAGAAACGCTGCTGGAAACAGTGACCGTAAATGGCGCTCCCGAACTAGACGGAGCCGCGCTTGTCGGACTCACCACGCAACTCGGAGGCGCGCCCACACCGCAGCTCAGTGCGACTGCACTGCTGTACCCATTTGCGGCGGTGAGGCTCCCGTTGAAAATCGCGGCTGAGTTCACTGCAGCAGTGAGCGATGGGTTCGCAATATTCAGGCTGTAGTCGGGTGATGCGCCCACCGTCAGGTTCAGAGTTTGGGTCTTGACCGGCTCGCCAGGGCTGGAAGCGCTGATTGAAATCTGGGATGTCCCTAGCGGTGTGCTTGAAGTCGTCGCCACGCTCAGAGCGAGGGAGATTGGGCTTCCCCGGGTTGGCGATGCTGAGGACGATGGCTGGAACTGGCAGCTTGCTCCTGATAGCAAGCCAGAACAGGAGAGCGTCACCGTCCCGGTAAACGAACTCAACGCCGAAACTACCAGCGAGACCGGTGCGCTTGTATTTCCTGGCACCACACTGACGCTGGCTGGCGACGGAGCGCCCAAGTTGAAGTCCACAATATGCAATGTGAGCGCGACGTCGTGGGTCACGCTAGCCGAATCGGTGCCAACTGCGTGAACATTGAATAAATAGTCTCCGCCGCTTCCGCTGACATTTACCGTAAATGGTGTCCCCGACACACTGGACACAATCGACGCAGGAACTACATTGCAGTTTTGCGGCGGGCTCGTGTTTGCAGGAGTACAACTGAAATTTATGCTGCTGCTGTATCCGTTCAGGGCATAAGCCGTTCCGTTAAGCGTGATTGTTTGCCCCGCAAGTACTGGCAGCAAATTGCCCATTACGCTCAGCTGAAAATCCGGGGTTGGAACCAGGTTCCATTCCCAAATTCCACGTCCATAAGTTGCTGCACGAAGGCGTTTCAACCCGCCGGAGTTGAAGATCTGGAGCGACGTGACTGCCACGTTCGGCAGAAAGCCGCGTTGTCCCAGCCCTGGCGCAACTTCGGTCCAATTGGGCGCGCCCGTGCTGCTGGCGAAGACACCAACATCGGTGCCGATATAAACCGTCCCGTTCGAGAGCGAAGCCCCGGAGTCCACAAGGACCGAGTTCACGGGCGCATCTGGCAAATTTGCGCTGAAGTCGGTCCACGAGGTTCCTGCGTTCGTGGTCTTCCAGACGTGTGCGGCGTGGAATCCCATGATGGCAACATATGCGGTTTTGCCAAGAGGGTCGGCCGAGTCGAGGGCGATGCTGGAGATGGGGAAGCCTTGGGGATTGATGTTACCGGTGACATCCGTCCAAGTGAGCGGGCCAAGATCGGCGTGGGTTGTGACCCACACGTGCCCGCCTGGAGGCGTGGTCGATATGAGTGGACCCTCACCATTCGTGCCAGCGTAAATCACTTGTGATAATCCGTTTGAATCTGCAACTCCTCCGGCCGCTAGCGAGCGAACCAGATTGATTTCGTTGCCGCTACACGCCCCTGAGCCTCCGGTTTCAAAATCAGGACTCAAGAGGGAGAAACCTCCCCCGTTGCTAGAGCCGCGCCAAATGTGGCAGGTTCCGAGAATCAAAGCAGCGGAATTCTGCGGGTCAAGGGTAAACGGCAGGTCAAACGCGCCAGCGTCACCGCCGAGACTATTGCTGTCGGCGATTTGATCGCTCTGGAAATCGAGCGTGTGGCAGTCTATGCCATTCGCACAACGAAACAGGTTTACTCCTGAGGCGGAATCCGGAGGTGCGGCCAGGAACCATTCCTGGTCGTTGGCGGGGTTCACGGCCGTGAAGCCGGCATCTCCGGCGTTGACGTTTACCCATGAGCCATTGCTCTGCGCAACGGCCGTCGCGGGAGCGCCGTTGTCCTGCGTGCCGCCGAAAACAAGATTGGGGTCCGTCGCCGATTCTGAAATGGAAACAAACTGAGTCATCGGACCGAGCGTCTCATTCAAGCTGTCGAATTGATTGCTCAAGCCGCAGGTGCCCGTAGTCAGTCCAGTGAAACCGTCGAGCGCGCGATAGATTCCTCCGTCGTTGGCGAAATAGAGGAGCGCCGCACCATTGGCGAGAAGGAAGTCGATTCCGTGCTGGTCGGGGTGGACGCGGGCAATATCGCTGCATCCGTAAACATGCGTGAGATTTAGAAATGTTTGATTACCGCTGCTGTTGCAGAGCGGCGCCGCGTTCGTGATTGTGCATTTGTAGAGATTCGTTGCCCCGGCATAAAGATCGGTTGCACTTCCGTTGGGAACAGCTGCCAACGCCAGGTTGTAACTGCCCTGCGCCGTGCCGCAGCCGCCAAAGAAATCGCCGCAGTTTGTAATTCCAGAATCGTTGAGTTGGTTCCAGCTGCCTCCGCCGTTAACACTCTTCCAGATGCCCTGATCAGCGTTGTTCGCATCGACGTACCAGACATACATCTCATCGCGTGTGGGCTGAGTTGGAGGAGACGTCACGACCGCAATTTCACCGCGATAGATCGGGCAACCGCTGGGCAACACCGCTTGTGCCGGACACACTGCGGCGTTTAGTCCAACCCCAGGCTGGAACGAGAGCCGCGCCCAATTGCTGCCATCTGGAGAGGAGTAAATCCCGTGGAAGCGAACTGCCGCATAGAACAGTCCCGCAGCAGAGTTATATACGACCGAAGTAACGGAAGCGGGCGCAATGGTCACTCCCGCGTCACTGATATTCGCACGCGACCATGAGAGTCCGGCATCTGTCGAATGATATAGCCCGCGGTTCGCAGTTAGGGGATTCTCGAGTCCTTCCAGTATGCCCTCTGAAGCGGAAGCCGCCGCAGCCACAACTTGATTTGGGCTCGCCGTGCTGAAGGCGATGTGACTGAACCCGAGCCCGGCAAACGAATGTATTCCAGTGACATCTTGTGTGATCAATGTCCATGTTTGTCCTGCGTCAGCCGAACGCAAGATACCGAGGCCATAGTAGGAATCTCCTGAGCTGTCGGTTTCGCCGGTTCCGGCCAGAACCACACTCCTTGAGGGATTGGGATTCGACAGTTGGGGCTGAATCGCAATCGCGCCGACAGCAAGCGTTGATTGGCCATCCGTTAGCGCGCTCCATGTGACCGAAGCCGGATTCTGGCTGCTGGATCCCCCATTCGTTGATTTCCACACCCCGCCGTACGCGCCGCCTGCATAAACCGTATTCCCGCTGAGATCGTTGGGATCGATTGCGATCGCGGTGGCGCGTCCCGAAACCCAGTTATAGTCTTGCAGGCCGATACCGCTGGCATCGGAAGGTAGCGGCGATGGTCCAAGCGAGACCCATGCGCCGCCAGCAACAGTTGCCACTTGACTAACGGGTCGCATGGCACGCATCTGAATCTTCTGCTGAATTGCGCGGCCCCGCAGGATGGCCGAACTGGTGCCCGGAATTCGGCGTCCCGCCATCTGCCACTTATCACGTTGAATCTTGTGTGCGGTCTGCTCACCACGAGCAGCCACTTGCTGTGCGGTCGCGAGAGTGCAACTACCTGCAAGCAACATGCAGGCCAACACCGCACGCCAGATCGTTGTGCGAGTCATGAGTTCACGCTGTCTTGCGGGCCTGCGGCCCCGCAGCAATCGTTCCCAGCCGTACTAATCGCGCAACAATTGATCCCGCCGTTCGGTTGTGAAGTTTTGCGATCTCACCGAAACCCAGTCCCCGGCGTATCTCCTCGCAAATTTGAGTGTCTTCCTGGGTGGACCAGGATTTGCCCGCGTTAATGGGCAGGAACCGCTTGGCGTGCTCACGCTCGTGCTGGAACTCGAGTGCGCTGACGGCGCGCAGCATAGCGTGCACCGCTTGCGGGTGCCTGTACAGAGAATCCGTGTGGAGAATTTCACCCGTCTCTGGGTGGATCCCATCTGCAAGCTTGCGTATGACCGCCAGCGCCTCTTGAATCTCCATGTGTTCTACCCCCGCGCGAGATGGTAAGCGGCAACCGGCGCGAGACTCTGTGACCAATGAACATTGCCGCTGTGACCGGTGCCAAAATGAAAACCGACAACCTCAGCGGTTACACTGTTGGCGCATGGATTGGCAGGCTTTTCGGCTCACTGTTCGTCTGGCGGTGATCGTCACCGCGGCGCTTCTGGTAATTGGGATCCCAGTCGCTTACTGGATTGCCTTTTCTAGGTGGCGCTGGAAATTCCTGGTAGAGGCATGCGTGGCGCTGCCAATTGTCTTGCCGCCAACGGTTCTGGGCTTTTACGTGTTGCTGGCACTCGGACAGCGCAGCCCACTCGGCCGCTGGTGGACCTCCATGACCGGACATACTCTGGCATTCACTTTCGAGGGACTGGTCATTGGATCGGTCCTTTACAGCCTGCCTTTCGCGGTGCAGCCGTTTGCGGCGTCATTCGCGGCAGTCGATGCGCGGTTACTAGCAGCGTCGATGTCTCTGGGAGTCTCAAAATTTCGGACTTTTGTGAGAGTGATATTGCCAATGTCAGTCTCGGGCGTCGTAACAGGAATGGTTTTAAGTTTCGCCCACACTCTGGGAGAGTTTGGTGTCGTGCTCATGGTCGGGGGCAATATTCCGGGAGCAACCCGCACTCTTTCCATCGTGATTTACGACCAGGTGCAAGACCTGAATTATTCTTCGGCCAACACCACGGCCGTGGTTCTCGTCGTAATCGCGTTTGCGCTGCTGTCAGTTGTTTATTCCGTCAACCGGAGATTCTGGAAACTGTGGCCACAGCCCTAAACAATGCGCGTGCGGAGGCCGATATTGCCGCTGGGAAACGTGCGGCTGAGGATCTTCAGGTCAGCTTTCGCCGGAAACTCCTCAGCGAAGGGAGCGTCTTCGATCTCGACGTCTCGTTTGTTATCGGGAAGGGAATCACAATTCTGTTCGGTGCATCCGGAGCGGGCAAAACAACGCTTCTGGATTGCATAGCTGGCCTGGGCAGTCCCGACGCCGGGCGAATTGCCGTGGGCAATCGCATTCTGTTTGATTCCTCAGAGAACATCAACATTCGTGCTTCCCGCAGGAACGTCGGCTACGTTTTCCAGGACCTGGCCCTCTTCCCTCATATGACGGTTGAAGGGAACGTGAGCTACGGGCTGAGCGGCTTACCGGCACAGGAGCGACGGACGCGCTCTGCCGCGATGCTTGAGCTGCTGAGAATCTCGCATCTCGTCAAGCGCCGTCCGGTGGAGCTGTCCGGTGGAGAGCGTCAGCGAGTCGCGCTGGCACGGGCGCTGGTGCTCCAGCCGTCCATGCTTCTTCTCGACGAACCCCTCGCCGGACTCGACTTGCCCGTGCGGATGAAAATCGCCGACGACTTGCGGCAATGCATAAAAGATTCGGCGATCCCCGTGCTTTACGTGACCCACAACCGCGACGAGGTGTTCACGCTAGGTGAAAAGATGCTGGTCATCGAACGCGGGCGGATCATCGCTCAGGGAACTCCGCACGAGGTGATGTCCGCTCCTCGCAGCGAGACCGTTGCGCAGTTGGCCGGTTTCGAAAACGTGTTCGATGCTCAGGTCGTCTCTATCCACGAAGACCGCGGGACCATGACCTGCAACACATTTCCGGGAAATGTCGAGATTGAAACGCCGCTGATGCATGCCGAAGTGGGAGCAAGGCTGCGGCTCGGAATCAGCGCAGGAGATATCCTGCTGGCCACGTCTGCGCCAGCGGGTTTGAGTGCGCGAAACATATTGCCCGGCCGCCTGCTTGAGTTATCGCAACGTGACATGATCGTCATCGCCCGAGTGGACTGCGGAATTGAAATGTCCGTCCATCTCACGCTCGCAGCGCGCGATTCGCTGGAGCTCGTGCCTGGCCGCGAAGTATGGCTGATTGTGAAGACGCATTCGTGCCATTTGCTGGCGCGGTGAATCAATCCACTGTTAAGCTGATAATGTTGTTACGACAGTTAGCTCCGGCTTGCCCGTGAACCGGAATGTAGCAACCAAGATCGTGCAGAAGCAACGCTGGTTTCGGTAGTGTGGCACTGTCAACCCGCAGGATGTGGGCAACGATGTCTAATCGAGCCCGACGCGGCGCAGCAAGTCGGCAAAGCGGGGGTCCTTGCGCACGGGGTCAAACAATGGATAAACCTTCATGTATTGTAGACTCACTGATTTCTCCTGGTAGGCACGCTCGAACCAGGCAAACGCCTCGTCGTAGTCGCCGAGCGCCAAGTAGGGGTCGATAAAAGCGCCCGCGGAGACATAGCTTGTTTTGCGGCGTTGCTTCAATTCATTGATCAGGCGAAGGGCATCCGTGCGGCGTCCGGCGTAGCCGTACGCGGTTGCCAGCGAACCGATGGTGCCGGGGCTGCGCTCCATCACAGTGACCATCCTTTCGAACACGGGAATGGCGTCCTTATATTGGCCTTTGCTAATCAATGCGGAGCCCAAGGCCCATAAGGCTAAGTCGTAATCCGGGTGCACAGCCAGTACGCTTTGGAGTTCCCGAATAGCCTCGTCGTAGCGGCGGGCAAAGAGCAAAATCCAGCCAGTCTGAACGCCGCTAACCCCAAGCGGGTCAAGCTCACGGGCACGCTGAGCCCATGTCAGCGCCTCGTCGATGCGCCCCTCGCAAAGCAGCCAGTTCGCAAGTCCGACGTGGGCAGCCGC
>Ga0137359_10004799_pt1 | contig 11113 bp, 6 predicted proteins | sample Mad1_40_16metaG_FD_108281 | JGI IMG/M metagenome (GOLD analysis project Ga0137359, IMG submission 108281) | Vadose zone soil microbial communities from Angelo Coast Range Reserve, California, USA - Mad1_40_16 metaG | ecosystem: Environmental > Terrestrial > Soil > Vadose zone | place: USA... | reverse complement strand
CGACACCGGCGCGATAGCTCTCTGAGATCTTGATGAACCCCTCGTTACGCAAGTTCTGCAGATAGCTCTCACGTTCCTTAGGCTGTCGCTCGATCGTCATTGCTTCACGCACCTGGTTGTCATTGAAAGTGGGAGATGTGCTGGCGGGCGTTCGTTTATCCACGCGCAGGATCTGATAGCCATCCGGTCCTTTGATAGCCTCGGTTACATCTCCCTCTTTAACACCCTTGATCGAAGCTGCGATGTCTTCACGAAGAGAAGGCACTTCGAAGGTGCCCACGACGCCTTTGTCCTGAGGAGCAGTCCTCACGCCATTCTTTTCACGCTCAGAATTGGCTGCTGCAATCTTGGCAAAATCAGTTCCAGCGCGCAGCTGTGTGACGAGGTCCTGCGCCCTGGCTTTTACGTCAGCTTCATTCTTCCCTGTCAGACTCAGAAAGACCTCAGATAACGTGACGTCTTCGGGTTTGCGAAACTTGTCTTTATTGGCTTCGTAATATTTTTTCACCTCATCCATTGACAAGCTCAGATATACCTTGCGGTCGACTTCCTGTTGAAAGACAGCTTGCTTCATCATTTCGGCTCGCATTGTCTGCCGAATGCCCACCGGGTCAAGTCCACTTTCACGCAGAGCCTGGTCCAGTTTCACGATTGTTGTAATACCCTGCTCTTTAGCGACATCGAGCATGCGCCGGTTCACTTCGGCTTCCACTTCCGAGGCTAAGTCAAGTCCCTTGCCTTTTTGCAGCAGCAGCTGCTGATTGATAAGCGTGGCTATCAATTCGGACTGGTGCTTTGTTACCTCCTCAGTGGCTTGCTGCTCAGTCATGCCATTCTGCTTGAGTGCCTCGACACGTTCTTTTGTTTCGCGTTTAAGCATCGAAAGTGTGATTACGTCGTCATTGATTTGAGCTATCACTTCGTCAACGACTTGCAATTCACCTTCCTGCGCCACAACGCGGGCCGGGCTCAGACTCAGTATTACGAGCGCAAAAACAAGCGTTCCGCCAAGAAATAAGAATTTGGATTTCACAGAATTACTCCTAAAAAATAGTCAGTTGTCAGTTGTTAGTAGTCAGTCGTCAGTTGTGCGGTACTTTTCAATGGTTCGTTGTAGTATCTCGATTCGTCAGCGTAAGAAAAACGACTGACAACGGACTACGGACAACTGACAAACCCGCTGATTCTAATCGCTGGCCCGAAGTTCCAGCAACACGTCGCGCGCCACATCGAGCACACGATCTTGTTCGTCATCGCTAACGTTGAGCCGCAAAACGCCTGCAGGTGTGAACAGTGCCCCGTCGTGACTACTTACAAAATCAGCTAGTTTTTCTGGCAAAATGCGCGCCTTTTCACTGAATTTCAGAGCGAAACCTTCCGGTGTTTTGTCGATCGAGAGGACGCCGATCTCCTCAGCGAGCCGCCGTAAGCGTGCATAGGAAAATAGGCGCTCGACCGACAACGGAATGCGCCCGTAACGATCCTCCGTCTCTGTCCGGATGGCCGCAAGCGTCGCTTCGTCTCTCACCGAAGAAACACGTTTGTACGTTCTCAAACGCTGTCCCATGTCCTGAATGTAGTCCTCAGGTATTGCCACATCAACCCCGAGATTCAACGAGACGCTTGTTTCGTCTTCCACGGATTCACCGCGCAACTCCGAAACAGTACGCTCGAGCATTTGCGTGTACAAGTCGAACCCCAATGCGTCCATATGGCCCGATTGTTGGCCGCCCAGGAAGTTTCCTGCACCACGAAGTTCCAGATCGAGAGCGGCAATACGAAAACCGGCGCCCAGATCGGAGAATTCCCGAATTGCCGCCAGACGTCGGCGAGCTATTGGCGAAAGTTCTTGTTCCCCAGGTATCAAAAGGTAAGCATAAGCACGTCTGCTCGAGCGACCGACTCGTCCCCGCAGTTGATAAAGTTGAGAAAGGCCATATTGATCGGCGCGGTTTATGATGATGGTGTTGGCACGGGGGATGTCTATCCCATTCTCTATGATTGTGGTCGCAACGAGAACATCATACTTAAAGTCAATGAAGTCGAGCATGACCCGTTCCATCTCCTTTTCGTTCATCTGGCCATGCCCCACTGCCAGACGAGCTTGCGGCACAAGTCGCTGCACCAACGCGGCGATTGTCTCAATTGTCTCGACGCGATTGTGTATGAAGAAGACTTGACCGCCGCGTGAGAGTTCCAGATCAATCGCTGACTTAACAACGTTATCGGAGAACTGCACCACCTGAGTCTGAATCGCCAGGCGATCGCGCGGTGGGGTCTCAATGAGCGACATGTCCCGCAGGCCACTCAGCGACATGTTGAGAGTGCGTGGTATCGGCGTGGCGGAAAGAGTCAAGACATCTATGCTCTTCTTCAACTGCTTCAGCCGTTCCTTGTGGGCGACGCCGAATCTTTGTTCCTCGTCCACTACAACAAGACCCAGGTCTTTGAAACGAACATCTTTCGAGAGAATGCGGTGCGTGCCAATTACGACGTCAACCTCACCAGCTTCGACACGTTTCGCAACTTCTTTCTGTTCCTTTGCCGAACGAAAGCGGGACAACAATTCCACCTTTACGGGAAATGGCGCAAAACGAGTGCGGAAGGTGTCGTAGTGCTGATAAGCGAGAACGGTGGTGGGCGTGAGCACAGCGGCCTGCTTGCCTTCCATTACGGATTTGAACGCCGCACGCATGGCTACTTCAGTCTTCCCGTAACCGACGTCTCCGCAAAGCAGGCGATCCATCGGCACGGCTTCTTCCATATCTTTCTTAACGTCTTCAATTGCTGTCTCTTGATCAGGAGTCAAGACAAACTCAAAGCCATCCTCGAACTCCTGTTGCCAGGGTGTGTCGGCTGAAAACGCGTAACCACCTACCAGTTTGCGTTCGGCATAAAGACGCAGAAGTTCGTCGGCCATGTCGCGCATGGCGCGCTTCGCCTTGGCCTTCGTCTTTTGCCACCCAATGCCGCCCAAACGATCAAGCTGCGGTTGATGTCCTTCGGCGCTGGAATAGCGCTGGACCAGATCGAGCCGTTCGACAGGGACGTAGAGTTTTGCCTCCTCCGCATAGTAGAGAAGCATGAACTCACCGCTGCGCGGACCGAGCTCCAGCGTTTGCAAACCACCAAAGCGCGCGATGCCATGATCGACATGGACGACATAATCGCCCGGTTTGAGATCACGAAAATCCGATAAAAAAGCCGCTGTTTTTGATCGTCGTTTCGCTACGTCGGTCGTCTGCCGTCTGCCGTCACGCCCCACTCCGCGGCGTTCTACAGATTCAGCGGCCTCATCGAAAACATCGGTCTCAACATGAACAATCAATTGCGAAGCAGGCAGTTCAAACCCGCCGCTCAGACGCCCGACCGTGACGATTACACTCGTCGAGTCTGAAGTCTCGAGAGGCTCCGCAACCAGCGCTAGTCGTGTTTCCACGTTATATTCACCGAGGATCTCCGTTAGCCTTTCGGCCACGCCCAGGGTGGGCATAACAAACAAGGTGGTCCTTACATTCTCACGCGCGCGAACGACTTCCGCGGCAAGATCTGCCACTCGGCCGTGATAGCGCATGGTCGATTGGGCCTGCCACTCGATTTCACTTGCAGTCTCCGCGGTAGGAAACAGAAACATCGGTTTCCGCGTGCCACGACTCCGCCCAAGTTGCACCTTAGGCGCCTCAGCATCGAGGGCCAGACCCTGATCTATTTCCGCCGCGGCACGACCTAACGTGCGCAGCTCAACTCGTTGGCATTTAGCGATCATCTCGCGCAGTTCTTCAACAGTCAGATACATCTCTTCTGGCGCCAGAGCTATATCGTCGGCAGTTTCAACTTCGCGGTAACTGTCCGCCAGCGACTCATAAATATCGCTAAGATAGGTCTCTATTCCTGCTGGCTCATCAATGATGAGTACTGCGTCCTTGAGGTGTTCGAAGATCGTGGAGTTACAGTCTCGAACTATCGGCATTAACCATTCCCAGCCTGGAAAAGGTTCCCCTTCATCTGCAAACGCTGTCCTATCGCGCAGCGCTCGGGCGTAACGATCTTCGTGCCAGCGCTCCCGCGCCATTTCTGCCCAAAAGCGGAAATCTCGCACCGTGACCGCGAGTTCGCGCATTGGCGCCACTTCGACTTCGTCTAACCGTCTCGTTGAAAGTTGGGTTTCAGGATCGAATTCTCGTAATGAATCTATGGTGTCACCGAAAAATTCGAGACGCACCGGCAGGTCTCTTCCGGGCGGCCATATGTCAAGAATGCCACCCCGGATTGAAAATTCGCCGACGCCGCTCACTGGATCCTCTCGCATGTAACCTGTGGCTATGAGTTTTTCAACAAGTTCTTCAGGGGAATGATCTGCATCGCGCTTCAGGAGCGCTCCCGCTTGCTCAATTTCGGCAGGAGCCACTGTCTTTCGCGCTAAAGCCCGGGCCGTGAGAAGAACAAAATCTTGAGATTGACGTTGCAAGCGCCAAAGCGCCAAGGCGCGTTTTTCAAGTGTCTGAGCATGGGGAGATATACCCGCGTAAGGATCTGTTTCAGAAGCTGGAAGAAGCAGTACTTCAGCATCGCAGCTCTCTTTGCCGGATAACGCGCAATACCAGAAGCGTAAGTCGCGTTCCCAGGTCTCCAGGTCGCCAGTAGCTTGAGTAACAACGGCGAAAGTCTTTTTTATCTCGCGTTGCAGTGCGGCCAACGCCAAAGCACGAGCCGACCCAGCCACCAGGCCACTGATTGAGATCACTCGAGCGCCACGCCGGAGTTCTGCAAGAAGACGCTGGTACTCAGTCGTTTCAAACACTCGGTACAACGTATTTTGTAATGCGCTCGTTTGGATAGTACTGCTCATCTGAAATTTTAGATTTGAGGTTTTAGATTTTTGATTTCAGTGCCTGGGCCAACCCTCGAATCAGGTCGAACACTCCTTCGCTTTAAACATTAAGCCTGAGACTTGGAGTTTTTCTTACCCTGCTTCATTCTTTCAAGCAAGGTCGTCGTCGAGGCTCCCTCGACAAACGGTATTGACAGTACCTGCCCACCAGCCGCTTCTACTTCCTCTCGGCCGTGAATCTCATCGAGTGCGTAGTCGCCCCCTTTCACAAGCACGTCAGGCAACAGACTCGCAAGCAGATCGCGTGGCGACGGCCCATCAAAGACCGTCACATAGTCTACCTGTCGCAAAGCGGCCAGAATCTCAGCTCGTTCATGTTCCTTTATTACTGGACGATCGCTTCCCTTCAATTTACGCACCGCTCGATCGCTATTGATCGCAACCAGCAGCGCGTCGCCAAGTTCGCGAGCTTCCGCGAGATAACGCACATGTCCTACGTGCAACAGGTCGAAAACTCCATTCGTAAAAACAAGCCGAACCCCGGCAGAGCGCAGACGTTTACGCTCCCCGAGCATTTTCTCCGGGCTCAGAATCTTGCCGCTCATTCAATCTAAGAATCTAACACGACATGTTTCGGTTAGTTAAATGGGCCGGGAGGTGGTCGGGTGGGTTATGGGCGGTTAAATTCCGGGAAGAACAAGTAAACAGTCCGGGCACTCAACTACAGAACCGGGAGCGGTAGCGACCGCACTCAACTACGAAACCACTTGTGATAGGGCCCAACGACGGCCCGATCCATTCCTCAAGTCCTGACCGCGGGAACTCCTTGAGCTTGTCAATTGCAAAACCGTTTGCGGTAGCGACCGCACTCAACTACGAAACCACTTGTGATAGGGCCCAACTAATATCAAGAACTACTCCTCAAGTCCTGAGCACAATGAACTCCTGATCTTGCCTATCCTGAACGTTGAGTGCAGTCGCTACCGCTCCTGGTTCTGTATTGTGCGGAGTTTGCGCTCGACTGCATCGCTCTCTATAATTCGCGCTTTACTATTGGAGTCAAAATTTGTCGACACCCTTCATCGAAGAGAACGATCAAACCGAGGCACGGCGTCAGCATCTCGAGGCTTTGCGGCTGCTTGTCGGAAATGTTTACCCAAATAAGTTTGAGCGTAGCGAGATCGTAGAACCCGGACGGGAAGATACGATTACGGCAATCGTTGAAAAGTTTCGCGCCTTCGAGCCGAAGAAGGACGACAGTGTTCGCCCCGCAGCGGAAGAGATCGAACTCGCAAACCAGCAGTTGAATAAGTTTTCGGTGCGCCTGGCCGGACGAATTGCTTCACCACCTCGCCAGATGGACAAGGCTGCGTTTGTTCACATCTCAGATGGGGTATCGCGTCTACAGCTATATCTTCGCAAGGGCGAGTTCGCCGGTGTGCGTAACGACGTGAACCGCGGCGCAGTCGACGGCTGGTCCCTATTTGAGCTCCTCGACCATGGCGATTTCATAGGAGTTGAGGGTTATCTATTCGTTACGAAAACTGGAGAGCTGTCGGTCCATGTCCAGAAATTGCAGTTCCTGGCCAAGGCCCTGTTGCCGTTGCCTGACAAGATGCACGGATTGCACGATCCGGAGATCCGCCAGCGCCAACGCTATGCAGACTTGATTGCCGGAAGTTTAAAACTTGAAAAGGACGACGCGCTAACACCGCGCGAAGTCTTCGAGCGACGCTCATCGGTCGTTCGCGAAGTCCGCCGCATTCTCGAGGACCACGGTTATATTGAAGTCGAGACTCCGATGTTGACCCCCTTAGCGACAGGCGCCGCGGCACGCCCCTTCAAGACACATCATAACGCGCTGGACATCGACCTTTACGCGCGTATCGCGCCGGAATTGTATTTGAAACGACTCCTTGTTGGAGGTTTTGAAAAGGTCTACGAACTCAATCGGAACTTCCGCAACGAAGGTATCTCAACGCGTCATAATCCCGAGTTTACGATGCTCGAGTTCTACTGGGCATATGCTGACGTAAACCAGATGATGGATTTCTGCGAGGAGCTGTTACGCGCCGTGGTCTTTACTGTGCTGGGCCATACACATGTGCGATATGGGGAGCACGACATCGACTTCGCTCGTCCATTTCGGCGAGTGAGCATGAAAGCCAGCGTATCGGCTATTGCCGACGACAGCAATATTAACGACAACAACCTGCTCGAATTATTTGAGAGTCGAGTGGAGCAAGGTCTGATTCAGCCGACATTCATAACCAACTTTCCGAAACGCATCTCCCCGCTTTCAAAAGCCTCACCCAGCGATCCGACCGTAGCCGAGCGCTTTGAGTTGTACATCGCGGGCATGGAGGTGGCCAATGGCTTCTCCGAGCTAAACGATCCTGCCGAACAATTTGACCGTTTCAGGGAGCAGGTAAACCAACGTGAACGCGGAGACGAAGAGGCAATGGTCATGGATGAAGACTATATTCGTGCTTTATCTTACGGGATGCCGCCGGCCGCGGGTATCGGCATCGGTATCGATCGCTTCGTCATGCTTCTGACAAACAGACAATCAATTCGCGACGTGATACTATTCCCGCACTTAAGACCCGAGCGAAAACCGACAGAACCCGATTCCTCGAAGCAATAACTCAATGATTACCGATTCATTAGCCGTTGCTCATGCTTTCTTTAATTAACTAAAAGGAGCCTAGTTATGAACCGCAAACTCTTTGCCTTTGCCATTATTCTCGCGCTTGCTTTCGTCCTCTATGCGCAGGGCGCGAAGACAGTTAAGATTGATGGCTACATCATCGACAACGCCTGCGCGGCCAGTCACGTGAAAGATGCCAACTTTGGCGAGAGAGTGAAGAAGCATTCAACCTCGTGCGCCCTGTCGCCGAACTGCGCGGAAAGCGGATACCTCGTGTACACCGCAGACGCAAAGCTTTACAAACTCGACAAGGCCGGCAATAAGAGCGCTGAACAACTACTGAAGGAGACAGATACCAAGATGGGTGTGCAGGTCTCCGTCGAAGGTACTATTGACGGCGACACGATCACGGTATCCAAGATCACCGAGAAGACCAACTAACGCGCCGACAAGATTTCACAAGAAGGCCCGCAGTAGCCAGTTGCTCCTGCGGGCCTTCCTTTTTATTCAGCCAGGTGTTTGAGTTGGTTATTTCGCCGTTGTTTCCTGGTGGCTGGCCGCATACCATTTGCCACCGTGTCTTACATACAAGCTGCTGGCCCATACCGCGGGTGGCACGGTTTGCCCGCTGCAGGTTCCATTCTGCGAGGCTTTGTAAGTTAGAAACGCAGCATCACTGCTGAAGAACGTAACCTTGATGTCACTCAGGTCGTACCACTTAACATCGCACTTGAAGAAGAATGTTTGAGGCTTTCGAGCGCGGTACTTTTACTACCGTCTTGAGGAAGCTGTCAATGAAATTGGTGCTTTGTACTTGGTGCTTTGTGCTTAGTCGTTGTAGTTGCTACTTGGTGATGTCTGGATGGTATACGCAACGGCCAAGGCGAACAAAGTACAAAGCACTAAGTACCAAGCACCACGGCCGCTATTTCCCTAAACGCGGAGCTTCGGCTCGAACGTAAGCGACAACTGTTCCACCAAACCCCACGGCCCATCCGTGCGTGCGATCGGCGAAAAATATCCTCTCGAGCGGGTGTTCTGTATCACTATGCTCAGAGGTCCAATGCAAGCCGCCGTCGTTTGTATAAATGATGGTACCCTCTGCGCCCACAACCCACCCTTCAGCAGCATCCAAAAACTTTACGTCCAACAAATCGGTGGTAACTCCGGAATTTTGCTGCTGCCAAGTTCGCCCGCCATTTTCGGTGCGGTAGATGCTGCCGTTGCTGCCCACTGCCCAACCCAGGCGGTTATCAACAAATGAGGTTGCAGCAAAACGAATCGCAGTCTCAGTCGCGCCGGGGAAGCGAGAGAGATGCCAGGTTTCTCCGCCATCGGAAGTTTGTATGATCGTAGACCCCGCGCCAACCAACCAGCCGCGATCCTCGTCGATGAATGTCCCACCAAGGAGGAGGTGACGAGTGGGAGAATGCAACCGGACCCAGGTTTCGCCCGCGTCGCGCGTCGCATAAATAGCGCCTCCCTCACCGAAGGTCCATCCACGTCCTCCATGACTGAAAACCGCCCGCATAAGGCGGGCGTCTACGTCAGCGCCACGGATGTTGATTCGTTTCCAGTGTTCACCGGCATCGCTGGTCTGCATGAGGTAAGAGCGCGGTTGTTCCTTCGTCTTCAATTCATAAACGTTGGTCTCACAAACAAGCCATCCATTCTGGTCGTCAGTAAAATAAATGTCACGCAGGATATCTTCCGTTGGTTGAGATTTTGCTTGCCAGGTTTTGCCACCATCAAACGTTCCCAGCAACGTACCCCTGCTTCCCACGGCCCAGCCACGGTTTTGATCGAGAAAGAAAACAGCATGAAGCCAGGCGAGTGATGTGACGCGCTGCCGCGCCCACGCTCCTGTTTGGGCGAAGACTTGCAAGCAAAGAAGGGAAAGGAGCAGGAGCAGACGGCAGGAGCAGTAAACATGACGGTGCGCTCTTATCAAAAACGACGCTACGCCGACATCTCTACCGCGAACCCCTATGGTCATCTTTTCTATCTTTCCAACTAGCTTCGACCGCAACGAACCCGCTTTCTGACGTGGCCTTCTGCTCTGCTCCTGCCTTCTGCTCCTGCTCCTGTCTTTTAGAAAGGCACACCAGTGAAGATGCGCGCAAAACTTAGTATTGGTGAGAAGGACATGATTTTTTGCAGTGTCTTCAACTTATTCCCAGGCACAATAATCTGATCGCCCGGGACAAGATATGTACTGTCCGGAGCTCTACCTTTGTAGATCTCCGAGACGTTCACGGCAATCGGCAGAAGAACACCGCTAGCTTGCCGGCGCAAAACAACAACCTTGCTCTTGTTTCCGGTCTGCAGCACGCCCCCTGCCTCCGCCAATGCTTCTGTCAGGGTCATGCGATGGCTCATCAGCTTAATGCCTGGCTGACCTACATCGCCCATCACGCTGTAGCGATAGGACGATGCCTTATCAAGCGACACGGTAACCTGCGGATCGATAATGTATTCGTCGTATTGCTTCTTGATCAGTTCCGCGACTTGCTCAACGGTCTTACCATTGACAAAAATGCCACCCGGTATGAGCGAGAGCGAAATGCGTCCGCTAGGCGGAATGATAATACCTGCGCGCGAGTAGCGGTCCTGACCAAACACCTGCACCGAGATGATGTCTTCGGGCCCGAGCCGGTAAGTGGTGAAGAAATTGTTGTAATAGGAATTGACCGCGGCTTCTTCCGAGACCTGCTCCTGACGATTGACCACCGTGTCCTGAGGGACGTCCGCAGGCGATGTCTCGCTAAGTCCAAGCCGGTCTCCAGTCGTAGGAGCAGGCGCCGGCTTTTGGCTGTCCTTTATGCTCTTATCCTGAGGGGGCGGCGTGGTAGTTAGTCGTTGTCTGGTCTTTTCCGCATCAGTTTGCGTTTGGCCCAGGACCCCAAACGTCGAGGCCATAAACATGGTCACAATCGCAAACTCCATTACTTTCTTCGTTGTCTTCATTTCAAAACCTCCAAACCCTGGCGTCTTATTGGGCGCCCCGCCCAAACAAAATTATCTTAATCGTCTCAAAGAGGACGATTGCATCGAGAATCAAACTATGATTCTTGATGTAGAAGAGATCGTATTGCAGCTTTTGTCGCGCATCCTCAATTGAAGCTCCATAGGGATATTTGATCTGGGCCCAGCCGGTTAGTCCAGGTGCGATCAGATGCCGTTGCTCGTAGTATGGAATCTCTTGTGCGAGTTGGGCCACGAAGTGTGGTCGTTCGGGACGCGGGCCGACAAAGCTCATCTCGCCACGCAGGATGTTCCAGAATTGCGGAATTTCATCAATGCGAACCTTACGTATGATACGACCCACGCGCGTGGTTCGATCGTCGTCTTTACTGGCCCACACCGGTCCTGTCGTCTCAGCATCGACTCTCATCGAGCGAAACTTTGCCAGCACAAAATGGCGGCCGTTCTTGCCGACGCGTTCCTGTTTGTAGAACACCGGACCGCGCGAATCGAGCTTGATCAGAATTGCTGTGACAGCCACTATCGGCAGCGAGAGAAATAAACCTACAAAGGCCACCAGCCAGTGGACAGCGCTGCGGGTAAGAGTGGCTAACCTAACCTGGCGACCACGACCCGTGAAGATAAGCCAGGAAGGGCGAATCATATTG
>Ga0137359_10004798_pt1 | contig 11115 bp, 10 predicted proteins | sample Mad1_40_16metaG_FD_108281 | JGI IMG/M metagenome (GOLD analysis project Ga0137359, IMG submission 108281) | Vadose zone soil microbial communities from Angelo Coast Range Reserve, California, USA - Mad1_40_16 metaG | ecosystem: Environmental > Terrestrial > Soil > Vadose zone | place: USA... | reverse complement strand
TTCGACCGGCGCCCCATCGCAGCAGCGAAAAAACTCATCAACGACGTCTCGCTGCCAACCGCCGACAGCCTCCTTGACGGCCTCACGTCGTTCACGACGGCGCTGACGTGGCCTGAAGCGCAGCAGCGGTTCCAAGCGCTGTTCAAGCGAGGGTGGAACCAGCCGGGGGACATGGAGAATCGGTACAGCGAATTGCTCGGAACGCTCATGGACTCGTAACCGAGTTTTGGAGTCCGACTTCAAGCGGAGGAGTGGGATGAAACTCGGGGCGACCGTCGCGAGAACGCGTCACACCATCACCGTCGGTGACGGCACCGAAATCTTCTTCAAGGACTGGGGCGCCGGCCAGCCGATCGTCTTCAGCCACGGCTCGCCTTTGAATAGCGACGCGTGGGAAGACCAGATGGTGTTCCTAGCAGACCGGGGGTACCGTTGCATTGCGCACGATCGACGCGGTCACGGGCGATCCAGCCAACCCTGGACCGGCAATGACGTGGACACCTATGCCGACGATCTCGCAGCACTCGTGGAGGAACTCGATCTCCACGACGCCGTTCACGTCGGCCACTCGACCGGCGCCGGTGAGGTGGTGCGCTACATCGGCCGCCACGGCACGTCACGCGTGGCGAAGGTTGTTCTGGTCGGCGCCGTGACGCCGTCGATGCTGAAGACTGCCCGGAACCCCGCTGGCCTGCCGATCGAAGCCTTCAACGGAATGCGCGCCGGCGTGATGGCGGATCGGTCGCAGTTCATCAGGGGCTTAAGCGTGCCGTTCTACGGGGCCAATCGACCGAACGCGAAGGTGTCGCAGGCAATCCTGGACGCGTTCTGGCTGCAAGGCATGCAGGCCGGAATCCCGGGAATCCTCGCCTCCATTAAAGCGTTCTCCGAGAGCGATCATACCGACGATCTGAAATGGTGTCGGCGACGCTCGTGAAGGGTTCGACCTTAAAGGTGTATCCGGGGTTTTCCAACGGCATGCCCACGGTCAACAAGGATCAGATCAACACGGATCTGTTGGCCTTTATTAGGAACAGTTCCAAACCGCCCTCCCTGTCTACGACCTCGCCGTGACGGCGGGGGGCGAGGCAGCGATGTAGAACCGGCGGTAGTGATGGGCGCGAGTCGCACGTCGACCACTCGAAGTCGACATGTTCGTGGCCGTTTCGGTCGCCACTTCCTTGCGGTCAAGGCGTTCACGCGCCTCGTTCAACCGCTCCATTCGGTCCCGCTCGTAGCCCGCGGTCACCCGCAGGCTCGACTGGCCCACCCACCAACCCGCGAGCTGCAGATCCCCGAGCTCATTCACCACAAAGCGACGGAGTCCATGGGAAGCGAAGCGGTCGCCAAGGCAACCCGACGCCGGGCCGCGGCGTCTGCGTGCAGGCCGGCGCGGCCATCGTGAGCATCGCGCAGGCGGGAAGGAGCGCTCCGGCGCGTCGGCCGATCATTACTGCTCCCTTAATTGTCGAAACGCGGCACGCATTTCCTCGACGAAAATGTCCGGCTCCTCGATATCGGGGAAATGGCCGCCGTGTTGAGCCCCGTTCCAGTAGATGAGATTGGAATAGGTTGCTCCACGATGTTCACTGCACCACAATGGTTCCACGCTGCCCGACCTCAGCGTGTATCAGACACCAGTACTCGAAGCGTCCCGGTTTGGTGAACGTGAGACTGAACGACGACGGGAGCTTCCCCGCGTTGCCTGGCGGGAACAGCATGCCGGAGTTCACGTAGCCGGTGCCATCGTATTGAGTGGTGGTGGTGGGGGCGACGGCCTTCGGGTTGAGCAGCACCTTAGGCGGGCCACTGGGCTGAGGTTCGGGCACGGTGAACTGAGGCGGCTTTTCTCCGCTCGTAAACGTCACCGTGTGGATCTCAAACGTATCGCGCATCTCCCACGTGACTGTCGAGCCACGTGGAACAACAAGGGGCTCGCGAGTGAAGCGGAGAACGGAGTAGCCCTGTTGGCTGTTCCCCACGAGCGGCACAACGAAGGTCTTGCCGTGACGCTCGACTTGAAGATTGGCGAAGCGCGTGCGTCCTGCGGCCAGCGTTGCAGCCTGCTGCGCACGTCCCTGCTGCATTGCCGCGGCCGGCGTGCCCGTCGCCTTGTCCTTCACGATCACCTCTCCCCGCATGCCGGCGTGAATCTCGCACACATACGAGTAGCGTCCGGGCTTTGTGAATTTCAGTGTGTATGACAGCCGCCCGTCTGGGCCAGGCAGTCCGGAGTTGTGATAGCCAGTGCCATCGTAGGTCTTGTCGCCGACGGGAAACAAGATCAGGGGATTCCAATACATCTTGTCCCCCTCCGGAACTGCGAACGGCGGCGGGGCGCCCCCACCCAGCAAGGCGACGTTGTGAAAGCCTTCAAAAATCCAGGTGACGGTGTCGCCGACACCGATCTCGAGCGCCTGGGGAAAGAACGCGTTGGCGTAGACACTGGTATCGGCGGTGGCCCCACCGACGATCACGGTCCAATGGCCGGGTGGCGCCGCATGAGTGGGTGTCGTCATCGCGAGGAGCGCGCTGAAGAGATATGTCGACCAATCCATGGAAAAGATCCCTCCTGTGGGATGAACCCGCGTAATCAGGGAGCCGAACTGGCTTTCTCCCTGAAGTGTCGATAAAGCAACGGCGCCGCACGGGGGTCGTTGAATTCGAATCCCGCCCTCCCGACTACTTATAAACAGTCGGACAGATTGTCGCACAGATTCGGGAAAGTGAACGCCCGCCCAGCGCGAGCGCCATCCCGAAACCTCGCGCTGGCGCGCGCGCGCGGCGCTCGAGATTGGAGACGAACGCCACGAGACGACCCACCGCGTGGCGATGACCGTCCCGGGCGCAGCATCTCGAGCGCCGCCGCGACCGCTAGGCTCGCCCGCAGGGATGGCGTCGTAGCGAGACCGAACACCCAGTGCACGCACGCCCCAGCGACGATCGCGAACGGCAAGCGCCGGATGGCCCACGACGCGGATCCGGGCCGAAACGCGCCCGATTCCACGCCCCGCTGAATCAGCGCGGAGAGCACACAGGTCCCGCGTTGCACCAGCTCGCGTCGGGCGAGCAGCGCGCGCGCGTCACGCCGCGAGGTATCGAGTGCGGGCTCGGATGCCGCCCGCTGCACGACCTTCCAGATGGCTCGCACCGTCTCGCGCAACGCGGTGATCGGGTCCCGGTCGGATGTCCCGACACGCTCCAACGATCGCAGTTGCGTGTCGACATGCCGAGGCAGGAGCGACCGTTTCATTGCTTCACCGTGTCGGCGGGCGCGGGGCGTCAGCACATCGGCCGACTCGGGCATCGGCGTGCCGTTGATCCCGGCCATCGCCCGGACGTATATGTCGCGTGCTGTATGCGCCCACTTCCCCCGGCCCAGCGTGAGGTTGGCCGGCGTGATCGCCGCGCCCCAATCGTCCACCATTCCCTTGACAGCCGAAGGTCCGTTGCCGGTGCCGTCGCCGTGACACTTCGAGCAGTTCGCCTCGAACAGCTCGCGGCTATTGCGGTCCATTTCGCCGAATAGTCGGCGAGGGTATAGCCGCCGGGCTTGTGGAAGTCGTCGTAGACGATGACGGTCGTACCGGGTCGATTGGGATTCGCGGTCGTGCCGAGACTGGGTCCGACGGCGGCCGCGCTGGGATCGTGAAGAGCGCTTGGGACCGTGTGTTCGCCGCAGGCTGCGACCAGCGTCGTCAGCCCCGTGATAACGATCAACAGGCGTTGCATCGTGCGCCTCTTGAAAGCTGCGACTGAAATCCTCATGGACTACGAACAAGGCAATTGCTGAGCCACCGCACGATGCCGAGTTAAAGGGATTTCATCGCCGGCTCAGGTCCGAGATGTCGCCAATGGTGAAATATTGGACAAATAGGCGGTTCTAGGAGCGATCATTCTCGCCCACCATCCACGTCCGGACGTACGCGGGACAATTGCGAAGGACAACACGTCCTCGAGCTTCGTACTCTCTCAGGAAACGGACGGCGTCACGATCGGCGAGGACCAAATCGGTAAGGTCCAGAACAATGATACTACCAGCCGGCTCGACGTCGACGAGCTGGCACAGCTCGTTCACATTTTCGGAGCCAAGTTGACCGCTGACCGTGAACACAACGGTTCGGTCGCTGGTGCGATGAATTTTCAGCATCGGCCCGGTCGCTCCGCACGCAATTGCCAGGCCATTCTGAATGACCCTGAACGCACTGGTGTCTGGAGGACGTGGTGAGACGAAATCTCGGCAATGGTGAAATGCGGGACAACACGGACTTCATGAGCGCTTTGGCGCTGGGGTGCGAAATTGGCTTTTGTTGATCTTCAGCGTACGAATCCTCGATTCAAGCGTTGAACGCGGAATTCCGAGTCGCGCGGCCGCCCCCGAGGGCCCAAACACTCGCCCTCCAGTGGCCCGCAGCGCGTCTTCGATGAGCGCCTTCTCGTGCGAAGCCAGCGCGCCGGACACTCCGAGCCGGCTCTCGACGGCGGGTCGCGTGGATAACCAGCTCTCGTCTACGGTGAATTCGTCGGTATCGGACACGATCACCGACCGCTCGATCACGTTTTGCAATTCGCGGACATTCCCAGGCCATGGATACGACTTTAGGAGATCGAGTGTTCGCTTGCTGACCCGTCGGATTGTCTTGCCTGCTTTCCGCGCGTAGCGATTGATGAAGTACTCTACCAGCACCGCAATGTCGTCCTGGCGTTCCCGCAACGGGGGCATCTCGAGCGGAAACACGTTGAGGCGATAATAGAGGTCCTGCCGGAACGTGCCTTCTGCCACAGCCTCGGCCAAATCACGATTCGTCGCGCCAATGACACGAACGTCGACCCGGATCGGATCTTGTCCGCCGACCCGCTCGAATTCACGTTCCTGGAGGACTCTCAGCAACGCCACCTGGGTATCGGACGCGAGTTCTCCCACTTCGTCCAGAAAGATCGATCCGCCGTCCGCCAACTCGAACCGACCGAGCCGTCGCTGGAGCGCGCCGGTAAATGCTCCCTTCTCGTGACCGAAGAGCTCCGAGGCAATCAAGTCGCGCGGAATGGCCGCACAGTTCACGACCACGAACCCTCTTGAGGCACGCGGTGACCGTCGATGAATGGCCCGCGCGACGAGTTCTTTGCCGGTGCCGGTTTCGCCGCTGATCAGAACCGTCGAATCGCTGCTGGCGACCTTGGACACTCGCAACAGGACGGCGGTGAGCGCGGGCGAGCCGCCGATAATCTCTTCGAACATCGAGGTCTTGTCGATTTCCTCTCGAAGCGCGACGTTCTCTTCCCGCAGTCTCTCCTCGGCTCTCTTGCGATCCTCGATGTCGGTATATGCGATGTACCACCGCACGAGCTGTCCCTGGTCGTCGCGAAGCGGGTTGGAGCGAACCAGGAACCACCGATAGGTTCCGTCCCCGGCCCTCAGGCGCATCTCCACCTCGACAGCGGCGCCGGTCAATAACGAACGATCGACATGTGCCGTGATCCTGTCGACGTCATCAGGATGAACCTCAGATTTACGGTCTCTCTGACGCCACTCGTCGAGAGTGACGCCGAAATACGAGAGCGCGACTCGGTTCGCATACAAGCGCTCGGCCTGGGGTCCCAAGACGCCGACAAGCTGGGGCGCGAGATCCAAAATCTGGCGGAGTTCACCTTCGCTCTTGCGCAGCGCGCTTGTGAGGACCTCGTGCTCCGTGACGTCGATGCCGGTTCCGACGAACCTCGGGAACAGCCCGCTGTTTGCCGCTGGGGTGCCGACGCACCGTACGTGACGAATCGACCCGTCCGGACGCACGATCCGCTTCGTGAACTCGAATCCGCGACGCTCCGCCAGTATCGCCCGAATTTCTTGCGCGACGAAATCTCGGTCGTCCGGATGCACGAGCGCCATGTATTCCGCGAAGGTCGGTGCCTTCGCCGCAGGATCGAGGCCGTGGATCGCGAACAACTCGGGAGACCATTGCTCAAAGCCCGCAGGGGTGAACGTCCAGCTTCCCGAATGTGCGAGCCGCTGTCCCTCTGCCAGGTAGAACTCGGCTTGCTTGCGTTCGTCAATGTCGAGGTTGATCCCGATCCAGTAGAGGATCGTTCCGTTGTTCCCACGGAGCGGCTCCGTGCGACTGAGGAACCAGCGGTAATTGCCTTGAGCGTCCCGAATTCGACAACTCGCCTCAGCCGTGCCGCCCGTCCTCAGATTGTCCGACCCGACTCTCCGCATTTCTTCGTGATCGTCCGGATGCAGAAAGGGGATATGAGAATCCCACGCGGCGCCTGTGTCGATTCCGAACCGAAGCGGGTGATCCTGCGGCAGTCCGAGGTAGTCCGCACATCGTGAATTCACGAAGAGGAGCGCGCCCGATGGCGCCGCAAGCCACGTGAATGCCGGAATCATGTCCAGCGTGGCTTGCAACTGGGCTTTAGATGATTCGTCCATCGGATCGGCCCCCAATGCTGTCCAGCTTTTCACCATTGGTGAGATTTTGTCCAAGGAGGCCTCAGGGAAACGCTTTTAGATAAGGCGGTTACGCCTGGACTGCGAATTGCCATCCTCAGTACGCAATCAGGACTCATGCTGAAGCGCAAGGCTGGCAACTCACCGCGGGAAGGACGATAGACCGTGCAACGTCAGATGCCCAGTGACGCCTCTGCGAAAGCTCCATGGTTGTCTGTGCATCCGGTCAGCCAGGGCGATTCCGTCGCGGCGACCGCTCTGCGATCCAGCGTCGCACCAGTGAAAGGCAAGCTGGCAGGAACGGCCGCGCGTGGCCCATTCGACGACCTCATGGAGCGAGTCGCGGCTCCCACGGACTTGACCTTCGCAGCCGATACCGTCGGAGGGATCTCCGGCTTGTGGGCGAAACCGGGGCGGGCGAGAAAGGGCACGGCGATCCTGCACGCGCATGGCGGCTGGTTCAACCTGGGAACGGCCCACGCATACCGGAATTTCGTCGGGCACATCGCCTCGAGCGCTGGGGCCGATGCGTTCATACCCGATTATCGGCTCGCTCCCGAGCATCCCTTCCCTGCTGCGGTTACGGACGTCGAGGCATGCTATCGCGGACTGGTTGAGAAAGGGATCAGCAAGATCGCCGTGGTCGGCGACTCGGCCGGCGGCAATCTGGCCCTCGTGTTGCTATCGATCGTCCGCGCGCACGTTCGCAAGAGTGACAGAGCTCCCGTCGGCGCGGTTGCATTGTCGCCGGTGACCGACCTCGCACTGACCGGTGAGAGCTACGCGACACGAGCGGAAGCGGATCCCTACTTCACCAAGTCCCAGGTCGCCGGGCTCGTCGCCTCGTATCTGGGTCGGACCGATCCGAAGAATCCTCTGGCGTCGCCGCTGTACGGCGATTTGAGCGGCCTGCCTCCCATCCGCGTTCACGTGGGAGACGACGAAGTGTTGCTCGACGACTCGCGCCGGTATGTGGAACGCGCCGCTCGGGCGGGCGTCGACGCCGAGTTGGACGTGTGGATGGGAATGCCGCACGGATTCGTCACGGCTGTACGCGAATTCGACGCCGCCCGACGGTCACTCAAGGCCATCGGAGACTTTCTGACCGAGCGGTTGTCGTAACCCGCAACGCGAACTCAAGGAGCAATGTGTGAGTGAAACCACCCTTCAAACGACAAGCGGTTCCGCTGGTACCTCAGCGGCCGCGGTACTCGCCGCGACGGCGGCGGCCGTCGCGATCTGGGCCGTGGCGACCGCGGCCGGCGCTGAGCTGACCGTCAGCTTCGGCCCCGGTCAACCGATACAAAGGGTCACGGTGGTCAACGTCGTTGTGGCGGCGCTGGTGGGGTCGCTGGGCGGCTGGGGTTTGCTCGCCTTGCTCCGCCGGTTCACGGCCAATGCCCGTGCGGTCTGGACCGTCATCGCGATCGTCGTCGCGCTGTTGTCCCTGGCCGGCCCGCTGTCGCCGACCGCGTCGACTGGCACCAAGGTGGCGCTGGTTGCGATGCACCTGACCGTGGCGACCATGACGATCGCGGTCCTACGCCGGACCACAACAAGTAGCCCGGATGCAACGGGGGAATGACATGTCAACCACGATAGCATCGGCTCTGCCTGACTACGCGCCCATCCCGAAGTCAGCGCTGGGTCTGCCCGCGCTACATCCGTGAATGGATCACCAAGGAGAGAGACCTGTGACTGCGATGCTCGATCACACCGTCCCGCGCCGCACTTTTCTCAAGCTCGCGGGGCTCGGCGCCGCCGGCGCGGCCCTGAACCAGACAATGCCGGCCTTGAATAGTCGCAAAGCGCTTGACCTGCCCGACTATGCTCCGGTCCCTAAATCAGCGCTTGGCCCCCCACTCAACGCACAAGGCTATCACGTCGGACGCGTCGAGAAAAACCTCTACTGGGTCACCGACGCCACCTATCAGTGCGCGTTTCTAACCACCAAGGACGGCGTCGTGCTTCTCGACGCGCCGCCGACGATCGGCAACAGCATCCAGCGCGCGATAGACGAGGTCGCCGGCGTCGACGGCGTCAGCAACAAGGTGAAGTACCTCATCTACTCGCATCACCACGCCGATCATGGGGGCGCGTCATCGTTGTTCGGCAAGAACGTCGTTCGCATCGGACACGAGGAAACGCGACGACTCTTGATACGCGACAACGATCCGGCCAGGCCGGCGCCGGAGGAAATCTTCCAGGACCGCCGCACGCTGAACATCGACGGCAATCGCATCGAGCTCGAGTGGCAGGGATCCAATCACTCGCCCGACAACATCTACATCCATCTGCCCGATCACGACACGCTGATGCTCATCGACATCGTCAACGCGGGCTGGGCGCCGGTTTACATCTGCAATCTCACCGAGGACGTACAGGGATACATGGGAGCTCCGGCGAAAGCGCTCGCGTATCCATGGAAGCACTTCATCGGCGGGCATCTCGGCAGGCTCGGCACACGCGATGATGTGACTCTGCATCAACGATATATGGCTGACATCGACGCCAGCGTCAGGAAGACGCTGCCGACGATGGATCCGACTCCCTACTTCCAGAAGTACGGCGAGAACGCCTGGGCGGCGGTGAAAGGTTATTTGGATGCATGCAGCGATGCCGCTGCAGCCCCAGTGATCGAGAAGTACACTGGCGTTCTCGCCGCCGCCGATGTCTTTACCGCCAGCACGACTTTCTGGGTAATGGAGTCATTGCGACTCGATCTCGGCTTGGGTTCGTGGGTCCATCCCTGAGGCAACGGACCGCGCTCGGGTTTTTTCGAAGATGGGGAATCCGTCGAGGTGCACCGTGCAGGCCCCGCACAGCGCCATCCCGCAGCCGAACTTCGTGCCGGTCAGACCGACGACGTCACGCAGCACCCACAGGATGGGCATGTCCGCGGGCACGTCGACGGTCACGTCGCGCCCGTTGATGTTCAGGGTTGCCATGACTGACTCCCCATAGATTGCGTGTTAGAAGGTGAACGTGGTCGATGCCAATACGTAGTTCATCGCGAGCCGCGGTCCGCTCTGCGTAATGGCCGGACCGGGGAAGAAATGCGCATACGCCAGCTCGGCGTGCACGTACGGCCCGATGTACCAGTCCAACTCCCACCCCGGCTGCATTCCGATGTAGCGGGCGGGCGTCGAGAACGCGGTGCGGACCAGTCCGCCGCCGGCGTCGTAGATGCCATCGGTATTGCGCGTCCGCCAGAACACGTCGAGGTCGACGTAGGTCGAGAGCCGCCGGCTCAACTGGAGATCGAGCCCCGGATGGATGTTCGTGAGGTTCACCGGCCCGACCGGCGCACCACTGAGCGCGACCGCACGGGGGTATAGCGGATCGAGCGATTGCAGCGCCGGGTCGTTGCGGTTACGGTCGCCGCTCGACTGCGATCCCCGGAGCGCAACGCGCGGCTGCCACCGGGAGGCGAACGTGTACGCCACGTCCAAGATCCCGTCGTAAGCGGTGACCGGCGCCGTGCCGAATCGGCCCCATTGATACAACCCTTCCACGTTCCACTCCCACTGGCCGTGACGGCCGCGGGAGACTGCGCCCGCTGTCCAGCGATTCGTGGGCGCCGTCCCTTGTGCGAAGCTGGCCGAGTCGCGATGATCCCGGAACAGGTACACGTCGACCCACGCCTGCTCCCGCCGGAGCGTGACCGTACTGAATGCCCCGCACGTGTAGCGTGCCGAGGCCCGCGGGTCGTCGAACAGGCCCGGGCCCACAAGCACCTCCCGCCCGCAAAACAGGTCGACGCCAACCCGCTGTCCCGCGAGGCCACCCCGCACCGCGTCGAACGAGCGCCGCACGTTGGCGGCGTCGCGACTCGAGAAGGTTCGGGTTCCTCCAAAGGCGAGCTCCTGGCGACCGACCCGGGCCCAAAGCCGACCGGGGGCGATGGGCTGTGTGAACTCAGCGAAGGCCTGCCGCACATCGAGCGTGTCGACGTCGGTGGGCCGCGCCCCCCCGGTGCGCCCCGCTTCCTGGGCACTTGAGCCGCTGCCACCACCCGTTAGGCACTGAGTCGCGGAGATAGGCGTAGTTCTCGTCGAAACGATGCGGTCGCCATGGCAACACGAAGCCGGGCCGCGGCGTCTGCGTGCGGGCCGGCGCGGCCAGCGTGAGCATCGCGCAGGCGGGAAGCAGCGCTCCGGCGTGTCGGCCTGCTCGGCCCAGCTCTTGGGAGGACGATAGACCTCTCGCGGGTACACGGTCGCGGCGACAGGCAAGCTGAGCTTGCCTCCCGAAAATGACACGTCCGTATTCTCCCAGTTGATCCGCGCTGACGACGCCGCGGTGTTTGTGAACCAGTAGAGTGAAATGTTGTCGAGCATCTGATCCCGCGACAGCGCGTCGTCGGGAGAGCCCTTGTTGTCAGTCCAACTGGAGAACTTTTCATAGATCCACATAGCCTGGCCCGCCGGTGAATCCTCCAGGGCATATTCGATCGTCTGCGGCGGAGTCGATTGTTGGCGCTCGTAGTCGTACCCGTCGCCGAGGAGGTGAATTCCAGCGAGTCCGGCGGGGAGAAGATGCCCGAGCGCGGTCGTCACTCCCGCGCCCCAGTCTCCCCCCTGTGCGACCCACCGCCTGTAGCCGAGCCGCTGCATCAGCTCACTCCATGCGGAGGCGATGCGGGACATGGTCCACCCGGTTTCGGT
>Ga0137359_10004797_pt1 | contig 11115 bp, 7 predicted proteins | sample Mad1_40_16metaG_FD_108281 | JGI IMG/M metagenome (GOLD analysis project Ga0137359, IMG submission 108281) | Vadose zone soil microbial communities from Angelo Coast Range Reserve, California, USA - Mad1_40_16 metaG | ecosystem: Environmental > Terrestrial > Soil > Vadose zone | place: USA... | reverse complement strand
CCTTCGCGCGAAGCGAGCTGCCCCGCGATGCGAACGGCGAGTTCGCTGTCGATCACAGGGATATTGATCGCTCCCTGGGCCTCGCTGCGAGCGTAGTCGCCCGCCAGCAGTTGACCATAGCCTTCGAATGTCTCGAGACTAGGACGCCGCGGCTCGAATAGGATCGCGCCTCCCGTCGTATTGCGGCCGAAGAGCGTTCCCTGAGGTCCCTTTAGAACCTGCACCGACTGAAGATCATAGTAAAGTCCGGGGCCCGACATCGGCACCGGAACTTCCGAGAGATAGCCGACGACAGCGGGACCTCCGCCCGCGCCTCCACCGGTGTTTTGACCGGTTTCACTTTGGCCGCGCAGGGTGAAGAACTGCTGACTGCTGCCGTGAGCATAGCTGGTTACGTACGCCGAAGGGACGAGCTGCTGCAGATCAGTCAGAGTGGAGACCCCCTGGCGCTGCAAGGTGTCCTGATCGAACGCGGAAATCGCCATGGGCACTTGCTGCAAGGACTCTTCGCGCCGCCGTGCCGTAACGACAATTTCCTCCATGGCGGCGTCCGGCCAGTTTCCGGAGGAGTTTGGAATCGCATTGCTCGAGACACCGCGCCTACGCGAAGCATCGCCGTTCTGGGCGAGACCGGGCGAATCCCCCGCTTTTCTTCCCTCACCTGCGACACTGCTGCCTCCTCCGCCGTTCGATAATGGGGGGACCGAACCTGGGGACGATTCCGACGTCCTCTCCGGCACGATGACGACGGTCTTCTCATCCGCCTTGCGGTAGGTGAGACCGGTTCCGGCGAGAAGCCGTTTCAGGGCATCGTCTACGCTCAATTGAGCCGCCAGCGCCTTCGCCGAGACGCCGGCAACCAAGCTCCTGTCGAACAGGATGTTGCTGTGGGTTTGGCTGGCCACCGCTCGAAGAGAATCGGCGAGCGGTTGAGCAGGCAAGTCGAACTTAGTCGTTGCTTGGGCATGTACGACCGCGGAAGCACCGAGGAAGGCGGCCGCCAGAATTGCCCGTGCGAGCACGCGCCGGATACTGCTGTACATTTTTTTATCCTCCCCTCTGTACAGGTAAGACGTGGCGGCGTCGTAAAAACCTCATTTGAACAAAGGAACTTCCCCGTCGCGCCTAGGGGCGAGCGGGTAGACTGGGCATGAGGGGATGATTCGCAAGGAGTACGTGTATCCGGCAGCGCTCAATTGCGTCGAAGGGGATTTCAAGCGGCCGTTAGGGCAAGGAATGCGTTCCCGATACCGGAGTGCCCGAGAGAACAATCTCATGCGGGCGCTCGCTTACCGTGAGTCCGTAGGTTTTTCCCACGGCCCTGGCAAAGCTCAGCGAGTCTCCCACTTGGAATAGACCGTTGACGAGCAGCGTTTTGGCTTCGGGCCGTTCGACGACGAGCTTGACCGAGCTGTAGCGATTCATCTCCGACGCCGCATTCGACAGCGGCGTGTCATCCAGAATGATGTGCCCCTGCCGCCACGCGATTGCTCTGCCCAGCGACGGCGTGTCGAGTTCAGCCTCCTTGTCCGCGGGGAAGGTCAACCGCTGACCGGGCGACAAGGTGAATACTTCGCCCGAGCTCGCCGCGCCTGTCAGAACATTGCCGGCACGCCGCCCGGGCGGTGAGGGCACCTCGGGCGTGACCGTCACCCTGCCCTCCACCAGCGTCACGGCCAACCCTTGCTCGTCCCGGCGGACGACGAAGGAGGTTCCAAGCGCATTGACCCGCCGATTGCCGGCCTCGACGACGAACGGCCAGTCCGGTCTTTTGGCCACGTCAAACAGCGCCTCGCCCGTCTTGAGCTCTACCTTCCGGACTGTTCTATCGTAGCGCACGATCACATGCGTGGCGGTATTGAGAAACACGCGTGTGCCGTCCTGCAGCGTCAGCGACCTCTGCTCGCCCACACCGGTCGAGACGCCCGCATGCTGGTAAAGAAATATCCCCAATACGATTCCGGCTACCGCGAGGGTCGCTGTGGCAAACGCCAAGGGTACGCGACCTCTCCGCGGCGGCGGTGCAGTGACGGCAAATGGCATGACTCGCCGCAAGTTCTGCGACTCTTCCCAAACTTCCGTGGCAAGCTCGAATGCCCTGGCATTCAGCGGGCTGGCCTGCAGCCATTGCTTCACGCCAGCCACGGCGGCTTGATCGCGGTCGCCGCCATGCAGCCGCGCAATCCATACTCCCGCTTCGGCGAGACGCTCGGGCGGTATCGCTTCCTCCCGTATTTCCTCGCGGGTGTTCATTCGCGTTGCCGCTGCATGGCCAAGACTGTCACCGCGCTGGCGATGTGCTTCTCCACGGCGCTCTTGCTCACTCCGAGCTTGCTCGCGATTTCCGCGTGGCTGAATCCTTGCAGCCGGTGCATGAAGAAAATTTCGCGGGTGCGAAGACCCACGCGATCGAGCGCATCCCTCATCCTGAGAAGACGTTGTTCGGCCGCAAGAATCTCATCCGGCGTGGGACTTATGTCGACGAGGTTTAGCTCTTCGACGGACTCCCTCTCGTAGAGGCCGCTGCGTGAGTGCCGATGGACGTCGACTGCAAGGTTCATTGCAGTACGCGTCACAAAGGCCTGCGGATGCCGCACCTCCCGGCCGGCATTGGTGTAGGCGTGCAAGCGCAGCATCGCCTCTTGAACGAGATCTTCGGCGTCCTCCGGCGTCGCTCCGCCGCGGCACAGCAGCTTTTTGAGACGGCGCAGTTGGCTCTTCAGCGCGTACATATCGACAACAATGGCACGAAAACCGAGCTGCTTCCAGCGCGGCATGGACCCACACCGCGATGGGTCAGGGCGAAGGAATCCACTGAGGTTTTCCGTAGGCTGCAACGTCTTTGCCGCCGAATGGCCTGCGCAAATCTGGCGACGTCGCGATTCGGGATTCGCGATTCGGTAACCGTCAATGCCGGCGCCCTTCCGGCCCCCCGTGGACTTTCGATTCCGTCGTGACTCGCGATCAATGACGTCCCAGATGCCGATCAAAGAAGTTTACGATGACACGGTAAACCTCCTTTGATTCCGGAAGGTCGGGATCGATGAAGAACGCGTGCCACATGCCGTCCCATATGTGCAGTTCAGTTTCGACGCCAAGATTCGTAAGGACTGCTTGCGTGTGAAACAAGGAACTAACCGCGAAGTCGCGAGATCCGGCGAGGAGTAGTGTCGGCGGAAATTTGGCGAGGACATCGGTCGAGTTGATGGGCAGTACTAGCGGGTCCGAGATTGATACTTCACTGAAATAGGGGGAGAAACTCAACTCGCCCGACCTGGCTCCAACGAGGGGGGATTGTGCTGACAAAGGGAAGGCCACGTACGTGGAGTCGCCCCCAAATCCGCTCGCGGAACCGCAAAATGTGCCAATGGCCCCAGGTCGCGGCAGTTTGAGTTTCTGAAGCCACGCGATTGACTCAGCCGTCAATATCCCACCTGCCGAGCACCCATAGATACCTATATTTGCAGAATCATGCGTTCGCAGCAGTTCCTGGTATACCGCCGCTACGTCCTCGCTTGCCGCGGGAAATTTGAATTCAGGCCCCTGCCTATAAGCCACGGTGACTACAGTGATCCGGCCAATGCTGGCGATCGGTACGGACTCTTCCTCTCCGCCGGGGCCTTCGCCCCAGAGGAACGCCCCGCCGTGTAGATTGATTAAAACGCGATTCCGATTCTTTTTTGCCACTCCGCCCTTTGGCGTGACGACTTCAGTACGGACGCCACCCATTGCCTGCTGCTTTATATTGACCGGGTAAAGGTCCTTCGCCCGGGCTGCGAGTGCGCGGTTATATTTGTCGTAAAACTCCCGCAGCGTCTTGATATCGGCTCCCGCCGGCGGTACCTGCTGGGGTCCCGCGGTTCGCTTGACAAAGGCGTTTCGCGACTCGATGCTGGCAAAGCTCGAGAACGGTACGTCCAAGGGCTGCAAATGGACAGTACCGCTGGAATCGACTTGGGAAGCTGGGAGACTGCTTTGGCCTGCGCTTGCGACACCATTCGACATGAACGCCGTGAGATTGAGGGAGGCCGTAATTGCTGCTCCAATGAGTACTCTCCAGCTGGCATGCTTGATGAGAGAAAGCATCGGGCCCTTCGCGCAGCGCGCACGTGCGATGTGAACAATTTGGTCTTGACGACGACAATCCATTTAGCGCCCTCCCCCGCAAGTAACGCCTAAACACCCTATTCGCCACCCTCTCCGGTCTACTTCTGGACGCCAAACCGGTAGCGGAGGTCGACGCCGAACATGCGAGGCTCACCGTAAAACGACGTGACCCTCCCGTCCGATACATAGTTGCTGTATTGCCCGACGCGGTACGTTCTATCGGTGGCGTTGGAGATGAAGAGCGACGCATCAAACGCCGAGCGCATGATCCCGTTCCAACTCAGGTTTAGATTCACCAAACCGTAACCGGAAATATAGTCCAACGGTTGAACTGCCGGAGCGTCGAAGAACTTCGATTGATATGAATATGACGCGCCAATACCGACTTCGCCAATCGCCGCATCGAGCGGCAAAGTGTAGATCGTCGTGACACTGGCCTTGTTCGTGGGCAAGTAGCCGAAGGGTATGCCGACCAGCGAAGGCGCAGCGGCGGGGTCGATCTTGGTGTATACACCGCGGTTGTAGGAATAGGATGCCGCCACCTTCAAATTCTTGACTGGAACGATGCTACCCTGAAACTCGAAACCGTCAATTTCTGCTTTCGACGCATTCGCGGTGAAGTTTGACTGCACGCCACCGGGTAATGTCTCGGACACGAGGCGCTGAATGTCCTTGAAATCAGAATGGAAAACATCGGCATCGATTTGGGCGGGCGCGTTCCAAACCATGAACTCCGATTTCAATCCAAGCTCGACGTCGACCGCGGATTCCGGCGCGAAGCGAAATTGCGGAGTCGACACGCCGCCTGGAGTGAAGCCGAAGGATGGGTTGAAGCCTCCGGGAACATAACCTTTACTCGACCTAGCATAGAGAAGCGTACCTGTGGTGAATTGGTAGTCCAGCCCGAATGTCCAGGAATTGCCGGTGCTCGTACCCGAGCTGGCAAAGAAGCAATCCGTCTGCGGATACGTTCCCGACGACGTGAGGCACGCGTTACCGATGCTTGGACTGTGGGCCCCGATGCCATAGGCAAAATTGTCCCGCGTATAGCGATACCCCGTTGTCAGCTTGAGGCCGTCGAGTCCATCGGATACGGCGCCAAGATCAAGGGTAGTCTGAACGTAGGCGCCACGACTCCGTTCCGAATTCGTCTGATTCGACTGCAAGATGACAAAATTGCCCCCGGCGACATCGACCTCGTAGGGCTGAGCAGCGATATTGTGGCCGTCTTCGTAGTACACTCCGGCCGTCCACTTGAGCTTGTCATAAAGTGCAGTGCCCTGCAGCTGAGGCTCATCTGTGTATGTCCCGACTTGGGTATGCCAACCGCCGGTGCGCGGAGCCACGAGATCGTCCAGGACTAAAGTGGTTCCGTCGACATCCTCCGAGTTACGCCATTTTTGCACTTGATAGCTGAAGATATTCTTGAACTGAGCCGCATCGCTCATGGACCATCGTGTCGTATTGATGATTCCGTAGTTGTAACGCTTGTCGATTTCATCGTCAGACAAAGCGGTTGATCGGATGCCCGCGACCTGCTGCTGTGCGAAGATCGGCAGCAAAGTCGCGCCAAACTGCCCAGCCGGATTGACTGCCGATAGAACAAAACCATCTCCGTGTCCGTTGCTGTGGAAGGCGCTGAAAATTGTATAATTCTCCACACTCTCAATTGGACGCCACACAACGCTCACACGAGCCGACCAATAGTCTCTATTGTCGTAATCCTTACCCGGAAAAATCGGACCTCGATCGATGGTAAACCCATCTCTTTTCTGCGCTTGAGCCGCAAAGCGGACCAGGAGCCGGTCGTCAACCAGCGGTACATTGATTGCAGCGGTAGCACTCTTCATGTTGTAGTTGCCACCGCCGGCCTCGATGAAGCCTTCGAAGTCGCTGGTCGGTTTTCGCGGAACAAATAGAATGACGCCGCCCGTCGTATTCTTACCGAAGAGTGTCCCTTGAGGTCCCTTCGCGACCTGAACATTTTCGAGGTCGTAGAATAATCCGGGGCCTGCGGCATTGGTGGGAACCTCGGCGAAATAGGCGACGACACCGCTGCCGCCGCCAGCGAGGACCGCGCCCGGCCCGGATCCTCCCGTCGGCCCCATCCCGCGGATAGCAAAGGTGTAGTCGTCGCGGGTCACACTGCTTGAGACGCTGAGCGAGGGGACATAGTTTTGCAGGTCGGCCGCCGTTTCGATGTTCTTGCGTCTCAATTCATCGCCGCTCAGAGCGGTGATCGCGACGGGTACCGAGTTCATGTTCTCTTCGCGCCGCCTTGCGGTGACAACGATTTCTTCGAGCGCCGCAAGTTTCTGCCCGGACTTCTCGGTGCTCTTATCAGTCTGCAGCTCGTTGCTGGATGTCTTTGACAAGGATTTCCCTTCGACCGGCGCGAGATCCACGTGTTCGGTTGGATCGCTCTGAGAACCGGTCCCCGCCGGCGCGCCGAGCTTAGATGGTTTCATCTCAATTGCGGCCGCGGGATTGTTACTCACCAGAGCTACCGCGCGCTCCCCTACGTAACGATGATCCAGGCCGGTTCCCGCAAGGAGCACTGTCAACGCATCCTCAGTTGAGATATCTCCGCTGACGGGATTGAACTTCTTGCCTTTCAAATCATTGGCCGACGCTAGAATCTGGACTCCAGCTTGGGCTCCGAAGGCGCGGATCGCCCCCGCAGGGTCTTGCGCAGACACGTTGAACGCATGCACCTCCTGCGCGGCGGCTGGCAAGGGCACGGCGACAGCAAGAAGCGATGCTAGGATGAATGCGCTCATCGAACCATTTATGCGGCATCTCGGTGTGGTCATAGTCCCCCCGTTTGGCGCTGCATTGCGCTATTGTTGTGGCGCCGATTCGCTTGTCGGAGAGCGCCGTACGGAGAAGATGAACGACTTGGGACTTCCCCCTAATCGAGTCTCAATTCAATGTTTTGGACGGCCCTGGTTGCAGCCTGATGACGTCGCCATCCGGAATCGCCCGTGCCTTCAGCGCGGCCGCGGCGGCCGCTGAAAAGCCCTCGAGATCGATCGCGCGAAAGACGCCGACGATCGGCATCGCTGCCAGCGTCGGGTCATCGATCACGATCTGGCGCCGGTTGTGGCGATTGATCTCGGCCACCGCTGTCTGCAGGGATTCCCCGTCGAAGGACACCATGCCCTCGCGCCAAGCTAGCTGTCGATCCGCTTTGGCCGGCGCAATGGGTTCGACATCCGGGGCGCGCGAGCGTGCGATGACCGCGTGCTCGTGTGCCGCCACGCGCTTCACGTCAGGCCGTGACGCCGGCGCCGTGGTCGGGCCGAGCCCCGACAGCGTCTTCGAATCGCCAACCTCAACGACGCCTTCGGTCACCGTGACATCCACCTGCGCGGCGTCAAGCCGCACTGCGAACGCTGTGCCGACCGCGCGCACCGCGGCGTCGTTCGCGTGCACAATGAATGGCCTGGATTTATCGTGCGCAACCTCGAAGAGTGCTTCGCCGCGAACCAGCCGAATGTCGCGCTGCTGCGTCGTCAACCGCACTGTCACTTCGCTGGCGGTGTTGAGCAATAGGGTCGAGCCATCCTCGATCGCAATTCGCCGCACCTCGCCGATGCCGCTCGTGTAGCGCTCCTGCGCTTCACGCAAAATCAACCAGGACAAGCCGCCGCCGAGCACACCCATGGCGGCAATTCCCGCGACAAGCAGCTGCCGGCGAGGTAGGGTCGCGCGTCTTGCTTCAGGTCTCGCCCCGACACCTGCTCTCGCGGCGGCCGGCTCAGGAGCGGGTTCCTCCGCCACCGGTTGCGCGACACGGGAGCTTTCCGCGGCGCTACTCGCCGAACCCTGCAACGCCGCCAGCCGATCGAGATCGACCCATTGTGCCCGTGCGCGCACGTAGGCGCCACGATGCCGCGAATCCGCGGCAAGCCAGGTTTCGAGTTCTCGCTCTTCGTCCGGACCTAAAGCGCCGGCATCCGCGCGCACTGCCCAACGAGCGGCGAGTTCGCTAATCGTTTCCATGGTCCGTGTCATCGGCTCGTTTCGCCGGCGGCTCCGAATGTGTTACCTCTCCGGTCGACGGCAGCGTCGCGAGCGCCGCCCCAATGCGCGCCAGCGCCCGGGTTAGATGATTCTCAACTGTCTTTTCGCTCAATCCCATGCGCGCCGCGACGTCCCGATGTGACAAGCCCTCGAACTTACGCAACTCGAACACCCGCCGACACTGCACGGGAAGCGCTGCAACAATCACCCGCAAGCGGTCGAGTTCCTGCCTGGCGCCAACCCGCCGTTCCGGTCCGGGCTCCTCACTGATGAGGTTCAAGGAGTCGATTTCCCCCAAAAGCTCGATCGGCACGATCCGACTACGACGGGCATATTCCGCCAAGAGGTGCCTCACCGTCGCGTATAAGTACGCGCGCCCATTGCGAATAGTCGCGAAATCGGCCGCCCAGATGCGCGCAAACGCTTCCTGAACTAAATCATCTACGTCGTTGTCGCCCAACGCGCGAAGACGGCGCCGCAGCCATCCCCGAAGCTCCGGTTCGTACGGCAGAATATTCGCAGCAATCCATCGATAGCGAGCCGGCTCATTCATGCCCTGACAGCATAGTGAAGATTTTATGACAGGCAACTATCGTCGTCAGTCGACCATCACCCACGCTCGTTCTGACACGCTGGTATCCGGCACTAGTGCAATATTGGAGGCAGGAGCGACACGAAGCGAACGACCTACTGAGCCGCGAGAAGGAGTTCCTTCGGGCGTCCGTTTGATTCGACCGATCGATGAGGACCCCAGGGGCTAGTCGCCCGCCATTTCGCCCTTCAACGCCAAACGTATCGACTCTCCGTAATCACCGAAGCGGACATTTGAACTTGGCTGTTACAAGCGAACTTCGCTGAACGGGTAATCTGTAAAATAGAGTTTGTCTATCGAATATCCATTTCCATTTGAACACGTTGGTCGCATCCCGTGCCGGCAAATCTTGGGGCGACCCTTCTTTTTCTTGACGGGCGTTCACTGTACAGCACAGCCAACACTAGCGCTTCATCGGGGCGTCGCGGCCTCCGCTTCGCGGGCGTCGACAACGAAATTGAGCAGCCGCTTGTATCGGCCAATTCGAATCATGTCTCTCGGAGATACGTTACCGAGTATGGGATTGGCGAGTTCAAACCAAAGACCCACTTTTTGCGCATCGCCGGCAAAGAACTCAGCAACGAGATTTGCAATATTTGCGATTTCACGCAATCTCTCCGCCACAGGCTCCGGAATATGCGCATCGAAGCGCACAGAGGATTTCGCCACCTGCGAGATCATTTTTTGACGCTTGATTTCGACTGTTTCCTTTGCGGTTATTGCCTCCGCTTCGATCCACATCTCCTCGCCTCTTGGCAGAATCAGCAGGCCGCGCTCAGCACCCGCATGCTCAAGCACCGTCTCCATAAGAATTTTGATCAATCTATTGATGTCGATCTCGCCCGCTACAGCCTGCGACAGTTTCACGACCGTCGTGAGATCTAGCCGCTCGATGAGCGTGTCTAGCCTGGGACCCGATCCAAGCCTCTCCGGGTGTGGGACGAGATGTGGATACTTCAGGTCCATCTGACGGACCTTGCCATCGGCACCCCAACGAACGTAGCAGGCGCGCGCATTTTGCAGATACGCATTACAAGTGGTCGTAAATCCTCGATCTGCATAAAACCGTGCAGTCAACTCGTGCGCAAGACCTTCGTTCTGGATGAAGCCGTTCTCGCGAGCGGATCGAATTGCCTCTTCGTAGTGACGTTCCGCATCGAGTTCTCGGCCTTGGATGCGTGCTATCTCCGCGCTTACCAGCGTGGCGCGGTTTTCCGAGCATGTTGAGCGCGCCGTGTTCATAGTCTCAGGTGAGGTCGAAATCGCGGGCCAATCGGAGACGTTCGGCGAAGCGCAGTTTGTAGTTTTCAGGCCTGGTGCAGAAGTCGTCCTGCGGGCACGAGGCAGCGCTCATCTAATATTGGTGGGAGGCGAACCCTTTCCTGAGCCACGACACATCTATTGGAACTTCGTTTCAACCTCGAAAGAGCGCATCGAGCAGGCGAAGGATGATTGGCGGCAGAACCGATTTCCCAAAGTCGCCGGCGAAACAGAATTCATCCCGCTGCCCCCAGATCTCCCCTTGTCTTAAGGCTGAGGCCACGAGAGCATCTACTTTTCCGATGGACCTCTGCGTCTAACCGCCTCCGGTCAATAGTCCCGTTTCGGTTCTGAGATGATTCTGGAACTTCGTTGACCCGTGAGGTAACTCCACGCCCATTGAATCTGAACTCGTAACCGGTTCTGCAACTGCGCGCCCTTTAGTGCCGCTTTTTTTCTTGTCTCCAAACGGATGATTAAACCCGATGTGCAGGGTGTGGTCGTTAACCCGATGAACCATATCCGCTCACAAGCTCTCGTCATGCAGCCCCGATAAGGGAGCGGTCCTTACGTTGTATCCCATCAACGTACGCGGCCGAAAAAGCTCGTTGTGGAAGTCTTGTCGCGAGGGCCGTCGGTTCCAAACAACCATGCATTGGGTTCGTGATCGTCAGGATCGCGCACCGACAAGGCCCGATTGCGCGCTTCGCGCGCCGGGCCATCCGCATGGTAGATCACGCCCATCTCTCGGGCGGTCAATTGCACGCTCCCGGTGCGCTCCAGGCGGACACGCTCGTAGTCGGACAGCGCGGCGGGAATGTCGTCCGATTGCCGAGCGATTTGGTCGGCTAGTGAAACCGCGTCCTCGAGCGCCATACAGGCCCCTTGTGCGAGGTATGGCAATGTTGGATGGGCTGCATCGCCCAGCAGAGTGACTCGGCCGTGAGTCCAGCCCGGCATCGGATCACGATCACAGAGCACCCACATCCGCCAGGTCTGCACGAGACTGAGCAACCGTCGCACGCGTGGGCAGGCATCGGCAAAGCCAGCATTGAGTTCGGCTGCGTCTCCTGAAGTGTCCCAACCTTCCAGATATCGCGAGGAGTGAAAGATGGCGACGATGTTGAGTG
>Ga0137359_10004796_pt1 | contig 11115 bp, 9 predicted proteins | sample Mad1_40_16metaG_FD_108281 | JGI IMG/M metagenome (GOLD analysis project Ga0137359, IMG submission 108281) | Vadose zone soil microbial communities from Angelo Coast Range Reserve, California, USA - Mad1_40_16 metaG | ecosystem: Environmental > Terrestrial > Soil > Vadose zone | place: USA... | reverse complement strand
GGTGTTGTACTCAGGCGACGGCGCATACATCACCAGGTAAGTCTTCTCCTTCGAGCGCATGTGGTATTCGTCGTTGTCGTACCAGATGTCGCCAAACGAAAAATTTCCAGTACCCCATTTTGCTTCCGAGAAATCGTCGGTTACCAGCGGCGGCAGATTGGCATCGGAGTTAATGTTTGAAACGTTCCCGTTCAAATTCGTGTTCACGTTTCGGTTAACGACGCGCGAATTTGTATTTGCGTTGTTACTGTTGTTCGTGTTCGAACTCATGCTCGCGAGCGCTATCAGCATGATCACCAGTCCGACGGCGATGATCCCGACGATGGCCGCGCCCCCAACAATCCACCAAATCGCACTTGATTTCCTTCGCGGAATTACGCCGGGAACAGATGCCGGTGCAGGCGCCCATTGCGGCGGTTGTGACACGGGCATGGGTGGTCGCGAGACAGGAGGCTGCGAAACGTGTGCGGGCGAACTACTCGCCGGCGGTACAGATGGATAAATCTGCGTAGCCGGCGGATTCGTGTCTCGGATTGTGTATTTGACGGTTGCGTTTGGATCAGCGTCCGAGGCTGATTCGCTTACCAGGGGCGTGCCATCTTCCAGACAGAAGTTAAGCGACGCATCCGTGTAAGTGCGATTACAACTGGGGCAACGTTTCATTTTGTTAATGCGATCGGCAAAAACGAGCGACACGAATTAGCGAACGAGCGATAAGACGGGAAACATTATAGGGAAAGCACGGAGAGGCTCAAAGGCTGGGAAGCCTAAGGGTAGTGTTCCGCCAGCGTGTTGTTGATAGATATAGGCTGATTACCTTGCCCGCTACCGCGTGGTGATACTGACGTCATCGCCCTGAATCGCCCCGCTCATTAACAAATGCAGGAGCGCTACCTGGCTCAAGCATTCAATGCCTTGCCGCAGCGTCCACAGAACTTTGTGCCGGGCGCATACGAGGTGCCACAAGATTTGCAGACGACCTCAACCGAACGCGGCGGCCGCCAATCAAGCGCCGCCGAACCAATGGGAATACCACACTTACCGCAGAATCTTATGCCGGCAGGATACTGAGTGTGACAACGCGGGCAAGACACTTTAGTGGCCGCACCGGATTGACCGCCAATGGCGGCCTTGTTGAGTTCAGCAGTGCCCACTCGTTCAAACGAACGATTCCCACAGCGGCCGCAAAATTTTATGCCTTCAGCGAATCGTGAACCACATTGCGTGCAAGCGACGACGTGCGGCGCGCTGACCGCGCTGCCGGTGCGGCTATCCAGACTGCCACCGCGCGATGGTGAAAGGTGTTCGCTTCCCGCCGCACTCTTAAACTGGGCTTGAATAATTTGCTCGATGCCGTCGGCGCGGACTTCTATTACTCGTTCGTCGTCAACCTCGCCGGCGCGCGCAACGCGCAGCACGTGTTGGCCCGGAATTACTGAACGAAGCACAACGCGTCCGGAGCGGCCCACGCTGCCATGACGTTCGTCGTCAACATAAACTTCCGAGCCCTGCGGCGCCATGACGATCAGCGGAGATTCAGTGCTTTGCGGCGTTTCCGGCCGCTTTCTGCCGGCGGCGTTGAGTTCTTCAAACCATTCGGAGGCATTTTGCGGACGTTCCTGTGGTTCGCGTGCCAGCGCATGCATGATCGCCTTTTCAACTTCTACAGGAATGTCCGAACGCAAACTCGACAATGGCGCCGGCGCCTGCATCAACTTTTGCGCGACCAGTTGTGTCAGGTCGCCGATAAATGGTGGCCGTCCGCCCAGCATGTGATATGCGATCGCGCCCAAGGCGTAGATGTCAGCGCGTATATCGAGTGTTACGCCGGTCTGCATCTGTTCTGGAGCCATGTATTCAGGTGTGCCGATTATGCCGCGCGACTGTGGGCCACTTTCGGAAGTTGCTTCCGAGCGATCGGCGGTGACGATCTTTGCCAGGCCGAAGTCGCCCACCTTAACGAAGCCGTCGGACATGCTGCCGCCTGCCGGTTTTCGCTTTTGCATCAGGAAAATATTGGCCGGCTTCAGATCGCGGTGCAGTATTCCTTCATCGTGTGCCGCTTCCACGCCCGCCACGGCCTGACCGAGGATGGTGATAGTTCTTTGCAGGTCGAGAGTGCCTTCGCGCCGCAGCAGTTGATAAAGGCTCTCTCCTTCAACGTATTCCATCACCAGGAAGAAAACACCGTCGGCGCTTTTGCCAAAGTCGGTGACATCAACAACGTTGGGATGGCGGATGGAAGCAGCGGCGCGCGCCTCGCGTTCAAAGCGTGCGATGGCTTCTCCTTCTTGCAGATCTTCGTCGTTGAGTATGTCAGGCCGGACGGTCTTGACAGCGACGCGGCGGGTGACGAGGTTCTGATCGCGCGCCAGGTACACCTGGCCCATTGCGCCGCGCCCTAACCTTTTCTCGAGGAGATAACGCGACGAAAGTAATCGCGAACCCGGCAGGGTTTGCTTCGTCTTCGCATCGTCTGTCGGGCAAACTTCCACATCGTCTTCATAGCAGCTTTCACATCGTGGACATTCGCGCATTTGAAGGAAAAATCGGTGAAACAGAAATCCGCATCGGAGGATAAGCCGTCGCCGCATCGGCGGTCAATGAGATGATTTTGGTCCGCAAATGGAACTCAGTCGAAATGAGCAACCAGGGAAACCTCCAGCAGCGAAAAACAAATACAAAACCCCCGACGCGTCGGGGTTCTGAACTTGCCCTGGCCGTCGCGAAAATATTTCGCTGTCAGTTGTTAGCTGCTCAGTAGTTGACGCTTAAGCAGCTTGTAGTTGAGAAGTGCATGCCGAGCATCTCGTCGCTTCGATGTGAATTGCAGAGAAGCAGTAGGGACATTCTTTCGTTAGTTTAACAACCTCTTCGTGCTTGCGTTTGTTGATTGCTTTGACAATCAGGAAAATCACGAAGGCGATGATTAGGAAACTAACAACATCGTTGAGAAATACGCCATAAGAAATTACCGGTAGACCCCTGACTTGCGCGTCCGCAAGCGAGGCCGGGTGTCTTCCCGAAAGGTCGATAAACAGATTTGCGAAATCAACGTCACCAAGCAATAGGCCGATGGGCGGCATGATAATTCCTTCCACCAGCGAGGTGACGAGCTTGCCGAAGGCCGCGCCAATAATTACCGCCACCGCCAGATCAATAACGTTGCCACGGGCAATGAAGTCACGAAATTCTTTTATCATTTTGGACTCCTTTTAGAGTTAAGAATCGTAAAGCAAACTGTTAGTTTGCGCCGGAGTGGCGACCCTTCAAGTTGAGCATGGCAAGCGCCCGCAAACTAACAGTTTGTTTTACGATCCGCGCATTTATTTCTAAACCTATTGACACTTCTTTGCTGCTTTGTATCCTGCTTTTTCGGCTTCCTCTTTTGTTTTGAAGAAAATGCGATTCGTTTCTTTCACTTCGGTTGTGGGACGGCAGGCCTCCAAATAATAAACTCTGCTTTGCTTGTCCGCTAATATTTCGTTTTCCTCTTCTTCCACGGCGGCTGTCGCTTCCTGATATTTTGCCTCGCGCCGCGTCGCTATTGTTTGCTCAGCAGTCTCATCAATCAAGTGAAAGCTCACACCTGCTGCCACCATTGAAAGAGTGATTTGAAAGTCAGCACAGCGAATTCGACTGCCGCGCGATTTCCATGGCTCCCAGGCGTCGGGTAAGTGCAACGACTGGGAAATCCCGGCGACAAAGTCGGGCACAGTTTGCCATTTGTACGAGCTTTCAAAGCCGAGCCAAAGCGAACTGAGATGGTTATCAAGAAAGTCGAGCGAGATCGTCCTGACGCCTCCAAAAGCACTCTTGTCGAGATCAGGATTGAAGTCCGGGTTGGCCGTCGTCTTGGATACACCAAAGTCGTCAATTGGGCCGAAGGTGATGTGTGGTAAACGAGCCTTCACTTGTTCGGTTGTCATTCCGAGGTGAAAGCCAAACAACTCGGCACTCGGCGGAAGTTCTGCCAATTTCAACGAACACGGCGTGGTTTGCGCGCGAATCTGCGTTGCGCAAACCAGCAATGAAAGCAGCGGCACCACAGTCAGCAGTAAAGTTTTGGAGCCTGCAGGTGTTGAGAAAGGGACGCGCATAGCACCGTTAGCCCAGTTGGATTTCGTTATCGATTCTCATGCGCCATCATTTAAGCAGCGACTGAATCAGTTTCTCAAGTTCATCGGGCTCGAATGGCGTCGACATATAATCGTTGCAACCGGCCGCAAGTGCTTGCTCACGAAACAGGTCGGCGCCATACGCGGACACCGCAACAATCGGCAACTCCACGGAATTTTTGAGGGTGCGAATTTCGCGTGTAGCTGACAGACCATCCAGCTCGGGCATCTCGACGTCCATGATTATCAAATCCGGTTTTAGGTCCCGTGCTTTCGCGATGGCCTCGTTGCCGTTTTCCGCTTCCACCACCCGATAGCCTTTTTTGCGCAGCCAGGTTCGTAAGAGAAGCCGCGTATCCTCGAAGTCATCGACGACAAGAATGGTCCGCGGTTGCTCGTTGGGATTCTGAAGTGCGGGCGACATGATGATATGCAACGAAAACTGGGGGAGTTGGTACCCGCGGCAGGGGTCGAACCTGCGACCTTTCGCTCCGGAGGCGAACGCTCTAATCCACTGAGCTACGCGGGCAAAATCAGGGGCAGGAAAAAGATAGCACAGCCTCGCGCCAGGTCGCTATTGAGGGCTATTTCGAGTAGTCCCCTAATTTGAAATCTGTTTTGTAAGCTAGGTGGGCGAGGACTAAAGAGTTTAGAAGTCTGAAGCTGTAAACGATCGACTGCGGTCGCGAAGCACGTTGCGGTCCCGGATAATCCAATTACTATTGAGCGATGCGATGCACACCGTAGAAAGCGAAAAATACCACCGCGGCTATTGTAGCAGCAGCCGGAATCGTCAACACCCACGCCCAGACAATCCTTCGGGCCACTCCCCATTTGACCGCCGATAGCCGCCGTGTTGATCCCACTCCGATAATCGCACCGGTAATTGTATGTGTTGTTGAAACTGGAATCCCTGCGAGCGTTGCTCCAAAGAGAGCAATTGCGCCAGCCGTTTCTGCGCAAAAACCGCCTACGGGTTTGAGTTTCGTTATCTTGGAACCCATCGTATGGACGATGCGCCAGCCGCCCGAGAGTGTGCCAAGGGCAATCGCTGCATGGGCCATTAACACAACCCATAAGGGAATGTCCGGCAATTTACCGCCGGGCCCAGCTCCCAGGAGTCCGCCAGCGACGAGGACTGCGGTCACGATCCCCATCGTTTTCTGTGCATCGTTGCCTCCGTGTCCGAGCGAATACGCCGCTGCCGAAAGCAGTTGCCCGCGCCGAAAAATCTTGTCAACGTTTCTCGGCGATGCGCGCCTGAAAATCCAGTGGACTGCCACCATCAAGAAGAAGCCGAGAAACATTCCAATGACTGGTGACGCAACGATGAAGATTACGGTCTTGATCCAGCCTTCAGGCTTGAGTATGCCAACGAAACTGCCATAAGCAGCGATGGCGGCGCCTCCATAACCCCCGATGAGTGCGTGGGAACTTGAAGTCGGAAGCCCAACGTACCAGGTAATTAAATTCCAGACGATTGCGCCGATGACGCCTGCGAGCAGCATGTATAAACGCGCGTCGGCGGCGACGAGTTCAATGCGGACGAGGTCGCCGCCAATTGTTTTGGCTACACGTGTTCCAAGTACGGCGAAAGCAATGAAGTTAAACGCTGCGGCCCAGATGACCGCGAGCGCAGGCGAGAGTACGCGAGTCGAAACTACGGTCGCAATCGAATTCGCGGCATCGTGAAAGCCATTCGTATAATCGAAGATCAGGGCAACGAAGATGATGAAAATGGCGAAGGAAGCGGTAGTTGTCATCTTGTGGGTTTGACTACTACGTGTGTTTGATAATTACGCTTTCGATAATATTAGCGACGTTCTCGCAACGATCCACCGCCGCCTCCAGCTTTTCATAAACCTCTTTCCATTTCAGCACGGTCAACGGATCGTGTGTCTCGTGGAAGAGTTCGGCAATCGCGGCGTGATAAATATCGTCACCCTCATTCTCGAGCCGGTGGATTTCGACCAGCCTCTGGGTCACGTTCTTCGGTCGTTTAAGCGTCGAGACGATCTCTTTTAGTTGCTCCGCCATTCGTTCGATAACGTCGGCAAAATCTCGTGCGTAGTCGGTGATCTCGTGGACGTCGAAAATGATTATTGCCCGGGCCGCATCGTCAATTAGATCGACAATATCGTCGAGCGCGGTCGACATCAGGTAAATGTCTTCGCGGTCAAACGGTGTGATGAACGACTTGTTCAGCTTGGTCGAAATGTTGTGCGTCAACTCGTCGCACGCGTGCTCAAGACGCTTGATGCGCTGGGCGTACTCTGCGTAATCATGATTCTTGTCGGCCAGCATCTCCTTCAGCTCACGCGCAGCCGACGAGATGTACAGCGTCATCTGAATGAAAAGATCGAAGTACTGTTCTTCACGCGGCAAAAAATTTAGCAGACCCATTTTGCGTTCCTTAACATGAAATTCAGACGGGGTTCAGGTGAACGCGCACTATAGCCCAGCGGTTATTCGGTTGTCTACGGTTATAAAGTCGTGGCGCTCTCCTCGGATTTGTTAGCCTGCCGCTTGCAAAAGGCGCACACAGTCGTATATCAAGATGTCTCGAATGAATGACAAGAGTCACTTTTCGCAGGTCGTCGACGTACTTCGCCTGGAGTCGCAAGCAATCGCCGACACAGCCGCGCGGCTAAACGCGGTCGACGTCGAGAGCGTGGTCGAGCTACTTGTTACCTGCAAGGGCAAGATAGTCATTCTCGGTGTCGGCAAGTCGGGCATCATCGCGCAGAAGATTGCTGCGACCATGACCAGTACTGGCTCGGCGGCATTAAGCCTGCATCCGTCGGATGCGCTCCATGGCGGCATGGGAATTATCAACGCAGACGATGTGGTGATGATCCTTAGCAACAGCGGCGAAACAGACGAGTTGATTGGGCTGCTGCCTTATCTCAAGCGCCGAGGCGTTTCAATCATCGCCGTCGTTGGCAACGCAAATTCGACCTTGGCCCGCCGCGCCGACGCTATTATAGACGCCTCAGTTGACGCCGAAGCGTGCCCGCTGAATCTTGCTCCGACAACCAGCACCAGCGTGGCGCTCGCGATTGGCGATGCGCTGGCGCTTACGTTGATGCAGGTAAAAGGATTGACGCCGAACGATTTTGCAATCAATCATCCAGCGGGCCAGTTAGGCAAGCGTCTCACTCTCACAGTTGCGGATTTGATGCATAGTGGCGCCAACAACCCGACCATTCGCCTGGGCGCTCAGTGGCTGCAAATTGTGAAAGCGATCAGCGACGGCGGCCTCGGTGCGGTGAATGTTATCGATGACGCCGGCCGTCTGGCGGGAGTGATTACTGATGGCGATTTGCGGCGCGCGATTCAGCGCTTGGACCACGGTCCATTGGAAAATCTAAAAAGCGACGAGATCATGACCAGGAATCCGGTGGTTGCCGGCCCCGACCTCCTGGCGTATGACGCTTTGCGGTTGATGGAGGAGCGCAGTTCACAGATTTCAGTGCTGCCTGTCATCGATGCGGATCGAGTTTGTGTCGGATTGATCAGACTTCACGACATTGTCCGCAGCGGGCTGTAAAAAAGTCCAAGGTCCAAAGTCCAATGTCCAAAGTCTGTCTCGCCGAAAGTTGAATCTTGTAATTCCGTGAGACGCTAACCCATTAAACAAGAAGAAGTGAAAACTCTTTCTGGGTACCAGGATTCAACTAGCGGAAAGAAGACTTTGCACTTTGGACTTTGGACTTTGGACATCGGGCGTTGGACTTTGGACGCTCATTTCCGGCATATCCACAATGTCCCACGCGGAACGCATACGCAGCAGTTTCGACATTAAGCCGGCATGCATGATGTGACCGCTGCGCTCGGCGACCACCTTGCCCAGGATTGGCATTCCCAGCAACGCAAGGTCACCGATGATGTCCAGGATCTTGTGACGCACAAACTCATCGCGAAAGCGCAGTCCGGTTTCATTGAGCATGCCCGTTGGCGTTAGCACAATGGCGTTATCCAATGATCCGCCGCGAATCAGATTTGCGCGCCGCAACGCTTCGATCTCATGAGTAAAACCAAACGTGCGCGCCGCTGCTATTTCGCGACTAAAAGCGCCGTCATTCAGCTGCAACGAGAATTTCTGCACGCCTATAAGCGGATGAGGGAAATCGATCAGACAATCGATTTCGTAACGGTCGCCGGGCTCGACGCTAATGCGCCGGTCGCCTTGTTGGAACGAAACCTTCTCCCGAACCAGCAGTGCGCGCCGCGCCAGCGGTTGTTCCACAATGCCGGCCTGCTCAATCATTTCGGCAAAGACTTCGGCCGAGCCGTCCAGAATGGGAATCTCCAAATTGTCCACATCAATGTAAACGTTATCGACACCGAGACCGCGCAGCGCTGAAAGCAAGTGCTCAACAGTCGAAAGCATCACGCCGGTGCGCATCAATGTCGTCGCGTAACCGCAATGAGCCACCGACTCCACTGTCGCGGGAATCTCAAAGCCGCCCAAATCGGTCCGCCGAAAGACATAGCCTGTGTCAGGCGGCGCCGAAGTCAGCCGGACTTTTACCGGCACCGCTGTGTGCAGGCCGATGCCGTCTGTTTCAACTGATGAACCGAGAGTGGTTTGCTTGATCAAGTTGCTCTTATTTCCCTTATAGAGATTGCAAAAAATTCTTTCGCGCACAAGTTAGTGTGCAATGAGTGTGCCGATTTTGAACGTCATGTAATTGACACTCTCAAGCGTGGGCATGTGGCGCGCGCGCTACAACTGGCGAGAATCAAAGGTGGGAATGCCACACTTATCAAATCTCTCTCGTTGCAGTGACATGAGCTCAGTACCTCGCGGTAGCGGGTGGGTCTCCGGATTACCGATTACCGATTTCTGATTAGCAATTGGCTTTATCGCTAAACGCCAATCGGAAATCGGTAATTGACAATCGGTAATCACGAGACCCACCCGCTACCGCGAGGTGGTACTGACCTCATGCCACCAAGGCGCTTAATCTGAATCAACAATAATCTGGCAACTAATCCTAACTACTCAGAATTCTTCTCAATTGACACTCAGAAAACGCCTCTCTATCATCAAAACACATGCCAACAAAGCAAGCTCGCGCTGGTACCAAACCAGTCGAACGGGTTTTTCTGATCGATTCAATGTCGCACATCTTTCGCGCATTCTTTGCGCCGATGGCGAATCGCGCGGCGCCGCTTGCTAACTCAAAAGGGCAGGTAACCCAAGCCGTATATATCTTCACCAACATGCTGCGCAAGCTGTTGCAGGATGAGAAACCAAACTACATTGCAGCGATTTTTGAATCGGGTGAGAAGACTTTTCGTCATGAGACATTTGCCGATTACAAAGCCAACCGGCTGGCGATGCCTGAGGATCTCGCGTCGCAACTTCCCTACATCCGACGGCTCTGCGAAGCGTTCAATATTCCTGTGATTAATTCGCCAGGTTATGAGGCTGACGATGTGATCGGCACGCTCGCCAAAAAAGTGGCTGAACAAAACCTTCAGGCGGTAATTGTTTCCAACGACAAAGACATGTGCCAGCTGGTTGCCGATCCTTACGTGGTCTGCATGCGCACGAACTCCCAGGTGGTGAAGCGCAAGGAATACGTGCCGCCGATCGAGTGGTGCGATGAGGCGTGGGTCGAGAAAAAATTCGGTGTGCCCGCCAGCAAAGTTGTGGATCTGCTCGGTCTCATGGGCGACTCGATTGATAACATTCCAGGTGCACCCGGCATTGGTGCAAAGGGTGCGGTGCAAATCATTGCCCAATTCGGCTCGATTGAAAATGCACTCGAGCGCTGGGAAGAAGTGAAGCACAAGACCTATCGCGAGTCTTTGCACAACAACCCGGATTTGATTCGCCAGTCTCGTGAGTTGGCCCGCATCCGTCTCGATCTCGACGTCGAGTTGGACCTGGACCAGATTAAGGCGCGGCCGGCGGATCGGGCTACGGCTTATGAACTGTTCAAGGAGCTGGAGTTTTCAGCGCTGACGCGCGAATTTGCAGACGGCGCAAGCAAGCCGGTTGCGGACAGCGGATCCCTCAACTACGAGATCATCGATTCGGCCGCAGCCTTAGATCGATTGATAAAAACTTTCTGGGATGCTGAAAGTGTGGGCGTTGCAGTCGCCGATTCCACGCCGCCCGGTACTGGCGAACAACAATGCGCATTTGATTATGAAGCAGCATCTGTTCTGGCCTTTTCAACCGCACCCGGAGCCGCGGCCGTTGTGGACCTTGAAAAATTTAAAGAAGGGCGCAACGCTGCGGTTGCAGCACTTCGCGAAGTCTTGTCAAACGGTCTGATCGAAAAGTCTGTTCACGATCTAAAGCGTGCGGTCGGCTTGCTGCGTGGTCTTGGCATAGCCCTCGAAGGCGTTAAGGACGACACCTTTCTTGCTGCTTACTTGTTGGATCCGAATCGCAGCAAGTATGAACTTAGTGATCTTGCGCGCGAGGCTCTCGAAGTTGAGAAAAGCGAAAAGCCAGCGAACGGCTGGACCAGCGTGCAATGGGAAACTGCCGCCGCCGCCGACCTAACCGCGCAAACCGCGCGCGTGTTGCATCAGCGTATACTCGAGAAGAAACTGGAAACGATCTACACGGAGATGGAACTGCCGTTGGCTCCGTTGTTGTTTCGCATGGAACAGGTCGGTTTGAAAGTGGACCGCGCGACACTATCTGATCTTTCAAATTTTCTCGGCTTAGAATTGAAAAAGCTGACCGTAAAGATTTACGAGCTGGCGGGAAGAGAATTCAACATTGGCTCGCCCAAACAAGTGGGCGAGGTGCTGTCCGAGTTGGATATGAGTTCGGGCCGCAAGACTTCTACCGGACGCATCTCAACGAGCAAGGCAGTCCTGGAAGAGTTGGCCCAAACTTACGAGCTACCAAGGCTGATCATCGACTATCGCGAGCTTGATAAGTTAAAGAGTGTCTACACCGACGCGCTGCCGAATCAGATTGCCGCCGACGGCAGAATTCATTGTTTGTTGAATCAAACCGTGGCCG
>Ga0137359_10004789_pt1 | contig 11123 bp, 6 predicted proteins | sample Mad1_40_16metaG_FD_108281 | JGI IMG/M metagenome (GOLD analysis project Ga0137359, IMG submission 108281) | Vadose zone soil microbial communities from Angelo Coast Range Reserve, California, USA - Mad1_40_16 metaG | ecosystem: Environmental > Terrestrial > Soil > Vadose zone | place: USA... | reverse complement strand
GCCCGGCAACACCGTCAGGCCAGGCAGGTCGTAGTCAACCGGCCCTGCCTTTGGATCAATCGCGACAATCTTTGAGCCCTCGATCACAATGCGAGTGTCATGCAGGACGCGGCCCTTGCCATCGAGCACCGTGCTCGCTGCGATCACGATGCGTTTACCAGGCAAAGGAGTCTGAGCAGCAATGCCTCGCGTCCCGGCGTCGGCGCAGAGAATGCTGAAGACGCATAAAAGGATCCTGGCGAATTGCATGATCGCTCTTCCCTCCGTTCGAGAGCGCACTGTGCTTTTTTATCGCGTCAGGGGTTGACTCGCTGAACTAGAGGACAGCGGATTTACCACTTCCCGCCCAGGAAATTCTCTTTTACGTAACGCACAGTATCGTTGAGCGTGTCGCCGGGGTCGCGGGGCGTGAAGCCGAGTTCGCGGCGCGCCTTTGCGTTATTGAAATACCAGAAGTATTCAGCCATCTCCACGGTGGCGGCTTCGATCGGTGAGGTGAAGTTCCATTGCCGAAAGAGGGAGTCGATTACATGGGCGCCGGCGATCGCGAACTTTGATGGTAAGGCGAGACGTGGGGACGCTACTTTGGTCAGGCGCTCGAGCCGGTCGAAAAGCTTCACGAAGGTCCAATTCACAGCCCCCAGCAGATATCGCTCGCCGGGCCGGCCCTTCTGCATCGCCGCCTGAAACGCTTTCGCGGTATCGCGCACATCGACAAAATTCAGCCCACCGTTCGGGACGGCGTTAATTTTGCGCGCCATGAAATCCAGGACAACTTTCGTTGAGCTCAGACGATCATCGCCGGGCCCCAGCAAGAGACTCGGATTCATGATCACCAGCCGCTGGCCCTTGCCGTTGAATCGTTCCAGCGCGGCCATCTCCTGATAAGCCTTGCTCGCGTAATAAGGCCAGCGCGCAATGATGTCCAGAGGCGCCGGATACTTCTCGTCGGGAACGACGTCGCCTTTCTCGGTAACCGCTATAGTGCCGCTGCTTGAAGCCAGCACCATGGTCTTCACGCCTGCTTTGCGCGCGGCGTCGCACAGCAGACGCGTGCCATCGACATGTAGCTTGTACATCTCTCGCGACTCATCTTTTTCACGAGAGACCTTTCCCGCGAGGTGATAAATCTCGCTGACGCCTTCAACTGCGCGGGACACATCTTCATCATTGGTGACGGAACCTTCTATGGTGTCCACGCCCAGGCCCGTCAGCCACTCGGGAATAGACGTGGCCATTACCCGAATGTCTTTGGCGCCGGATTCGACCAGTTGATGAACCAGATGCGCGCCGAGAAAGCCCGTGCCGCCGGTAATTAAAGTTGTTGGCGGGACTTTCTTGACGATGGCCGCGTGCTTTTTCGTGCTTTTCCTGGGCACGATTTGCGCCGTCCGCTTCTTTGAAGGTGTCTTGGGCATCTTTGTAACGGGGTCAGTACCGTTCCCGGTGCTGCCTTCATTTCTTCAGGCTTCCGCGGTCACGAACTCTTCGTCATTTGTCTCCAGACGATCGCGAACGCTACGACGTTCAGCTTTCCATTGCGCCCGCAGCGCTTTCGCGTCGAACTTAACGTTGGTGCGATCGCGCAGATTGACGATGTCGTGACGAACCCGGGCCGCTATTAGTCTATAAGCTTCAGCGCGGGCCATTCCGCGGGTCATCTCTTCCAGTTCTGCGGCGGAGAGGAGGCGGCCGATGCGTGCGCCCACGTCGCGGCTCTTCAGGATCGTCGATCCTTTGGGAAAAGCCGCATACGTTCCGTCCAGGTAAATCGGCAGGATCCCGACGCGCGACGCCAGCGCAAGATAACCGATCACAGGTTTGAAATCAGCCATGATCCCGCTCATTGAGCGCGTGCCTTCAGGAAAGATCAGCGCGTTGAAACCCCGATCCAGAAACGAGCGCGCGTGCCGCAGAGACTGTCTCAGCGATCCCGTGCGCTCCATCGGCACGAGATTAGTGAAGTTCTCCATATAGGCGCGCTTGTATTTCGTGTCAAAGAAATAATCGGCCGCCGCCAGCGCCACCAGATCCTCGCCCGCATCATCCAGGGCCATCTTTACCAGACCCATATCGAGATGCGAGCTGTGGTTCGCAGCTACGATAAAGTTCGTGTGATAAGGGATGTTGGTGCGCCCTTCATATTTCGTGCGCAGGAGACGCTCGTACAAAGCGCGCTGCATCACTTCGACGCCTTTGTTTCCCACCGTGCGCAGAAACTGAGGAATGTGAATTTCGTCGTCGTCCTTGTCCTCCAGCCGCAACCTGGATGCCTCTCGCCGCGAAGACTGGCTCCCCTGACGGTTAACCACGCCCAGGAGTTCGCGCACGTCCTGCACCTCATTAAGACGTTCCGGCGCAGTCAGCGCGCCGCCCGCGTTTTCGATGGCAGTCGCGAGTTCGACAAACATCAAGCTGTCAAAACCCAGATCCGGAAGGCGCGAGTTGATCGAAACCTCATCCAGCGAACGGTTCGCGACTGAGGCGACAATGTCGATCAACCAGGCGGCGTCGCCGGTCAGTTCTTCGCCACCGACATCCTGCGCAGATCGGGCGCCTTCCTGAATCTTCTGCATCAGCTCAAGGACGTCACGCCGTTTGACCTTGCGCGTGGCGGTGCGTGGCAGTTCTTCGTCAGTGAACTGAAGCAGCTTGACGCGTTTGTAATAAGGCAGCGCGGCTGAAACTTCACGGAAATGTTCCTCAATTTTTTGCCGCACCTCGGCGCGCGAAAGGGCGATGTCATACTCTTCATCGGGCACAACGATGCAAGCGACTTTCTCGCCAATGCCGTCAGGTAAGCCGATCACGCTCAGCTCTTTGATATACGGAGAGTCCTGATAAACCTCTTCCACTTCATCCGGATAGACGTTCTTGCCGTTCGTATCCACGATGATGTCCTTTGAACGCCCGACGAGATAAAGATTTCCTTCGTCATCGATGCGGCCCAGGTCGCCGGTGTAAAGCCACCGATCGACGAGCGCTTCTTTAGTCGCTTCTTCATTGCCGAAATAGCCGAGCATCACATTTGGTCCGCGCGCAATCACCTCACCGACGCCACTCGCGTCGGGCTCGCTAATTCTGACCTCTACACCGGGCAAGGATTTGCCGACCGTGCCCGCTAACATGCGATTTTCCGGCCGCGTCACGGTCAACACCGGCGACGCTTCGGTCAAACCGTAACCTTCGAGAATCGTGAATCCCAACCCCTGAAAATCGCGTTGCACCTTGTCATTCAGGGCTGATCCGCCGCTGATGAAATAGCGAATGCGGCCACCCATGCCTTCGTGAATCGGATAAAAAAGCAACTGTCCAAAATTCAATGGCGTCCTGTCGCGCAGCCAGGCGTTGAATCTCATCAACAGGTCCGCGGTTTCGCCGACCACTTTGCCGCGATCGTGCAGGCGCGTCTTGATGCGCCGGTGCAACAACTCCCAGAGCGCGGGCACGCCGACCATGCCGGTGACGTGTCCATTCTTGATCGCTTTTGCCAGGTGCTCGCTGCTCAACTCAGGCAGGTAAGTGATCTGCGCGCCGCGGCTGAGCGGGGTAAGAAAGCCGGTTGAGAATTCAAATGTGTGATGCAGCGGCAGCACCGACAAAACCCCGTCGCTGGTGTCCATGTCAAAGACGGATGAAAGCATCGAAACCATGCTGGTCAGATTGCGATGCGAAAGCATCACGCCTTTGGGACGTCCGGTCGTGCCCGAGGTAAAAATGAGCGAAGCGACCGATTGCGCAGTGACGCGTTGCGGCAGGAGCGCGATCCGCTGATCTTCGATCTGCTCGTCCGGCAGTTCGAATACTTCTGCGAACATCCAAAGCTTTACGTGGGCAAGTCCTGCTGCCTTGAGCTTCTCCGACAGTTCAGAGCGTTCTTCTTTCAGCTTGGCACTAATGACGATCCCGGAAGCGTCACCAGCTCGCGCAAAGTTAACGACCTCATCCGTTGAGCTTTCCGGATCAACCGGAATGCAAGTGGCGCCGGCCCGCAATACGCCGAAGTAAGTCATGCCCCACTCTGGCGCGTTTTGACTGAACAACATCACGCGATCGCCGGGCTTGATGCCGTGACTGGCAAAGAAGCCGGCCGCGCGAGTTGCCAGCTCGCGTAGATCCGCATAGGTGTATTGCTCTTTGTGCCCATCGCGTTCGATACGCATCGCGACCCTCGTCGCATGACGCTTGGTGGTGGTCTCGAACATCTCGAGCAGATCGCGATACGTGTAAATGCGCTTCGGCTGCGCGCGCATATCTTCTTCGAGCGTGGGCAGCACCCACTTCTTCAATCCGGGCAGGTGAATATTCAACCAGTAGTCGTACCAGTCGATTGACTCGGGGTTCCAGGTCAGCAGTTGTTGCTCGTCTTCCCGAATGCGCTCCCAAAGCGCGCGGATGTTGTCCGCGCGAAAGACGTAAGCATTCTCAACCGTGAAAGGCAGGAACATCTCGAAAGCTTCCTTCGCTTCACGCGTCTGCTCTTCTACGCGATCCACCGTCTGCCTCATCCGGTTGATGACGCCTTCATACCGGCCCCCGCCCCAGCGGGGACGGGCCCAGTCGAGCAGTGAAGAGGCCTTCTTCGCCGTCTTGTTCATCATCGGAATCGACGCAGCTTCGAAACGTTCCGGCGAGACGGCCCAGGGCTCAATGCGCGCGCTGATTTCGTGGAAGAGCCTTAGACCATTCTCCTTTTGCTGCTCCTGCTGGCGCCGGTACATACCAACCAGAGAGATGATGCGCTCCATGTTGTTGGGGTTCACGTCACCGGTCGCGGCCTGGTGCACCAGGCGCGGTTCTTCGACGCAGGCTTGCGCGGCGACTGCCAGCATGACCGCCGCAACCTGATCGACCGGCGTGATGTCGAGGATTAAGTTTTTGTTGGCGGGAATCTGGCGCTGGCCTTTCAAAGCCATGAAAATAATTGGCGCCGTGGTCGTGAACCCCTCGTTCCAACCCGGAAACGGATAGCTCTTCGCAGATTCGACGATGCTGGGACGCACGATACTGCGCACGATTCCGGTCTCTGCGGCGACCAGTTGTTCGCCCAGGGCCTTCGCGTAGGTATAGATGTTGGGCCAACCCCAAAACTCTGCGCGCTCAATGCCGAGTTCGGTGAGTCGATTGCGGGTCCAGACTTTTCGTTCGCGCGCCACTGCCAGGCCAAGCGCATCGGGGTCGTCTCCATCGCGCATTTCTTCGTTGAGACGTTTGCGGGCCAGCTCGCGAAACTGCGCGATGCGCATTGCGTCTTTGGCTTCTTCGCGAGCGCGCTCAGACATCTTCGCGCAATCCTTGATTTCCTGCTCAACTGAAAACTCGACCCCTTTGAGTTCGCCGCGCCGGGGGAAATATCCGATTACCTCGTCGTTTTCCCAGATGGCCCCGGACCGGTTTCCGGCAACGAAACAGGTGGAGATATGAACCAGACAGGGCCGCTTCATGCGCTTGGTAAACGCGATCACGTTTTGCGTGCCCACGACATTGGTGCGGAGCCCGCTTTCGAGGGTCGGATTGAAGGTCACGTTGCCGGCCGAGTTGATGATGACATCGAGGTCGTCGGCAATGCGCTGCGCCTCTTGATCGCTGAAACCAAGGTTGTCTTCGGCGATATCTCCGCCGACGACCACCACCTTGTCGCGTATGAAGCCATCCATCGCGCTGCCGTAGCGCTCGCGCAGAGGATCGAAGGGCGGAGCCGTGATTACGTTATTCCAGAAACGGGTTTCGGATTCTTCCTGCGAGCGTGCGCGGACCGTGACGTACACTCGCCCGACATTGGGAAAGCGGTGCAGCAGCATGCTCAGTGTGACCTTGCCAAGAAAACCCGTGCTGCCGATTAGGAAGATTCGTCGATCTTTGTAGATCTCGGTTGGTGAAAGCTTCGTCGTCATGATCTTAACTTAATAAGAGTCTCCCGCCTGAAGGCGGCACTCCAAACCTTAACCGCCTGAGCGGACTTCGCCGGCGCTTTGGCCGCCGCGGTGTTTCAATAAGTCAGCCACTGCAGTATTTTTTCTGCTAACAGCAATGTCGAGCGCGGTCCCATCATCGCTGACCGCGTTGATATCCGCGCCGCGAAGCAAAAGCTCCTTGACCACATCGACGTGTCCATAGTAGGCCGCTTCAGCCAACGCGGTATGACCGAGCTTTTCGCGAGCGTTTACGTCAGCCCCTTCATCCAGGTAGCGAACCACTTCGAGGTTTCCCCCGCCGGCCGCCAGAAAGAGCGGCATGCAGCAACTACCACGCGCATTGACTCTTGCGCCGGCGAAATGAAGCCAACGCACGCGACTGAGGTTTCCGTCCATCGACGCCTGGGCAAACGAGCTCTGCCGCTGCTGCCTGACACGCGGCGCGCTGTTCATGATCGCTAGAGAGAACACGGCCGTGCCGGCAAAAGCTATCGCTCGCACGGAGATCGTTCTTAAGGAATCGATATTCATAAATCCAGTGCTGTAACTCCCTCTCCCTTTGGGAGAGGGTTGGGGTTAGGGCCTAATTGCAGACCCTCCTTTTTATCTCATGTTGTCCTGGCTAAACACGACGAACGAATAAGAGATGCAGCTGCCGTAAGCTTCGCACCCTCTCCCCTGGCCCCTCTCCCAGTGGGAGAGGGGAAAATCAGAGACCGCAAGTCTGCGCCACTTCTTATTCCATATCAGCGATGCCAATCATCGGCTGGTGCAACATCGTGATTTCGGCTGAGTTGCCCATATAGGTTCGTGCCATCGCGATCGCTTCCGTTAGATTGTCAGCCCTCTCCCAGCCCAACATTGCGGGAACGTGTGCGTTCTCAGCGCCCGCGGCGATCACCTTGCCTACGTGCTGCCGGCCGTTCTCGCCCCAGTACCACATGAAGAATGGATGCGCGCCGTGATAAGCGTTGCCGCGGCGGTACATCTCAACATAGCTCGGATTGTTCGCGAACTCGCGCTCGTACTTGTCGCGCAGATAGAACGCGTCACGAGATTCCGGCAGCAGTCGATTGAAAAACTCGATATAGCTGGGATGGTGGTTGTGATCGAACTGGTCATAGCATGGGTGATGAACAATCAGCACGCCGCCTTTTCTCAACAGCGGCTTATTGCGATAGAAATTGAAGTGATAGCCCAGGCCCATTACCTGCACCAGCAACGGATTCAAAATCGAATAAACGTTGTAAGGCGAAATATCGGGAATGCCGGTAATCAGAATGTCACACTGTCCGCGCACGGGAATGGCGTACTGTTGAAATCCCTTCTCGAGAATCTTCGCATGTACCGGCTCAGTCTTGCCTGCGTAGCAGCCGGTCATCTCGTATTGCGCCGGCATCGAGTGCAGCATTTTGCGCCGCGCCGTGCGGGGCAGCTTGCTCATCGTGTAACGCATGGCTTCAAACTTCATGCGATCAAAAGCGCTGAAGTCGTCCTCGTTCTTGAGGAGAAAATCCATGTCGCCTTTGTACATCCGATTATTGATGGAGGTCTCAATGTGAAAGACATTCAAATGCTCGTCGACGATCTTGCCCAGGCGGCCGCATTTATTGCTCAGCTCGGAACGAGCCGGATCCATGTAGCTGTCGGAATCGCGTATGGTTTGCGGTTCATGATGCGCGCGCAGCGATTCGTAATCGCAAAGGCCGACCGCCACTGATTTATGCCCGCCATCCATCGGGACAAAATTGATGTTGGCATAGATGAGCAAATCGCTTTCGGCCGCGCGGCGGTTGATTGTCAGCGGTTCTTTGTGGCGCGTCTCGCCAAGCTTAATCAGGCCTTCCTTCCATTCGGCATCATGGTTGTAATAGCGGTCGGGATAGAACTCATCAAAGATTTTTGGTCCCACCATCCGCTTCATTTCCCAGGCCGTCATTTTGCGGTGCAGGGAATTGGCGATGATTATGTGCACATCGTCTACGCCATGCCCGGCCAGCATGTCGAGCACTATTTCGAGCATCGTCTGCCGAATGTCCGGCGTGGCCATCGGCGGCAAAGGGAGACTGATGTCGTCGACCGCGATGGTGACTTTCATCCCCGGCTCAAGCTGCGCAAAGAGGGGATCGCAGCCGAGGGGATGATTTAGCGCATAGCGAATCGCCGCTTCGCGATTTGGGAGTCCCTTCATCGGTGGGTTGGGATAGATGACGCGGGTCCCCACCGGGATATCTTCGAGAATGAAGTCTTCGCCCGAAGGCATGATGCGCGGCGCGCTGTCGCTGTCGATGTAGACGATCGATTCGTGTGTTTTGCGTCTTAGTTGTAGGGACATAGTCAGTGGTCAGCAACGGGCTATTTCAGATTCAAAATCGGCCAATCATGATGCAGAGCTGTTTGCCGCAAGCGAAAATCCGGATTCACTACGGCCGGATGACCGACGATCGAGAGCATCGGCAGATCGCTCATGCTATCGGAGTAAGCAAACGACTCACTCAGATTAATCCCTTCGCGCTCGGCGAAAGTTCGAATCCATGAAGCTTTGGTTGCGGCGGCCAGAACCGGCGGTAACAAACGCCCGGTCGCCACTCCTTTGACGAATTCCAAACGGTTTGCGACATAGTCCGTGATTCCCAGATACTCCATTAACGGCTTTACCGAAACCTCGAGCGCGCCGGTTACCACGACCTGGCGCATACCGATACTCCGCGACTTCTCGATCAGTTCAAACGTACCGGGGAATACAGCCGGCTTCAGGACCTTCTCAAACAACTCGTCAGCAAAGAACCGCATCCGATCCTCGGTCTCCCCTTTGTATCGCTTGAAGAAAAGATCGTTGAAGACTTTTCGGCTATACTGGTCACTGACGGCGAACAAAGGAACACTCAGGAGAGTCGCGGCGCTCTTAGTAAAACTGCGAACCAGGTTAGGCTGGTTGCGAGCATAGAAGCCCAGCGTGTGTACCAGGTTCGTGCTAACCAGAGTTCCCTCGAGATCGTAGAATGCTGCCGCTGCCACCAGGGCCTCCCTGTTCAGTTGGCTGTTCGAGTGCGCCAATATACCTTATTCTGCTGACGAAGTGAAAGGCAAAGTGACCGTGTATGAAACGACCATACAATACTACCATCGGAGTAGGCGGATTATTCGAGAATGCCAGAAAAATCGCGGCTTTGGTCCTTATCGTCGCGGTGTCACTCGTCGCGATTTCCTGCCGTAAGGCGGCCACGGCGACGGGTGAGACGACCTCGTTGCGTCCGCCCGGCGAGGCTATTGCCCAGGCGGACCAACTCTTCGCGGGGCGGGCAGATCTGGTGAAGGTGCGTCAGGGAGTTATCGCTTTGCGGCAGGCCCAGGCAGAGGACCAGGGGAACTATGACCTCGCGTGGCGCCTGGCAAAGTTCAACTACTACCTCGGCGACCACAGCCCGGATACCGGCGAGCGGGACAAGGCATATCACGATGGCATTGAAGCTGGAAAGTTGGCGGTGAAATTGCAGGATGGCAAACCTGAGGGGCACTTCTGGCTGGGCGCAAATTATGGAGGCAGTGCAAAGACCAGCATGCTGGCAGGTCTCTCAGAATTCGATGACATCAAGCGTGAGATGGAAACCGTTATCAAGCTGGATGAACGCTATCAAGATGCGAGTGCATACATGGGTCTGGGCCAGCTCTATCTTGAGGCGCCCGGACTGATAGGTGGGGATACTCAGAAGTCGATTCAGTATCTGGAAAAGGGATTGAAGTTGGGACCGGCCAATGCGCTACTAAGGGCCCAGCTCGTGGCGGCGTACGTCGAAGCGCATCGAGACGATGACGCGCACAAACAGATCGATGCGTTGCTCGCGATGAAACCTGCGGCAGGATACGAACCGGAATATAACGAGGCGGTCGCGAGAGTTAGGAAGTTACAAGAGAAGATTAAGTAGTAAGTGGCACAGATCTCAGTCTTTGATTCTTGTGCCACACAAATACAGACTGAAGTCCAGGCCACTTAAGGCTTGCCCGTGGCTTTCTTCAACTCTTCAAGCGTGCGTTTGTGATCTTCGAGTTTCTTGCCGGCCTCGCCCATCTTACCCTCAGCAGTTAGCCGCTGATATTCTTCAAACTCCTGAATCGCGCGATTGATTAACTGCTGGACATTGGGCGCGCCTGCGGCTTGAGGTGTTGGTGAAGGTTGTGGCAACGCGCCAGGTTTTGGCTTGGGCTGCTCACCTTTTTGCTCGGTCTTCTTATCGGGCGTGGCTGGCGCGACTTCGCCAAACAGACTCTTGAGCGCTTCTTCGAAGCTGGCTCCATAGGCCAGGCGCTCTTGCGTGGCCAGCACTACCAGACGCAATTCAGGCATGGGGCTGCTTTCGGCCCTGAGATAAATCGGCTCGACGTAAAGCAGGGACCGCCCAATTGGAATCACCAGCAGATGACCACGAACAACGCGCGAGCCTTGCTGATTCCAGAGGCTGAACTGCCCTGACAGTTGAGCGTTTTGATCGATGCGGGCTTCGATCTGTAACGGCCCGTCGATCAGACGCGACTTGGGAAAATCGTAAACCAGAAGCTTGCCATAGTTCTCGCCATCGCTGCGACCGGCCATCCACCCGATCATGTTGTTGCGGCTGGCGGGGGTAAACGGAAGAATCAAAGAAAACTCGCTCTTCTGTTGTTCGCCGGGCAACTGCATCAGCACATAATAAGGATCGATGGGCTGGATTTGTTTCTTCTCCTGCTCATCCAGGACCACTTGCTGGGCCACGCTCCAGACGTCCTCCTGCTGAAAGAGCACTTTTGGACTCTGAGTGTGGTAGAGGCCAAAAACCTCGCCCTGCGCGCGGACGAGGGTTTCGGGATAGCGAACGTGTGCGCGCAGGTCAGCCGGCATTTGACTGGCATCCTGAAACAGACTGGGAAACGTCGCGCGGTACGCGGCAATCAGTGGATCCTGGGGATCGAATACATAGAAATGAATCGTACCGTTATAGGCATCGATCACAACTTTGACGCTATTGCGAATGTAATTGATCTCTTTGTTGTCGACCTTGTGATGACGCGAATACGGATAATTCGATGACTCGGTAAAAGCATCGATCATCCAGTAAAGCCCGCCGTCATTGCCCACGACGATATAAGGATCCCGATCGTAAATAAGGAAAGGTGCGAGCCCGTCGACGATCTCCCGGATATTGCGGTGAATCATGACGCGGCTTTCGGAGG
>Ga0137359_10004786_pt1 | contig 11124 bp, 8 predicted proteins | sample Mad1_40_16metaG_FD_108281 | JGI IMG/M metagenome (GOLD analysis project Ga0137359, IMG submission 108281) | Vadose zone soil microbial communities from Angelo Coast Range Reserve, California, USA - Mad1_40_16 metaG | ecosystem: Environmental > Terrestrial > Soil > Vadose zone | place: USA... | reverse complement strand
GCCCGGGCAGTGTTCGCTCCCGGATCGTTACGTCTTCGCTAAGGGCATCCTCCAGAACGGTTCGCTTGGCCAAACCAAAATCGAGGACCTTTGCCTGACCACGGGGAGTAATCATGATATTGGCGGGCTTAATGTCGCGGTGAATGATGCCTTTCGAGTGGGCAACGTCCAGGGCATCTGCGATCTGAATCGCGATATTCAGGATTTCCGTACTATGAAGAAGCTGGCCTGTGATCTTTTCGCCGAGCGTTTGGCCCTCGACATACTCCATCGCGATGAATGGTACGTCGCCCCCGACCCGTAGTTCGTAGATGGCTGCAACATTCGGGTGACTCAGGAGCGAAGCAGTCCTGGCTTCTTCAATGAAGCGCCGCATACGATCCGGATCGGACGCCATATCGGCCGGCAGGACTTTTAAAGCCACCGTACGGCCAAGCACAGTGTCCTGCGCGAGAAACACTTCGCCCATTCCCCCTTCCCCGAGCTTGCGGAGAAGTTCGTAATGCAAGACTTTCCCGACACCCACGTCGTTGCTCCCAGCGCATGCTACTCTCTCGACCGCGCGTCTGCAAGGGCCAGCTCAAAATCGGCCAGCCAGCCCCGATTCTTGCCCCAATTCCGTGCGATACTAGTGAAGATTCAATCGCTTACGCATTTGTGGTGTTCTTTGGAAAAGCGACAAAAATGAAGGATGATTCCAGGTCCATTTTTGGCCTCGCTGCTGTCACGCTTGCCCTGGTTCTTTCGTCAAGCTGCGCGGGCAAGGTTGCAGGCCGAACACAGAACCAAAGCAACCAGCCCCTCGATTCCGGATTCTTCAGCCAGTTTAGCGTAGGCAGGAAAATTGACAGCTATCTCCACTGCGTTGATTTCGATTGTGCGGAAAAGCTCGAGGCGGTCGTGAAGTCGGGTTCCGAATCTGTAAATCCTCTAATTCGACTGCTGCAGTACGGGGTTACAGCAGACGCCGGAGCTGCCCTTCCCGGAGACGCTTCGATACTGGTACGCGTTAAGGCGATCGGCGCTCTTGCAGCCCTGAGAGATCAGCGAGCTGTTACAGCGGTCATCACCGTTCTAGAGGACTCCAGACCGCTTGTTCGAGCAGCGGCTGCCGAAGCCCTGGGCAAGCTGGGCGGGAATGAAGCGTTTACCCGATTGTTGCGATGCCTCGAGGATCCAGACGAGCTGGTACGCGAGAATACCGCAAAAGCTCTTCAAGCCATGGGCCGTCCGGAAGCTTTGGGTGTGTTGCGCGCGGCTGCTCAGAATGAATCGAAGGCACACGTTCGCACAGCCATGGAAGCTGCGATCAATGTGCTCGAACGGCGATAGTAAAGCTGCGAACGACTCGGGTAATTCGAAAAATGGGGTCGAACGCGGGCTGAAGCCCTCGACTACATTTGGGATCAACGTTCGGCCAGAATGTAGTCGCGGGCTTCAGCCCGCGTTCGACCCCATTTTTCGAATTACCGATCAGGGCACCAATAGCGGTGCGCCAGGCCGATTGATATCCGCCGATTGGTTTCGGTTCAGGATACCCAGAGCGGGTGTGGTGCCCATAAAGTTTCCAGCAGGCGAACTGTGCTCCAAAGTACTCCCGGCCGTCTGCGGCGAGATGATAACGTGTCCTATCTCGTGAGCCAGGATGTTACCGCCCGGACCTATGTCGGTTTGCACAGTACCCGAGTTCGCGAAAATGTTCACGTCGACGCAGAAATCGTCCGGACTTATAGCCAGGCCCCCGATGCCGGGAAAACCAGTACCGGATCGGACATAGTACACGTTGAGGTCGGTCCGCGTTTCACTTCGCGACAACCCCATCAGTGTTCGCTCTTCAGTGGTCAACCGTCCGTTTATCCGGCCGTCGGCGCAGGAAGGGCCCGTAGTCCATGTAAGATCCGTATCGAGCAGACCCCCGGGATCGTCAATTGTCCGCACATTGCGAATCCGGAGATTGAGACCCGCCTGCGACAGGATCTCATTTGCTCCTCGAAGCTCGTCTTGCACGCGAGTGAGATTTGCAGCGGCCCCGCTGATGATTTTGGCATCTACCCACAATGTGGCGAACCGGATATTGTCGACCAGAACATGCGTGTCGAAAATGTTGTCGCCCCGGTCATCCACACTAAACAGCAACTCCACGGTAATCGGCGTGGCTGTACCCGAGAATGCAGAGAGATCGACACTTCCGGTCCTCCATCCAGTCATGCCGCAAGTGTTGTCTCCTCCGGGGAAGAAGCAGTCGCCTATCAGCGTAAAACCACCCGACTGGTTGACGCTGACTTGCGCAAACGTGGTTTGTCCGTTCGGTGTGGTGATCAACGCCCTGAAGGAGTCGTCAAACTCCGATCCAACGAACTCCGGAAATTCTTCGCTGACAAAATTGAAGTCGACTTGCAGCGTCCTTACGCCCGCTGGAACTTGAAAGGTCTGCTTGAGGCTGGATCCGACGCCGCCGACGGATCCGGCTCCGGTGTTAATGTCTGCCATCCATTGACCTTCCGTGGGGCGTATGACGACTTCGGTTGACGTCGGGCCGAGTTGCCGGACCGCAATTGCAGCGCCGGTTGTGGCCCAGCTCGTAAGATCGCCACGTTCGAACCCTGAATTGCGAATGCCGTCTCGCGTAATTGGAGGTGATGCCACAGGCGTGAGTGAAAGATTGGCTGTCACAGTCGATCCCGCCGTCACGATGTTTCCACTGGTTGATCCGAGCGAACCCTTGAACGGATCAAAGCCCGTCACCGTAAAAGGACCGCCGTTGATGAATGTTGTATATCGCCCCAGAGAATCTGTCACGGCGACGAGTGAATTTGTAGTATTGCTGACGACTACTCCGCGCCGTGGACCGATAGCATCGGAAACGATACCGGTTGCACGACCGGAATCAATATCCGCGAGAATAATAAACGGACCACCGCCCGTAACTCCGGGCCCTGCGCTTCCATCCGAAACAATGACCGAGCCCTGCCGTGAAGCAAGATCGACGAAAACCAATTGCTCGCGCAGACCGGGTGTTCCAGTGATCGAGTCGCTAAGCACTGCCTGCGCGACCACAAACTGTGTGCCGGCCGCTGTGGTTGGAACGGAGATCTTCAAAGGCAAATTAGCCGGAAGGACGCTGTTGTTGAAGCCGGTCGGCTCATAAATTACATTGACCGCCGCCACCGCGGGCAGGTTGGAGCTTGGTGGAACAATGGTGGCAACGTCTATAAGCTCGATGCCGATCAATGCTTCAAATGGAAGCGCATTGGGCGGCACTTCGATGGTCGTTCCGCCGCTGCCCTGAATAACGGCCGCCGCATTCGGCGCGACCAGAGAGCCGACGGGAAGTTCAAATTCAGGAGAGAATCCGCGCAACAACTGTCCCCTGAAAGCCGCCGACGCCCGGAGGTGAATTGCCTGAGTGGCAAATTCCTGGAAGGTCATCTGGAGTGTAAAAATCTTATCGCCCGCTACGGCGTCTCCGGCGGTCCCGTCATCTCGCATGGTCCCGATGACGGTCCACGTGGTTTTCCCGGTGCGCCGTTGAAGATTGGCGCTACCTGCAATGTAAGCAGAGTCGGTAATAGCTGCCGTAATCTTTACGGTCGTCGCGATGTTGATCTGGATCTGAGGGGGATCGGCAACAATCGGACCGACAGTCGCGGCAGCAAAGCTCGTTCGTGAGGTCAACAAAACAAATCCTACAGCACTTAAAACTCGTGCGATCCGCGCACCTGTCATAAAGCTTTCTCCAGCGTCACGGTGCGATACCGTGCGCGAGCTGAGGCTCGGGAATTCGTTAATATTTCTCCGGGGCGCCGACCGACCCGGATTCGAAGAGACGCAGATGATACGCCGTGGACCGCATTATTCAAAGCGTCGAGTGCCCACAAAGTTCCCACTGAAGACAATCGTCATCGGGACTCTATTGCGCGCGGGTCGCAGCGCCGTATTTCTGAAGCGGCTTAGGCACCCACCAGCTGTTCAGGTCGTAGCCGGGCCGTAGCGGCAACCACTGGACATTCTGGAACCGCTTGCTATACGCGGCAGGCTCTTCTTGATAGTAAAGGAAGGTATATGGCTGTTCGTCGTGGATGACTTCCTGCCATCGCCAGTAAAGTTGTTTTCTCTTTTCGTCGTTGAATTCAACACGGATCTGCTCGAGAAGGCGATCCGATTCTGCATTTTTGAAGCTGACGTAATTCGTACCGCCATTCAAAGCGGAACTGGAGTGCCAGGTCTGCTCCTGCTCCTGTTCGAGATTAAAAGTCGCACCAAGCAGCGTTGCATCAAATCGGTGGTCCTGCAGAGTCTTCAACAAGACATTCGCGTCGACGACCCGCTCCGTCATTTCGATCCCAACCTTACGAAATTGTTCCTTCAGAATTGGGGACAGTTGCGAAAACAGCGTTCCGCCGGCGGCTCCAAGAAATTCAAAGCGAAATTTCACACCCTCCTTGTCACGGATGCTGTCGCCGTCGTGGTCTTTCCACCCCGCTTCGTCGAGGAGTTCGGCAGCGCGCTTTGGATCGTAAGGCCACGGTCTAAGGTTGGAATTGAAGTTTCTCGATTTCGGAATTATCGGCGACACGCCGATTCGTCCCAGGCCGAACCGGACCGTATCTATGATTTGCTGGCGATCAACGAGCATCGTCATGGCCTGGCGTACCCGTTTGTCTTTGAAAAATGGGCGTTCATTGTTCCACATGATCTGAAACTCAGCGGGGATCGAATACTTCGTTTTGGTCAGCTGCTCATCGAATGCGGGACCACTGGTCAGTTGAGCGTGCTGGACTGGCAAAAGGCGAGGCTGGAGGTCCACTTCGCCTGCTTTGAGCGCTGCTAATGCTGTAGTGGCATCCGTGATAACGCGAATAACGATTTTGTCCAGATAGGCCTTCTTCCCCCAATAACTGTCGTTTCGAGCGAGAACCAATTCTCTGCCGGTTTCCCATTTTTCGAACTTATATGGACCAGTTCCGACAGGAGATCGGTTGCTCGGATGACTGTTGAACTGTTCGGCGAATCTCTTGATCTTCGGATCCGTCTTTACCTTCGCTGCGATAACGTCCTTAAAGCTGAATCCGTCAAGCAGCCCTTCGGAATCGAAGACGTGTTTCGAAATGATCGGTACAGTATTCGCGATGCGATCCACATTAAACACGCTCGGTTTGTCCATTTCGAAACTCACGTTGCGCCCCTCTGTCCGGACATCCGTCAGGTCGTTCAAATAGCTGCGGTACAGCGCAGAATCGACGAGCGGACACATCATAGCCTTGAATGTGAACAACACGTCCTCGGAGGTAAGCGGCCGTCCGTCGTGCCATTGGACGCCCTGGCGGATTGTAAAAGTGTACATTCGGCGATCGTCCGAAATGGCTGGTGGAGCTTCGGCGAGCAGCGGTTCCGTTAGCCCCCAATCCGTCGTGTTGTAGCGCATCAGGAGTTCGTAGATTTGCGAATTGTTGATACCGATCATGGCGTATTGGCCGGTCGTGGTCTGATTTATCAGCGGATTCAATGTGGCCGGCTCCGACTCATACCTCACAATCACCCAATCACCCGGAACCGGCTGGCTTGCATCTGACGCGGCCTTGCCGCCTGTTTTGTCAGGACGGCTGCATGCGAGGGGAACTGAGAAAGAAATCAGGAGAAGAAGCAATATCCGACGCGACATAGATGGGCAGACATCCTCTGCCACTGACCGGGCAAAGTCAAGATCTCCGGGAACTACGCAAACGACAGACCGGTCCGAAAAGACACCTCAACTGAACGCCGCGCATAGTACACTGACTGACGAGTCAGTGGAGGCGGGACTTCTATGAGCACTCTTGTAAGGACCAAGAAAGATGTCGTCACCGAATTCCGGACGTCCGAAATCCTGGAAGCTGCGCGGAAGATATTCGCAAAGAAGGGATTCCACGATGCGACAGTGGACGACATTGCGAACGCGGCGGGTGTAGCGAAGGGAACCGTATATCTCTACTATCGCTCTAAGCAGGAAGTGTATATCGCGGCGTTGAAGTTTGGGATTTCTCAGATGTACTCTTCGCTGGTCGAAGAAGTGGCTCGATATTCAACGGCCGAGGAAAAGCTCAAGGCGCTGATTGCAGCAAAGCTGGCGTACTTCGACGAAAACAGCGACTTCTTCAAGATCTACTTATCCGAATTAGGCAAACTCCACACGCATCCCGGCACCATCGACAGCGAATTCAAAGCCCTTTACTTCGAGCAAGCCCGCCTCATCGAGGCCATACTCAAAGAAGGCATAAGGAAGAAAGCGATCCGGAGCCTGCGCCCGGATCAGACTGCCTTCGCAATTTCCGACATCATTCGAGGCGTCGTTACGCACCGGCTCATGGGATGGTCGAAGACCAGAATCGCCCAGGACGTTGATTTCATTTTCGATTTGATATGGAAAGGAATTGCGGCTCCATGAAAGCTCTCCCCTGCTCGCTAACTCTGCTGTTCGTTTTCTTTTCCAGCTTTGCCGAGGCCCAGCAGCAGCCACGCGGCGGAAATTTGACGCCAACGCTCTTTGGAAGTGTTTCGCAAGGTGTCCCGGCCGGGACCGCCATTCCACTATCCATTTCGGACGCAATCGACCGCGCCCTGAAATACAACCTTGGCTCCATTATCAGCGAACAGGAAACTCGCACCGCCAGAGCCCAACGATTACGCTCGCTGGCCGATCTTCTTCCGAGAGTAACCGGTGGAGTCACCGAAACGGTCGAGCAAATCAACCTTGCGGCATTTGGATTTGGCGGCTTCCCGGGCCAGCCCCCGGTCGTCGGTCCTTTCAGTGTCTTTGATGCACGGGCCCGAGTGACGCAGACAGTAGTCGATCTCAAACTTCTGCACGATTTGCGGGCGGATACCGAAAAACTGAACGCGAGCAATTACTCTCAGCAGGACATACGCGAGCTGGTGGTCCTTATCGCCACCGACCTGTACCTGGAAGCGGTTGCCGGAGGCAGCCGCGTTGATGCCGCCCGCGCGCAGCTCAATACCGCCCAGGCTGTTTACGATCAGGCAAGCGACCTCAAATCTGCCGGCGTGGTTCCTGGAATCGACGTGTTGCGCGCGCAAGTTCAGCTCCAGGCGCAACAGCAACGGCTGGTGTTTGCCGCAAATGAACTGGCAAAACAACGGCTCAACCTCGCGCGAGCGATCGGCATGCCTTTAGGACAGGACTTCATGCTGACTGATATGCTGGCCACGGTTCCGGCGAGCCTGCCCAACCTGGATCAAACACTGAGCGCCGCTCTCGAATCCCGGCCGGATTACCTGCATGCCAATGCTCTGGTGCGCGCCGCCGAGGAGTCTCGAAAGGCCGCAACGAGCCGAAGACTTCCAAGCTTGCAGTTCACCGGTGACTATGGCGCCATCGGCCGCCGCCCCGGCTTTTCGCAGGGCACGATGACGGTACAGGCCACGCTATCGATACCCATCTACGACGGCCGAATCCGTGCCGAGACATTGGAATCCGATTCGATCCTCACCCAGCGCAAGGCGGAAGCGGCCAGCCTTCGCGATCGAATCGAGTATGAAATTCGGACCGCAAGCCTCGATATTCAGGCAGCGGCCGAACAAATCAAGGTGGCACAGGGCGCGAGGGATCTGGCGCAACAGCAGATCGTTCAGGCGCGGGACCGCTTTGCTGCCGGCGTCGCGAACAGCCTGGAGCTGGTGCAGGCTCAGGAGGCCACCGCCACCGCCGACGAAAACTATATTTCGAGTCTTCATTCGCTCAACCTTGCTCAAGCTTCGCTTGCAAGGGCGATGGGTGTGGCTGAGAAAACAATCAAGTCGTTTTTTGGAGGAAAGTGATGGCAAGGCCCTTCCGCGCCAGATGGCTCTTACTCCCGCTCTTGCTCATCCTGATCGTTGGCGGATATGCAGCCTGGCAATACTTTTCCAAATGGGAATCGACGGATGACGCCCAGATTGACGGGCATATTCATCCCGTCAACGCAAAGGTAGGAGGAACTGTTGTTTCTGTAAGCGTCAAGGATAACCAGCCTGTCGAAATGGGCACAGTGCTCGTGCAGCTGGATGCACGTGACTTCGAAATTGCCGTGTCGCGGGCCGAAGCAGAACTTGCGGATGCTCAGGCTGCGGTCCTTGCGGCGCGTGCTAACGTACCAATCGCTTCGAGCACCGCAGGCAGCCAGATCACTTCGTCGGAAGCGATCGCCGAGCGCGCCAAGAGCGGCGTTGAGGCGGCCGAGAAAGAACTGCTTGCCACCGAGGCCCGGCTCAATCTCGCGCAGGCCCGTGTCCGGGAGGCGCAGGCAAACGGCACAAAAGCGGGCCGCGATCTCGATCGTATGAAGCAGCTCATTGCCAAGGACGAGATCTCACAGCAACAGTACGACGCGGCTGTTGCTTCCGCTGAAGCCGCGAAAGCCGGCGTTGATTCTGCACAGGCAGCCGTGCTGCAGGCCGATCACGAAGTCGCTGCCTCGAAAGCGAGAGTGTCGCAGTCCCGTGCGGATCTCCAGAAGGCTCTTTCCGAAGAGCAGGCCGCGAAGACAGCCCCGCAGCAGGTGACCATCACAAGAGCTCAGGCCCAATCCGCCGAGGCTCGTGTTGAACTCGCCAAAACGGCTCTGGAGCAGGCGCGCCTCAACCTTGAATACGCAAGCATTAAGGCGCCGGTATCTGGCATCGTCAGCAGGAAGAGCGTCGAAATCGGACAGGTCGTTCAGCCCAGTCAGCCGTTGATGGCCATTGTTCCGCCAGAGGACATCTGGGTAACGGCAAACTTCAAGGAAACTCAATTGGCGGAGATGTATCCGGGACAGCCCGCCACTCTTTCCATCGATGCTTACGGGGGCCGGGTTTATGACGCACACGTCGATAGTATTTCTTCTGCGACCGGCGCCAGGTTCAGTCTTTTGCCGCCGGAAAACGCCACGGGGAACTACGTTAAGGTTGTGCGGCGCGTTCCGGTACGAGTGGTTCTGGACCAGGGACAGGACTCGTCGCACCAGTTACGACCGGGCATGTCGGTAGTGGTGAAGGTAAGGGTGAGATAGGTTTTCAATGACTAATTACTGATCAGTCATTTCGGACACGCAACAAAATGGCAGAAGACACCAATCCGGCCATCCCTCAAATCAACCCGTGGCTCATTGTTATTTCGGTGATGTTTGGAACCTTCATGGAGGTGCTCGACACCACCGTCGTCAACGTATCCCTGCCGCACATCGCGGGAAACCTCTCGGCCACGCCGGAAGAAGCAACATGGGCGCTCACTTCCTATCTCGTCGCCAACGCGATCATTCTTCCGATCACAGGATGGCTTGCCAACTACTTTGGCCGAAAGAGGCTGTTGATGTCCGCCGTCGTGGGCTTCACCACGGCCTCGTTCTTCTGCGGCTTCGCGCCGACCCTTGCGTGGCTTGTGATTTTTCGAATCATTCAAGGACTGACCGGCGGCGTCCTTCAACCGTTATCGCAGGCTGTGATGCTGGAGGCGTTTCCGCCGGCTCAGCAGGGAAAAGCGATGGGTGTATGGGGACTGGGAATCGTCGTGGCACCCATGTTAGGGCCCGTTTTGGGTGGATGGCTGACGGACAACTACTCCTGGCGATGGATCTTTTACGTCAACATCCCGGTCGGAATCGTTTCGATCATCATGACGAAATTTTATATCTTCGACCCGCCGTATATACGCAGGTCCGGCACGAGAGTCGACAAGTGGGGAATCGGAATGCTCGCTGTCGGAATCGGCACACTCCAGCTCGTTTTGGACAAAGGCCAGCAGGAAGATTGGTTCTCCTCCAACTGGATCACGTCTCTGCTGATTATTTCCGTCGCGATGCTCGCCCTTTTCATCGTTCATGAACTCCGGACAGCCGATCCAGTACTCCATCTCAGAGTCTTCAAAAACAGAACGTACTCCACCGGTGTCTTCCTGATGACCACGCTCGGCTTCGTTCTGTACGGAAGTCTCGTCCTGCTCCCGCTGTTTCTTCAAACCGTGCTGGGCTATCCCGCGATGGCAGCCGGTGTTGCAATGGCTCCCCGAGGTCTGGGATCTTTCATCGCGATGCCCTTGGTCGGCTTGCTGATTGCAAAGTTCGATCCGAGAAAACTATTAGGTTGCGGCCTGATTGGCGGGGCCATCTCGCTGTTCGTGCTCGGATCAATTAATCTGCAGGTCGGCTACTGGGATATCTTCTGGCCGCAATTTTTCCAGGGCCTCTCGATGGGACTCATATTCGTCCCATTGACCACGGTCACCATGAGCCTGATCAAGAAGGAAGAAATGGGCAACGCGACCAGTCTGTTCAATCTCATGAGGAATCTCGGGGGAAGCGTCGGGATTGCCGTGATTGCAACTACGCTGAGCCGAACTACCCAGACTCAATTCAACATCCTCGGAAGTCACGTCAGCGGCTTCGACGCGAACGTCCGCATGTTGCTGGATCAGATACGAGGCGCCTTCATCGCTCGAGGCCTCGATTTCACTACCGCCAGTAGAGCCGCCTATGTAGCGCTCTCCGGAACGGTGCAGAGACAGGCGGCCATGGTCGCTTTCGTCAATCTTTTTCGGGATCTGGCTCTTGTCTTCGCTATCGTTGTTCCGCTGGTGTTCCTGATGAAAAGACCTCGGCATACACAGCCTACCGGTCCCGTTCACTAAGAGGGGCCTTACTTGTCCGTGCCTATCGTATATGCTGGACTGGATGGAAATCAGGCTTGTCATTTTCCTCGCCTTGATAAGCGTGACTGTCGTCACCAACACGCTGCTGATCTGGTTTGCCTACAAAGCATTCGCCGGTTTCAGCTCGCGAATCACGGAGATGCTCGCGCAATTCGAGAAGAGCGGCCTGCCCAAAGCGTGGATCGGAACCATGGAAATCGCAGCCGAGGAAGCGCTGGCGCTTACCGAGGTCGCAAAACGGAGGATGGCGGAATACGATCCGGTCCTGGAACGCGCTCAGCAGCAGTACGCGCGTGCATTGGGGAAAGTGGATTCCAGGCTGGAGCAGGCAGGCAACGAACTTTCCGACGGGGCGCGCAAAGTACGGGACACGGTCTCGAAACCGGCATTCAAATTCATGTCGTTAATCGCAGAGTTCACCCGGACCGTGAATGCTATGCTGGAGGACGACGGCGAGAATTGAT
>Ga0137359_10004785_pt1 | contig 11125 bp, 14 predicted proteins | sample Mad1_40_16metaG_FD_108281 | JGI IMG/M metagenome (GOLD analysis project Ga0137359, IMG submission 108281) | Vadose zone soil microbial communities from Angelo Coast Range Reserve, California, USA - Mad1_40_16 metaG | ecosystem: Environmental > Terrestrial > Soil > Vadose zone | place: USA... | reverse complement strand
GTTCGCGATTGAACCGGTGCGATTTCCCCCACCACTTCGGATTGTTCCCAGATCGCGGGCGCGATTGTTCTCGAGTCGCGCCAACCGATTGCCGTCGCCACTATTAAGCGTCCCGGGCCTAAACTGACGCTGACCGATCCCAGCGCCTCCGCCCGAACTGACCGAACTGATAGAGCGCTGACGAAATGAAGTCGGCATCGACCGCACGCCCATCGATTGGAAGCGTTGCGATCGTGTAACCATGCGCCCGCCGCCATAGCGGAAATCGGATCCGGAACCGATTGTTGGAGCCGAGGACCGCCCCCGCGCGGGCGCCACCTGCGATCCATTGTTGTTTCCGTCGTGTTTTCCAGCTTCGGCTGAAACAGCCAGGGCCGCGCTGACGATCACTGCAAGCAAAAGGACTTTGTGGGTTTTCATAGTGTGGGATTCCATCTGTTAGACCATGTCGGTCATTAAACCATTCAACCAATCTGTTGTTGCGGACGAGGTTATCACTTTTCTCGGCCAGATGGCGAGACCGATATGCCTGACGGCTGAGGTCTAACTGCGGAAATGAGTTCCGTAAACGGTCACGAACCTGCTCACGATTAGGTTAATTGAGATATGTCAGACCAAACCGAGGAAACGGAATTTCTACAGCGACGTCGCAGTAAACTCATCGGATTTATCATTACCGAAGCTTCGGCGATTGGCGTTCTGCTCCTGGCGGGGGCATTCGCCTTGTCGCGACTGGCTAATTCCACGCTGGCCTTGTCCGTGAACATTGTAACGATCGCGGCGGCCGCGGCCGTGGCGATGATTCCGATCATCTTTTTCGCAATCGCGCCCATCCTTCCCCGAGAAGACTGACCTCAGCGTTTCGACTTCCGGCTGCCACGCCTTTTTAGCAATTTGCGGAGACGCGCCGTGGTTTGGTCGCGATCTAACCGGCTTGCCGCGATATCGAGAACAAACGTTTCCCAATCTTCGATCGGTAATTTCGTCGCCGGAAGCAGCTCGTTGGTTTCGAGAAAGACCAGACACGAAGCCAGCGCAGTCCGCTTATTGCCGTCGATGAAAGGATGATTCCGGCAAAGATAAAAAAGATAAGCCGCGGCAATCTCGATTGGATCGGAGATCAACGGCCGGCCCATCATCGTCGCTTGTGGTGCTGCGATCGCGGATTCGAGCAGATTTTCGTCGCGGAGACCGGCCGAACCGCCGTGCGCGGCGAGAACCTCAGTATGGATCGCCTTACCGCCGACGTGGTGAGATGTGTGAGCGATTTGCTCACGAGAGCCGCTTAAACAAAGCCGCGTTCTTCCGAATCAAGCGCTTTGCCGTGGCGGCAGCTTTGGCCGGGTCGAGAGTTGGATGGATGGGAGTGAGCACGATCGAGCCGCCTTCATGGACGGTGACGGTTAGTTTATCGCCGACTTTTACTCGAGCGAGGTCCATGAGCGCGGCGTCAAAAACGATGCCTTGGGAATTTCCGATCTTGGAAACGGTCTTGGTCATGCTGTAATACTATGTTTTACCAAAGCATTACGCAAGCCGCCCGTATCCTACTTTCTACTTTGAGCCGCGGGCACAAACGTTGCTCTTTTTGGATGTGGTGATGGACGCACCTCTCAAGATCTTGGCCGTGGACAACGAGTCATCGGTCACACTTTCCTTGCGCTACATCTTTGCCGGCCCGCGTTACGAACTGACCGGCGTCGAAAGCGGCATTGACGCGTTGGCCAGGCTCGATGCCGACTCGGACCCGTACGACGTCATCATTGTCGACCAAAAAATGCCGAACCTGACCGGTGTAGAATTGGTGAGTGCGATACGTGACCGCGGCATCGCCAGCAAAATCATCGTGGTATCCGCGCACCTTTCGTCGGAAATCCGCGAAGCCTACGAACGCATGGACGTGCACGTCATGTTCGGCAAACCGTTCGACATCGGCGCGCTCCGCTCCGCCGTCGACCGCCTCGCCGCCTGATTGCCGACTTAACTGTAGTGGCGGCCGTGTCGGCCGCAATCTCTTGATCGCTGGAGACCTGTTCTCTGACCTCCGACCTCTGTCCTCTGACTCAACCCCCAACCCTCAACTTTTCCCGCCTGCTGCCTTCTTCTTGTGCTTGGCCAGCGCGAGGCGCTCTGTCTTTTTTCGGCGTCTTGCCCGTTTCTTAAAGTTATCTCTGCCTTTGCTGTGTCCCATAACCTCAACATTCGCGCTGGCTACTCAACTTCTCAACCACTCAACTGTTGAAGTTCAAGTCTCGCTCGTGTGCGGCGGCAGAAGAACCATTAGAGCAAATTGCAAAGTGCCGACGGCCAGTGGAAAAATGACGGCGGCATAAAAGAGCCAGAAAACGCCGGAGGCCAGAGCATTGTAAACCTGCAATAGACCGACCGCTGCACCGATGATCCCAAACAAATAAAAAAGATAGCGGTAGGCCCCCATGTCCTTGATTGCCGGCCTTAGTTCTGATAGGCGTCGCCAGCTCAAAAAACCAAAAGCAAAACCCAAAAGGAGCGAGAACCCGCTGCACCAATGCCAGATGGAAAGCGGCGTCGGTTCGATCGTCAACAAGAGCATGCCGAGTAAACAATCGAAGAGGGGGACCAGGGCATTGCCGAGCAAAAGCCACAAGCGAAACTTATCTCTAGGTGACTAGTCGTGCAGCGAGCTGCTGCGAAACGCCACCACCACCCCGGCGAATCCGGCCAGCGCCACCGCGATTTGAGCAGCGGTTGTGAGGGCTTCACCTGGTTCCATCGCTTTGGATTAAATCGGAATCAGGCGACGCGAACAAACACGAAGTTCGGCAGGTTGGGAGGTCTTCTCGCGAATAACCAATAACGAATAACTAGTCACGCTAGCCACCGAAAACGCGAACCAGCGGCAGTCTCTCCGCTCACTTACTTGTCACAAGCACTGTGCGCTTCGTTTTATCGCTCACTGCGACGCTGAAATGTTTCCCAATGTCCGCTGTTCCATCGATCGGTTTCTGATCGTACAAGAGCGACCAGGTCTGGTCGGCCGGATCGTACTGCGGCTCCGGACGCTGGTAGTCGGCCAGATCGTAGCCGCGCGAGCGAGCTACTGCGTCGGCGATATCGACAACTTCCTCTTTCGTTAGGCGCGCGTTGGCAAAGGGCGGCGCGGACTTGGTGCCGGCAGATCGCACGCGCAAAGAGCGCGGCGGCCAAACCAATAATTGGAGAGAATCATCGATGCCGGGTTCGGGCCAACGTTCAGAAGGTTGAGCTGCCCCGCCAGGCCGGCTCGGTCCTTGTGCGGGCGGCTCCAGCCCGATTTCGCCAGTCCGGCTCGGACTTTGTCGCGCAATTGCCGCGCGCTTCTCAACACCTGCTCGGGACGGCGCTGTACCGGTCACCCAACGCGTCGTTCGAGCGCCGTCGGCGAAAATAGCGTGATGTGTTTTTTTCTTCGAATGAACATTCACTGGTCCGTTTAATTTCCCTTGCACCATGTTGCCCCAGTAGCGCGCATAAAGCGCTGGCCTGGCGAAGCGGGATTCTTTCGTGTACCAGATGAGCGTGCCAAACCCGCGGGCGTACCCTTCCCCGTCTCGGCCACCCGACCAGGTCGCTTCGTCACCAGGTTTGGGACGGTTATTCCAGACTAACGTCCTGCCGTTTTTCGTGCGCTGATAAGTTCCGTCGCCAAGCGCGACATTCGCGAACACTAGTAGTAGCGCACCGGAAACAAGAAGGAACTGTCCAGTCACGGCTGACACATAACTTCAACCTTCGTGCCGTCCGCTCAACTTCTCAACAATGCCGCTGCAATGTCAGTCAAAGCCAGTGCGGCTCGCACCTCGGACCTCGCACCTCACCGACTCAACTCCGTAAAGGAGCGTGGCTCCCACGGAGCTTTACGCTCTCAGCGCTTCCACTTTTCCGCTCCAATCTCGTCACTCGTCACTGGTCACTGGTCACTTCTTATCAGCAGCGGCCTCTTTGGCTTGGTCGCGTGGTGATTCAATCTGGTTCGAAATGATTTTTCCCGTTTTGGCATCGACCAGGATTTCGGTGATGTCGCGTGTGCCGGGCCGCGCGATATCGAACGACCACACGAGATGACCCTTCTCTTTTTCGATCTCCGCACTTTTCACAATCCCGTGGGAAACTTTCGCGAGCGCGATCTGTTCGGCCTCCGTCTTTGTGATCTTCGCCTGCTTCATTAACTCGGCCTCGCTTGGTTGCGTCGCGAAAATGGGAGCAGCGAACCCAAAAACCATCCCGAGGGTGAGACTAAACATTCGTGTTCTTTTCATACGACCTTCGACCTGTTGGACACCAAAGCGTTCAACTGATTGCGAGGATGCAGAAAAACCTTCGCGCGAAAACGATCCGTATTACGAATCTCGAATGGCGATGATACAGAAATCAGGCAGTTGGACTGCGCACGTGCTCCGGCCTCGGACCGATGCCGATGAAGCGCGCGGTAAGAAATTGTAATCCCGGAAGCCACCGGAGCGCGTTAACAATCATGATTCTTGCGATGGTGTAGCGGTGAACCGAAGCTTGCATGGCTTGAATTAGGCGCGTGGGCCATTCCCGGCGTTTTTGGACTGCGGCCAAGTCAGCAATCGAGATGGTCCCAGCCTTCAATTTTACCGCGAGCACGTTTGCGGCTGCAACCGCATCCTGGATTGCGAGATTGATTCCGACACCGGCGGCTGGTGACATCGCGTGGGCGGCATCGCCAATGCAAAGCAAACCTTCCCGGCACCACTTCTGCAAACGGTTGATCTGCACCGTAAGCAGTTTGATTTTCGACCAGTCGTCCAGTTCAGCGATGCGATCTTTAAGAAATGAGGCAAGCGCGACAATGTCGTCATGCAAAGCAGATAGTCCGCGTTCTTTGATTTTTTCGATTCCACCCTTTGGAATGACGAAGGCAGCCTGAAAATAGTCACCCCGGTCTATCAATCCGAGCCCCTTGCCACGCGCGAAGAAGCCGAATAATTGCTCCGGATCGCGATCGCGCTTGGAAATATGCATCCAAACGACATCGATTGGCACTCCGACTTCCTTGATCTCAAGCTTCGCCAGTTGGCGGACAATGGAATTGCGACCATCACAACCAACAACCAGATCGGCGCGCACTTCCAGGTCCCCCAGTGGCGTCTTTGCGCGCACTCCTGCGATCCGATCTCCGTCGCGCAGAAGGTCGACAACTCTGGACTCCATCCGCAATTCGAAGGCCGGGAACTGCTTCGCCTGCGCCGCTAGAAAATTAAGAAAATGCCATTGCGGCATGAACCCCATGAATTTGCACTTGGTCGGCAGGCGGGAGAAATCGGCCATGCACACGACATGACCGTCGAAGATATATTTCATTCGCGACAGCTCTTGATGCGGGATTTGAAGGAATTGATCGAGCAACCCGAGTTCATGCATCAATTCGAAAGTGGATGGATGGATGGTGTCGCCGCGAAAGTCGCGAAGAAAATCCGCGTGCTTCTCGAGAACGATGACCCGGACACCGGCGCGGGCGAGCAGAAACCCGAGCATCATTCCGGCCGGTCCACCACCAATAACGACGCAGCGCGCCTCAAAAATTGACGTTGTGGCCATGTTCAATCCTATTCGCGATTCTCGAACTGCACGCCGCTTCTGCTTATCTCGGCCCGCCGGCCGTGATCGAAAGAATATGAGGTTGACTCCCGCTTCTCTTGACGACCACGGCCGGCAAACAGGGCAAACAACACTCCGAGTCCGATGATTGCGTAGAGCAATCGATATCGAATCTGGAGTCGACTGAGGCTATCTGAGTTGAGCCCTTCTCGAAGCGCGCGCGCTGACCAAAAAACATGGAGCGGATAAAGGAGAATTGGCAGAAGCGCGAGCGGTCGCGGCACTAACCCGCTTCTGGCCAGAATCAGCATCCAAACATATGCGAAAGTAAAAACGGTGAGACCCGCCAAAAATACCCGCCGTTTTCCGAACGCGACAGCGTTGGTGTTAAGACCGTTCTGTCGATCGGCATCGAAGTCACTCACCTCATGATTGAGGTGGCCGGCAGCAAATGTGAGCGCGAAAAATACTGCGATCAGAACGCCGCGTTCATCTAGCGGGGCAAAGAGCGTGTAGCCCAACAAAAAATGAAGCAGCCCGCCGGAAAAATGCGTCAGCGAACAAACGATCGGGATGGACTTCCCATTCAAGACCGGGTGCGAATAAAAAATCCCAAGCCCGGCAGTAATTACTGCTAGCACGAGCGTCGGTCGCGGCAGGTAAGCGAAAAGAAGCACGCTCGCGAGCAAAAGGAATAACGAAAAGAGAAGCAGCCGCCGCGGATGAGAGTCTTCGCTGCCGGTCCGTGCCGTCGCGTTGTTCGAATTTTTTAGATCACAGGTCTCGGCCCAGTCGTTGAAGGTAAAAATGTGAGCGACGAGCAGAAAACTGGCGACCACAAAAAAGAGAAACATTCTTAGCTTCTCAGTGGTAACGCCGCCAATCGAGAACGCCGCCCCCATCAGAGGCGTTCCCTGGAGAACGAAGACTTCGTCGTATCGGATGAGTCGAAACAGCGAGAGAAAAATTCGCGGAGATCGGGACATTATTGTTTAAGATATTTTGCTAAGGGCTTCGAGAATCTAATCGCGCCAACCTTGCAAAGCCCACAATGGAACTTTCTCGAATTCATTCACCACCGCGCCTAATCCCGCCATCCGTGGGCGACCAAGAGCGGCACGTTTTCGTTGGCGTTAATGCCAGTGGCACGGCCAAGAACAACGTCGCCTTCTACGACATGCGTCCGCAGAAGTGCTCCCAACTGCATGGACCAGACATTCGTATAAGAGACTACATTCCAGCCGTATATTGGATCGGGCGCTGGATGAAGCCACAACGGCAGACCGTCGACCGGTGGCGGCGCACCGCCCACGATCCAGACGCGATTTCCGGATTCCAATGTTTGACGGATCGCAGACTTAATGTCCACGAGCGGGTCCGATTCCAGCATCTTCGCCTTCAACAGATCGTAGCGATGGATTCGATGTTCGCTCAATTCAGGCAAAGTCATCCAGCGGGTATGTCCGTGATAGTAACGATTGAATGACACCCCTAAATACCACGGGTTTACAACGACCAGGTCGTTTGGACTCGCCTGGCGATGGATCATTTCAGCAACAAGATCGACATTTGTCTGGCGCAAGATGATCTGAGGCCAGGCCGCCCAAGGTAGGAGAATGAGGAGTGCAATGACCAAGGTTACACGGGCGATCCGAACCCAATGAAAGCGAGATAGATTTGCGATAATTAGATCAACGCTGACAGCAACTAGACAAATCAGCGCTAGATAATAACGGGGCCAGGGAAGGGTATGCAACCAGTGCAGAAATGCATAGTACCCCGCGATCGATATCAGACTGGTTAACAAACCGAAAAGCAGCAGGCTTGATTCAATGCCGGGTTGGTGACGCCAGATAACTTTGAGGCGCCAGACGGCTCCGATCACTGTTGCGAGAAAGATAATATACCAGACGCATGGCGTGATCCAGGGAGGCGGGCCGCAAGCAGCGTTCAAATTGTTCCACAACATTTCGAAAGATGTCGGGTATTTTTGCACGTCGCCCCACTCTTTGGCCCGCGAAACTGTTTTGATATAAGGAATGTAGGTGATTACACAAATTGCGACTACGCCGGTAAGAGTCAGCGCTAATTTCAGTCGACCGCGAGACACCCACACCACGGCTGCAGCTAAGGCCATTGCAAAAACCAACACGCCATCAAAAAAAAGACATTGCATGCTGGCGAGATAGGCAAGGAACGCTGCTGCAAACCATCGAGCTGTCGGTTGCAACAACAGTTTCGCAGTCAAAGTAAACGCGAGAACCATGAGGACGCAGCCGAGTCCATAACCGCGGATCGAGGTTCCCACTGTAAGGAAAGTTGTGTTCAGTCCGATGAGCGCCAGCGAGAGCAAAGGCGCTTCATTGAAGAGCGTTCGCGAGTGCCACCAGACGATGCCAACGAAGGCCACCCCCACCATCAGACCAAAACATCGTAAGCTGATGTCACTCGCTCCAAATAGCGTTGCGTAAACGCGGATAACAGCTGGAAAAAGAACCGGGAACGACGTGAATTGCAGATGCTCAAGCATGTCCCCCCATGTCGACATGAGAGCCAATTGCACAGAGTCGCTCTCGTCCCGCCAAAGTCCCCCTGCATGTGTTGCCCGGGCGATTAAAAGAAACAGCACAACCGCCGAGAGCAGGATCGCAGTGATCAACTCAACCCGCTTCACGGTTTCGATCTTCAAAATCTTTTCGTTTATAGACGGTTAATCTCGCCGGTTTGGTCTGAGAGCCTAACCCACGCGATAAGAGCGAATGCGCCCATCACAAAAGTAGAGACCAATACACAGGCGCCGGTGATAGCACTAGTATTCCAAGGCGTGCCCGTGGGATCGACAACCACCGCTGGCGCGCGCTTGGAAAGAACAAAGATTGTGCCTCCCGCGGCGCACAACGCGTAAACGATTATCGGCCAACGCCAGTAACCGGCAGGCAATGGACTGGGTATGGCAGAGCGTCCACGCAAATAAATCGCGAACGACTGATGCATCAGGTAATACACCCAATACAAGGCAAGAAAGTTGGTTACCGGCACGCCAAAATACGCTCCGCGGTCCTGCCACACCCATAGCCGGTCGAGGTTGGCCCAGACCGGATCATTGGCGAAATCCCATGCAATCATGATGAACGCCGCCACCAAAGGCAGCGTGATGACTCGCGTTCCAACAAGCGGAGATCGCAGATTTCCCAAGATCACACGGCCGAGCGTCCACGAAAGATAGCCCATCCACGCGTAGGCCGAACCGACCAGAATCGGAACGTGAAAGAGTTTTGGTCCCATCGCGTCGGTGTAGTAAAAGCGGCCGAATGGGAAACCCGTCGCCACGCCCAAGTTCTCGAAAACGTTTCCTACGATGAAACAGATTACAAAGAAGATCAGAATGCCGCGCCGGCCGTAAAACATGGCGCCATGAATCAGCGCGAAAACCAGCAATGGAAGCACATGGAGCGCGATCACTCCCGCAATAGGCAACTTGCCCGGCAGAATTTGGAGCACGCGTGCCACCTCAAAAAGCGATACCAACAGTGCAACACCGGCAAAAACCCCGAGTATCCTATTCATCCGTTTTCGAGAGTTAGAAGTTAGTAGTTAGTAATTAGAAGTTAGTAGGCAGCGCCCAGCTGCCATCTCCTAGCTCCGAGCTTCTCGCTCCGAACTCCCAGGTATCACGACCGAACGTTTCGATTTTGTGGATTTCCGATCTTTACGTCAATCTCCGATCTCCAATTCCGACCTCCAGTTAATGGCGCTTTCCTTCCGTTCGCCTCCCTCTAATCTCGGACCATGATAAGACATTTGTTTCTGCTTGCGGCTTTGGCCCTCATCACGGCAACTCCAGGTTTCGCGCAGGACGATGACATCGACGCGCAGATCAAAAAGGCGATGGAGAATGCGAACAAGCCGGCTCCGAAAAATCCGAACATGAAGCAGATGGAAAAGGAAGCGATGGCAGATATCGCCAAGGCGGAAGCGGAAGAGAAGGCCGAGGCCGCGAAACGAAAAGCCGCGGCGCAGGCGGTGGTAGATGTAAAAGGTCCGGTCTCGTTGCCCGATTGGACACCGCAGGTCCCGCAATTCACGCCGTCCGGTCCGCCCGCGCGCAAGTTGGTCGACGGCGAACCAAAGATCATCGTCACTGGAACCTCGCCGCTTCCTCCAGCTGCGCTTGCCGATGCGTGGGATAAATTCTCAAATCCCAAGTTCAGTCACGAGCGCACCGGCTCCGAGATCAACCATTCAGCCGATCTTTTCGTCAGCTTCAGAAATAGCGAGGACGGCGCCGCGGTAAGAATGGAAGCGGAACGCAAAGCCGGCGCCAAAATAACGCACGTGACCATTTCATCGCCTCTGCCGCTTCCATCGCCCGCCGCTCACGGCGATTGAGCGCAACTTCCTCGGGACGTGTGCGAAGCTTTTACGTCCTCAACTGCTCAACGCCTCAACTTTTCCCACAACATCAAATCAGAGCCCTCGTCTGCCTTGGAGCAGGTTAATAATTATGACGATGACGGCAATCACGATCAGGAGATGGATTGGACCGCCGCCAACGTGGCCGATGAAGCCGAGAAGCCAGAGCACGAGCAGGATAACAACTATAGTCCAGAGCATGGTGTTCCTTTCGATTTGAATTGGCCTTTATTGCGCCAGAACGTCGTGATTCGATCAAGCAAAAGGTTTCGGCGTGGCGAGCGATGAACAAATAACCGATAATGGCGGCGGAGCCGCTCATGCAGACCTATCCTTTGGCCCTCAATATCATCAGCGTTTGCTGGACACTGTTTGCTGTCATCTGGTTATTGGCCGCGTTCGCGACCAAGAAGTCGGTCTATCGGGAAAGCAGAGTGCAACGATTGCGTTACACGATACCGATACTCTTGGGCGGTTTTTTGCTGGCGAAAGGCCATCGGCTGTCCGATCCGCTCAACTACCGCGTCATTCCAGACGTTGAGGCGCTGGCGTGGACCGGCGTCGTGTTGTGCGTCGCCGGCTTATTCTTTTGTATCTGGGCCCGGTTCACGCTCGGACGCAACTGGAGCGGTGTGGTCACATTAAAAGGAGGACACGAGCTGATTACCTCTGGGCCCTATGCGTTGGTGCGCCATCCAATTTATACCGGATTGCTAGCCATGTTCGTGGCGACCGTGATCGTGCTCGGCCACGTCGCCGGAATTATCGCTATGCCGTTCGTGTTCGTGAGCCTCTGGATAAAATTGTGCTACGAAGAAAAGCTCATGCTTGAGCAGTTCCCTAATGAGTACGCGGCTTATCAGCAGCGCGTGAAGCGCCTCATTCCGTTCATTCTCTAGAACTCCTCAACCGCGCTAACGATTAACGAATAACAAATAACTCGCGAGCGCGTCGCTCGCGTTGTTTAGATGCGACCCGTTTCTTCTTCCATATAGGCTCAACGCTGCAACGCATCGAGATCGGAGCGAGACAGCTGGTGCACTTTGCTGAGGTTGCATGCGTGAAAACGAAATCGCGAACGAAACATCTTTTTTTTCAAATCCAAATGAAAATGTGGTGCCAAACGTGC
>Ga0137359_10004784_pt1 | contig 11129 bp, 14 predicted proteins | sample Mad1_40_16metaG_FD_108281 | JGI IMG/M metagenome (GOLD analysis project Ga0137359, IMG submission 108281) | Vadose zone soil microbial communities from Angelo Coast Range Reserve, California, USA - Mad1_40_16 metaG | ecosystem: Environmental > Terrestrial > Soil > Vadose zone | place: USA... | reverse complement strand
TCAATCAAATCCGCCGCCTCTCCCACCGCGTTGTCTGGATCGACGCCGGCGGCATCCGCTGCGACGGCCCTACACACGAAGTCGTCTCCGCCTACGAATCCGCCATGGCTTCAGGCGACAGCAGCGTCCGAGCGCGCGACCGCACCTCCGCCACGAAGGCCCGCTTCATAAAGTGGGAAATCGCCGGCGCGCCTTCCCATCAGTCGCATCTTCTCTCAACTCTCGGCCCCGTCACCGTCAATTTCGCTGTCGAGCTGGCTCAGCCCGTCACCAACGGCGAGCACGGCATCGCGCTCTTCAATTCGGAGCGCCTGTTGATATGGGCCCGCGCCGCCCAGCAACTCTCCCTCGATCCCGGCGTCCACGTCTTCTCGCACTCGTTCCCCTCGCTCCCGCTTCGCCCTGGCGCCTACCAGTGGCAGGCGAGTCTCTGGGACAATAGCGAGATGCTGGACCATTGGGATTGCGCCCCGGAAATGACCATCGCCACGGAAATCCATCAGCACTATCGGGACGAATGGAACGGTATACTCAATCTGCCGTCCGAATTTTCACTGGGGAAGCGAAAAAGTGACCGCACCGCGACAATCCGTATTTGACCAAAGCCACTATCTCAAATTGATTGAGGCTCGCGGCGAGATCATCCGCCGCATGGTTAACGAATTGAAACCTGTCCTCGAACTCTCGACCGCGCTCGACGCCGGTTGTGGCGTCGGATTTTTCGCTAAGATTCTCCATGATGCGGGCCTCAGCGTCCACGCGTTCGATGGGCGCACGGAAAACGTCGAGCAGGCACGCACCCGCTTCCCTAGGATTTCGTTTGCACAGGGAGACGTCGAAAAACCGGAGATACGCAAATTAGGCGAATTCGATCTCGTCCTCTGTTTTGGGCTTCTCTATCACCTCGAAAACCCGTTTTCTGCGATCCGCAACCTGCGCGCAGTCACGCGAAAATGTCTTCTCCTGGAGAGTATGTGTTTTCCAGACGAAGAGCCTTGGATGCTTCTCCGCGAGGAGTCATCCCTCGAAGATCAAAGCCTTTCGGCCCTCGCCTTCTACGCTACCGAGGGCTGTCTCGTAAAAATGCTCTATCGTGCGGGCTTCGCCGCCGTCTATCGTGTCGCTGCACTTCCAGACCATGATGATTTTCGCGAAACATCGGAGCACGCACGCCGTCGCACGATTCTGTTCGCTGCAAATGAGCCGGTTACCCTGCCCGGAATCATCCGCGTTGAGGAACCGTCCGAGATAGCAGACCCTTGGCGGAACACTCCCAATTCGTCGACCTCCTTTCCTCGTCGCTTGCTTAGTTTTCTATCAAAGTCTTCTCAGCACCAGTGTCTAAGTTTGCACAATCTACTCCTTCGGGTCTTTCCGAATGCAACCCTCCCGTATCCACTCCCTTTTGGTGCGTGGTTCTTTGTCGGGGACAGCCACGTCGACAAAGCCCTTTTATCCGGAAGCTTCGAAACCGCCGAAATTCTCTTCACGCAGAAGTATCTACAATCGGGAATGACCGTGTTGGACATCGGCGCACATCATGGTCTTTACACGGTTCTGGCGTCGAAACGTGTCGGCCCAAGTGGCAAGGTTATTGCATTCGAGCCGTCCCCCCGCGAACGAAAGCAGCTCGTCCGTAATGTCCGTATCAATTTTTGCTGGAACGTGCACATCGAACCGTACGCTCTAGGCAAAGAACCCGCGCACAACAATCTATACGTCGTCGAGGGTGGCGAAGACGGCTGCAACAGCCTTCGTCCGCCCGCTGTCCAATCCGAGATCCGGGCAGTCCCAGTAGAGGTCGTCACCCTCGACGCAATCGCGTCCAAACTGGGCCTGACGAAAGTAGATTTTGTAAAGTTGGACGTTGAGGGAGCCGAGCTTGACGTTCTGAAAGGTGCGCTTGGAGTCCTGCAGACCAACCCACGTCCGGTCCTCCTCGTAGAGGTCTACGACATCCGCACGCAGCCTTGGGGTTACAAAGCTCGAGAAATCGTTCAATTCCTGGGCAACCAGGGTTTCCGCTGGTATGGGTTGCTTAATGACGGTTCCATTCAGGCCATCGCATCCAACCTCCAGACATACGACGCGAATCTTGTGGCGATCCCCGAGGAGCGGGTGGAATTCACATCACAGGAGATGGAGCCCCGGGGACAGAAGTGAGGATCGCAAGGCCGCGCTTTCGTTTCCGTCGACGGGGCACCCCACTAATCCCACGAGATGTTTCGTATGCCATCGGATGCTTCGTGTTGAGGGCGGCGCTCTGAACACCTGCCTGGTAAGATGAATCAAGCTGAAGCAAGACAGACTCGGAAAACGATGATTACGTTATTTACGACGGCAAAGCCGTTTACTGGACAGAACGGGGTGATTCAGCGGAACGCGCTGAAGAGTTGGACGCTGCTGGGTCCGGACGTGGAAGTGATTCTATTTGGCGACGAGCCTGGGGCCGCGGAGGCAGCGCGGGAACTGAACATTCGCCACGAGGCTCGCGTCGAACGGCTCGAGGGCAAGCTGCCATATGTAAATTCTCTTTTTCTGCGCGCTGAACAGCTCGCGCGGAATGACATCCTTTGCTATGCGAATTGCGACATCGTGTTTCTGCCGGATTTTTGCCGCGCTGTCGCGCGGGTCAGGGAGATGCTCTCATCTTTTCTCATGGTAGGCCGGCGTTGGGACACCGATATTACAAATTCGATTGATTTTTCGGACATAAATTGGCCGCGGTACGTGCGGCAGCTTGCCTTGGCAGCGAATGGGCAAATGAACGGCTGGTGGATCGATTACTTTGCTTTTTCGCGGGGTCTCTTCGGTTTGGAGTTTCCGCCATTGGTTGTCGGGCGGCCCCCCTGGGACAATTGGACAGTGTGGAAAGCTTTGCAAAAAGGGCCGGTGGTGGACGCTTCGGACGCCGTGCTTGCCGTTCACCAGAATCACGATTACGGCTCCCATCCCGCGGGCCGCCCGGGGGTGTGGGGGGACGAGCTCGGCAGGCACAACTTGGTCGTCGCGGGAAGCCGCTGGCACCTCTGCACCATTGACGACGCCACGCACCTGCTTGGTCCCGCAGGCCTGCGGCCGAATCCACGGAAGAATTCCCAAGCGGTGCGCCGCTTCGCACGGACTCTTTGGGAGACCACGAGGCTCGGAATCCTCGATTGGACAAGGCCCTTGCGCCATTCTCTTGGTCTTCGGAAGAAAAGCTCGACGCCCGCCCCGCGCTAGGATTTTCGCATTACCCAGACCCGTTCTACAATGTTTGCCGCAACTACGCGCCCGGACGCACATTCATGCTGATTCTTTGCCTTTGCCCGGAGCAGTATTACTGGAACCTTATTCCTGGCTACGGCGCAGCGTTCCGGAGGCGCCTCGATACGAAATTCTTAACTCGCAATGCGCATAGGCGTTGTGAATACCTGGATGGCGTAGTGCTTCCGAAGTAGGCTCAAGTCTCGAAGAAAAGCCAAACATTCTCATTTGGGTGGCGGGCCTGGGCGACCATTCTTCCTCCCTTTCTGCGTAAGTTCGCACTGTTTCGGAATCGGTACGAGGCCGGAGGCCTGAGAAGGGTTGTGGCACTGGCTTGGCGAGCATTTGGTGGCTTCCTTTCTTCTGTTACTGGCTCTCGACTTTCGAGGTCATGAAAGTGGAGAATGGGGATGAATCGCTGCTAACTCGACAGAGTCTCCAGACTGCGCCCAAGGCACGAGATGACAATACTTGTTCTTCGGAGGGAAGAAGGTATTGACTTAGAGTGGGCTGCCTACATACGCGCCATTTGTCGCAGGGGTGACCGCGTCGTCGGCGTGCATGCGAGTTTTCCCCCAAACGGGGACGTCGGTCAGCTCCTCGATCGCTGCCCCGAGCGGCCAGCTCTCATCCTCCATCCCGAGTACATTCCTATAATGCCGCGGGGCCTCACGCAAGTGAATATTCCGACGGCGTGCTTCCAGATAGACACCTACGCTTACACTCGAAAACGAATCGCCTGGTCCATGTTGTTCGATCTGGTCTTCGTCTTTCACCCGGGATACGACACTGAATTCCGGGCGGCTGGTCACCCAGGGGCGCACTTTATCCCGCACGCTATCGAACCTTCGCTGTTTTTGAGCGAGGAGCTTGGCCGGGTGTTCGATATTGGCTGGGTGGGACAATCGCGAGGGCCCTTGTATCGGACTAGAGAACGTCTGTTGCCTGAGCTGTCGAGGTCTTTTAGGATGAATGACTGGAGGAGGCGCCATGAGCCGCAAGAAATGGCTCGGGTCTACCGCCAATCGAGAATCGTTGTAAACATAGCAAGGGATGATTTCCCGCAAGACGCCAATATGAGGGCATTCGAGGCGATGGCCGCGGGTGCTTTGCTCCTAACTTCGTTGCCAACGGAATTATCACAAATCGGTTTTGAGGATGGAGTTCATTTCGTTGGATTTCACAGAGAAGTGGAAATCGCGCCTCTCGTGCGAAAATATCTCTTGGAAGAATCGGCGCGGCAGCGAATCGCTGAGCTGGCGCGCGATAAGGTCCTGCGTGAGCACTCTTATGACCGCAGGGTGGAGACTATACTAGAATTGGTCAAGCAAGACGGTCGGAAATTTTTGGCTCCGGCAAGATCCTGGTCCGAGGAACGAGTGCGCCTGACTTACTTGGATTATTTTGCTAGTAACGGAGCGCTCGATTGCGCCTCGGACGAGTTACGGGCGATCACCCGGCTAAGCCTTGGAAATGCGACTCGGGGTGCGGGGATGCTCGCTCGCGCATGGGCGCGAAGGTCGCGGGCGTGGATGACTGGTGCGATTCGCTCGGTTAGGCGATCGAGGAACAGCGGAGCATCAGGATGATTCATGAGCCACAACAGCCCAAAATCGTGGCCCCTGAGTTCTGGTGGCGCCCCCTTCTTGAATGGTCTATGAGAGAAGCACTCTGGCTGCGCCTTCGCAAGTCACCGCTCTTGCGCAGGCTTTATGCTAGGCAAGTTTTCGCCGGCCCAATGAAAGCTTGAGCTAGAGAGAGCCGAGTTCAACGTCCTGAACGGAGCGGAGAAATTGTTCACGCACTCTCGACCGCACCTCATCTGTGAGGTCCGCGACCCTGCGAATGCTTCCTTGAAGCTTGGCTCAAAATTCGAGACCTATGAACTTCGCTGGCTGGACACTAACAGTCGTTTCCCCCGGCAGTTGCTGGCCGCACCGAAATGAATGGAGAAGACCCCCAAGCAATGGTCGCTATTACGGGTCGGGGCACAATACGAACTAATCGAAGGATGCGGAATGCAACAATTGCGAACGGAAATTTTCATTTTGACCACAGAACCACCAGAGACACTGGGGGGGATGGAAACTTTTATTCGCGAGCAGATTCGCGGTTTCGAACAGCGCGGCTACACAGTTCGAACATTCCATCGAAACAATTCCGGCCGCGACACTTTCCTGCGCATCGTAAACCGCGTGAGTAGTCATCTTACGGACGGCCTCCTGGGATGGATCATCGGCCGTGCTGTGCAAAAGGCCATGCATGAAGGAGTTGCAGCGGTGATTTCGCACGGCCTAGTGGGCTGGTACCCATTGCGCGTGCCGGCTGGCTGCAAGCAAATTCACTTTTATCACGGCACATACCGTGCTTATGCCGAGATGATGCGTTCGCACATCTCTCTTGTTGGCTATTGGACGATGAAATGGTGGGATACAATGTTATTGACACGGCTAAGCGGCCGCGGCAAGCTGATTCTGTGCAATTCCGAACAGGTTGCAGAAGAAGTTCGCCAATTCTTTGGCTATGAGTCTCATGTTGTTGCGCTCATCGCCAATGAGAAATTTAGCCCGCTCGACCAGACTGAGTGCCGCCGCACCCTCGGCTTGCCACTATCAGCCCGCGTGGGCGTGTTTGTTGGGTCACTCCAACCGATAAAGAATTTCCGTGTCGTGCGCGCGCTCATTCAGGCGTTGCCTGACGTGCATTGGGTCCTTGCCCTCCGTGGTGGCCTCCCGGAGGAGTTTCTTTCGACGCCCAACATTAGTCTTATTAAAGACGCTTCACCAGAAGTCCTTCCCACAATTTTTGGGGCGGGAGATTTTTCCCTCTGCCCTTCAGTCTACGAGTCGTTCGGCTATGTTGTGGCAGAGGCACTGGCGTGCGGAACGCCCGTGGTTGCCGCGCCCGGTGGGGCGAGCAGGCTATTCTTGAGCGACCCTCCGCTTGATCGCTTGCTCGTACCTGATCCAAATGAATTGAAGGCCTATTTGGCGATCGTGCGGGAAGTACTTTCCCGACCGGATTTCTACAGGCAGCTCGTCCTAGAGTATGCGCGACCGCGAGTCGACCAGTGGATGTCGCCGGAGAACTGGTGGCGGCGATTCTCGGAGGTAACCGGCTTATGAGAGAGATGCTCTGGCTGGGGCTTCGCAGATTGCCACTATTGCGAAAGCTCTATGCGATACCTCCCCTCGCCGGTCCGCTGAGGTGGCTAAGCTTCCAGCTGATGCCTTCGCGTGAAACGAGGCCGCTACGCACGCGAAGCGGCCCCGGTAAGGGCCTCATGTTCAACTTGAATCCCCGCTGGGAGACAGAATTCTGGGAGGGCAGCTATGAAAAGACTGTCCAAGAGTATTTCCAAACACAACTGAAGTCCGGTAGCGTGTTCTATGATGTTGGCGCCAATTTCGGTTTTTACAGCCTTTTAGCGGCGCGCCGCGGTGCACGAGTGTTCGCGTTTGAGCCAGACGTTCAAAATGCTGAATCGCTGGAGTGCCACGCAAGGCTGAATTCGCTGGAAGCTAGAATTGACATCATCCGCGCCGCAGTGTACTCGTCAAGTGGTTCCATAAACCTGGAACCTGCTAGTTTTGAGAGAGCGCATGGAAACGCCCACGTGGTTAAACACCCTTCTCATTGGGGAGTCCAGGTCCCCTGTACGACGCTGGACGATTTTGCGCGAGAACATGCTGCGCCGAATGTCGTGAAGATTGACGTGGAGGGTGCAGAGTCTGAAGTGCTGAAAGGAGCCGAAAGAATATTCGCTGAATCGCGGCCACATCTCCTCTGTGAGGTACACGATCTCGCGAATGCTTCCTTCGTGGAAGCGTGGCTTTCCGCGCGCGGTTATGAGATTCGTTGGTTATATGAGAATCATGAGCTGCCCGGGCAACTAGTCGCTACGCCAGGATGATCGACGAAAGGGCGATGGGGATCAACTCAGTGAGCGGGCTGGGTGCATAGTAACGAAAGGCGAATAGCGACGTGGCTCCGAGTGTGACGAAAATCATGCGACGGGACTGGGACGCGCGAGCCCGGAAGAACGCGTTTCATTACATCGCGTCTTGGCGGAAGGAATGGGACCTTGAATCGTTCATCGCTTCAGGAGAGGAAGATTTCCAGAGATTGGTCATTCCGGTTTTGGCGCGCTACGATTTGCCTGCAGCCGGCAAGTCCGTGCTAGAGCTTGGCTGTGGCGCCGGACGCATGACTGGGAGTTTTGCCAAGCGTTTTAGACATGTCTATGCTTTCGACCTCTCGCGTGAAATGCTCTCTCGTGCTCGGCAGATGCACGCTGTGGAGAAAAACATTCTTTGGTTGCTCAGCAACGGGGCCGATCTCTCTTGCGTTGCTTCGGATTCGATGGATTTCGTCTTCAGCTACCTCGTCCTGCAGCATCTTCCGGAGGAAGCGCTCGCGTTGCAGTACATCCGCGAAATGCTGCGTGTGTTGCGGCCCGGCGGTGTATTTCTCTTCCAGTTCAATGGCGGTTTTGAGCCGACGATGAATTGGCGCGGGAGACTTGCGTGGGGGATCTTGGATGCGGTAAGGGCGGCGCGTTTAGGAATGCTGAGCCGGACCATCGCGTCTGCCCTGGGTCTCGACCCGGCTCTGGCAGGAAAGAGCTGGCGTGGCGCCTCAATTGCGGCTGGCTCCGTCGCCGAATCTGTGCATGTTTCCGACGGCGTGGTCCGTGAAATCAATGGTGAAAATACGCCTATGGCGTGGTGCTGTGGTATAAGGCGGCAGGTCGGTGCCTGATGTATGTGTCCCAGCGATTTCAATGGCCAGCAATGCGTCGTAGAGTTGCGGCCTGCATTTTTGTGCTAACCCGAGTGTTAGCCAGAATTTCCGTTTAGATTTCCCGACCGACCGATAAGATACGACCAACCCCGTCAGCATGCAATCTACCAACCTGGTTTTCTTAGCTCAGAGCCTTTCCGGCGGCCACGGCAAATTCCCAAAGTCAAAACTGACGTTTCTCCAACCCATTCCTCAGACACTTTTCCCTCTCCAGTCTCGCTCGGTACTGAAATCTGTTTCGGTCTACGGCTCGTCTATCCTCCTGATGATGGGGAGCGCCGCGATCCTTCGCAGCATGCTCCCAAACAGCCGCCGCGTGAGGTGACCCTCCGCCAGCAGCAGCCAATAATAGCGGGCATGCTTGATCAGGCGTCCGGGTCTTGACCAAGCGCTGCTGCAAACTTGTCAGTGACCACTTCCCAATCTTCATCGGCAACACTAACTCTCGCCAGAGGGTCCCCCCCCAAGTTATAGACAATCACGATCAACCCTACCCGAGTAAACCAACTGATGTGCGGCCCCGGCTACCAGCTCTTGTAGCGCAGCTAGGATCTTAGCGAGAGCATCTAGGTCCTGTGTGAGACTCTGTGGCAGAGGATGGCACCGGTCGGCCGAATGTTCAGAATTTGGAGGAGCAACATCTTGATTCTTGGCGAGCTGGGCAAAAAAGTAAATTTCACAGTGATAGGCGCAGGCTAGACGCAACTCAGCGAGCCCAGCGGGGTCGAGGTTGGGCGGCCGGGGCATTAGCCGCAAATTGCGCCGAGAGCGCGATGGTGGGTAGTCGGAACAACACGCCGAGCAAGAGCCAAAAATAGGCATTAAACAGGAAATCTTCGTAAGGCTGCAGGCCGCTAAAGGTGGCAGGAAAAAGCAGGAAGAAAACATACCAGAAAATGACGAAGCCCAGAGGAAACAAGGGAGAGCCTTTCAGCTTTTTGACGACCCTCCAGGCGGAGACTGTAATTGCCAGGCTCATAACGATCCAGAGAACTAAGCCACCGATCCCCATCTCGACGACGAGGCATCCATATCCGCTTTCGACTCCGATGACGGGCGGCTTCACCTTAAAAAAGCGGGCGACGTATTGGCCGCCGAGCGAAGCGGTCCCGATACCATAGCCAAAAGGCCAGCGGTCGCGCTGGAAAGCGTCGAGAAAGTTCTGTACGGGGTAATCCCAGCTACGGTATGCCAATTCGCTCGTTGGGCTGTCGGGCATGAGCGTTTCTTCGTATATAGCGAGCCGCGAAAGGAGAGCATCAGGATAAGCAGAGAAGAGTAAGACGATGGCTAGCCCAATCCCCAGAGCGGCCCGCTGGATACCGCGAAACACTCGCAACGCCTCGCCATGTCGCCAAGGGGCACCCCAGATAAAGGCAACGCTGGTTGCCAATGCGTTGATCATCCAGAACATGAACGAGCCCCTGGATCCAGTTAAGAGTGCTCCGGCGGTGGTCACTGCAATGGCTATAAAGGCGAGTGCTCTCCCTCGCTTTTGACGGAGGAGGACGTAGCCGCTGAATCCAAGCACCAGCAGCGAGGCCACCATTATGAAATTCGCGTAGCGGCCGGCGCTCACAAACACCGAATTGGGTCGGTACGCGATAAGGCCGGTGATGGGCGATTCACGATAGAGACTACTTAACGCACGAAGGTCTTCCGCAGGATGTGCCGGGTTCAGAAAGGATGGACCAAGAATGGACTGAGCGATGCCGAGTGAGATAATTATGAGAGCCAGAACTATGTTGACGGTAAAAAAGCGACGCAATTGAGTCTCGGAATTGATAAGCGAGTAGCCTAGAAAAACCATCGGGACATAGTAGAAGAATATTTTGAAACCCATAAGACCGTACCAAATACTCGTGGAGGCTGGATTGAATACTTGGAGGACGCCGAACCATATAAAGACGAGCACTGGCATGATGAAAGGAGGGCGGAAAGATGCTATTTCCTTTCGACGGTGTGCCGCCAGGAAAGAAATGAACACTACGAGCGCCAGAAAATCTTTGGCAAAGTAGATCGCCATATTGTTGCCAAGGAATTTCCTCGCGAAGTCCTCAAACAACAGCCAGCCCAGGAAAAAGTAGACGCCGTTGCGCCAGTTGTTGAGAATCCCAATGACGATCGCGCCGCCAACGATTGCCATGCCCGCATAGGCCATGCCCATAAAATCGCCACTGACCACGTATTCGGCGGCTAGGTAGGCGGCGAAGGCGCCCACGATGAAGGTTCCGATGGTGAGTAGCGGGCCCCTCCGGAAATGACTTGAAGACAAAGCAGATGCAATTCTCATAGTTTGGCTTTGCGCCGAGTCTCATGATTATTACCGAGTCTGGTTCATTCTGAAAGGGGCATCACGCTACGCACCCAATTCATCTTTGCATTGTCAATCTTCGCTTGGTTTTGCGGCGGTCGCAAGATGCGAGGTAAAGGATTCAACTAGGTCGCGACTGACTTCCTTTAGTGTGGGTGTCCCGATCTTTGATTGAAAATGAATTTCTTGACTTGCAAGGCACAATTCGATTTGACGTGCCATGGGACTCGATGCAGCCACTGGCGCGGAAGACTAATGTCATAAGCTGGTCAGATGCAAACCCGTGATGCTGTGCGATCAGCACAATTTCAAAATGAATCGCGTCCGGTGTTCGCTGGGTTACACCGAGTGACACTAGCTTCAGCGGCGCCCGAGCATGCTGCGAGCATAGCTCCGGTGAAGAGCAACATGTGCGCCAATGTCCAAGAGGAACATCCTATCGCTGCACCGAAGCAAAAAGTTCTCAAATTCCTCTCTTTGGTCGGGGTCAGCGATCTGCGCTTGATAAGCGACTCTATAGGCGTGAGGATGGACAAATAAGCGCCCAGTTCGGTGGGAAGTGCTGCGTTTCAGTGGTCCCGAGATAAAATCTTCTCGCATCCCACAGCCACAGCGTCGATTTGGATGGCGATCACAGCCAGTTCCTGAGGGGTCTCGACACCGTAGCCCTGATCACAGACTTGAGCAGATCAGCCCCCATTGCACACGCAAAGAACTACCTTGATATAATTGACAGAGTTTGACTCACTCATTCTGATTTGAT
>Ga0137359_10004777_pt1 | contig 11135 bp, 9 predicted proteins | sample Mad1_40_16metaG_FD_108281 | JGI IMG/M metagenome (GOLD analysis project Ga0137359, IMG submission 108281) | Vadose zone soil microbial communities from Angelo Coast Range Reserve, California, USA - Mad1_40_16 metaG | ecosystem: Environmental > Terrestrial > Soil > Vadose zone | place: USA... | reverse complement strand
TCTCGCCGCCTCGAAAACGATACTCTGCCGAATTCGCGCCTTATGATGAGGATTGCGTGGCATTTCGGTTATTATATAATGATACTGATCATACAGTTAATTGACCGGGTATCAAGCACTTTTATCCGTTTAGTCAACTGTTGGCAGGTTTTGGGAAGAATCAGGTTTAAGGGCGCACAATTGTTTTTTGACTCAATATCAAACAATAAGATTATTGCCGTAATATTATATTCATGAAACTAAGTTTTATCTGCATTAACATACTAGTCTACCGTCTCACCTATAATGGTGACGTCGTTGCGTTCAAAATGGGCCGCCGGCAAGGCGGTCCGAGCCGGACTGGCGTTAGGAGGGCGCATGTCTGAATCGATACGTAACCGACGAGCAACGCGGCCGTCGACCCATTTTCAACGCAACCGTCCGGGCCGCAGCCGGTTGGCTGTTTTTCCGCGTTGCTCGCTCCTTACGTATCAATCTAGAATATGCTCGTCGCTCGCGCCTTGAAAAACAGCCGACTGACCTGCGGCGACGCTGGGGCACAACATGTACCCTAAGCAGTTAGCAGTCGATACGGACGACACGCTCACTCGATGGCTGGAATGTTATAGGCAAGATTTCGGCGATATGAAAGTTCGTGACCTCGGCAGCGATGGATTATCCGAACTCATTTGCCGGCAAGTATTCCTGGCTCGAAGAGCATTTTCCGTTTATCCCAGACAAGCGCGTCGTGTTCTGCGGGGACAAAAGCATCCGAGCGGGCGGATTGCGCCGGAGTTGAACTTTTTAATGTAGCAAAGTAACCTCTTCCCAGGTTCTTCCAACATGAAAGCGATTGTATACGATTCTCCCAGAAATTTTGTTTACCGCGACGTACCTGATCCCAAGATGGAAAACGATGAGGTGTTGATCAAGGTGCATGCCTGCGGAGTCTGCGGCACCGATCTGCATATCCATGAGGGCGAGTTCGGCCCCCGCTTTCCGCTGATTCCGGGCCACGAGTTTACCGGGGAGATTGTTGATTTGGGAACCGATGCCAACGGATTGAAAAAGGGTCAGCGTGTGGTCGGCAACAGTAACATGGCCTGTGGCGAATGCTTTTACTGTATGCGAGGCGATTATCTGCTTTGTGAAAAGATGAGCAGCTATGGCGTCACCTTGAACGGCGGATTTGCGGAGTACCTGAAGATCAAGGCGGATCGAATTTTTCCGATTAAGAATCTTTCCGCTCGTGAGGCGATCATGGTGGAACCGACTTCGTGTGCCATCCACGGCGTTGAGGTGTTGAACTTGAAGCCTGGTAGCGACGTCCTTCTATTTGGCGCGGGGCCGACCGGACAGGTAATGGCACAACTTCTTAAATTGAACGGCGCCGCCAACCTTGTCGTCGCGGCACCGGCCGGACCCAAACTCGATCTGGCTGCGAAATTGGCCGCCGATCAGGTAGTCGCCATTGATCGTAACGACCCGGAAGTGCACCGGAAACGTTTACACGAAATCAGTCCGAAAGGATTTGACGCCGTCATCGAAGCGACCGGTGCCCCATCGATTTGTCAGGAAACCACGCGCTTTGTTCGGCGGCGCGGCACAATTTTGATTTATGGGGTGTACCCAGAGAAAGCCAATATTTCCATCAACCCGTTCGATGTCTTTCGGAACGAACTGACGATCAAGGGTTCATTTGCGCAGATTGACTCGTTCGAACGCGCTCTCAGCTATCTCGATAACGGGAAGATCAAAGTAAACGAAATCGTGACCCAGGAAATCCCGCTGAGAGATTGGGGGAAAGCACTCGATCTCGCTTGGAAGCGTCAGGGTATCAAGACCGCGCTGATACCGGGATAGCTTCTGTTTGAGTTCGTGAACATTTGGTTACCGCGCGAACACTCGGCCTGGCGCTCCTGGTCCTCCTATCGGCCCAACCTTTTTCGTCGGGCATGGACGCATTTGCGACGCCGTGGATCGCAAATCTCACCCAAGAACCTGTCGAGTTCATTTTGACTGATTCCCAAAACATCACGGGTAACTTTCAACTCCGGCCGGCGACGATTTTGCAGTATAGCGTCGGTCCTCAAGAGATCACGGCGTTCAGTGTGACTCGAGCCTCCGGCCAAGTTCAATCCTACGATCGGGCCGCTCTTCAACGGCTTCGCTTGCGCTCAACCGCGCTCAAAGATTATTTGCTCATTTTGCCTGACTCGATCGAGTTTGTTTCCAAAGCGGAATTCAAATCTCGATTGGCTGCATTTAAACGGCGGAAATAAGGCTGCGGCGTTCGCCCACTGGAATGACTACAGGAGAACACAGTGCCGAAAAGAGTTGGTTCGCCACATTTGGATTTGTCTGGCCTGGATATTTTGGCCGCATAAGCTCTGCGGTCGATGATTGCTTCACGATTATCTCTTCTGTCGGTGTTACTTTTCTGTTCGGTTGGGGCGGCTGGCGTCCGAGCGGACGAGCCTCTTCCTGACGGTTTGTATGCCGAGATCTCGACGCCACGCGGCGTGATCACCGCGGAATTGTTTTACGAGAAGGCGCCGCTAACTGTAACCAACTTCGCTGGTCTGGCGGAAGGAACCCTTGGGCCGGAACCGCACAAGCCGTTCTACAATGGGCTCACCTTCCACCGGGTCGTCCCCGGCTTCGTTATTCAAGGAGGAGATCCTGTCGGCAATGGGGAAGGTGGGCCCGGCTACGAATTTGCTGACGAATTTGTGCCTGGGCTGCGACACGATGCCGCCGGCATCCTTTCGATGGCAAATAGTGGACCCGATACCAATGGCTCCCAGTTTTTTATTACCTTAAATGAAGAGAACCGGTTGAACTATCTGCACAGTGTTTTCGGTCGAGTTGTCCGCGGGCTAGCTGTTCTACCCAACGTACAGCAGGGTGATCAGATCCAGGTGCGGATCTTGCGGATCGGATCAGAGGCAAAAGCCTTTCGAGCTGATGCGGAAAGCTTTTTCAAACTCGCGCTCGCACAACCTCGTGCGGTGGTAGCGCATTTCGATGATCCCGAGAACGTTTTGCCGGTCGATTTGCCCTGGGCCAAAGGGTTTGAGCATAAGCTGAGTAATTTTCAGCGTTTTACCGGAGATAAGATTTTTGCACGGATCTACGCCGATTTTCACCCGGCTGGATCAATTGAGACTCCGCATGACTTTATCGAAGAATTGGCTAAGACGCTTGGCACGAGCCAGAAAGGCATGGCCGTAGCTTATTTCGCCAAGACCGGTGAATGGCAGCTCTGGGTCGGGAATCAAGATGTAGAGAAATTCCAAAAAACGAACGGTGCGGATTCCATGCATGAAGCCAAAGAGACATTTTTTAGCGTCGCTTTGGCGGATGCACAACGGCGTTGGGAAAGCATGCCGAAAGGCCCATCGGAAGCAGAAAAACTGAAGCTCCAGCTGGATGCGGTTTTCGATCATCTGATTGATTTCCTTGAAGCGAGGTAATGCGGCTGGCCACGCTAAGACGCCCGAACGGCGCGAGGCTCTTTCTCCATCTTAGCGTGAGCCTCATTTCGAGTGTAACAAATTTACGACAACACGTTTCCCCGCTCGCGATGCAGAGAGAAGCAGTTAAATTGCGGAGATAAAATCATGAAAGGGATTTATGCACACCGACCCTGAAGAAGACAAGGCACCGGATAAATCAAGTGAGCCAGAATCGTCCTTAGAAGAAGAGAGCGTGGACGAAAGTCTGGAGGAGAGTTTCCCGGCAAGCGATCCACCGGCGTGGACCCGAGGGAGGGAAAAGCACTAGCATGGAACCGGGCCAAACCGATTTGGCCGGCTCTGGGAAACCGGGTGATTATGCGAGCGAGTCACTCGCTCCCGCTTTTCTTTTCGACCTTGACGGCACCCTTGTGGATAGCCTCTACCAGCACGTCCTCGCTTGGCGCGAGGCGCTGGAGCAGCTCGGAATCGAACTGTCGGTTTGGCGGATCCATCGCGGAATCGGGATGAGCGGCGGACTGTTTGTGAATGCGTTGCAGCCGGCCACTCGTTGCGATCGCGTGTTGCACATTTAACTTACAACGTTGGCTTATGATCGATTGTGAACCATCAATCGCAAAACAACCCGATCAAGTCTTAAGAACTCTCCGACCGACCAAGCTTGGAATGGACACCCGCGTGGTGGGTACGGTTCAACCGCATCGGTGATTTCAGGCAGATGATTCAGTCCGGAACCGCCCACCAGGGATCGCAGTGGTTCGAGATAACGCTTTCGAGCTTCCTGCTTTGCTTCGGATGTATTTCCGCGAACCCGTACCCACGCTTCAATGAAAGCCCCGGCTAGCCAGGGCCAAACTGTACCCTGATGATAGGCAGAGTCGCGGGCAAGAACGGTTCCGGCGTAGCGCGGCGCAAACCCCGGTTCGGATGGCCCCAAAGAACGGAGACCCGCCGGTGTCCAAAGTTGCGTCTCGACGCTGTCAACTACCTGTCGTGCACGAGTATCCGATAAGAGGGAAAGCGGTAGTCCGCCCACCGCAAAAATCTGGTTGGGTCGAGTGATCGGATCGACGACGCCGGGTTGATGGTCAACGTCAACGACATCAAATAATTGATGCTTTGCTTCATTCCAAAATCGCTTTTCGAAAGCGAGCAGCGCCTTCTCGAAAAGATGCTCCCATTTGGGCGAGAAACGCTTGGCGATGGCAAGTGCATTGATCCACAGTGCTTGGACCTCGACCGGTTTGCCGATGCGCGGGGTAATAACTTTGCCATCAACCTTCGCATCCATCCAGGTGAGCTGAACACCGGGAACGCCGGCCGCAACCAATCCGTCATTGTCTACCCGAATGTTAAAGCGAGTTCCGGTTTGATAACCGAGTAGGATAGCCTCAATGGCATTCCTTAATCTCTGCTCGGCCAACTCATCGATCAAACCAGGGCATCCAGTTGCTGCATCGAGAAGATCGCGGACTGCGATGATGTACCAGAGGGAGGCATCGACTGAATTGTACTCGGGCACCGTTCCCCGGTCAGGGAAAAGGTTCGGAAGCATACCTTGGGAAACTGCGTTGGCCCACTCCAAGAGAATGTCTCGAACCCATTCGAGACGGTTCAGGGCGACGCCTAGCCCACGAATCGAAATGAACGTGTCCCGACCCCAATCGCCAAACCAAGGGTATCCAGCAATGATGGTTCTACCGGCGCCACGACGAACGAAATAGCTCTCTGAGGCTTGCTCAACCGGGTCAGTAGTTTGTGCTCGACGCTCGCGTTCAGTGGAACGGAGTTCAGTAACCCATTTTTCCAGGTTACTTGGACCAACTTCGGCAAAACCTTCCGCAGAAAAGATGAGGATAGCTTCCCGATTCTGAGAATCCAGTTGCCAAGTGAGCGTACCCGGTGCGACCAGATCCTCGAGAAAATCCAAACCGCGTTCACGCTCACTAGTGTACAGAAAATTTCGATACCAAGTTGGAGCATGCTGATAATTTCCCCGAGAGCGGCACACGACCGGCGGTACTCCAGGGTATGGCTGCCAGCGAATCGTGTCTGAGTTCACCGAATGTTCAAATCGGAAGACTTTATTTTCGTGGTGAGTCGTATGGAAGTCCCGACCCGACAAAAATGGCGCCACCGAAAGGAAGAAAAGCTGATTTATCCGGCCGCAAAGGCGCCAGCTTAGTACAACTGCAGATTGTCCGCGCGGGACAAAAATTTCCTGATCGAGCCAGACCTCTTCAGTGAATCGGAAGCGCCAAAGCGGCCACGGTTGAAATTGAAAACTCTCCAAAGACTCGTTTGGGGTTACGATATCTGGAGCATAACGCTGCGATGAAAGCCAGAACCGCTTTTCTTCGGCTTCGATCCACGCATCAAAGCCATTGACTAGTACCATCCGACCGGAAGGCGGAGTCGTAGCAGTGAGAAGTAGCGCGTGGTAACGCCGGGTTCGAATTCCCGAGGTGGTCGAGCTGGCGAACCCGCCGAGACCGTCCGCCTCTAGCCACTCGTGGGTGTCGGAAATGGGGATCATACTAGCCCGCAAATATCACATGCTATTTGAAGCCCACGCGGTTATTGCGGGCTAGATAGGTGTCAATCATCCGGCGGCTAACCATGTGCGTCAACATATCGGTTAAGTTCTTCGCAAGCGCGTTTCTTTCTCGATTCCCGGCCCTTCGTACCGGGTTACTTTCGTTGCGTCCCTCTGGGACGTGTCGGACTTTGCTGGACGAAAATGTGTTTGGTTTTTAGCGGCGAAGCCGTGACTCAGGAAAGCCTGGGCGGAGCCCTAGGAATTAAGCCCCCCAGAAGAGCATAGCGCTGAAAGCGCGTTTCAATCCGGGCGGAGAAACAATCCATATGTTCACGTCTTGTCACGCGCTTTCAGTGCTTGAACGCTGCTTATTTTAATTCCTGGGCTCCGCCCCCGGGCTTTCCTGAGTCAGGGCTTCGCCGCTGTGAGACTCGATTATTCCCGATCAACAAAGTCCGACAAGCCCCTCCTGGACGCTCACTTCAGATGCGACGCGATCAGCTTGGCAATCAGACCAGTCCATCCGGTTTGATGGGCCGCGCCAACGCCCCGTCCATTGTCGCCGTGAAAATACTCGAAGAACTGGAGGTAGTCGCGGAAATGCGGATCAGACTGCAATTTTTGCTTGGTGCCGAAGACCGGTCTTTGACCATTTACGTCCCTTACAAAAATCCGGCAGAGCCGATCGCGCAGTTCCGCAGCAATCTCTTTGATCGATAAGAGGTTTCCTGAACCAGTCGGACATTCGACTCGGAAATCATCACCATAGTAATGATGAAAGCGCTCCAGCGACTCGATCAGCAGAAAATTCATCGGAAGCCAGATCGGGCCGCGCCAATTCGAGTTGCCCCCAAACAGGCCGGAGGTCGATTCGCCCGGTTCGTAGCCGACGCGCATATCTGAACCGTTCCAGTGAAAAATATAAGGGTGGTCGCGGTGATAACGAGAGAGAGCTCGAACCCCGTGATCAGAAAGAAACTCGCTTTCATCCAGCATCCGCTTGAGCAGCAGTTTCATGCGGTGACCGCGCAGAAGTGAGAGAAGCCGGCGTTCGCCGCTGCCCATCACGTTCCATCGGGAAATCAAGGAAGCGAGGTCAGGTCGATGGTTCAATAACCACTCCAAACGACTTTTGAAATCGGGCACCCGGTTCAGAAGGTCAGGCTCGAGGGTTTCCACCGCGAAGAGCGGTACCAAGCCAACGATCGAACGGACCCGCAACGGAATCCCGCTGCCGTTGGGCAAATTTAGCACGTCGTAAAAGAATCCGTCTTGATCGTCCCACAGGCCTGCCCCGCCCGCGCATTTGTCCATCGCCCCGGCAATATTGAGGAAGTGCTCAAAGAATTTAGAAGCGATATCTTCATAAACATGATTTCGCTGGGCCAACTCCAGAGCAATCCGCATCAAATTCAAGCTGTACATAGCCATCCAGCTCGTTCCGTCCGACTGATTGATATAGCCACCGGTTGGCAATGGCGCACTGCGGTCGAACACGCCGATATTATCTAATCCGAGAAAGCCGCCTTGGAAGATGTTCAGCCCGGCCACGTCCTTGCGATTGACCCACCAGGTGAAGTTGAGCAGAAGTTTGTGAAATACCCGTTCCAGAAATGGCAGATCTCCTGGGTCGCCAGGATTTTCAACGCGGCGCTGTTTTCGGTCGATTTGGAAAACTCGCCAAGCCGCCCAGGCGTGTACCGGCGGGTTCACGTCCCCGAAAGCCCATTCGTACGCTGGCAGCTGGCCATTGGGGTGCATGTACCATTCACGGGTGATCACCACGAGCTGTTGCTTGGCAAACTCCGGGTCGATCACCGCGAAAGTGAGCGTGTGGAAGGCGAGATCCCAAGCCGCAAACCAGGGGTACTCCCATTTGTCTGGCATAGAAAGTACCTCATTCGCATTGAGATGTTGCCAATCATGGTTGCGACCGTTCTTTCGCTCCGGCGGTGGCGACGGCTGCGAGGGATCACCCTTGAGCCAGCGCCAGACGTCATAGCGGTAGAATTGCTTGCTCCAGATCATTCCAGCGCCTGCTTGGCGCTGGACTCGGCGGAGGTCTTCGTCTCCTGCGGCACCTGGCAAATCTGCGTAAAATGCATCGGCTTCTGCCCGCCGGGACCTCAGGACTTCTTCAAAGTCGGCAAAACCCACGTCAAGTGTTTGCCGAGAGAGCCGTAGGCGAACAATTTGCTCCGCACCCGCCTCGATCACGAGCTGATAGTGGGCGGCGGATTTGGTGCCAGTTTGAGACGGGTTCACCGCATTCCCGTTCTTGCGAATGAGCCATTCGTGAAACCCGTCCTTGCAATAGGGTGAAGGGTTAGGGAAGGAAAAGAGGCGCTCGCAATTGGTTTCATTCTCACAGAAGAGCAATGCGGGCGATCCCTCTGTCCGAAGAAAATAGCTCCCAAGCTGCACATGTTTCGCGGACACTGTGCGACCGTCCACCACTTCGAGCGTTGGCTTGGGTCTTCCGTCGCCCCAAGACCAGATATTACGAAACCAGAGCTGGGGGAGTAAGTGGATTATTGCCGCCTCCGGTCCACGATTAGCGGTGGTGATCTGAATCAAGATGTCATCCGGCCCGGCCTTCGCGTACTCAACGAAAATATCAAAGTAGCGGTCGTCGTCGAACACGCCGGTATCAATGAGTTCATACTCCGGATCTTGCTTGCTGCGCCGGCGGTTTTCTCGCAAAAGCGCGGTGTAAGGAAACTCTCGCTGGGGATACTTGTAGAGCATCTTTAGATAGGAGTGCGTTGGCGTCGCATCCAGGTAGTAATAGAGCTCCTTAACGTCTTCCCCGTGATTTCCCTCCTCGTTGTTCAGACCGAACAGGCGTTCTTTTAGAATTGGATCTTTCCCATTCCAGAGTGCCAAAGCGAAGCAGAGGAACTCGTGTTCATCACAAAAGCCCGCAATGCCGTCTTCGCCCCAGCGGTAGGCGCGACTGCGAGCGTGGTCGTGTGGAAAGTAATCCCAGGCATTTGCCCCTGCGCTATAATCTTCGCGGACAGTGCCCCACTGGCGTTCGCTGAGGTAAGGACCCCAATGGCGCCATTTCACTGCGCCGCTATTCATCTCGATTAAACGCTGTTTTTCCGACATAGCGATCTCTCCTGCGGATATCCGAGCGCCGCCGCCGCAAAAACAACACGTGCGCTTCGTCCATCTACCGGAGTCAACTGGCAGCGTCAATAGAGATACAGAGTATGGAACACGGAATGCGGACTCATCGGTGGTGCGTCGCGGCCGGTTCTATGATTTTTGTTAAACGTACGACTTGGGCGCGCCAAAGTGTAGCGACGGCGGCACGTTTCGGCCCGAAACACGCCTTCCACCTTCGCCAAACTTCCGCAATATGGTCCTTGCAGCGCCTCGGCGGACAGGCCGGTGCAAAAGAACGTCCGCAAAAATTCTCGCATAGAAACCGGATTTCAATCAATTGCCGATCCGGAGGCAGCCGCCGCTTACGTGCGCTTGAAAAACGACTTGGCACAACGCTTTCGAAACGATCGGGAGCGTTACACCGAGGCAAAGACCGATTTCATTCGCAGCTTTCTTGAGTCACCATAGGAAGCTGTAACCCGCAACCCGCAACTAATATATGAACGGAACAAGCCGCCGGGTCTTTTCGCGATAAGCGCGATACTCATCTCCAAATTCGGCTTCCAAGAATTTCTCTTCGTCAGCCATCCGGCTCAGCAAAAGGAAAAACAGAATAATGTTCAGAACCAACCCGATGGTACTTCGGAAGACGAGCACCCAGCCGACCATTGCCACCATTAGTCCGGTGTAGCTTGGATGGCGAACATGCTTGTAGATGCCGTCGGTCTTGAGCTTGTGATCCGGTTGGATTGCAACTAATCCGCTAAAACGCCGTCCAAGCGCAAAGACTGCGATTAATCGAATAACTGATCCAATCCAAAAGAGCGCCAAACCTAGATAACGCGATCCATCACCATCAATCGTCCAAAGATCGTGCCGATCACAGTAAGGAGGAATTATTGTCATAGCCAGGAAAAGGAATATGAACCAGAAAATAATGCGTTTACTTTTGGGAGAAGAGGACTTGCCGGAACTGAGGCCTGAGGTGCCGGAAAAGCAAGCGACCACGGCTAGCAGAAACGAAGCGACAACAAGTTCTCTTCGGGCGGGATGCGCGAAAAAACTATTCCGATCGCCCCACGCGAAGATCGTAACACCGATTTGCACAATCAGGCCAACAACCGCAGCGGTCGCTATCCGTGGGTCAAAGCGCGCCATAAGTACGAGTAACGGCCCTTCAGGCCGAATGACAAATAGCAAATAGCAGACGAAAAATTATCTCGGCAAGATTGCGAGGGCACGTTTCGCTTGCCGCCGCGGAAGAGCAGGACAACCCGACAGCACAATTCTGCTATCTGCTATTTGTCATTCGGGCTGAAGGGCCGGCGTGCCTTGTGCTCCAGAAATCAGCACAGATATCTGGGGCACAAGGCGAAGTCGGAGCGGCGCACCCTCCGACGCAAGCGGTATCTCAATAGCTTTTGAAAAGGACGAAGACCACGAGTACCCGGATGAACATCGATCAACGCCCTCCGAGCTTTTGGATAAAGTCGTATGGGTAAGGAAGCTCGGGTTCACTCGCTGCATCAAGTTTTTGCACTTGTTCAGATGTCAGTTCCCAGCCAACCGAACCGAGATTCGTCTCCAATTGTTCCCGGTGGCGCGCGCCGATAATCGGTGCGGTGACACCAGGCCGGCGCAAGAGCCAATTAATAGCTACTTGGGCGGGAGTGTGGCCCGCGTCTTTGGCCACCGAATGAAGCGCATCGAGCGTACGCCAGGTCGATTCCCGATTGTATGCGCTCCAGTTTTCCGCCCAGCCTTTTTTTTCCGCTTTTTCAATGCGGGAACCGACTGGCGGGGCTGTCATGCCACGATAGAACTTTCCCGACAACCAGCCGCCGCGAAGAGGGCTCCACGGAATGACGCCAAGCCCTTCCCGCAATGAAATCGGAATAAGTTCCCACTCGGTCGAGCGGCAGAGGAGATTGTATTGTGGCTGCAGACAAACGAACGGCTCCCAGCCGTTCGCACGGCTCAAATCGATGGCCTTCTGGAGTTGCCAGCCGGTGAAATTGCTGACG
>Ga0137359_10004774_pt1 | contig 11139 bp, 8 predicted proteins | sample Mad1_40_16metaG_FD_108281 | JGI IMG/M metagenome (GOLD analysis project Ga0137359, IMG submission 108281) | Vadose zone soil microbial communities from Angelo Coast Range Reserve, California, USA - Mad1_40_16 metaG | ecosystem: Environmental > Terrestrial > Soil > Vadose zone | place: USA... | reverse complement strand
CAGGAGGTGCTCGATGTTGCTTACCAACGTCACCCGGAGCGCTTCGTACGAAGCGCTCCCAAACCATCGGTCCTTCCCAGCGCAGTCTGGATTAACAAGCCGGTTCCCACTCCGGAACCGCTGCCTGTGGGAAGTGGCAGATGAAACAGAAAAAGCGGGGATGCGGTGGGTCGACCGAGTTGGCGATCGTCGTTGCTAGGCGATCCTGGCGCGAAATTTCCTTGTGGAAAACTGAAACGCTCACTAAATTCCGTGAGTACCTGTCTCAAAGTCGTTGACACGCGCCGAGATTTGTCTGGGGTTACTCCAAAGACTCACATGATACAATCTGCTTTCCTTCGGTAAAAGAGGATTCAAAATGAGTCGGCGGAAAATCGCTCTGCGTTCTCTCAAAAATCTATCTACTTTCATCGGTGCGATTGCGCTGTTCTCCTATTTTTACAACTGGACCGTCGGAGGCCCTGACTGTCTAAATTAGCGGGGAGCACTACATACCAATGCCGCACTTTCCGTGATCCAACTCTGAACGATTGACCGTCAACGAAATTTCCCTCGACTCTCACTGCCATCACGTTACCGCTGATGCGAGCTGGCGCGCTTTGGCGAAATAGAATCTCTGTGATTGGTCGCTTTGGCGTACTCCGGCAGCCGCTGATGAGGCCAGACACTTGGAGTGGCGTTCCCTTTGGACTTGGTCAGGAAACTTGCAATTGCGGGAAAGGCACTTCCGAGGTTGCGCAACTCTTTGCCCCACCTAGAAAGAAATGAACCTCAAAACAATGCGCTTAAGCATTTGCAACCCGATTGCTCGTAAGAGGATGTCTGGGTGTCAGGATCGTCTCAGACTGCTAGCCATTCGCCTCGGATGGAGCGCAGAAGCTCGAACTCGTTGGGTTGCTGTCACGCTTGAGGAGGGTAATGCGATTGGGCATTTCCCGGATATCAGGTAATTTCGATAGAAGATTACTGTAAACACCACTTGTGTGAAGCGGCGTCCAATAGGGAATATCAATGCGAAAGGAAGGAACACAGATGCGGAAAATGCCATCTCGTGCTAGTCTTCCGACTGCTTACCGGTCTTCCGGGCCCAGCCTCGGCACATCAAATAACCTCAGCAACTGTCTCGGCGAGCTGTACTATCTATAGCATTGCTGTCTCCGGGACTAATCTTCTCAACCCGTCAAAAAGAAACGTGCAACCATTTTTTAGTTATACCCGCCAGCTTCCGGAGTCCGGCAATGCGAATGTTGTTCAGAGATGAGCTGGGCCACGTCAACGAAGACCATCCTCGAAGGAAACTCCCGCGTGCTTCCACGGCTAATGGCAATGGCTTGTCAACCTGTCTGCCCGCGGCAAGCGCGAGGACGATTAAACGCGTACCTCGTCCCTCTGAAACAACAAATTCCCATTCCGCGGGGCTTATATTGCTGGATGCCTTTCTGCGGCCTCTTAACGCAGACGAAGAAGCTGTTTCCATCCTTTCTTACCCGGAGATCCCGCGCCGAAGCAAACGCTTTGACGATTTCCTCATGCGACGGATCGAGTCGGTGCTTCCCAGGCAAAATGGCACTCCGCGCTCAAGATTCCTCCATGAAGTTACATCCGGCAAAAGGAAGTATCAACTTCGGGTGTTCTCTCTGAAATCTCACATGGGTCATGACGCACGACCGAGCTTGGTCATTCTGCTGGAGAGGAGCCACCAGGCGGCGATTGATCTCGGACGGGTCGCTCAGAAATTCCGCCTGACACAACGGCAAACGGAAGCCCTCGAACTTCTGATGCTGGGACATACAACAAAGGAGATCGCCTGCCGAATGGACATCAGTCCGAATACCGCAAAGACCTTCTTGAGATCCCTTATGTTCAAGACCGGAGCTTGTGACAAGTCCGGCGTCCTGGCGAAAATCCTGCAGTTCTCGGCAGGTGCATCAGGGTGAAACGCCGTTTTTCACTCGTCCATAATTAATTGCTCTGCACTACAATCAGTCAGAAAGACCAATGATAGCTTTTTCCTTATGATAAGATGCGTTTACAAGCGCGGATAAAACGAGGCCATTCCCGCTATCCGATCGACGGCAAATTTGAGGGTAACGAATTGTCCTCATCGTATCATGCGAAGAAAAAAACAGTGACCTTCAGAGGACAGGTAAAGCATATCTCCGACGGCGGGTTCTGCCTTGTTGCGACTCACGCGCCCAAGCAATCCGCGCTCGTCAAGGCCAGCTCAGGCTCGCTCATATGCCGGCACAGATCCCCACGCTCGTTCAAATCCGTTGGATAGACCGAGCGCCTCGTCGGCATTACCGTATCGGCCTCCAATACGTCGTCTGAAGGGTGCGCGTCTACACCTCGCCCGGGGTAATTAAACAAGTCAAAACCAGTTCGCAGTACTAGCCGACAGAGTTAGCCCCCATGGTAATTGACGTGGCTGCTGCGCACTCCTAAGGTATGCACGTTTGTAATCGAACGTTCATAGAGCGTTCACGGAACATTCACCAGGACCCACCGGCCCTGCCAGGTGTGCTACTCCGTTTTTGATGAGAGGAAAAGTGCAAATATTGGTCACGGGCGGTGCAGGGTATGTCGGCAGCCATACTGCTAAGTTGTTGGCACGAGCCGGATATGAGCCGATCGCGCTGGATAGCCTGAACACCGGTCACCGCTGGGCCGTACAGTGGGGACCGTTCGTACAGTGTGATCTGGGAGACTTCAACTTACTCCGAGAGGTCATAAGGGCCTACGACATTCAAGCAGTCATCCATTTTGCTGCGCACGCTTACGTTGGCGAATCCATGCGCGATCCCCGCAAATACTTCCGCAACAATGTGGTGAATACGCTCAATTTGCTGGATGCCATGATTGACACGAAAGTTAGGCACATCATCTTCTCTTCTACTTGTGCCACATACGGAGTTCCGCAAGAGGTTCCCATTCCCGAGCATCACTCCCAGTCGCCCGTGAATCCCTATGGAGAGTCAAAGCTCTTCGTAGAGCGGATGCTCAACTGGTATGGCCATTCTTACGGGCTGCGATGGATGGCTTTGCGGTATTTCAATGCTGCGGGCGCGGATCCAGAGGGTGAGATTGGGGAGGAGCACGATCCTGAACCGCACCTAATACCACGCGCGATCCAGGCCGCGCTGGGTGAAATCCCGTTTGTGGAGATTTACGGCTCGGACTATCCAACGCCTGATGGGACTGCAGTCCGGGATTACATCCACGTGACGGATTTGGCGGAAGCGCACTACCTCGCGCTTGCCAACATCTTGGACGGAGGGGAGAGTACCGCCCTCAACCTGGGAACGGGAAAAGGTCACTCCGTGCGCGAGGTCATTGCTGCCGTGGAACGGACGAGCGGCTGTTATGTTCCTGTTCGTGAGGCGGAGCGGCGTGCCGGCGATCCTCCGTTTCTTGTGGCAGATGGCACGAAAGCCAAAGAACTTCTCGGATGGAAGCCGCGCCACTCTTCGTTGGATGAAATCATTGAAACGGCTTGGCAATGGCACGACAGGCAAGCCCAGGTTCCCGCAGCCCAAGTAAATCTGGAGGCGCACGGAGGCACAGGTCCGCATGCAGCAGCAGACTGACTACCAACAAGTCGACTTGTTCCCTACTGATTGGAACCCGCCGGGGCAATCGCCGGTGCCGGGCTTGCACTCCAATCTTCGCGACGGGGGCGGGCGTCACCCTTTTGCGTGGAGTGGCTGCGAAATTCCCACCGTGGCCTTGCATCTCGCGCGGCGCCTGTTTCTCGCATTTGTGATGTTCCCGCTCCTCCTTCTAGCTGAGGAAAGCGGGAACATAACTGGCAAAGTTGAGGAATCTAACGGCGGAAGGCTGGCCGGGGTGAAGGTGGCTCTAGTCAATCAACAGACGAACACGAGACAGGAGACGGTGACGGCAGAAGACGGCAGATTCAGCCTCAGGGATCTGACACCAGGAACTTACCTTCTTCAGATTGAAGCGAGCGGGTTCGAGCCATACAAGGCGAACATTCAGGTGGGGACGGAAAAGCTGAACCCCTTGAAGATCAAGCTAAAACTTCGGACTGTCGAAGAGGAAATTACCGTTCACCCCGACGCAGCCGATGATCGGCTGTCTCCGGAAACCAACACGGATTCGATGAAAATCGACGAGACCTTTTTCAACGGGCTTCCGCTCGAAGTCGATTACCTCCAGCCATTCATCGACACGTTTTCATCCCCGGCAGCACAGGGCAGTGAGGGGACTTCGATCGTTGTTGACGGCGTCGATGGGGGAGAACTCGACATGCCCACCGCGGCCATCCGGACAGTGAAAATCAACCGCAACCCCTATTCAGCGGAATTTCAGCATCCCGGGAGCGCAAGGGCGGAAATTACTACAAAGCATAGCCACAAGAAGCGTTACGAAGGAAACATTGCATTCTACGCAAGAAATTCCGTCTTCGATGCACGAAACGCCTTTGCCAACACAAACCCAAATCTAAATCGCCGATTCGTGGAGGGCAGCTTCGGAGGGTCACTTCCGGGCCACAATGGCTCGTTTTTCCTCGCCGGGCAGCGTTTAATGAACGACCAAAGCGCGGTTGTGAATTCCCTAGATACCGTTGCGCTAGCGGGTCCTCTTAACATTAATGTGCCCACACCGGAACGACGCGACCACCTCTTCGTGCGGGCACAATGGTCTCTCACGGAAATGCAATCTCTCTCCCTGAACTATACGTTCTCGGACCAATCGACGAGGAACAAAGGCGTTGGAGCACTGACCCTGCCGGAGCAGGGATTCGGCATGGGTCGGCATACACATCGGGTGCAATTGATCGACAGTTTGGCGTTGTCGCCTCAACTCCGCAACGAGGCCGTTTTAGTTTTCAAGAACCAGGAAGACCGAACCGGGAGTCCGGCTAGCGGCCAAGAACTCCTGGTAAGCGGCGTATTTATAGGGGGCCCATCCCAGTCCTTTGATGGCAAGGAAAGACGCGCATTTGATTTCCAGGATGTAGCGACGTATATCCGCGGAAAGCACAGCTTCCTTTTCGGCGCTACGGTCAGGAATGATTGGTGGAATGTTTTCGACGCGACCAACTTCGGGGGTACCTTTGAGTTTCGCAGCCTTGAGCAGTACACGAACGTCGTCCAGAACCACGTGGGCACTCCGGATCTGTTCCAAATAAAACAGGGCGATCCTAGGGTTTCGTTCTTCGCGCAGCAAACCAGCGGATTTGCGCAGGACACGATGAAAGTGTGGCCAAACCTTAGCGTTACGTTTGGGCTGCGGTACGACTGGCAAAACACCCTTGACGACCGCAAGGATTTTGCTCCTCGGGTCGCATTGGCATACACGCCAGGCAAACGGCAGCGGACTGTGTTACGCGCTGGAGCCGGGATCTTCTACGACAATTTGCCGAGGATAGCCACAGAGCAGGCGCTGCTCGTCGACGGTGTACGTGTCAGGGAGATCGACATTTCCAAGCCGTCTTATCCGGATCCGTTCCTGGGTGGCCAAGTGATATCTCCGCCGCCGAGCGTCATACGGGTGGCGTCTGACGCTCAGTCTCCGTATCTGATACAAACGAGCGCCGGAGTCGAAGAAGAGATCTGGCGAGGAACGTGGCTTTCCTTGGAATATTCGTTTTTGCATGGCGTTCATCTCTTGCGCCTTCTGGATATTAACGCTCCGCTGCCGGGTACTGGGCTGCGTCCGAATACGAACTTTTCCAAAATTGAGGATTTCCAGTCAACGGGATTCTTGCGCGGACATGCTCTGACCATGACGTTTCGTGGTGGGTGGGGAAAGCGTTTTAAAGGTTATGGCCAGTACGTCTTCTCGAAGTACACCGACGATGTATCCAGTCCCGCAGCTGGTGAGTTTCTATTCCCAGCAGACAACTATGATTTGCGGCCCGAAATAGGCCCGGCGGATTTTGACCGCAGGCACCGCGTGAACTTCGCGGGAACGGTGCAGTTGCCGGTTGGTTTTCGAATGGGCTCGATTCTATCGGCCGCCAGCGGAGCGCCTTTCAACATTGTCACTGGATCTGACCCATATGGCGATACCGTTTCACGACCTCCCGGAGTGACCCGTAACACGGGTCGCGGTCCAGGGACGGTGCAACTGGACGTGCGCTTGACGAAGGTGTTCAGCCTCGAGCGCACTTCCGACGGCAAACATCGTCATTCGAGACGGAGCATGGAGTTCAGTATGGATGCGTTCAACGCTATCAATCATACGAACGTTACCAGAATCATCGGAGTAGTGAGTTCTCCACTCTTCGGTCAAGGCGCTGCGGCAGGCCCCGCGAGAACAATCCAGCTTTCCGCGAAATACAGTTTTTGAATTTGGAAGAGGAGGAGGGCTCACAACAATGGGGAGCCACGAGCAGAGCGACTTGGACAAAAGTCCCGCGACTCTGCTTGCGTTTTGCGCCAGTCCCCTGGTGGTTGAACCTGACGTCAAACCCACTCTGCAAGTCGAACGCAGCGCCGAAGGAACGCCCGCCGCTTCAGCAGGAGCAGGGAATACGACTGTGACAATAGTGCCAGTAGACGCGCCCGCAGAGTTGCCGGTTCCCGGGCCGGAGATTATCCGAGATCTCATTCCCGCCTCGGAGGAGGTTTCTAGCCATGGGCGCGTTACCTCAGGAGGTAAATTTCTCTGGGCCGGCCAGGAGAAACTCTATATTCGGGGTGTCACCTATGGAACATTTCGGCCGAGCATAGACGGCGCCGCGTTTCCTTCGCCGACAGTGGTTGAACGAGATTTCTCTCTGATGTCTGCAAACGGCGTGAATGCCGTTCGAACCTACACCGCCCCGCCGCGCTGGCTTCTGGAAATTGCTCACGAGTGTAGCTTGCGCGTCCTGGTTGGGTTTCAAGGGGAGCGTCACTACGCGTTTCTGCATGACAAACAAATTGTTCGCGAGATTAGAAAACAGGTTAGAAGCGGAGCAAGGGCATGCGCGGGTCATCCCGCGGTTCTAGGCTATCTTGTTGCCAACGAGATTCCCGCAACCATTGTGCGTTGGCACGGAGCTCGCGCCGTAGAAAAATTTATAAGACAGTTATGGGACGAAGTGAAGGAAGAGGATCCCGAGGCTCTCGTTTCCTACGCAAACTATCCCTCGACAGAATATTTGGATTTGTCTTTTCTCGATTTAATTTGTTTCAACGTTTTTCTCGAATCGCAGGACGGCTATGCGGCCTATCTCGCGCGGCTCCAGAACCTCGCCGGCAATCGCCCACTACTCATAACAGAAATTGGGCTCGACAGCCACAGGAATGGAGAGACTGCACAGGCTGCTTGCCTGGATTGGCAGATACGGAAGACCTTCGCAGCAGGATGCGCGGGGGCATTTGTTTATGCTTGGACCGACGAATGGTACAGAGGGGGTGAGGACGTCAACGACTGGGATTTTGGGTTGACGAGCCGAAAAAGAGAGCCGAAACACGCGCTCGGCGCGGTTCGAAAGGCGTTCGAGGAAGTTCTGTTCTCTTCCAAAGAAGCATGGCCAAAAATGTCTGTCGTGGTGTGCACTTTTAACGGAAGCCGGACCATTCGGGATTGCTTAGAAGGAATCGGGAGACTCCGCTATCCCAACTATGAAACCATCGTGATTGACGACGGCTCAACGGATGGTGCCGGTGATATTGCGACCGAATACGACGTACGCTTGGTCCGCACGGAAAACCAGGGCCTCAGCGTGGCTCGAAATTTGGGATGGCACTCAGCAACGGGAGAGATAGTTGCCTACATTGACGATGATGCCCGCCCCGATCCGGATTGGTTGACATATCTCGCCGGTGCATTCCTCAAAGAAGATTATGTCGGCGTGGGGGGGCCGAATATTCCAGTTCCTGATGACGGAAACACTGCGAATTGTGTCGCCAACTCTCCTGGTGGTCCAGCTCATGTGCTGCTTTCCGATTGCGAAGCCGAGCACATCCCAGGCTGCAACATGGCTTTCCGCAGGAGTTGGCTAGTGGCCATAAACGGATTTGATCCACAATTCCGGCAAGCTGGCGACGACGTTGATATTTGCTGGAGAACGCGAGAACGAGGGGGGAAGCTCGGGTTCAGTCCAGCGGCCATGGTTTGGCATCACTATCGCCGGACTGTGCGAGCGTACTGGAAGCAGCAACTCGGCTACGGCAAGGCCGAGGCCATGCTCGAGAGGAAGTGGCCGGAAAAATACAATTCGGGTGGCTACGCGACGTGGGCGGGACGCATATATGTGAATGGAATCCTCCGGACGCTCTCGTTGTCTCGTGGACGGATTTATCAGGGAACCTGGGGAACAGCGAGTTATGCTCGATTGTACCAGCCCGCGTTGGGCCTTCTAAACTCTCTGCCTCTGATGCACGAATGGCAGCTCACGAATCTTGTGTTGGTGGGGCTCTGTGCCGTCAGCATTATTTGGAAACGGCTGCTGAGCGTATTACCCGTAGCAGTTGCGGCCCTCGTACTGGTGCTGATCCCAGCAGTTAGCGCAGCGCTGAAGGTCCGCTTTCCTTCGTCGACGAAAAGCCGCTTTACTCGCTTCCGCTTGCGCGTTCTTACGGCCCTGCTTCACCTGATACACCCCTTGGCTCGACTGTGGAGCCGCCTGGTCTATTCGCTCACTGCCTGGAGAATCCGCCGTTTTCCAACGCTCTCGTTCCCATGGCCGCGGATGTTTCAGCTCTGGAGTGAAAAGTGGTTCGATAGCACAGAGGTACTTCTGTCATTGGAATCCCTACTGCGGTCGGGTGGCGCGGTTGTGCGCCGAGGCAGTGACTACGACAGTTGGGATCTAGAAATACGTGGTGGCTTGTTCGGCGGCGTGCGTGTCTGTACAGCGTTGGAGAACTACGGGGGAGGCAAGCATATGCTGCGGCTTCGCTCTCGGCCTTGGTTCTCAATCTCGGGAGCCGGAACGACTCTTCTCCTGATGATTGCGTGTTTTGGGGCGCTATTAGACCGATCCGTATATGCTGCTGGCATCCTCGGCGCATTGAGCTTCATGTTCGGAGCTATAACGTTTAGGAGCGGGGCCGTGGCAGTGGGTGCGATCCATCGCGCCCTCATCAAGCTGGACTTCGAGTGCACGTGATGACTACTAAGAAGCCCAGCTCCAATCGTGACCTCGCCCTTTACCTTCGTTTGTTCCGGTGGGCGCGGCCTTATTGGGCACATCTAGTTGGCCTTTTCCTTCTCAGCTTGCTGGCAACTCCTCTGGCATTGCTGGTCCCTTTGCCGCTGAAGATAGCTCTCGATAGCGGGCTCGGTTCCAAGCCTTTTCCTCATTTGATTCGGCCATTCATGCCGGCTGGATTCAGGCTCACTCCATCCTCCGCGTTGCTTTTTGCCGTCGGCTTGCTGATTGCCGTGACGATTCTCGCCCAGATTCAGACGCTAGCCCTGGCACTGCTGAAGATGTATACCGGCGAAAAACTCGTCCTGGAATTTCGATCTGACCTTTTCCGGCAGATGCAGCGATTATCTCTTTCCTACCACGACGTTAAGGGGACCGCTGAATCGCTGTACAACGTTCAATATGATGCGGCTGCGGTTCAAACCATCGTGGCTGAACGCTTCATCCCGCTCATAAGTTCCGCCTTCACGCTGCTTGGAATGTTGTATGTCACCATGAAAATAGATTGGCAACTTGCTTTGATCGCCTTGGTGATCTCACCCATCCTTTTTCTGATTTCAAAGGTCTATCGGCGCCGCCTGCGCCGCGGGTCGCGCGAGGTGAAGAAGCTTGAAAAATCCGCGATGGGCGTCGTGCAGGAAGTGCTCGGTGCCCTGCGCGTGGTGAAAGCATTTGGAAAGGAGGAAGACGAGAGGCATCGTTTCGTCCGACGCAGCTTCGAAGGCATGCGTGCGCGGCTGAAGCTGGCGCTGTCGGAGGGCAAGTACAACTTCCTGGTTGGACTGACCTCCGCGATAGGAACTGCTACCGTATTGTTTGTGGGATTCCGGCAGGTGCAATCAGGCGTCATCACCGTCGGTGATCTCATGCTGATGATGGGGTACGTGACCCTGCTTTACGAACCCCTAAAAACCATGGGCAAAAACTCGGCGGCTCTCCAGTCCTACCTGGCTAACATCGAGCGGACCTTCGCTTTGCTCGATGAGCTTCCAGAAGTCGAACAGAAAACCAATCCGCGCTCACTGGTGCGCGCCACGGGCAAGATTGCTTTTCAGAACGTCTCATTCAGATATGGACAGAACAACCAGCCGGCCCTAGGTCAGGTTTCATTTCAGGCGGACCCAGGAACGCGAGTGGGCATCGTGGGGCCAACGGGCGCGGGCAAAACCACGCTGGTCAGCCTGATGCTGCGCTTCTACGATCCGGTCGAAGGTCAGATTCTTCTCGATGATGTGGACCTGCGCGAATACCGGCTGTCTGATTTGCGCAACCAATTCGCTCTGGTGCAACAGGAGCCAGCGCTCTTTTCGAGCAGTGTGGCGGAAAATATAGCATATGCGCGCTCAGGAGCAAGCGTAGAGGAAATTCACGCAGCAGCAAAAGCCGCCAATGCCCATGAATTCATCTCGAAACTTCCCGAGGGCTATCAGACCCTGGTTGGTGAGCGGGGCATGCGCCTCTCTGGAGGGGAGCGTCAGCGCATTTCCCTCGCTCGTGCTTTCCTGAAAAACGCGCCGATCTTGATTCTTGATGAGCCGACCAGCGCAGTGGACGTCAGGACAGAAGCGGCCATTTTGGAGGCGCTTGAGCGCCTTATGCAAGGCCGGACCACACTCATCATCGCGCATCGGGCAAGCACCCTGAGGCAATGCGACGTTCTCCTGCAGATCGATCACGGCGGACTTGTGGTCACGGCCGCCGTGTCGCCTCGCCTGTCTGATGAGGAACTGGCCGCCCTGAAAGGAACCTTTCTCACAGGGAGCAATGTCCATGGATGAGAGAATCGAGTTCCTCCGGTCACAAGCCTACATTTCTGACCATCCTGCAGTACTGGCCTGGAATCGATTGAACGCCGAGCCCGGTGACGCGGGAGAGATTTCGCTTCTAAAGAAGCGATTCAAGTCAACCATCTACCAAATCAAGGGCCTTGCACCCACAGATTCCTCCATTGTTGCCAAGAATTGCCGGCGGGAAGTGGCAGCACACGAGCGGGTCATCTATGAGGAGATCCTGCGGTGCCTGCCGGT
>Ga0137359_10004765_pt1 | contig 11154 bp, 15 predicted proteins | sample Mad1_40_16metaG_FD_108281 | JGI IMG/M metagenome (GOLD analysis project Ga0137359, IMG submission 108281) | Vadose zone soil microbial communities from Angelo Coast Range Reserve, California, USA - Mad1_40_16 metaG | ecosystem: Environmental > Terrestrial > Soil > Vadose zone | place: USA... | reverse complement strand
GTTTGTTGCGCTCACACCCGAACGATGGGGCAGAAGTTTCAGAGCAACCACGTGATCAGATCTGACAGCTTTTGTTACAGACCGCCCCAGGTGCCTGCCACCCGTTGGTAATAAAATGTATCCCTCCATTTGAAGAAGCGCCCGCATGTGGCTTCCTGAGATCGAAAGACTACAGGCTGTCTGGGTGGTCTGGGACTGGGCTCCGCCCGTGGAACCAGAGCTATTACCACGGAAAAGAGGGACAGTTGGAAACAAGTTGGCTCGATTTAGAAGGAATTTAGCCACAGTCTGAATCTTGGGAAAAGTTGTTGAATAGGTCATTCATCGAAGAAAGGAAGTTGTATAGGCGGAAGATGAACTCGAACGCTTCATGTTTGTCGCTTAAATTGAAGTATGCCACGGAAAACTCAACCTATCATAACAGTCAGGACCTTGACATCCGGCGATAAGCAGGAAAATTTACGATTTTTGCGTGGGGGTAGGGACCTTCTCTCTGATACATTGTATGTACAGTGGCGTTGTGGGCTTCGTCGACGCAGATGGCTTTAACAACGAATTTGGAGGACTTGTCTTTAAGGACTGCGTTGCCTAGGCGAACAACGCAGGAGGCTTGCAATATCATGCGACGCTCATCCACGCCGTCCTCATCGGAGTTCACCTCGAGAAGGAGGACTGGCAGGTCCTTCACGACTATACAGAAGTCGCTGCGGGGTGTATACTGATATAATTCCGGGTCGTTCTCGACACTTATCGATAGACCCAAAGGCCATGGCTTGTTACTAGGGAGCAAGCTCAAACTCCAGAAATCAGGAAATGAGAATTACTCACAAAAGGAAGGTCCCGTCGCATTCCTTGTCTGAAGTGAGGTGCCTCAGAAGACTATAAACATGTGACGCCTTATTGGCTCCATAGGCCACAACGCTCTTAATCTGTTTGTCGAATAGGACGACATTGTAATGCAAGAACTCAGGGAGCGGAGCAGAGCGAGCGGCATTATCAGACACGTCTTCAAAATGTTCTTTGTACGAACTGTCCCCGAGGCTGTCCCTCACGAACTGCGAATAATCCGGGATCATCTGCAATAGCTCTTAATTAGTAGGGTAACGAGAGCGCACACCGCGAGACTGACACCAGGCTGAGGGGTACGCTTGGAGGTCAACCCCTCGTCAAACATGCGGACAAAATGCGGCACCGATGAACTTGCACGGTCTATGTTATTGTTTTTCAAGGTTAGCAGTCCAGGTCGTCGAGGGTCATCCCCCTGTTTGAGAGAAATCGTGATGAGAAATTGCGGGCCATTGATTGCGATCAAAGGAAGGAAGACGAATGGATCATCGACTGAGAATGTATCAGGATCTTTATCGGTTAGTAGCAGGCAGAAAACGTACCCTCGTCATCGACACAAATGACGGCATCGATGTCCTCAGAACTTCCTGTCAGCATGCGTGGAAATATATCCTTGAGTCGAGATGGCATTTTCACGGGAGCGCTCAGGTCGACTTGTGAGGTGGTTAGACAAGTCAGTCGGCCAGATGATATGGTGACGAGGGGCTTGTAAAGGCTGAACTTCGAGTCATCCTTCCCCCTCAATGAGGGGGCAGCAACTCTCAAAAAAGAAAAGATCACTTCGTAGTCCTCTTCTAGTGGTACCATTAGCAGGAAAGAATCGAGAAGGACTTCGAGCTGAGAGTTGACGAGAATACAGCGGAGTCTCTCATCGATTAGGTTGTGGCTCATAGTCGGCAAGGGGGGTGTTCACTAGAGTCGCAGCAAACGGACAATGACTCGGAAGTGGCAAAAGTCGTGGTCGTGGGCGGCTGAGTTCCAAGTGCTATCGAGTTCATACAGTAATATGCAAGTCTATAAATGGCAACTATTGTATTGAGTATTCAAAATTTCCGACCCCAAGTCACAACATATTAGAAGTCACAACATATATTATAGAAGAATGACCGAATGTTTAACGTTTAACATTTAAGTCTCCCTGTCTCTGTCAATCCAATCCAATCATGTGGCCTTGTCCTTGTTGTTTGTGAGAGTGAGAAAGTGAGGAAGAGAAGGGAACATACATGCATGGCGTTCATGAACGCGTTCGGAGTACATTCAGGTGCTTTGAGTGGTAAGAATAACAAAAAGAGACGGAGCGACGTCCCTGTGCCGCGTTTGCGCGCCTCGTCCGCGCGAGTGTGGGAGTTGCAGGGGAGCTTAGAAACAGTGTTGGAGGTAGTGCAGATAGAAGAATTTACTAGAAATTTGAAATATATTATGTGACAGGTACATATTACAGCAAGTTGGCTAGGGTATAGAGAAGGGGGCATAAAGGGAGCGCGCGCATGGAGGCCCGTAGGTGTTCGAGTGTTGGCTTCGAGTGTTGGCGTGCCGCCGGTCGTCGCGTAGTGACGTTGAGGGCTCAGCCAGGTCGCAGAGGCCAGCGTCGACGTGCATTTCGTCGTATTCGAATGCGTTCACGTGCATGGGGATGATGAAAAAAGTAAAATAATAAATAAGACGAACAGATCACGGGGCACACACCCATCGGGATTATCGGAAAGGGGAGTTGCCTAAACCTAATGCGAAGATGGGGGGACCAAAGATGAGGGGCAGCCGTTGGCGGTGCATGAAGTTGTCCGAAGGTGTAGGAACGCTCTTTGACGTGTGCGTGTTGCCGCGCGGCGTGCGCGATGGGGAGTGCCGGAAAGAGGAGTTTTCGTTTTGTGGCCGGGTGCGCTTGCCATTGGGCATGGAAGGTAGCTGTAGTCTCCGTGCGGGTCGGAGACTGTAGAAGAAGAGAAAGTGGAGACAGCGGGTTTACCTGTCGTCGGTGCCTGTCCCTGTATGCGCGTCGTCGACGCGCGATTGGGGCTGCGTTTGCATGCGTGCAGAGGTGAGCGAAAACAGGGCGGGGCCGCTGCAGGAGTGTGTGAGGCGAACTCACCTGTCGCTGTGCTAGTGTCCGCCGCGGGAGCGCGCCGCCTGAGACTGTAAGCAAAAGCGGGTAGGGAACGACGTACCTGCGTTGCTTTTGCGTCATCGTTGAAGTGCCGTCGTCGTGGGGCTTTGAACGTTGACCACGGCGGCATGTGCGTCGTTGTCGCATCGTAGAGCGCAGGTGCGGCGTCGTCGTGTCCTAAAGCGTTGACTGGCAGTCCTCAGGCTCGCGGATGAGAAAAGAAAAGAGAGGAAGGGACACACTGAAGGAAGTTGGTAGTGGAAGCGTTGGCGAGGCGTTCGAATGCGAGAGGAAATGGAAAGGGTAAGAAAAATGAGGAAAAATGGAAGAACAGAGCACGTACACGTACCTGTACAATGGAGGGGATCGAGGAGGGGGTCTTCGCATAGGGTCGTCGCCGAACACCGCCCCATCATCCCGGCGCCCCCTCCCTGTTGTTGCGTGAACTGTTGGGCTCAGAGAAATGACGAGAGGCGATAGACGATCGCACGGTCACTGGCGACGGTGCGCGTTTTGTTGGGTGATAATGAGGAATGAAGGGAGGGTAAAGGAAAGTAAGACGAATAAGATAAAGGAGTGGAGGACGCACTGTGGCGGACCCTACGTTCGGACAGGACCCTCGTTCGGACACTCACTCAAATCCTTAGTCAGCCATTTTTATGATTTGCCATCACATGTGTACTGAGATAGGAACAGCGCATGTATTAAGGAGAGAGTGTGTGGGTAAAAGTGTACAGGAAAGAGTGAATATCTATCTAAAGGTTGGTTCACCATCCTTTTATCTACCAGTGATTCCTATGATGTCATGTTGGGTATGACACTTCTCACGTGCCTGAGGCATCGAACGTCACCTCCCAAGTCACCGTCTCTCCCAACACCATCATCCTCGCAGTATCATCCTCGCAGTCAGCGTGTGAAAACCTAAACTCGGTTTCGGGAACTTACCCACCAAACATCTCAGCCCAACAGAGAGTATATGGCCCTCTTGGCGATAAACTCCTCTCCCTGGCGCTGTCGGCTTGGCTGGTCAGCTACTGAAAGCCAAACTTCTTCAGGGCGAAAGGACACGCGGGTGAAATCGTGTAATGATCCTAATTAGAGAAAGGGGCATCAGCTGGAGAGCAGAAAAACGAACCTGCGCCTTCTGTTCTCTGAACTCGAACGACCCTTGGTCCGTGTACACGTCTTCGAACTCCTTCCTCTGGTCAGGCGACAGCTTTGCGCTGCACTTCTTGAACGTGCTCTTGACCTCCCATAAACGCTGAAATGCCATCTTTGCTAGGCTGCTCCTGAAAAACGAAAAAGAAACGGGACAACCGGTCCATTGACCACATATTAGGGGCCACATGTGCGCTTCCTGCAGCTGCTGGCAGGGTTCAGGTCACCCACATCAACGGATGGGTTTTCCCCTGCGAATCAATGGTAAATACTTTGAACAAAAGACACGACAAATGAGCATACTCAATATCTTTGGCCAAAATCCTGGGTGAATGCAAAGTCTGTTTACTAGAAGAGAGGAGTACGTACCGTAGTCATACTCTTTCCTTTGTTCTGGCTGTCTGGAAAGACATGGGACCATCCGAGAAGGCGTCTTCGCAGGACGAGCCCCCTCATAGTGGGTGCAGGGTGCAGGGCGATAACAGCGCGGAGTGATCAACACAACTCACGACTTGGGCTTTGACCTGCTCCTACTTCTTCGCGAGAGACGGATCTTGAAGCGCACGATAGCGAACGAGATCGTAGGGTTGAAAGAGAACGCCGTTTGGAAGAACCGCGAGGCGCCCCGCGGCCCCTGTCATCGCTAACTGTGATAACGACGAGGACTAACACAATGCCTTCACGGCCTTCTTCTCCTAACTGGAGAACTAGAGAAACGCGTGAAAATGAGAGATAGATGGTGCCATTGGGGGGACCCAGGCTGGGCATACATTGCGCGTGATGCGGGAGGAAGAAGCAGTCGAGGTCGAGCAGAAGATGGTCTGCCAGAACACTGGCGTCACGAACCGTTAGACGTGTGTCGGCGCTTCGCCACGCGCGCTTACGGTACTTGCTCGCACAAAAAGCGCACGTGAGACTCATGATCTCGTGATCGCACGACTGGGCGAAAGAGTCACGTATGCGCCACGCACGCATCGCGGACGAGCTCGCACAATGCGCACTGCATCCCAATCAGATGGAGGGTGCGCCTTCGTTTCCTTCATCAGTCCGTCATTAGCAAGCCAATGTCCCGCCGCCCTTATGGTAAACGAGTTCTGCGCGCGCGAGTAATCGATCACATTTGGCCCAGCAGGAGGAGTCGCGGACGGACTTTGCCCCCCACAGCTCTCTTCATTTCCTTCTTCGCGTCGTTGATCGGGCCTTTGAGCTCGCGATCGCATCGCACGCAGTCGTCGGAGATTGGCAATACGCACAGGTATGCGGAAGAGCTTACTGAAATGGTACGTGGTGGAACATGATTCTATTTGTGGAATGGGAAAAGACCCTGTGTCACTTGGTTCGGTAAATACCGTGCTACTAGGACATAGATATAGATAGAGGCGGTACGCCACGATGTGAACACGTTCTGGGGGTGTTGTTCGGTAAGAGGATCGCTTCCCAGCAACTTGAAGATGTCTAATCAATTTGACGTTTGACGGGAACAGCCACGGAGAGACGCCCAGAGAGAACAAAGCTGTCACGCAATACAAGGATGCTGCCAAAGCCTGAGAGTATCCTGGCAGACCATCGTCCAATAATAACGCGCAATACAATCCAGCCTAACCTCGTACATAGCATAGCACACTCCATCCGACGTCCCAGATCTCATCGCAAAGACTAGTCAGCAATCTCCTCACTTTAATTGCAAGCAAGCAAAAGCGCGTTGACTCGGGAAAAAAAAATCAATATCGTATAGTTGAGAACGAAGTAACGGGTCGTAATAGCCACCAAACACATAAATAATGATTGCCATAGAGTGGAGAGTTGGAGGATAGTGTCCGACGGGGGAGTAATACAGAAACCAGTCGATTTGCAAGAAAAGCGTCCCGCGACAAACAAACCAGAGAATGGGGGGCATTATAGGATACCATAAGTGAAGCAAAAGCAACGCAAGAAGGCGGTGATAATACAATGTTACGAAAGGAACACGCGTAGTACGTGCCGCAATGTGCAAATGAGATGTGGGCGATGGCGGTGCGGGGTGGTGTGAGGAAATGACACGTGGGCGGTGATGGCTACGGTATTCTGATCTTGCCCTTGTCTATACTAGACTTGAACGACGTCCTGCATGTTCTGTTCCACCATGACGTACAAAAAAAGATTAGCTTGGAGCCCTCAAACGAAAAAAAAAATGCTGAAAACGCACCAATGGAACGAGACTGCTAAGCTATAGAACAACCCCCACAAAACAAATCCGTCGTCAGTTGCATTATACGTAAGGACGATAGTTGAGTCGACGTACGAGAGGAGTCTGGAAGTTGTCCATCTCGCCGTCGGACGACTCAGCATCCGGCTTCTCCGCACAGTCCGGCAGTTGCTTCTTCTCGTCGTCCCAAGTCGCCGCCGCCGCGACTGTCGCTCCCACGTGCGCCTTCTTGAGCCCTTGCTTCTCGCTTCGCGTCCAGTCGTGAAAATGACGCGCCGTCTCTTGGAGTTTATAACTGCGCACGCACACGTGTTGTTAATAAAACAATGAAAGCGATAACGAGATGGGCACGTACTTGACGTGTGACATGAGATCCTTATACGAAGGTCGTTGGTTCTGTTCTGAAGTGACGAGATCTGATCGTAAGTAAGATGGGGGCACGACGTACGTACGTGTGTGTGTAAGTGCTCACCGAGGAAATTACACACGACCTTCGTCAGCGAGCTATCGTACGCCTCCCACGTCCGCTGATAGTCCGAACACGCTACGAGCGAGATAGCGGTCGGCGTTACCGCTTCCGTACCAGGTCGACAGCACCCATGACACGGGATGCGGGACACCGGGGAAGAACAGAAGCGCGGTGACGCGGGCATTTCGTATTTGCGCCGATGGTGCGCGCCGAGTTCCATCGGAGCTGGCGCGACGCGTCGATCGATGGAGAGTGGTATGCTGACAAACGTTGGGAGGACGGAGCGCACGTCGGTTGGCGCCGCGCTTGGTCTGCACCACGCGGAGAAGAGGTTTGCAATTGCCGAGCGTGGGGTGGGTGCCGCTGCCGCTTCTTTGGAGGGGTCCTGAATGACTTATCGTGGAAAAGGAAAAGCCGCGTCAGGATGGAGCGGACTCCCATGAAGAAACGTAACATTACACGCCGCATTCCTACGCACTGGAGAACGGGAAAAGGGGAGTTTTTGGTTTAATTGATCTGGTCGTGAGAAAAGGGTGAGTGAGTGGGAAACGCACCTCTCACGTTCTGGAGAGACCTTGTGCGGCGTTTACCCTTTGAGCGCCAGGGTACGTATACAGAGTTGCAGTGGTAATGTGGGAGATCCAAGAGTGTTCCAGAATAGCACGTGCCCAGCAGAGCCTGGGTTTTTACGAATCAGGCATGGGAAACGGGCAATAAGCGTAATTAGACGTACGAAGAGCGAACATCCCACAGGTAGAGGTTTCACAAGGATATCGTTAAGTTCCTACGGTAAGAGCGGGCCCATTGCCTTAGCAAGACGGAACGGGAGAAGACACAGAGACGTACGTTATCAATGACAATTTCGTCATCGATCGTAATGAGGTCTGTGGGAAGGCCTAGATGGGTACATGAGAGGAAGAATGGGAAGAGGACTTACACTCGCCCAGGAAGTCCTCCTCATTGAGATCCTTCGAACGCTGCTGATTCGAGTGTCCCGAGTCTGGCGGACGCACAGGTTCAGAAAGGTGGCAGGGCGCAAGAGGTGTGTAGAGCACGTACAAAGGAACGTGAAGCGGTCCCCAGGAGCAGCGTCGGCCACCAGGTTGCGCAGTTCACGCAGCTACAGATCCCCGAGCCCAATATCAGCCAACCAGGACAAGGACCTAAGTATGGAAGAGGTGAACTGACGATATTCTCACGGGTCGGTTGAAGGTGATCGAGCACGGTCGGGTCATCCTTCATCAACACTACATCATCTGCCGAGTACCCATATGTGCCTAGTTTGCCGTGTCAGCAAACAAAAAGATTGAGACACAATAAGACAACAAAAACAGAGCAGAAGACAATAAAAAAACCAATGGGGAAAATAAAACAAAAACATAGAGAGTGGCGTCCGGACCGTACCTAAAAGCAAGTCACGGTACCGATCGACGTCTTTATGAGTGTTGAGGAGCTCGCCATGATACGCAATACCGATCAATAGCGCACGACGTCGGCCAGTAGGCATATCGTCCTCCTCCTCGCCGTGGTGGTCAGAAGGCGGTGATAGGCCTGCTTCGATGTCGCGGTAGCCGGGGATATTGAACGACCGGAAGAGGTTCGCGAGCGGGGTTGCGTGCGCTGCCAGTGCGGACGTTAGGACGCATCGACCTTTGTGCTGCGACGTGGGTTGTAGTAATGGAGAGGGTGTCGTGGATGGATGTGGGCAGGACGAGCTGACGAAGTTACCCATGTGGTGGTGGTCGTAACGGGGCGTAACAAGTTAGGCTGGGGAGAAAGTGAGGAGAGAGGAGAGGCGAAAGAAAGAGGAGGGAGGAGAATGGAAGAGGAAGAAGAAAAGATGGGATGTGGGGAAGAAGCATTTGTGACGGTATTGTTATATGTTGCAAGTTGGAGTGCGAGTGAGAGTAGGACTAGACGGGACCATCCCCGGTCCGCGTTTCAAGACAATTGCCAAGGGACCATTCCGTCTCCACGAGGCCCACACCAATTACAACTAACTTGCACTAATACGTTTCAACTCGCCGCCGGTCTTTGACCTCGGTTCATTCGTACATCCAAAATGAAAGACAACATTAAATCGCGACAATTTGTTCTGATCAGATCCACAAAATCTGCGCGGATCAGACGCGACGTATCGCGTTCTCCTTCTTTTCGCGGATATCTGCGTGTAATTGACAAAGCTGCGAAGTGGAAGTAATAAAAAAAAGGTGACGGAGATACGCGGTTTGATAGTTCGGAAGAATGGAACTAAGGCGGGATAAGTGGCGCGTTTGACATGAGACATCAGGGTATGAAGGCCCGTCATAAGGATGCTTTTCTGCGCGTCCACCATATAAGGTCAGATTGCTAAAGATACATACACAGACCGGATGTCAAGGACCTTTTCCAAGCACGCTCCGACTTTGGACATGCGGATAATGACAGCTATTGGTCAGTTCATGCACGCGACACGAAAAATGAAAGGGCGCCAGCCACGGTTGCATGTGGGATCGGACCAGCATCACCCATTGCACCTTACAATGGCAATCGCATAGCGTGAGGGGAGAGCAACTTGGCGGGGCTCCGCGGACGGCGACCTTCGCGCGCGGGATATGCCTGCGAGTGTCCCATGGACACACCCAACGCCGGTTTTGCTCTGCGCTCGTTCCCGGCTTGCGTGTCGCGCGATGCGATGACACCGGGACCCGTGAGCGATGGATGTCGCTGCCGATGTTCCCGCCTATCACGCCGGCAATCGAAGGGGGCAAATAACCACCAGAGGACGCCATTACGATACGACAAAGCTGGGGATACAAGAAAAGAGAGGAGGTTCCGATCTTGTTTCGCATGGTAAGGGTACGGCATTTACCCTTGGACTGCCGTGGGACGTAGACGCTGTTACAGTGATGGTGCGACAGCATGGTACCCGAGTGACAGGTTTCATGGACTGAACCTGAAGAATCGGCGTCGCTCAAAAATAAGGAGCAAAAATGAGCTGTGCGCCACTTGCAAAGTGAAACAGCCGACCGGAAGGGGCTTTATACGAGTTTCTGGTTACAGTACGGCAAAAACAAGTGAGTGGAGTGGCTCGTAAATCACAGACAAAAAGCGTATAAATAACAAGTCGACGGACTTGACACTTCCGCATGGCGACAGAAGAGAAACGCACAGAAAACGTGGATTTGTCGCCTGCCTCTTCACCAACGAGTCGTATCATCTTTGAGTACGGTGATGAGTACGGTGATGTCTTGAGTTCGGTGATGTCTTCTGACAAGAAATGAGACCACCTCGGCCCAAATAAAGAATGAGAGTCAACGAGAGTAAAATGAGTATTCGTTGTGCTAATAGAAACCGAATAGAGGTGGGAGGGTCTGATGTAGTGAAGTCATCACTCGCGTCGGATCTTTTGGAAAAGCACTTATATTACAGTACAGGTATCTTTACTCTACAACGGTCGCGCATATGTTAGAAAACGAAAGATGTGAATATCTGCCATTACAGTAAGAATAAATCAGAAAGAGATCCGCCCGTGGTATACATATGAAGTTGCTGGTGAGTTGGTTGGTGCGTGATAAAATGTACAGAAAAAACATGAAATGGCAAAAAATCATAGTTGTAGTAAGTCATCCATGTTCTGACAAAACCGCGCCGATCAGAGGCAAATTAAGGCAAAAAAACAAGATCAACGTACCAGTTTCGAAAGACTGCTTAGTTTTGGTTCTTGGAAGTTATCCATTTCGCCGTCGAAGCCAGACCCTTCTCCTCGGGCGGCTTTCTTCTTCTGATCGCGGGTATATGCGTGTAAATCACGCGTGTTCTCGTGGAGCGCAAAGCTGCGAAGAGGTGACGGAAAAAGGCAGTTAGATATAGATCGGAAGAACGGAACTAAGGCGGAGAAGTGGCGCACTTGATACGAGTCATCAAGTCGTTGTACGAAGGGTTAGGATGCTCTTCTACAGGTCCAAGGGGACATATAAGCTTAGGTGTGATTGGACGGGAGACGCGTTGCTTACTGAGATATTTGCATAAAATCGTCGTGAGTGATCCCTGAGGACCTTCCCAAGCACGCTGGGGATCTGAACATGCGGATAATGATAGCTGTATAAACACCCGCATGGTCAGTTCACGCCCGCCGCGCGAGTGAGAAAAGGATGCTTGCCACCAGTGAACGTGGGGTGTGATCGTAGTCGCAATGCCCATCACACCTCACCTCCGACACGGGAGAATCATATCGCGTCGGAGACACTAACTGGAAGCTGTGCGGACGGCGACCTTTGTCTCCCTTGGATGACCAGCGCCGGTTCGGCTGCCCCTGCGTGTCGATTTGTGATTGTGTGCATGAGTCTGGAAAAGGGTCGGTGTTCAGTCGGACGTTATCTTCCTTGTTCCGAGTCATCACATCGACAATCG
>Ga0137359_10004753_pt1 | contig 11167 bp, 9 predicted proteins | sample Mad1_40_16metaG_FD_108281 | JGI IMG/M metagenome (GOLD analysis project Ga0137359, IMG submission 108281) | Vadose zone soil microbial communities from Angelo Coast Range Reserve, California, USA - Mad1_40_16 metaG | ecosystem: Environmental > Terrestrial > Soil > Vadose zone | place: USA... | reverse complement strand
CGGCCATAACAAGTGCACGAGCAGAGAGGAGCTCGAGCGCTTTGGTGATGTCACCGCCTGCCTCCTCGAGTGCCTTTTTGCACTCCATCATCGAAATACCCGTTTTGTCGCGCAGCTCTTTGACTGCCTCAGCGATGTCTTGGATCGGCAGTAATGCGACGCCGACTAGACGCGGGCTTACTTCCATAAACTTGTGGTACAGCCAGTCATTATAGGCGCGCGCCATGCAGACCGCCCAGTCTTTGTCCTGAATGGCGCCGTGGGTCAAACCTTGTGTCGGATACAGAACCGTAAGTTCAATCTTGTTAATGTCGAGGAAATTCAACCAGTCCTTCGCATGCGGGCCAGTACCACCGCCCGCCCAACCGCCCGGCTTGCGCAGCGAGCGCAAGAAACCGTCCATCGTGAGGCCCGGCCAGAACGAATAGCTCCGGTGCCATTCCAAATCTTTGTATGGCGGACCGATGAATTCGCGCAGCTCGCTGTCGAGCTCCATCACGTGTCCGTCGGCGTCGATGATTCGGTAGTCAGACATCTTCGTCTCTCCCTTCCAAGAAATACTCTTTGCTGCGAGGTGCAACGCCTCGCGATGATTACGCTCCGAATCATAGGTGGACGCCGATCTAGTGTCAACGAATCTCCTCATTTCATTGACACTACTTCCGTGCAGTGTTAAGCGGCACAAGGCCTCGAGTCCGTTTAATTCGCAAGCCAGGGCGGACTAAACGAAGACCACGCTCTTTCGCCCGCAGTTTAGTTTGTCAGTTGTTTCTGCGCGGATTAGAATACTGCGTATGGCTGACCAAGATCGCTCAGAACACCGCACACAATCCCCGGCCTCTTTTCTCAACTACACTCCGGTACCACTGGCATTTGGCACTAGCGGGTTGCGCGGCCTGGTCAAGGACATCACTGACCTTGAAGCTTATATCAACGTCAAGGGAACACTGCGTTACTTGTTGGCCATGGGCGATATTCGGGCCAAAAGCACTGTGGTCATCGCCGGTGACCTCCGCCCGAGCACCGACCGGATCATGCGCGCGTCAATTCAAGCTGTTATCGATCTGGGATTACTGGTCGAGAACGCCGGCAGGATTCCTACGCCGGCGTTAGTTTTTCACGCCATCTCGAATAGGCGCGCCGGCTTGATGGTGACCGGCAGCCATATTCCTTTCGATCGTAACGGCATAAAAATCAACAAGAGCATCGGTGAGGTGCTGAAGTCGGATGAACCCGGCATCATCGCCGAAGTGGAACGCGTGCGCGCCGAAGAATACAGCTGTACCGCGACGAAATCGGCATTCGACGCCTCCGGTATGCTCAAACATGCGCCCGAATTACCGACGCTCGATCACGCCGCCGAAGATGCTTACGTGACTCGCTACTTAAATTGCTTCCCTCGCGGCGGTCTTTCCGGGATGCGGGTGCTGGTTTATCAGCATTCGGCCGTGGGGCGTGACATTTTGGCGCGCGTCCTACGCGACCTTGGCGCCGAAGTGGTGACCGTCGGGCGGAGCGACACATTCATTCCCATCGATACCGAAAATATCACCGATGAGCAGCTCGACCGTTTGCAGGAGTTCGTCGATGCCGTCGAGGCCGATGGCAGTGCGGCACACGCCATCGTGTCCACCGACGGTGACTCCGACCGGCCGCTGCTGACCGCGGTGTTGCCTACCGGCAGCGCTATGCCAAACGGCAAGCGTGTGCGTTTTCTGCCGGGTGACCTGCTCGGCATCGTGGTTGCCGAATATTTACGCGCCGATGCGGCGGCGGTTCCGATCAGCGCCAACGACGCCGTCGAACGCCGCCTGCGCAAAGAGAATATCTTGCTTGAAAAAACCAAAATCGGTTCGCCCTACGTGATCTCCGCGCTCGACGAATTGCGTGGCTCCGGGAAATTTCAGCGAGTCGTCGGCTGGGAAGCCAACGGCGGTTTCTTGACCGGCAGCGATATCGAGGTGGGCGAATCCAAGTTGGTGGCCCTGCCGACGCGCGATGCGATACTGCCGATCTTGGCGAATTTCTTTGCAGCGGCACGGCAGGGGATCAGCTTATCCCTGTTATGGGATCGTTTGCCCGCGCGTCTAGGACGGGCCGGATTGATCGATAATTTTCCCGTAAGCGCGAGCCAAGCCATTCTTGCCAACGTGATTCCGGTCGGCGATACCGTCGAAGTAGAGTTCGGTGACGCAGGCGGCGTTATAGATCGCTCGCGCGTGGATGAGAGTCCCGTCCGACTGACGGACCGGGTTGCCCAACAATGGCAAGAACGCAAAATGATATTAGAGAGGTTTTTTAGCAGCTCGCGGGGGTTCGAGGAGATCGTGCGCATCAACGTCCTCGACGGCGTGCGCATGTATTTTCGCAATGGCGACGTCGCGCACGTCCGTCCGTCGGGCAACGCGCCTCAGCTGCGCATTTACGCCAATGCTGATTCGCAAGCGCGCGCCGACGAAATCGTGAATCTAGCGGTGTGCGAGCCCGACGGAATCTTGCGCCAGTTGGAACGTGAATTCACGATAAATAAGGAGTCGGTATCGTGACGATGTACCATCTCGTCGTGACGAACGTTTCGGGATCGAGGGGTCTTGCACGTCAATATCCGCGTTGCCAGTCGATGACGTTTTCCAGCGGTTGGCCTTCCAGGTAACGCGTCAAGTTGTCGCAGAATAATTTCACGCCCTGATGCTCGGAGACATCCGCCATCGCCGAAACATGCGGCGTGATAACGACGCGTTCGTCGTCCCACAGCCGCTCATCAGGTGGGCGTTCGAATTCTCCGTCGTAGACATCCAAGCCGACGCCACGAAGCTTGCCCTCGGCCAGAGCATCACACAGAGCCGTCTCGTCGATGATCTCGCCGCGCGAGATATTGACTAAAACAGTTCCCGGCTTCATCGCCACAAAAGCCTTTCGGCCGATCAGGTGAGTCGTTTCCTCTGTCCACGGACAGCAAACGGCAACGAATTCACTCTCGGCCAGGAGTTGATGCAGTGCGTCGGCGGATTCCAAGCGCGCGAAGCCGGTAGCGGGCGAGGCACCCGGCGCGATGTTCCGGCGAGTGCCGACGACGCGCATCCCGGCCGCCGCGCAGAGCTTCGCTACTTCCTGGCCGATGCCGCCCGCGCCGACAACGCACACCGTCTTGTCGCGAATGATTACCGGATCGTAAGTTTGATGATCGAAACTGTGGCGCCGTTGATCGCGGTAGCTCAAGTGCAGGCCGCGAGAGAAGTGCAGAAAGATTGTCAACACGTACTCGGCCATGGGGCGCCTGTTCGTAAGCCCTCGTGAAGTGGTCACGATAACATCCGAGCGCCAGAGATCGGTATCGAGAAAATTGCTCGCTCCCGCGGGAGTCTCATGCACCCATTTCAAAAGCGGCGCGCGAGCGCGTATATCTTTCACCGGCGGCCAGCCGATAAGCACGACCTCGGCGCAAGCCAGCGCATGGTTGCGCCGATCGAGACTTGTCGGAGGATACTTCCGATTACCGAGATACCGATCGATAGTCCATTGCGGCCAAGTAGCGCGCAGCTCGACATCAAACCATCCCCTGGCATCGACGACTTTTATCCGTGGGTCGATGCTGGCAATTCGGTCCAGTACCTGGTCCGACACCTGCGGGATCACCAAAACTTGGACGCTGTCCATGTGACACGTTTATCTAGGGGCGGATTCGGGAGACACAATACCGATTTCTGATACAAATTCAGAGGGGTGAAAAGCCACTTCTCAAATTCACTTCTTCGCCTCAGTGATAGGCAAAATCAACCGCAGCTTTCTACCGCGGTAGCAACGGAAAGTTGCGGGGCATGCACCAGCAGCGCTGAGTCCGTCTCTGCCGTAGTGATTTGCGACTGACCGCCGTCGACCGCATGTGCGGATTCCTATTGCCCCGATGGTAGTTCGAGTCGGACAGTGGCCGTGCCAGAATCTACCATGTCCAGTGCTTTTGCCGCCGCCTGCGATAGATCGATGATACGATTTTCTGCAAAGGGTCCGCGATCGGTAATCTCTACTTCCACTGACTTTCCGTTGGCAAGATTAGTAACCTTTACCCTACTACCGAAGGGTAGGCTTGGGTGTGCGGCTGTAAGCCCGGCTTGATCATAAATTGTTCCGCTGGCCGTCTGTTTCCCTTGATGTTGCGCTCCATACCACGAAGCTTGCCCGGTTTGTGGCAATTTCGCTGGTGTGGCGGGAGTGTTTTTAGCCGTGGGTTGGGCGGGTGTTTCGATCGGCGCGGCAATATCCGACGGACGTTGAAGCATTGTGCAGCCCTGAGAAAACAGCAGGCCTAAACAGATCGCTAATAGACACGGAGGCTTCTCGGAAAAACCGTTGGCAACGAATTTGAGAAGCAACAAGGAGAAACCATTCGACACCTGTACCGCGTGTGCCATGCCGCCCACTTTAACAAGGTAAATACTCGCGGTCTACCCATCGGAGTTTGCGTGTCAGTAACTAGGTCAGCAAGCCTCATGGTCATTTTGCGGGGTCGGGTGAACACGCTGATGGGCTGGGTTTGAATCACTAAAAAAACGGTTGAAGGTGTCGGGAGTTCTTTCAGATTCGAGCCAACAGGTTCCCTTTGATGGCTTGTGAAGTTTTGAAATGCGAAATTTAAATCGCTCTTACACCGTCCGAAGTTTGGCGGGGACTAGCTTTTAGGCGGAACTAAAAAGATTTGCTGGGTGTTTTTCTGAGTGGATTGTCTGCCCGTCTTGGGGCACGAGACGCTATTGTTGGCAAGGTCTGCGAGGTGTTTCGGAAGGGTTTTCCCTTTGTACAGGGCGCCTATGCTTTGTTTATCGACGGGGCCATCTTCCAACAAAACGGAAATCCCCATCTCATGGACTCCACCACATTTGTTACAAGAAACGAGGACCCCGTACAGGGTTTGTGAATTCATTGCAGTATAGAGAGGTCTGCCTCTCGTATCGCACGGTCTAGTTGTATTAAGGGCCACCTTTGTTAGTTACACATTCTCGTTGCTGGGTAATTCCGTCAGGAAAAGAAAAACAACAATGCTTCGATCGACAGTAGGGTCGGTTTTCTGTTGTTGAGCCGAGCCGTTTCAGGCGAACGGATTAAGTAAACACCGTTTGTGGCGAGGCCGCCTGCCCTGAGCGAAGTCGAAGGGAACCATGAATACTTGATGTCCTTTCCGCGTCGCAGCCTACTAGTTCAACTTGTTTTCAGCCGGTTCGAGCGCGCTGTCAATTCGTGCCTCTGCGGCTGGTTTGCTTTCGCCCAACACTTCCGAGATCTCGCATATCAGCAGCTTTCTCGCGCGATATAATGTCTCCCGCTCGTGCGCTGCCAGGGTCTTGGTGCTGCTTAACTGCGTCAGTGACTCGACCATGTGGGCCAGTTCGAATATGGATCCCGAGCTGAATAATTTCAAATTGTCCAGCTCGCGCTGGCGCCAGTTCTTGGCTGTTCCGGGAACTTTAGTTACTGCGACCCGGGCCTTGAGATGGCGTAACAGCTTAGGAATCTCTGAGCGGGTTAGCAATGCCCGCATGTGTAGATCGTCGGACTTATCGACCGGCACAAACAACTCGGCCCTGCTATCGTCCAAAAGCGCTAATCGGTAGTAGCTCGCCGACCTCCCGCAAACCATTTTCTGAACGACCGCACCAATAAGACAGGGGCCGCGACCCGGATAAACAACTTTATCGCCAACCGTCAGAGTCATTCGAATCTCCATTTCTGTTGGATTTTAGGTCAAGTGAATCTTTTCAACTCGGAGCTTCCAGTAGTAAATCCCGATTCCAGACTAAAATCCGTCCTATCGGATGTTTCATGTCCACTAAACGACAACCGGTGCCTGGAACTCGTCGTCAAATGCTTACGCGGCATCGGAAAGCGTGTCGGATACTGAGGTGAACAGGAGAAAGTAACTACGATCTTCAGTGTGCAAGCACTATACCACCTATGCGTTAGATAAGATATGGCTCGTCAGGGTAGAGGTCTGAGATCCAGATCTTAACTATTTTGGTAGACGGATCTGAGCATCTTACAGCGGAGGTGAGAAGTTCGAAAAAATTCCCGTTGAGCTCTGCCTCTCTATGGTTGAACAAAATCCGCAAACTTAGAGGCGCTGTAACTATCTGACGCGGACTTCAGAATTACTGCTTAGCGTTTCTTGTACTGCTTGTCGATGAAGCCCCTTTCAGCAAATTCTTTGATCATGTTTTCGGGTTTTGCCGCTCGGAACTTGGTTTTTTCGCCGAGTTCAGCGAAGGTTTCTTTGGCAGATGGATCCGTACGCGGATGACGCTATCGCCGACTATAGAGTTCCTTGACGAAGCCGCTATCTTCCAACTCCTTGAGCAAATGGTTGTCGAAGAAATCCTTGGGGTCAGCCTGAGGCGCCTTGGGATGATCCGAAAGCGAGATGACCGTGCGGATTGCGTCCTCGGGCATGTAAGGAACCTTCAGAAATAGCGGGGCGAGGCTGCTGTACGAGTCCTCGATCATTTCAGGATCTTTAGTGCCGAGAAAACGGGCAAGAGCCTTTTTCGCTACCTCGGGCTCTTCATGGATAATTTTTATCGCGGCGAGGTACGCCTTTAGAAAACCTTTGATCAGTTCTGGATTCTGACGGACAAGAGACTTGCGGGTGGCGATAGCGTTGTGCGGATAAGGCAGTTTGAAGGACGCTATGTTCACCATTTCTTTGTAGCCGAGACGCTTAGCCATCACGGTTGTCGGTGATGAAAACACTCCGGCCACCACGATCCCTTTGTCCAACGCGGCTAATAGATCTCCTTGACGCGCGAAATAGAGAAACTTCACGTCTTGCCCGGCCTTCATCCCATAGCGGTTAAAGAGCGCGATGGCCGCGTGGTCGGAGGATGCGCCTCTGGTGATGACTCCAAAAACCTTGCCGCGTAGGCCATTGACGTCTTTGATCTCCGGTCTGGCGTAAACAGTAAAGCCATAGGTTGAAAGCCCGATCCCGACATAGACGAGGTCGGCTCCGCTGAGAACCGCCCCCACCACAGCTCCGCCTGTCAGTGCGATATCGAGATCGCCGGCGACGAGCGAATGGGTAAGAGTGGCGCCTCCAGCGATGTAAACCGTTTTGACGTCGACGCCGTATCGTTGGTCGAGTTTGCTGTCGGTGATGACCCAGAGCGGCATCGAACCTCCACTGAGCTGTGGGTATCCCACTTTTATGTTGACCGGTGCCGCGTCGGCAAAGTGCGTGAGCGATAGAGATAAGAGCGCGAACGTGAAAATGAGCCGGCGTGATTTTGTGTTCATAGATCGCTCCTCGAACGAGCCGGGCAGGGGCCGAGCGTCTCCGCTTATATCGTTATGCTCTAGCCGGCAAGCTGCCGGTGGAAGGTAGCTTGGAACCCGGGCGCACAATACCTGGCTTGGGACAGATTTCAACGGCTTGGCTACCGCTTCTTGTACAGCCCATCAATGAACCCATTATCGTCGAATTCTTTTACGATGCTTACATCAACGAAGTCTTCTGGCTTGGTCGATCGGACCTTGGGGTCTTTTTCGCCGAGTTCGGCGAGAGCTTCTTTGACGGCGTCGAGTGAAGGGTACGGTTTCTGGGGCACCAGGCGAGAAAAGTATTGATAGCTGTCTTCCAGCGCGTCGTTGTCGTTGGTCTTGACGTATTTTGAGATCACTTTTTTGCTGAACTCTTTGTTTGTTTTGTAGAGGTGAATGCCTTCAAGAAGCGCCCGTGTAAACTTTCGGACTGTATCGCGCTTGTCGCGGATATACGACACACGCGAGGCGACCGGTGTGGTCGGGTAGGCGCCGCCGAAATCCTCCGGCTCGGCGATAATGTTGAGATTGAACTTGCGCGCGAGATTCGTCACCGGCGGCTGTGCAACCATGCCGTGAATCACTTTGGACTGAATCGCTGCCATCCTCGCGGGCTGTCCCCCGGGAATCTGCAGCACCGCGACGTCGACATCGGGTTTGAGGCCCCATTTCAGCAGGATCTTGCGCGTGGCGTAGTCGGAGTTGGAGCCGAAGCGACTGACAGAAAGCTTCTTGCCTCTTAAATCTTCTGGTTTCTTGATCTCCGGGGAAACGATCATGCTGTAAGCGAGAACGTTGAGCAACCCAGCGATGAGCGTAACATCGGCGCCGCGTAACCGCGCCACCACGGGCGCATTGCCGCCCACCTGCGCGATCGGCACGTCGCCCGACATCAAAGCTTGTGTCGCCTTGGAGCCGCCATCGACGTAAATCATCGTCACGTCGAGGCCATTTTTCTCGAACAGGCCAGCTTCCTTGGTGATCCAGAAAGGCGCTTGCGATCCCGCGATGGCGCTCCATCCGATAGTGAGCTTCTCCAACACCGCAGCGCGGACACCAACCGTTGGAAGGAGCAATACGATGATCAAATACAAACTTGTAACGAGCACCCGGCCGGCGGTTTTGTTCTTGCCTATTACTCTGCTACTCCAATATTCCATCACGCCATTCTTTCTCCCGCGGTTTCCCATTTATCCACGTCGACCTCCCAGCCTTTGGTTTGCGAGAGATCGAGCGCGTTGCCTTCGACGTCGCGGAAGCGAACTTCGGCATAAGGGCGGGTCGAAGGGCGCGGCGCAATATTTAAGACGCTGCTGAGCTCAGCCATGGTCGCCTGCATTTCGTTGGTCAGAAAGCCGATGTGGTTGATGCCGAACTTCGCTTCGTGGCCTTCGATGCGGTTGTAAAAGGGATGAATGGCGAGATTGGTTTTGCCATCGGCGCAGAAGCGGTTGCCGCGTCCTTGCTGGCGGCGCAGGTAGCTCGAAGGGATTTCGCGCAAACCGAAAACCTGCGTGTAAAAGAGCAGCATGGTTTCCGGGTCGAGCACGTTGTAGGCGATATGGCGCACGCGCGGAAATTGTTTTTCCTTGCTTTGCGGCACGCCGAAACTCTTTGTCGACACGGTGACCGGGCGGCATTCGGTATCATGCAGGCGGATCTCGCCATGCTGAAGATCATTCGCTTCTTGGATGATCATGCCGCGCGGATTAAGTCTTAGAAACCGTCCCTTCACTTCTTCGAGGTCGTCGACTTGCAAACCGATGTGGTGCAGCCCGGTGTCCATGTGCATTTCGCCGAGGGCGGGACGCTTTCTAAAAAATGTCAGGTTATAGAAACCGTCAGTGATCGTGATATCGCCCTCTGAGGAGCGACCTAGTTCCTCGGTGGCGAGAAAACGATGATAGAAGTCGACGAGCTTCGCCGGATCCTCGGCTAGAAACGCGATGTAACGCAGTGTCGCCACGGAAGCCTCCTGGGGATCGGAGTGATGGAGTGTTGGAGTGATGGGTAAAGCGAAACGGCCTTCATTCAACCCAACACTCCAACATTCCAGTACTCCATTACTCCAACTTTCTTTCTAGTCTCTGATATTTTGCGTAAACCACTCCAGCGGCAGAGGATGACCGAGGCCCTTGGCTTTTGCCAAGTTATACGCCGTTCCACCCACCGCCGCGAATTGCAGTCCTTGCGTGCCTTGATTATTTAAAAAAGTAATCTGCTGGTCGTTGGATCTGCCGGCCCAGCGGCCAGCCATGATATCGGGCACGGTGCCGATGTTCGGGTTGTCGATCTCATGATGCGGTGACGCGGGAATTTTCTTTTTCTCGTCCGCATTGCCCGCGATGAAGCCGAACATGCCGTCGCTGCCGGTGACGACTTCCGGCGCGTTGCGGTCGGCAAATAGCGTCGAGGTGCCGAGTCGTGCGCGGACATCGGCGCGAGCGAGAACGTCAGGGCCGGCTTCGTTGTTGCGCACGTTGTTGATATGCATGCCGGGCTCTAGCCATTCGGCCTTGATGACGGGCACTAAGGAATCGGTTGTGAGCGAAACGATGTCGGCGTCTTTGAGCGCTTTTTCCGGCGAGTCGACCGAGATAACTTCGATGTCCAGTTTCTCAGTCATCTCTGCGGCAAAGGCCTCACGGTTTGCCTTGGTCGGGCTGAAGACGCGCATCACTTCGATAGGCCGGACTTGTTTGATCGCTTCGGCATAGCTGCGCGCCATTCCGCCGGATCCAATCATGGCGAGCACTTTGGCATTCGTCCGCGCCAAATACTTCGTGCCGAGACCGGCGCAGGCGCCCACGCGCATGTGCTGCAGATAGCCGTCGTTCATGAGCGCGAGCGGCTCGGCGTTGCGCGTGCTGAGCAGAAAAATCAGGCCGCAGTAGCGCCCCCGTTCCATGCAGTATTTGTCTTCGACCATGAAGCCGTCCTGGTTTTCCCAGGCGAGCATATCGGATTTCATCCGGATGGCGAAAACGCCAAGCTGCCGCGATGCGCCTTCCATCGTGCCCCAGCGGTAATAGTGCGGTTCTTGCGGCACATAGAAATCGATGCGTGGTCGGTAGCCGGCGCGCTGCTCGTTCAATTCGCGATAGGCGTCTTCCATCGCCGCGATGCAGGTTTTCATGTCGAGGACTTGCTCGATATGTTCATTGGTGAGAAAAATCATTTCACGTCTCCCCAGAAAGCGTTGACAGAGGAATTTTGGGATTGGTATAGCCCTTACGGAACCTCGTGTAAAGGTGATTACGACGGGCGCATGATCGGGAAGCTACGGCTGATGAGGGAGTGGGATTCCGAAAGATTTTCGAATAACCCGGGTTTCCACCTCAGCCAGTGGCTGATGCTCGGCAATGACAATTGCCATAGCGCGATGGAGGAAATGATCGTCATGATCTCGACGGTACGTCTAAATGCTAAGCGTCTGCTCCTGATGGTTTGCTTCGTTATACTCCTCGTCGAATGTCTTGAGACTTCGCACGCTGCGCAACTCGACGCGGTCAATCTCAGCTATTCCGCTCTGGTCCCTTCCGGCGCGCCGTTTTGGATCGCCCAGGAACTCAAGTTGTTCGAAAAAGAAGGTCTCAAGACACAGCTGCTCTATATCAACGCCGCGCCGCGTGTCATGGCGGCAATTTTGGCGGGTGACGTGCAAATCTCTCTATCGGGCGTGAGCCCGCTGGTTTCGGCCTATGCCCAAGGAAACGACCCCGTGGCCATCGCGGGAACGGTGAATCAAATCAATGTTTCAGTCTTTGCCCGTCCGGAAATCCGCGGCGCAGAAGATCTTCGCGGCAAACGCATCGGCATCACCCGCTTTGGCGGACTGACGGATTTCTCGGCTCAATACGCG
>Ga0137359_10004751_pt1 | contig 11168 bp, 10 predicted proteins | sample Mad1_40_16metaG_FD_108281 | JGI IMG/M metagenome (GOLD analysis project Ga0137359, IMG submission 108281) | Vadose zone soil microbial communities from Angelo Coast Range Reserve, California, USA - Mad1_40_16 metaG | ecosystem: Environmental > Terrestrial > Soil > Vadose zone | place: USA... | reverse complement strand
GCGCCCGAGAGCGTGACGCCGTACTCGCGGGCGATGATCGCCGCCATGCGCTCGACGCCGGCACGGATGCCGCCGGAAAGGTCGCCGGCGCGAAAGCGCGGCACGATGTCGCGGTCGCGGATCTCGCCGACGAGCCCGTCGGGAAGCGCGCCCTCGATGCCGTAGCCGGTCAGGATGAAGAGGTCACGGTCGGCGACCGAGACGAGAAAGACGACGCCGTTGTCCTTGCCGGCGGCGCCCGGCTTCCACGCTTCGGCGAGCCGCATCGCGTAGTCGAACGCGGTGTCGGGCTTGGTCGTCGGGACGGTCACGACCGCGATCTCGGCGCCGGTCTTGCGCTTCAGCTCGTCGATCCGCGCGGTGAGCGCCGCCGCGGTTGCCGGATCGATCACGTGCGCGTAGTCGGAGACGTACCCGAGCGGGGTCGGCACGGGCGCCGGCGCCGCGTGCGCCGCCGACGCCGCGGCGATCACCGCTGCCGTAGCGACCAACGCTGCCGCGACGAGCGCGAGAACGAACGACGCATCGACGCGCTCCGCCGTCGCGATCGCACGCCTCATGCCTGCCGCGTCGCCGCCGGCGAGACCGCCGTCGGCGGCGACGCTGCGCGGTCCGTGATCATCGCCAGGGTCTCGATCTCCGTGAGGTAGGCGCCGAATCGTTCCGCGCCCGCACCCGTCACGTCGGGCTCGCCCAGCGCGGCAAGGACGGGGAGCGCGCACGCGTACTCACGCTCGAACGCGTGCACGATCTCCGTGCCGTGACCCGTCCACGGCTGGTTGCGGAGGTAGAGCAGCCCGCGCATCACGTGCAGGAACGTCTTCCTGGAGTCGAGCATCAGTTCGTGCAGATCGCGCGTGGAGCCGGCGAGCTCGAGATAGAGGGCGCGCAGCCGGAACAGCTTGCCCTTTGCCTCGCGCTCGCACTCCATGCGTACGGCCTCTGCCGAGACCGCGAGCCCGTCGAACAGCTCGGCGCCGGCGAGCGTGCGATGGCGGGCGCGCATGTCGAGGAGCTCGAGTGGGTAGACGTCGCGCGAGCCCTCCAGCTCGGCGCGTGAGAGCACGAGCGGCGCCGCGACGCGATGTCGGCGCCACCGCGCCCACCACTGCGCGATGCGCTGCAGGTCGACGAACTGCAGCGGGTCGAGGACGACGGCGAAGTTCACGTCTGAGCGCTCGGGACGAAAGCCTGCGCCCGCCGCGCTGCCGTAGAGGACGAGCGACTTCAGCGCCGCGCCGGCGAGCGCGACCAGCTCGCCCGACGCCTGCGGTACGATCTCGCGCGGGTCGCCTCCCCATCGCATGGCGCGCGGATGATAAGGACGCGTTCGGGGGCGCGCAAACGTCGCCGCGCCGTCGCGGCGTGGTGGCCGCTTGCCGGCCGAGCTGCTAAGGGTCGCGCCTGCCGTGCTGACGCCGACGCGCAACCTCGCCGCGACGCTCGCCGCGATCGCGCCGCTCGACGAGCGGCGTCGCGCCGCCGCGTGGGCGCGCCTCGACGCGCTGACGAAGCCGCGGCGGAGCCTGGGACGCCTCGAGGAGCTTGCGGCGACGGCTGCGACCGTCCTCGGTGAGCGCCGCGGCGCCAAGAGCGCGCTCGTGTTCGCCGCCGACCACGGCGTCGCCGCCGAAGGCGTGAGCGCGTATCCGCAGGAGGTGACGGCGCAGATGGTAGCGAACTTCGCGGCCGGCGGTGCAGCCGTCAACGTGATCGCGCGCCAGCACGGCATCGAGGTCGTCGTCGTCGACGTGGGCGTCGCGTCGACCGCGCCGCCGCCCGCGAGTGTCGTCGCGGCGCGGGTCGCGCCCGGCACGCGCAACCTGCTGCGCGAGCCGGCGATGACCGCCGACGAGGCGCGGCGCGCGCTCGAGGTCGGCATCGCGATCGCCGAGCGCGAGGCAGCGCGCGGTGTGACGATGATCGCGCTCGGCGAGATGGGGATCGCCAACACGACCGCGGCGGCGGCGGTCACCGCGGCATTGCTGCGCGCGCCGGTCGCCACCGTCGTCGGTCCGGGAACGGGTCTCGACCCTGCGGGCGTGGCGCGGAAGCAGGAAGTGATCGCGGCGGCGCTCGCGCGCCATACGCCCGATCCGTCGCGTCCGCTCGACGTGCTCGCCGCCGTCGGCGGCCTCGAGATCGCCGCGATCGCCGGCGCGTGCCTCGGTGCGGCGGCCGGGCGCTGCCTCGTCGTCGTCGACGGCTTCATCGCCAGCGCCGGCGCGCTCGTCGCGCTCCGGCTCGCTCCGGCGGCGCGTCCGTACTGCGTCTTCGCCCACCGCTCCCCCGAGCCGGGTCACGCGGCGATCCTCGCCGCGCTCGATGCGTCGCCGCTCCTCGATCTCGAGATGCGGCTCGGCGAGGGGACCGGCGCGTGTCTCGGGATCGCGCTCGCGGAGACGAGTCTCCGCCTCTTCGACGAGATGGCGACCTTCGAGTCGGCGGGAGTGGCGCGACGGCGCGACCTCGAGCCCGACGGCCGCGACTGAGCGTCGAGCCATGGCCGACGAGGACGCCGGTCGGCGCGACGCTGCGGCGCCGAGCGCGGCCGCCAGTGCGGACGCGGCCGCCGCGGCGGACGCCACAGCCGCCGCCGCAGCGCGCCGGCGGGCGCTGAACGCGCCGGCGGCGCTCCTCGCACAGCTCGCGACCGCGGTGCGCTTTCTCACCGTCGTTCCCATTCCGGGCTCGACGGTCGAGGTCGGCACGAGCGCGCTCTTTTTTCCGCTCGTCGGCTTCGCGCTCGGCGCCGTGCTCGTCGCGCTCGACCGGGTAACGGCGCCCGTCGTGCCGCTGGCGATCCGCGACGTGCTGCTCGTCGGTGTTCTGGTCGTCATCACCGGCGGCCTGCATCTCGACGGCCTCGCGGACGCCGCCGACGGGCTCTTCACCGGCCACCGCGAGCGCGCGCTCACGATCATGCGCGAAGGCGCCGTCGGTCCGTTCGGCGTCGCCGCGGTCGTGCTCGTCGTCGCGCTGAAGCTCCGCAGCCTCGACGCGCTGCCGCCGGAGACACGTACCGCGGCGCTGCTCTACGCGCCGCTGCTGGCGCGCTGGGCGATGGTCGTCCTCGGCTTCGGATCGCAGCCAGCGCAGCCCGACGGCCTCGGCCACGCCATGGTGCGCTCACTCACGTTCCGCGAGTTCGCGATCGCGACGGTCTTCGCGCTCTGGATCGTGCTCGCCCAGACCGGCGCCCGCGGCTTGCTCGCGATCCTCCTCGTCGCCGCGACGACCATCGGCTGCCGCATCCTCGCGCACGCGCGCCTCGGCGGCGTCACCGGCGACGTGCTCGGCGCGATCGGCGAGGTCGTCGAGGCGCTCGTCTTCGCGGTGTTCGCGCTCGGGGCGCACTGAGCACGGCGTACAACGACCGGCGGCGCCCGCCGCCCGCGCCGTCGGACGTTCGACGACACCTTCGCGCGGCCCGCGCGCGAGCGTCGGCGACGCCGACGCCGCGATCACCTGTGCGTCGGCTGCGGTCGCGCGCGCCGCGATCACGGGCGTCCGCGATCGGGAGCGCCGGCGGTCGCGAGCGTGCGCCTGATCGGCGGCGGTCGACGCGGCGGAGCGCGCGGAAGGGGTGCGCGGGGACGTAGAATTTGCAAAGCGTGCTTCCCCGCCCGCTCGTACGCAGAGGTCCGCATGCGCCCGCAACGTTGGCGCGGGCGCGGCCGCCGAGCGCGCGTGCCGGCCCCGCGCACCCCTTCCTCGCGCTCCGCCGCGCGTCGGCCTCCGTTCAGGCGCACATCGCAAGGCGGATCGCGCCGCCGCAAGAGATGATGTAGATGCCTGCGCCGATGGCGACCAAACGCACGCACGTGATGGCGATCGATCAAGGCACGACGGGGTCGACGGTGCTGGTGTTCGATCGGCGCGGCCGCATCGTCGGGCGCGGCTACTCGGAGTTTCGGCAGCACTACCCGCGGCCGGGCTGGGTGGAGCACGACGCGGAGGAGATCTGGCGCGTCACGTTGCGCGTCGCGCGTCAGGCATTGCGTCGCGCCGGCATCGGCGGTGCGGCCGTCGCCGCGCTCGGCATCACGAATCAGCGCGAGACGACGATCGTGTGGGATCGGCGCACCGGTGCGCCGCTCGGGCGTGCGATCGTGTGGCAGGATCGGCGCACCGCCGACCGCTGCGCCGCGCTCAAGGCGGGTGGCCACGAAGACGTCGTGCGCGCCAAGACCGGTCTCGTCCTCGACCCGTACTTCTCCGGCACGAAAGTCGCGTGGATCCTCGACAACGTGCGCAACGCACGCGGCCGCGCCGAGCACGGCGACCTCGCGTTCGGCACCGTCGACGCATGGCTCATCTGGAAGCTGACCGGCGGGCGCGTGCACGCGACCGACCCGACGAACGCCTCGCGCACGCTCCTCTACGACATCCACAATCGCGCGTGGGACCCGGATTTGCTCGGGCTCCTCGGTGTCCCCGCGGAGATGCTCCCCGAGGTGCGGCCATCGAGCGGCGTCATCGCCGCGACCGAGCCGGCGCTCTTCGGGGCGCCGATTCCGATCGCCGGCGTCGCCGGTGATCAGCAAGCGGCCCTCTTCGGGCAGGCATGCTTCGAGCCCGGCACCGTGAAGAACACCTACGGCACCGGTTGCTTCGTGCTGATGCAGACCGGCGCGACGGCGGTCGCGAGCACGCGTGGCCTCCTCACGACGGTTGCGTGCGGCGGCGACGGGCAGCCGAGCTACGCGCTCGAGGGCGCGATCTTCGTCGCCGGCGCGGCGATCCAGTGGCTGCGCGACGGCCTCGCGATCCTGCGCACCGCCGCCGCGAGTGAGCCTCTCGCGCGCAGCGTCGACTCGACGCTCGGCGTGTATGTGGTGCCGGCGTTCGTCGGCCTGGGGGCGCCGTATTGGGACCCCGAGGCGCGCGGCGCGGTCCTCGGCTTGACGCGCGGGGTGACGCGCGCCCACGTCGTACGCGCCGCGCTCGAGTCGCTGGCGTACCAAACCCGTGACGTCGTCGACACGATGGCGGACGAGTCGGGGCATCCGATCCGTGTCCTACGCGTCGACGGCGGCGCCGCCGCCAACGACTTCCTGATGCAGTTCCAAGCCGACGTCCTCCCGACCACGGTCGACCGCCCGAAGGTCGTCGAGACGACGGCGCTCGGAGCGGCGATGCTCGCCGGCCTCGGCGTCGGTCTCTGGACGATGGCGGAGCTGGAGCGCGTCCGTGCCGTCGACCGCGTGTTCAAGCCGAAGATGGCGCCGGAACGGCGTGCCGCGCTCTACGACGGGTGGAAGGCGGCGGTCGCCCGCGTTCGCACCGGCGGGGTCGAGACCTGATTTTTGAGCGGGCCTGCTTCAGCCGTGCAGCGCCTCCTCGTAGCTCCCCGCAGGGCCGCCTGCTATGGCAGCGGCCGTGACGCTCCGCGCCCGCGACGTGATGCAGACCGACGTGATCAGCGTCGCGCCGACGCTGCCGCTCGTCGACCTCGCGGACTTGCTCATCCGCGAGCGCATCAGCGGCGCGCCGGTCGTGGACGACGGTGCGCTCGTCGGGCACGTGTCGCGCTCGGATCTGGTGCGTGCCGGCAGCCTCGAGCGCTCGCTCGCCGGCGCCGTCGCCGAGGTGGCCGACCCGCCGGAGTTCGCGCCGGCCGAGGAGCCGACGCTCGTCGCGTCGCTGGCGAGCCTCGCGCCTGCGCTCCAGGCGAAGACCGTCCGTGACATCATGGTGACCGAGGTCGTGACCGTCAGCCCCGAGACGCCGCTCACGGAGGTCGCACGGGCGCTCTTCACTCGTCACCTGCATCGTGTCCTGGTGACCGAGGGTGGCACGGTGCGCGGCGTGATCAGCACGCTCGATCTGGTGCGCCTCATCGCCGACGAGCGCCTGCGGTCGGCGTGAGCCGTGCGCGGTCGGCGCGCAGTTGAAGGGACGCGACGGCATTGCTATATCTTTCTGTTCCCACGAGAAGGAGCAGCGTCCATGAAGGAAGGCATCCATCCGGCGTACGAGCCGGCGAAGATCATCTGTGCGTGCGGTAACGTCATCGATACCCGCTCGACGGTCAAAAGCATCCACGTCGAGATCTGCTCCGCGTGCCATCCGTTCTACACGGGCAAGCAAAAGCTCGTGGACACCGCCGGCCGTGTCGAGCGCTTCCGCCGCAAGTACGGCGCCAACGCCGCCAAGTAGCGGCCTCACGCCCGCGCGCCCTCGCTCGACGAGGGTCGGAACCCGACGCCGGCGGTATGCCGTGCGCGCGAGGGCCTGATGTATCAAAAGCTGGAGGCGGTCGAGCGTCGGTATAGCGAGCTCGAGGGGCTGCTCGTCGCGCCCGACGTGATCGCGAACCGGAAGGAGTTCGCGAAGCTCGCGAAGGAGCGCTCGGGGCTCGAGGAGATCGTGCAGACCTTCCGTGAGTGGAAGGACGTGCAGCAGGAGATCGAGGGCAGCAAGTCGCTCCTGCACGACGCCGACGAGGCGATGCGCGCGCTCGCGCAAGAGGAGCTGCCGGCGCTGCGCGCTCGCAACGAAACGCTCGAGGAGCGGCTGAAGATGCTGCTCGTCCCGCGCGACCCGAACGACGACCGCAGCGTGCTGCTCGAGATCCGCGCCGGCACCGGCGGCGAGGAGGCGAGCCTCTTTGCGGCGGAGCTCTTTCGCATGTACTGCCGCTACGCGGAGGCGCGCCGCTGGCGCGTCGACATCTTGAGCTCGAGCCCGACGGGGCTCGGGGGCTTCAAGGAGGTGATCGCCTCGATCGAAGGACAGGGCGCGTTCAGCCGACTCAAGTTCGAAGGCGGCGTGCACCGCGTGCAGCGCGTGCCGGAGACCGAGGGGTCGGGACGGAAGCACACCTCGGCCGTGACCGTCGCCGTCCTGCCCGAAGCGGACGAGGTGGACGTCGCGATCGACGACAAGGACCTCAAGATCGACGTCTTCCGCTCGTCAGGGCCGGGCGGGCAGAGCGTCAACACCACCGACTCCGCCGTGCGCGTCACGCACCTGCCGACGAACCTCGTCGTCACCTGCCAAGACGAGAAGTCGCAGCACAAGAACAAGGCCAAGGCACTGAAGATCCTGCGCGCGCGCCTCCTCGAGCGCGCCGAGGAAGCGCAACGCAGCGAGATCGCGGCGAACCGCCGCAGCATGGTCGGCACCGGCGACCGCTCGGAGCGTATCCGGACCTACAATTTTCCGCAGAGCCGGGTGACGGATCACCGCATCAACCTCACGCTCCATTCGCTGGATCGCATCCTCGAAGGCGAGCTCGACTCGGTGATCGATGCGCTCGTCACCCACTACCAAGCCGAGCTGTTGAAGGCGGCGCCGACCGATGAGCGCTGAGCGAACCCCGCCGGGCGGCGCGGCGCGGACCGGCAGCAGCGGGGATCGTACCCCCACGGCGGGCGTGGCGGACGCCATGCCCGCGCCGCGGACGGCACTCGCGTATCTGCGGCGCGCGACGGAGTTCCTCGCGGCACGCGGCGTCGGAACCGCGCGCCTCGACGCCGAGGTGCTGCTCGCGTCCGTGCTCGCGACGGATCGGATCGGCGTCTACCTGCGCTTCGATCAGCCGCTCGCGCCGCGCGAGGTCGACGCGTATCGCGAGCTCGTCCGGCGCCGCGCCGCCGGCGAGCCCGTCGCATATCTCATCGGGTCGCGGGAGTTCTGGTCGATTCCGCTGGCCGTGACTCCCGACGTGCTGATCCCGCGTCCCGAGACCGAGCTCCTCGTCGAGCGCGCCCTCGCCGTCGTGGCGGTCGCGGGTACGGAGGCGCCGGCCGCGCCGACCCCGCGTCGCATCCTCGACCTCGGGACCGGCAGCGGCGCGCTGGCGATCGCGCTTGCCCGCGAGCTGCCGCATGCGCTCGTGACCGCCGTCGACGTGTCGCCGCGCGCCGCCGCGATCGCGGCCTCGAACGCGCGGCGCGCCGGTGTCGCGGATCGGGTCGAGGTCGTCGTCGGCTCGTGGACGGCGGCGCTCGATCCCGCCACCCGTTTCGACGTGATCGTGAGCAACCCGCCGTACGTGCCGACGGCCGAGCTGGCGGCGCTGTCGGCCGAGGTGCGCGCCGAGCCGGTGGTGGCGCTCGACGGCGGCGACGACGGGTTGGCCGCGTATCGCGCCCTCGTTCCCGGCGCCGCGGCGCACCTCGCGCCGGGCGGGTGGTTGCTCGTCGAGGTCGGCGTCGGACAGGCAGAAGCGGTCGCTGCGATCTTGGTGGCCGCCGGGTTGCAAGGCGTGGCGTGGCACGCCGATCTCGCCGGAGTGTCGCGCGTCGTGGCGGCGACGGCGGCGGTCACCGCGGTCACGGAGGTGGCGGTGTGAGGTGCGGGCGATGCAGAAGATTCTGATACGCGGCGGCCGTGCGCTGCGCGGTACCGTCGCCGTGAGCGGGTCGAAGAACGCGGGGCTGCCGCTGCTCTTCGCGTCGCTGCTGACGCCGGAGCGCTGCACCATCCGCGGCCTGCCGCGCGTCGCCGACATCACGACCAGTCTGCGCCTCCTCGAGCGCCTCGGTGCGCTCGTCGGCGACGGCGAGTTCTCGACGATCATGGTCGAGGCGCGGACGCTCACGTCGAGCGAAGCGCCGTACGACCTCGTGAAGACGATGCGCGCGTCCTTCCTCGCGCTCGGGCCGCTCGTCGCGCGCACCGGCCGGGCGCGCGTGTCGACGCCGGGCGGCTGCGCGATCGGCAGCCGGCCGGTCGACATCCACTTGGCCGGGCTCGAGCGCCTCGGCGCGCGCATCCGTCAGGCGCACGGCTACGTCGAGGCCGAGGCGCCGCGCCTGCGCGGCGCGCGGATCACGCTCGACTTCCCGTCGGTCGGCGCCACGGAGAACGTGATGATGGCGGCCACGCTCGCCGAGGGCACGACGGTGATCGAGAACGCCGCGCGCGAGCCCGAGATCGGCGATCTCGCCGCCGCGCTCGGCGCGATGGGCGCGCGCATCAGTGGCACCGGCACCTCGGTCGTGCGGATCGACGGTGTGCGCGAGCTCGGCGGCTTCGATCACGTGGTCATCCCCGATCGCATCGAGGCCGGGACGCTGCTGCTCGCGGGCGCGATCACCGGCGGCGAGGTGCACGTCGCCGGTGCCCGTGCCGACCATCTCGACGCGCTCGTGGCGAAGCTGGAGCAGGTCGGGGTCGCGATCGAGCCGCGCGCGGACGGCATCACGGTGCGCGGCGCGCAGGCGCTCGGTCGCGCCGACGTCCGTACCGCGCCGTACCCCGGCTTCCCGACCGACCTGCAAGCGCAGTTCATGGCGCTCATGACGCTCGGCGACGGCCAGAGCGTCATCACCGAGACGATCTTCGAGAACCGCTTCATGCACGTGCAGGAGCTGGTGCGCATGGGCGCCGACGTCCGGGTCGACGGCCGCAGCGCGGCGGTGCGCGGCGTCGCGACGCTCTCCGGCGCGCCCGTCATGGCGACCGATCTGCGCGCGAGCGTCTGCTTGGTGCTCGCCGGTCTGGCCGCGCACAACACGACGGAAGTGTCGCGCGTCTACCACCTCGACCGCGGCTACGAGCGTCTCGAGCAGAAGCTCTCCGCCCTCGGCGCCGACATCGCGCGAGTGCGCACGTGAGCGCGCGAGGAGCGGCGCGCGAACGCGGCGGCGCGGCCCGCACCGCGGGGCGTGCGCGACGCGACGGCCGGCCCGAGGTCGTGGCGGATCTTCTCATGGTCGTGCCGGCTCGCGGCGCCGCGTTCGCGCGTCGTCTGGCGTTACTCGAGGCGCGCGGCGGCCGCACCGATACGACGATCGAGCATACGGTGCGGGCGATCGTCGACGACGTGCGCCGGCGCGGCGACGCGGCGCTCTTCGCGTACACGCGGCGTTTCGACGGCGTCGCGCTCACCGCGCGGACGGTCGAGGTGCCGCGCGCCGCGATGGAGCGTGCGGCGGCGGCGCTGCCGCACGCGGTGCGACGCGACCTCGAGCTCGCCGCGCGTCGCATCCGCGACTTCCACCGCCGGCAGCGGCAAGCGTCGTGGAGCTACCGTGACGCGGCGGGCGCCCTGCTCGGACAACAGGTGCGGGCGCTCGATCGCGTCGGCGTGTACATTCCCGGCGGCACCGCGGCGTATCCGTCGTCGGTGCTGATGAACGTCGTGCCGGCGAAGGTCGCTGGTGTCGGCGAGGTGATCGGCGTCACGCCCGCGAAAGCCGACGGCATCCCCACGGCGGTGCTCGCCGCGGCGCACGTTGCGGGTCTCGATCGCCTGTTCCGCATCGGCGGCGCGCAGGCGATCGCCGCGCTCGCCTACGGGACGAAGTCGGTGCCGCGCGTCGACAAGATCTGCGGGCCGGGAAACGCCTACGTCGCGACCGCGAAGCGGCTCGTGTTTGGCAGCGTCGACATCGACATGATCGCCGGCCCGAGCGAGGTGCTGATCGTCGCCGACGGACGCGCGACCCCGGCGCGCGTCGCCGCCGATCTGCTCTCGCAGGCGGAGCACGACCCGCTCGCCGCCGCGATGCTGGTGACGCCGTCGGCGGCGCTCGTCCGCGCCGTCCAACGCGAGCTCGCGACACAGCTCGCGCGCTTGCCGCGGCGGGCGATCGCGCGCCGCGCGCTCCGCCGCCACGGCACCGCCTTCGTCACGGCGAGCGTCGCGGAGGCGATCGACGTCGCCAACCGGATCGCACCGGAGCACCTCGAGCTTGCCGTCGCGCGTCCGCAGCGTTGGCTCCCGGCGGTGCGGCACGCGGGCGCGATCTTCCTCGGCGACGATTCCCCCGAGCCGTTCGGCGACTACCTCGCGGGTCCGAACCACGTGCTCCCGACGGGCGGCAGCGCCCGCTTCTCGTCGCCGCTCGGAGTCTACGATTTCATCAAGCGCTCGAGCGTCATCGGAGCTTCGTCCGCGGTGCTCCGCCGCCTCGGCCCGGCGGTCGTGCGCCTCGCGGAGCTCGAAGGTCTCGACGCGCACGCACGCGCCGTCCGACTCCGCTTGCGTCAGCCTTGATGTGACAGAGCCTTCCGGTTCCCTAGCCGCCGCGGGTGTGCATCTCGAGGTGCGGGTCTTGTTTCAATTGCGACTTCGGGACGGACGGCGCCCGCTCACGCAGCCCCAGCCGGTCTTCCGCGCCGCGGTCGGTCCGTCGACGCCAGCCGCCGGTGATGAGCGCCTGAAGCTCCGCCGCGCTCGCGCCGGCGCGCAGCGGCCCGCGAAGATCGAT
>Ga0137359_10004750_pt1 | contig 11171 bp, 17 predicted proteins | sample Mad1_40_16metaG_FD_108281 | JGI IMG/M metagenome (GOLD analysis project Ga0137359, IMG submission 108281) | Vadose zone soil microbial communities from Angelo Coast Range Reserve, California, USA - Mad1_40_16 metaG | ecosystem: Environmental > Terrestrial > Soil > Vadose zone | place: USA... | reverse complement strand
GGTGTAATAGGCAGTGACGTTCCCGGTATCCGCTCCGGCCCAGAGTGTGTCAGAAACGGGGTCAAATGAGAGGGCGGTAATAACTTGGGGAAACCCGTCGCGTTGAGTAGTAATAGGCACCGCTGGACGGTACGTTGCGACTGACATGGGCACACATGTGTGTGGACACCCAGTAGCCTGAGCGTGACCCTGACTGGTCGAGTCATGTGACGATAACCTCAGGAGGTTCTCAGGCTGCTATTCGTCCGAGTCTTGCTTTCAAGTATGCAAGCATACACTACTCTGCATGGATTACGAATGGGCATAGCAATACAAAAAGCGGTATCTACCAGTCATCCAATGTTCGCACGAAAATGCAACCGAATAAACATAAGAGCAAAATGCATTAGCGACCGATAGAAGTCATGAAGGAAGAAAGGTCTAAATCTTGGTACTCTTCTTCTGCGGGCAAATCCTCTAATCCACTGAGAATGTTTTTGTGGGGACCAACTGTGGCATGCTGGTTGTTGTCCTTCTTCGTGCCAGGCCCATCTTCTTCCACGGACGTATGCCGAAACAAGTCCAAAACCAAGTCCGTGTCCATCGATGCCAACCCAGAGTTTTGTTGTGTAACAACTGAATTTGCGATATTAAGCTTGAAGCGCTGCAGGCTAGAGGAAAATCCGTGTCAGTTTCGTGAAACGACAAGAAAAAACCACAATGCATACCCCATAATCTTCTCTTCCAGAGTTCCTTTCGTTATCAAGCGATATACATTGACAACCTTCTTCTGCCCTATGCGATGAGCGCGGTCCATGGCCTGGAGGTCCTTCATAGGGTTCCAATCGTGCTCCACGAAAATGACGGTGTCTGCACCCGTAAGTGTTAAACCAAGCCCTCCGACGTGAGTTGTGAGGAGAAGACAGTCGATGCTAGGATCTGAGTTGAACGTTTGGACAACGGCGTGGCGCTTGTTCGCATCCGTGCTCCCGTCCAGGCGCATATAAGTGACAGAAGGCATATGCTTCTTGAAAAGAACATTCTCGACGATGTCAAGCATTTGTTTCATCTGGCAGAATATTAGGACTCGGTGCTGCGAAAATGCCCCCGAGGACGACGACGTCGGCTCGGCATCTGCGAGTTCGCTCTTCACAAAATCGCTGGTATTGGCAAGTGTTGGTGTCCCGCCGATACCGCAATCAATGAGAAGTTGCCTGGAAGGTAAATAATACGAACGTCATTAGTAAACTCGACATTAGATTATAACCCAACAGACCTTAAAGCGAGCAGTTTAGGGGCGTGGTTGATATCGAATAAATTTGCCTTCTCCGGTTTTTGCCCAACCTTCTGCAAAGCGCCATTCACCTCATCATCCGTCTTAAGGACCATGGCTGGATGATTACACAGTTTCCGCAGATATTGTAATGACTGGAAGATGTGTTGCTGTTCGCCAGACTTTGCACTTCGGACGGCATCCTCTGCTGTCGATCTCGCCTGCGAATTCGAAAAGTCATCATATAGATGTTTCTGCATTTCGGAAAGCTCGCAGAAATAGTCTTGGATGATTTTTGGGGGGAGGTCGTTCAGGACGTCTTCTTTCAGGCGGCGCAGAAGGAAAGGTAGGACTTGTTTATGTAGGGCTTCTAATGCCAACGCCGCTGAAATGTAAAATAAGCCAATATCCCCATCGCGAAACGCCATTTAAGCGGGCACGCACCAGCTTCGCTATTCTTCGACTTCCCGTCTCGGTTGGAAAGGATAGGCTTACCAAACCGTTCGTTGAACGACGACTCGGAACCCAGGAAACCCGGCATTAAGAAGTCAAACAAGCTCCAGAGCTCTAAGACATTGTTCTGGATGGGGGTACCGGAAAGTATGAGACGATGGTTTGCGCGGATGCACTTGACTGCCTTGGTAAGTTTGGTTTTTGCGTTCTTGATGACGTGACCTTCGTCAAGGATGCAATAGTACCAATTAATCTCCTCCAGAGTGGCAACCTCGTTACGGACGACCTCGTACGACGTTATGACAATATCGTGCTTCTTCAGCTTTGGCACAAGTCGTTGACGTTCGCGAGCATTCCCGACAAACATGATAGGCTTCAAATTATCGGCGTACTTGAGGATCTCGTAGTACCAATGCCCAGTCAAGGTAGGAGGACAAACGATGAGTGAAGGTACATGAACAGCGTCTGGTGATTGCGTCTCCTTGTACTTTTTCGCTCGCTCAAAGTGCTTGCTAGCGAGAATGCATATCGACTGCAAAGTCTTCCCAAGGCCCATATCTAAATTTGGCGTCATTTTGACGATCACCTACAACCAAAACACACTCACCGTCGCAGAGAATCCCATGAAGCTGGTATTTGGTTAGGAAAGCTAGCCAATTCACGCCATCTTGTTGGTACTTTCGCAACTCTGCATTAATTTTGACAGGCATGTCGTACGTTTCGACCTTGCTGCCATCCAGAAGTTGTGTCAAGAACTGTCGCTCCTCATCTCGTCGCTTCATCAATTCTCCGGGAAAGCCATGAGGGTCAGGTAGGCCAGCCTAAAATAGATTTAAGCGGTGAAAGCCAAGAGACTGTGTTCATATCTTACCTCAAGAGGGACCATCTTTACAAGTGAGGCAAATGTGTTTGTGGCTGTGGAGCGAACGTCGTCGTCTGGATCACTCATACGTCCCAGAACTGGAACCACGAGGAAAATAACGTAGGGTAGCGCTTTATGGTCCAATCTCTGGACGACATCTAAGAGTGGAAGGTTCTTGTGAGCAATGACCCTTTAATGGTGAATGTGCATGTGCGTGCACGTACTGAAGACCAATTCCGTGGCTCCTTGTCGGTTTGAGTCGACAAGGGTATCGCCAAGGTATGGAAGTACCGCCTCGATAACAAAGCGCATAGCATCGACGGTCATTACATTACAGATAGCAGCAAAGCACCGTGCAGCGGATTGTCGGATAATAGCAAATCGACTTCTGAGAGCCATGGCAATAACTGGGAAGAGCTCCCGTATTTTTGGCCAAAGATCCTGATGGAGAGTTGGGACTACGGCCTCGAGTACGCTAAGAGAGTCGATGACGTCTTGTCCGTGCTGGCGGCCAATCAGGTCATCTACGGCGTCTGGCGAGTCTGTGAACGATAAGAGGCAATTTCGTAGTCCAAAGCTGTATGATGTTCGCACCTGTTGCACAAGCGCTAAGAATGCCCCCAGCCATCGATTGCCACATCTTCGGAATGGTCTCCAGTAGCTTCTCCCCAAACTTGGTAGAAAGCTTTACAAAAGCCAGCCCAGCACCACGCCGTGACAGGCGCGCCTTTTCTCTGCTTTCCGCTTTGTCTTCTTCCGGCGCACCATTCTCTGCCTTTTTTGAAGGATTTTGGAACGATAGGATGCCAGAAAGGTGTTTCTTGTGGTACGCAAAGGTCGGCGTCTGCTCAATGTCTTGGCATAAAAAGGTGCAGAGGTTTTTAACGATCTTATCAGGCGGTTGAGTGAGACCATGAAGTGCACAAAAATCGACAAAGGAAGAGACAGCAACAGCTGAGCGTGTTTGAAGGTCTAAATTCTCTTCATTCTTTTTTTTTAAAAAAAAAATCAACTTTCTGATGCCAATCAACTAAGGCACGGAGCATACCTTGATCCCGTTCATTACACCCTTCACAATGGGACTGACTTTATCCGGGGTGCTCTTGAGGGCCACATATGCGGCAGCGAAGGCCGCACAGACACGAATATCATACTGAGTCTTGACTTCTTTGTACCGCTCGATGCTGGACAGGGCTGTCTTGCGCTTTTCTGTGATAACAGCTAGCTCCCGCTTCTTCGCCTTTCCGACTCGCTCCTTCAGCCTGAAGAAATCCTGTTCTACAGCAGCTTCAGCGGATGCGAGCGAAAACCCGCCTTCCTTGGAACCTGTGAGATCTATTTCCGTGCCAAGGACTGGGATCTCGGTCCAAGGGACCTTGCAGTCGAATGCAAAGCTTTGCAGGAAATGTGTACACTCTCCGTGAATACGCGCGAGGGTAAAAGCCATCTCGTGGTATGCAGTAGGGGGCTCGCTCTGCAACCATGCCAGAGTACGATCGCTCATCTCACGAGCCAGGGTAAACGCTTCCATGAGCGGCTGGCGCCTTGAGATCGAAAGATCCGCCTCGTAACGCTTTGCCCACTCTTCAACGACGATCGCGGCGAGGACCTTTTGTAGCATACTACTCGAATCGACGTAATGAAGAAGAATTGGTTGGAAAGTGTTGTCTACACCGAAAGTCTGCCATCTACGTAAGGCGGGAACCTACGACCAAGTGGACAAGGACGCACCAACGAATTCCAGGATGCAATGAGATATGCCATAGCAGTTCCTGCCGCGATTCGTGCCTTCCACACTGTGTCGAGCTGGACAAGAGTAAGATCTTGGGTAAGCATGTTTTTGTCTACATTATGCCGTTCTGCTGCCACCTGCGTGGCATTTTCAGAGGCTATGGGATCATAAAATCCTGATGCGTCGATGGGGGAACCCATGGGGGTCATCATGGTTTCAAACCACTCGAGCAATTGAGGCGAGGCAATGACCGACTCCATCCAGCCTGGCTGTGACCGTAAGAGCTCGATGGCAGTGTTCCAAGCTGCGATGGTCGCATCGCGTACGTCCGTGCGCTCTTCGACGATAAGGTTCTGGAAGAGTAGACGAAGGAGGGGGTTGGCGACCCAGTCCTTCGGAAGGGAGGCGACGTTCATAAAAGAGTGCAATGTTTCAACAACCGCAAGGCGGACCGTCGGTATCGTATGTCTGAAGAACGGGAAGAGCTTAGGAGCAAGGTCGGTGAGTGGTAACCTGGAAATGAAACTTAAACTCCAGGTCGCATCTATGGTTGCAATCAGACGCACGACGCTGAGTTGTTGCCTAGAATTGCAATCACTTCATTATAGGACACGAGTTTTCCTAAAGGATGTCAGCAACGCCGAGGCGGCATGAAAAAACAAGCACTACCAAGTAGATCCATGACAGCACCGACACTCGAGCTCAGGTCGTCCTTCATGTCACCGAGACAGTCCCACAGCACGGCGAGGACAAGACTTAGACAAGTTGGTAATTGCTGGACGAGATGAGTCGCCACGGGAATGAGGCAAGATGCAGCCACCGAGCGAACATCGTCATCACGGTCACCAAGTCTGTATAATTGCAGAGTCAGTGAGACGTGAGTCTCGACAGAGAAAGGACTTGCCCTAGCACAGCAGCATCAACCACGTCCTGCAAGATATATTGAGAACCTCGATCAGGGAGACGGGTGTCCGCCTTGACGTCACACCCCTCTTGGGTTCCCTTCATCCGCACGTCCACGTTATTCTTTATGTTCCCTTCCTCACAGGCCGCTTCTGTCTTCACAATAACCCGTCTTTCGCGACCGTCGTTCACTTGGACTTCGTCTTCTGCCTTGACTTTCTCGTCAATCCCCTCTGCTTCAACCACATCACTCCGAACCGCGACCTCGTACTTGATCCCCAGTAACCCGGCGTGTCGCACCTCCCAAATATGACTCTTCTCCTTCCCCGGACCTTTCGCGCCAGTGGGAAGAGTAAAATCTTGTCGGATCATTTGTAAAAGAACCGAGTGCACGTGCAGCACTGAGCGACGCGGCATATGCAAGAGCAAGGATGCGAGGGTCTGTGAAACGGTTTCACGGACAGGCGCGACCACCTGGTCTGAGACGAAGTCCCCAAATCTATCAAGAATAAAAACGCAAAGAAGTTTGGCTGCAAGTACGTTGCACCATCGTTCATGGGTATCGCCGTTTTCTGCAGGAGATGCACTGACTATGATGGTATAAGCATAAGAAAACTTAATGCCGGGAGAATGAAGCACCTTTCGTCCCGCCATATTTACCCTGTCCTTTCAATAACTCACGTAAAGCCATTGCAGCGCCATGTCGTACTTCCCAGGCAGGACTGAATAAATCGACTTCGAGAACCTTGACTAAGCCATCCCATACCCAGTGCCCTGGTTCAACCTCCAAGGCTTGGGACTGCTGAGATGTCTTCGGGGAGACAGCGCCCCCTTTCGAGGGATCAATGATGACCTTTTCTGTCGGGCTTTCGACTCTTGAAGGTGGAGGCGGTTTGTCTTCCGTGGCAACAAGACGGGCCCTGCAACACGATGAACGATTTAAGAAAACTCAGACATACGCAACTCACTTATTCGCTAGGCCAGCGGCTGTCGGCTGGAACTTGGAACTTGAGGTCGGTGGAGGTGCTTGCACAAAGGCACTGTTGCCCTGTTTCCGCTTCCGTTTCAATCGATTGCGTTCACGAGCAGAAAGACCACTCATAGCTTCGTCTGGCTGAGGAGCACAGGGGACAGATGGAGAGGGAGCGACAGGGGTCGTCGATTTCGAACGAGGAGAAGGCGACCTTTTCTTCGATCTTGACACGTCCAGAGAAAGATTCTCCGATACTGGGGGCAGGTCTACATTCATGGCGGTCTCGTTTTCCTCAGGGACGTGAATATCTGGCTCACTTCCAGCTGCTAATTCTTTATCGAAGTCCATGTCGTCATTTGCGCCAAATCCATAGAGGAAGTCAAGACCAAGGCGACCCATGGCTTCCTTGCGTGCCTTCTTGACTTCACTAGAAGAGGAAAGTATGCCAGTTGGCTTGATAAATTCCTTGCCAGATGAGGCGAGAAGAAGGGTGCCTTTCTGCACGAGTTCTTCGACAGATACCATAGGAAACTCAGAGGGTGACGAAGAAACTTGCCAGACATCCGATTCAGGAGCGCCATCGCCATCCTGAAAGGGATGCCAGAGGGGGACGAGAGAGAATATCTGTGAGAGCGCATTTGAAGCAGCCGATCGAGTTTCATGAGATCTGGAGTGGAGATAAGGAAGAACCTGGAGAGAACATTAAAATGAGAGAGTGAAGAAAGTTGTAATGTACGAACCCTGGCTATGACGGCCATAAGCTCAGTCCACCCAGACGGATCACCGAGGGGTTGGTGATGACGATGTGCCTTGACGTCGTCTTCGAGAGCGACATCAGAAATAACGCTCTTTGCAGCGAGTTGGGCCAATTGTTTAGCAGCAGTTGTCCTCACTGAGGTGGTCGAACCAGTGTCGAGTAGTAGGAGGAGCCGGTCCAACCTAACCTAAAGATTAAGAGCTATCAAATACGGAGAATCCGGGCCGACCTTGAAGACATAACGCAAAAAGGAAAATTGGGGCCGGGCCGGTAAGCCGAGGTGTGGCTTCGAAATGTTGATTTGCTTGGGGATGGTTCTCACGGCCCATGAACCCGCGTCGCACCTTTTATCAGTCCCGCTGACTGACTCGTGTGACGAAAATGTAAATATCGCGTGACAGTTCATTTACCTCATTTGTTCTAGCCGTCAATCCTTCGGCTAACTTCTCGCCCAATTTGGTCATGCTTCTGTCGACCCAGTAAAAAAAAGAATGCAGTGGGCACTTCGGCTCGCGGATGACCTGTTGCTCCGCATTCTCAGTCAATCTTATTCAAAAGGTGACTCTTCATTCCGAGTCTCATTATCAACATCTTCGCTCCAGCTCCTTTCTAGAACTTGCACAGTGCGAAGAAGAACACATCCATAGTCTTCGCAACGCTGCCAAGTGTCTCACTATTAATCTCTCTCTCGGTCCTGGCCCTTGCCAGCAACTCGACCAAACCATCGAACATGCCTATTCCAACATGCGATCCACCCCCGGTGCAGATCCCGTCCAATGGCGTCGTCTTTATTCAGATGCGAGCATACTGCGTTCTTTGGCTGATCTTACTCCACAAGCTCCGGACGAGCAAACTGCTATGTCCTGCATCGCGCGTCTCGACCATGCTTTGGTCATTGCCGGTGCTCCTGGCCAAGGAGTATGGACACTCGTTCAGGACCTTATATTGACCGTACAAGCCTCGTGTTTACCTCGAGAGCCACTCGAGTCTTCTCCTAAGCCCGCTTTTATCCCGACCAAACCTCTGTCTGACATTGGTACGCCAGCCCTTGCAACTTCGTCCAAGGCCATCCCGAAATTGGTTGACCCGACATCTTTGTCCTTATTCCGAAGCGAGATTCTCCAACGGCCCTTCGTCTTAACAGGGTTCGCGTTAAACTGGCCCGCCATGAATGAACATCCGTGGCACTCAATCCGCTATCTACGCTCTGTTGCTGGGCGTGGCCGAGTGGTCCCGGTAGAAGTAGGGAGCGATTACCGTTCCAATGATTGGACCCAACGAATGATGCCCTGGGATGACTTTTTAGACGCCCTTGAGAAGGACTCTGGTCATGATCATGCGCAGCCAATCCTATACTTGGCGCAGCACAATCTCCTCTCCCAATTTCCTGCACTAAGAGAGGATATCCTCGTCCCTGACTATGTTTATACTGCCCCACAAGCGCCTGTCACGTATCCATTTTATAGACCACCAAATAATGAGGAAGGACTTGTCTTGAGCGCATGGCTCGGTCCCGTAGGGACAGTGTCGCCGGCGCATACGGTATGCCCTATTCTACCAGTAGATTGAGAACGATTCTCAACGTGGCGCCCAGGATCCGTTTTTCAACTCCTACGGTAAGCGCCCGTTTCCTAGTTGACGTGGCTTTGAAGCCTCGCTCTCCCTTTGCGGGACCCATGGCTCATGTAGCCAAAGCTCAGGTCGTCGGTCGCAAGACCGTCTGGTTAGCACCACCGACGTCCAATGTCACGAAGGCGATGTATTCATACCCGCCACCGTCACCAGCTTCTGACAGAGAAGGCCCGCGTAATCCGGTCGTGAATCAACTGGCGCCTTCCATGACCAATACATCTCAGGTTGACGTATTCTCCGATCAGGATGAGGACAGGTTCCCCTTATTCTGGAAATACGCAGTGCCTGAGGCATTGAGTGCAACACTAGAACCGGGTGATGTTTTGTTCTTCCCACCTGGTTGGTGGCATGCTATGAGAAGCGAGGAGCTGAGTTTCTCCGTCTCGATGTGGTTTTAAACCGATTCGTACTAGAAGTGACAGAATATAGTAATAGTAGTACAGCGCGCATTCGCAGTCGCAGTTGGGATCACGTGACTATGTACAGTCGCGGGGCAGAGAAATCGAACCCTCAGCAGATCAGAGATCTCTCTTAACAGTGTCTGCCTGTCACGTCCATACTCGACGTGCAATCCTCTACATACAGCTCACACGAGTTTTTGATACAGAATGGCGGCGCGAGGTGAGGTTGAAGGCATTCATACCCGCCCGTCGACCGCGGCCCTCAAGTCCGCTGCCACCCTCTGCCACACGTCTGAATGCTGGCTGATATAGATGACAGGAGTTCCTATGACCACCTCTTCAACTCCGGCCTTAGCATCTCTAAGATAAAAGATGCCACTCTCGCAGGGAGGCTGTTCGATCTCGACGCATCGACCTCGTCCGCATCGTCTGGCGTTCCAGGACGCAGTCTCGCTTGGAAGGTACAGCGCCTCCTCTACATTCCCGACTTTAATATACCATTGACCTCGTGGTGAATTTCTTGGAGATCTTTCTCACACCAGTTGATCCTATCCAACCTCAACCCGAACTAACCCCCAATCCGACCGCATACAGGCGTGCCCTCAGTTCGTCCCGCAAGCGATTTACTGATTTATTGCTCGAGAATATGCGAGCACCAGATGGGAGCTACGAGGATGGATTTGTTGTACCTGGTGGTGAGAAACTGCCTGCACGCACGGAACAACCTGGAAATCTGGAGCGCAACAATCCTCTTAGCCTACATGATGAGGTTTGTATACCACTCCCGCCATGACCAACTCACCTTTGGAGAGAAAAAAGGGTTGATTGTGTATCTATTCTAGAATCCATGGAGGGAGTGGTTTGCTACAGTGGAGCTGCGCAGGACAATCGCTCAGGACGTGGAGCGCACGTAAGTCCCACCCGCTTTCATTTATCCTTACCTTCGTGCACACTTCTCGACATCCTCCACCCTAGCTTTCCTGACATTGGCTATTTCCGATCAGCTGCAGTCCAATCCCAGCTTGCTTCGATCCTCTTCCTCTATGCGGTACTGCATCCAGATGTTGGCTACCGGCAAGGCATGCACGAACTCCTTGGGCCGATTTACTACGCCGTCGACTTCGATTCTCTCCCTGATACATCGGACTCGGATGACTTTTCGGAACTCTGCGCACGTGGATGGGTTGCCGCAGATGCTTGGGCCCTTTTTGACCGTGTCATGTTTGGCGCTGGGCAGTGGTATGAGTGGCGTGAATCCGCCCAACGCCAGGTACCTGCGGTTGCTGGCCTGGTGTATCTGAATGGACAGGGAGGCACAGAGCCACTCATTACGCCAATTCTTCGTGCGTGTAATCGCGTACAGACAGAATTGCTCAAGAGTGTCGATCCTCTTCTTTGGGGACGTTTGCAAGCAGAGGGCATTGAACCTCAGATGTACGGGATGTGGGTACATTCCGTTTTGCGTCTAATAGTTGGCCGATTGAAAATGGGGCATCATAGCCGGTGGCTGCGGTTGTTGTTCACAAGAGAATTTAACATAAACGATGCCATGGTATTATGGGACGGGTTGTTTGCGGTGGACCCTTCACTTGAGCTAGCCCTCTGGATTTGCGTAGCCATGCTGATTCGGATACGGAACCAATGTGCGTTGCTCTGACCACTTGTAGGACGAGCTCACCGATCATACAGTGATACCCTTGGATTACAGCGGGCAACTGACATGCCTCCTTCGCTACTCCACCATTTCCTCGGTTTCTACGGCTTCTACAACCACTCATCACACTGCACTCCTCATACGACAAGCTTTGACGCTACAGATGTCACCCACGGCTGCCACCGGAGCATCTATCGTTATTGAGAACCACAATCTACTCAACCTTCCTACTGAAGTGCAAGAGTTACCACTGTCAACTTCCCGCAAGCGAACCGGACGACCCGGAGGGCGACGGAAGAGTGCATCCGAAACTCGGGCGCTACCCGATATAAGTCCTAGTAGCCGAGGATCACTAGTGCGTGCAGGAAGCGGTCAGTTGAACTTACCGGAGTTCGCGAAGGGCTTGTTGGATCGCGGAGAAGCGCTAGGCATCAATAAAACGTTTATGAATGCCGTGTCTGAGATCAAGGTCTATCTCGTTCAACGTTTGCACATTACTGACAACTAACGTATGTGTGACTCTCCTCTAAAGAAAAACCTACCAGATCTTGC
>Ga0137359_10004742_pt1 | contig 11185 bp, 10 predicted proteins | sample Mad1_40_16metaG_FD_108281 | JGI IMG/M metagenome (GOLD analysis project Ga0137359, IMG submission 108281) | Vadose zone soil microbial communities from Angelo Coast Range Reserve, California, USA - Mad1_40_16 metaG | ecosystem: Environmental > Terrestrial > Soil > Vadose zone | place: USA... | reverse complement strand
TCTACACTCGCCGGGATACTTCATTAGCCGGGCAGCTCGCCGCGGCACACTTGCGATTCGCCGCAATCCACCGATATCCCTTGCGCAAAATCTCCATCATCCCGGGAATCTTCGAAATCCACAGAAGCGGCCGTCCCCACCAGATCTCGCGCGCCAGCGCCACCGCCGCATCCGCGCCGCCGTACTGGCTCCCATCGCTAAGCAAGAACTTCATTTCGAGCATCAATTCTTCCCGCGGCATTCCCAGCAGCGCCCCAACCCGCGGATCTTGGAGTGGCGCCAGCGCCATCCCGCGCCGCTCCAGAATCGGGGCAATCCACCTTGCGGTTCGCGTACAGAACTTGCACTCCGCGTCAAAGAACAACCACCCTCGCGCGTGCCGCCCCTTCCCGTCCGTGTACTCACTCACCAGTGAAATCATTGCCGTCCTTCTTCCCTCTTCTCTTTTCTCTGCGTTCTCTGCGAACTCTGTGCTCTCTGCCCTGCGTTAAATCTTTTTCGCCTTTTCCCGAAACTTTCAGCTTTCAACCAGCAGCCGCTTTTTTCCCCAGCAGCGTAATCACTTTCCCTCGCAGCTTCACCACCCCCTTCAACGCGCCCGTCGGCATTCGGATAATCTCCTCAAACAACCCCGTCATCGCCGTCAAAAACTCCAGCATACTCTCCAGCCGCTCCCGCGTGTACGCATCGGCCTGCTGGTTGGACTTCACCTCGCACACGCATTCCGCCAGCACTTTCAGCGTCGGGTCGATTTCCCGCCGCTTCCGCTCTTCCGAAACAATCCGGAAAATCTCCCACACGTCCTTAATCGATTCAAAATGGTCGCGCCGGTCCCCTAGCACGTGCACCACGCGCACGATCCGCCACCCTTGCAGCTCGCGCAGGCTGGTGCTCACGTTCGAGCGCGCCACCGCCAGCGTCGCGGAAATCTCATCCGCGGGCAGCGGCTGCGGTGACAGGAACAGCAGCGCATGCACCTGCGCCACTGTGCGGTTGATGCCCCAGCGCGTGCCCATCTCTCCCCAATGCAAAATGAACTTCTGGGCCACCGGCGTTAAGCTGTTTTTTGTCGGTTCACTCATTTTTGCCCTTCCGTGCCAGGCGTCGTTCTTGTTACTTTTGTCATGTCTGTTATTTCTGTTGTTACAGAATATACAGATATTTCCCTGCCTTGTCAAGCCTTATGTATCTGGAGCGGGCCGCCTCGGAAGGCGGCCCCTACAATAAGCTCGCTTTGCGCCGGAGCACATTGAGGAGACATTTTCGGCTACGTTCTAAACCGGAGACGCGGCGGGCGGATTACAAAAGAGCCCTTTTCTGTAAGTCATGGGTGGCTTGGGTGAGGTCGGCTGGGCGGCCGAGATCGCGCCAATAGTATTCTTCGGCGCGGAAGGCGAGGATGTTTTCGCCTTGGGCGGCGAGGCGGAGGTAGGAGGGGATGATGGAGAAGACGCCTTCTTCGGTGAGCATCGGGAGGAGGCGGGGCGAGATGACGTGAATGCCGGAGAAACCGAGGGGCTGGAGACGAACTGAAGGGCGAACGATTTCAGGTTTCTGGTCGGGCCGTTGGCTGGGAGTGGGGCCGGAAGTGAGACCGGGGCCGGCGCGGCGGCCACAGAGCTGTAGGTGGTCATTGAAGAGGAGGTAGCGGGAAGTCTCGCGGTTTTGGACAGCGAGGGTGGCGAGGGCGTGACTTTCCGAATGGAATTGCAGCATGCGGCGGAGATCGATGGTGCTGATGACGTCGACATTGTGGAGGAGGAAAGGCTCCTCGAGACGCGCGGAATCTTCGAGGAAGAACCAGGTAGCTTTTTTGAGGCCGCCGCCGGTGTCGAGCAAGACTTCCTCGCGGGAGACTTCGATGCGCATGCCGAAATTGTTGTTGGATTTCAGGTAGTCGGTGACCAAGTCGGCGAAGTGATGGACGTTGATGATTACTTCGGTGATTCCGAAGGTGCGCAAGCGGGAGAGGGTGATCTCCAGCAGCGTGCGGCCGGAGAGTTCGACCAGGGCCTTGGGGCGATTGTCGGTTAGAGGACGGAGGCGGGTGCCGAGGCCGGCGGCTAGGATCATGGCTTTCATTGGTGATCGCAATCAAGCTTCCAAAGGATAGGAATTAACACAGAGTTCACAGAGGACGCAGAGAACGTAGAGAAGAGGGAGCGAGGAGAACAAGTTGGCTGTTTGGGCAGCCCGTTAAGGGTTTTGATCTGGCCAAAGCGCCCTTGATCATTGTTCATTTGTCCAATTTCGGATTTCAGGTTCACTGGAGCGCTTTCCGCTTCCCGAGCTTCTCCAACTCTAGATGGCGGACGATTACTTCGAGGCCGCTGCGGGCGCGCAGGCGTTTTGCCAATTGTTCCGCGAGATAGACGGAGCGGTGCTGGCCTCCGGTGCAGCCGAAGGAGACCATCACATTCTTGAAGCGGCGCTGCTGATAAGTGCCGATGGTGGCATCCACGAGCGACAAGACGCTGGCGAGAAATTGATGCACGCTCTCCTGTTGCTGGAGATATTCGATCACCGGAGCGTCTTTGCCCGTTAAAGCTTTGAAGCGCTCTTCGCGGCCGGGATTGGGGAGGCTGCGGCCATCGAAGATGAAGCCGCCGCCGTTGCCGGTTTCGTCCTTGGGCAAGGACTGGTGGAAGGAAAAACTGAAAATCCGCACGACGAGATTGTCTGCGTCGGTCGCAAGGCCTTGTAATTTTTCGGAGGACAACATGTCCTTGAAAGCGTTCATTAGCGCGGGCAGAGGGATGGGGAGCCTGACGTTGTGAAGCAGCCAGCGCAGGTTTTTCAGGGCGTAGGGGACGCTTTGCAGAAAGTGGGCTTTGCGTTCGTAAAAACCGCGAAAGCCGTAGGCGCCCAGGGCCTGCATGATGCGAATGTAAACGTAGGGATAAAAGTGCTGAAGGAAAGCAGCGCGGTCGAGCTTGATGAAGCTGGAAAGCCGGTCGAGATAATGATCAAGGAGTTGCTGGCGGAGTTCGGGGGGCAGGTCGGCCTTGGCATCGTACAAAAGAGAAGCGATGTCGTATTGCAGGGCGCCTTTGCGGCCGCCTTGATAGTCGACAAAAAAGGGATCGCCGTTTTGCAGCATGATGTTGCGGGACTGGAAGTCTCGGTAGAGAAAGTAATCGCGCGGGGCGCTTAGGAGGAATTCGGTCAGGCGGCCGAAATCGTCTTCCAGGGCTTGCTCGTTGAAGGGGATGCCGGCGAGGCGGAGGAAATAGTATTTGAAATAGTTCAAATCCCAGGCGATGGACTGGCGATCGAAGCTGGAGATGGGATAGCAGACGCTGTAGTTCAAGTCGCGGCCGGCTTCGACTTGGAAACGCGGCAAAACGGCCACCACTTTGCGATAGGCTTCGACCACTTGGGGAGCGATGTCTCCGCCGGAACGATTTCTTGAAAGAAACTCAAAAAGCGTGGTGTCGCCGAGGTCTTCTTCAAGATAGGCGCCGTGGGTGAGGTCTTCGGCGTAAATTTCCGGAACGGGAAGACCGTGGCGGCGAAAATGTTTGGAGAATTCGAGGAAGGCGACGTTCTCTTCGCGGACGCCGTACAGAATGCCGATGGCGCGGTGTTTTTCGTTGGCGAGCCGGATGATCTTGCGGCCGGAACCGCCCAGCTCGCCCTGCAGCGGCACGATGCGCTCGGGCGGTGCGTGGAAATGTTGCTCGAAAAGTTTTTTGAGAACGTCCATGAATGTGGTTTCCGGCTATCCCGTTTTGGCGAATCAGCGAAACTAACCCCTTTTTAACATAGCTGGTTCCCGGTGATGTGATTTGGTTGCTGGAGAGTTGCTATCCTTCGAAGTGCGCGTGCAATGTGGCGTTAGATCGTGCATATGCTCAATCCGTTGATCTTATCTGAAGCGCACAGCCAGGAGTGGCTGCGCCACTGGACTTTTTCCACGACCTGTATAATGCGGTGATGCCCAGCCACCCGAAAAAGCGCAAGCGCACAGATCGTCGACTCACAGAACAGAGGAATGCCGCGTCGAGGAATTTGGATCGCATGACGGCGATGGGGATCGTACGGTTGATGAATCGCGAGGACCGCAAGGTGGCGGTGGCGGTGGGGCGGGAGATTCCGGCGATTACGCGGGCGGTGGATGCGATTGTGAGCGGGATTCGAAAGGGCGGACGGCTGATTTATGTGGGGGCGGGATCGAGCGGGCGAATGGGAGTGCTGGACGCGGCGGAATGTCCGCCGACGTTTGGGACTTCGCCGAAACAGGTGCAGGCGTTGATTGCGGGAGGAAGGCGCGCGATTACCAGGGCGGTGGAAGGGGCGGAAGATTCGGCGCGAAACGGGGAGCGGGATTTGCGGGCGAAGAAAGTGGGGCGGAATGACGTGGTGGTGGGAATTGCGGCGAGCGGGACCACGCCATACGTGCTGGGAGCGCTAAGGTTTGCTCGGGGGCGAGGCGCGACGACGGTGGCGGTGACGTCCAACCTGCGCATGCCGGTGGGGCGGCTGGCGAAGATCGTGATTGCGCCGGAGGTCGGGCCGGAAGTGCTGACGGGGTCGACGCGGCTGAAGGCGGGAACGTCGCAAAAGATGGTGCTGAACATGCTGAGTACGGCAGTGATGGCGCGGCTGGGGCATGTGTACGAGAACTTGATGATCGACATGATGCTGACGAATGAGAAGCTGGAGGACCGGGCGCTGCGGATCCTAGCGGCGGCGAGCGGGAAGAGTGTGTCTGCGGCGGAACAGGCATTGCGGGCGGCGGGACACGATCTGCGGGTGGGGCTGATGATGTTGAAGCGGGGAGTGGAGGCGCGTGAGGCGAAGAGGCTGATTGCGCAGGCGGGGGGGAATTTGCGGGGCGCGTTGGGAGAATGAGTTTTTAGGTGTTAGTTCTAGGTTCTTAGTCAGAAACAGCAGAGGTTGCCTAATTTTTTTTGCGAGGGAAGCGGGATCGTGTCAGGCAACCAAAGAAGGAAACGAAAGAATTAACGCAGAGTTCTCGGAGAACGCAGAGGGCACAGAGAAGAGCGTAAAAGAACAGAAGAGAAAGCGGCAGCAAGGCTGCCGCAATCCAAAGGGTTGGCCTCGGAAGGCCGGCGGTACATAAAAGAAGAGCGAACGGGCGAGAGGCCAGATGGATAAATTTTTGATCAAGGGCGGGAAGGGGTTGCGGGGGACGGTGGCAATCAGCGGGGCGAAGAATTCGGCGCTGCCGGTGATGGCTGCGGCTTTGCTGACGGCGGAAAAGGTGACGCTGCACAACATTCCGAAGGTGCGCGACCTGATCACCATGGGCAAGCTTCTGGCGTTCATGGACGCAAATGTGTCGGTCAGGGAGTTCCCTAGCAGCGATTTCGTGATCGAGGCGCCGACCTTGAATCACGCGGAAGCGCCGTACGAGCTGGTAAAGACGATGCGGGCATCCATCCTGACGCTGGGGCCGCTGATGGCGCGGGCGGGCGTGGCGCGAGTTTCGTTGCCGGGAGGATGCGCGATCGGGGCGCGGCCGGTGGATTTGCATTTGAAGGCGCTGGAACAGATGGGCGCGGAGATTGGCACGTCGCACGGGTACATCGAGGCGCGCGCACCGAAGGGGCGGTTGAAGGGCGCGCACATCGTGTTTGAGAAAATTACCGTGACAGGGACGGAAAATATTTTGATGGCGGCAGCGCTGGCCGACGGGGAGACGGTGCTGGAGAATGCGGCACGCGAGCCGGAAGTGGCGGATTTGATAGTGATGTTGGGGAAGATGGGGGCGCAGATTTCTGGCGATGGAACTTCGACGCTGCGGATTCGCGGCGTTGAGAAACTGCACGGGGCGGAGCATACGGTGATTCCCGATCGCATCGAGGCGGGGACGTTTCTCATCGCGGGAGCGATTACCGGCGGAGACCTGACAATTACGAATTGCGCGCCGGAGCACCTGGGAGCGGTGATAGCGAAAATGGAGCAGGCGGGAGTGCCGATTGAGATCGTGAACAAGACCACACTGCGAGTGCGGGGCGCGAAGAAGCTGCTGGGATCGGACATGACAACGGAGGAGTATCCCGGCTTCGCTACGGATATGCAGGCGCAGTACATGGCTCTGGCAACCCAGGCGGAAGGAACGTCCGTTGTCACCGAGACGATTTTTGAGAACCGTTACCTGCATGCCAGCGAGATGGTCCGCATGGGCGCGAATATTTCAGTGCATGGGCGGAAAGCGGTGGTGCGCGGGCCGTCTACGCTTTCGGGTACGACGGTCCAGGCGTCCGATCTGAGGGCTAGCGCGGGGCTGGTGCTGGCGGGGCTGGTGGCCAGCGGCGAGACGGTCATTGACCGCGTGTATCACATCGATCGCGGGTATGAGGGGATCGTTGAGAAGTTGCAGGGCGTCGGCGCGGCGATCGAGCGCGTGCATGTGACGGGGACTTAGGTTTCTACCCACATGCAGGAGACATTGTGGTGAAAAGCATGCCCAACGAGCCTTATTTTCTGAAGACAGAGCGGCTTGGATTCCGATGGTGGGCGAAACAAGACCTGGCTGCGGCGCGCGAGCTTTGGGGAGACATTGAAGTGACCCGCTTCTTCGGGGGACCTTTTTCTAACGAAGAAATTGGGCAAAGATTGGAGCGCGAAATCAGCCGGATGGACACCCATCGTTTTCAGTACTGGCCGATATATCTGCTGTCCGACAACGAACATGTGGGATGCTGCGGGCTCCGGCCTTACCGGCCGGAGGATGCGATTCACGAATTGGGATTTCATCTGCGGCCAAAGTATTGGGGCCAAGGGCTGGCAGTGGAAGCTGCCCGCGCAGTGATTGCCTTTGCGTTTGGAACGATTGGAGCGAAGAGTTTGTCTGCGGGACATCATCCTAAAAATGGATCTTCCAAGAAGGTGCTCGAAAAGCTGGGCTTTCGTTATACTCATGACGAATTTTTCGCGGCGCTTGGAATGGATATTCCCTACTATCTGCTTATAGGACCTGGCTGTACTCTCCGAGTTTCCGGGCCTGTACTTTCCGAATGAGTCTAAAGTACTTATGCCTTAGTACCGTTTGACCATTCTTCCTCCCAAGGTATTGATGCTACTATTCCGCAACCATGAAATGGACATCCCTGTGGGATATAGCCGTCCTAGGCAGCATGGCCTCGCAAACGCTGCCCGTGAGTGCTGCAAACCTGCGATTGCGCACCAAGCTCCTGCTGTCGTTTGTGCTGCTTTCCTCAGGACTCACGTGCGCCACACTGCTGGTGGTGCGGCGAAGCGCGCAGGTGCAAATGCAGCATCAAGTCGAGCAGGATGCGCGCAACGCCACCCTGATGTTTCAGGTCATGGAACAGCAGCACCAAATGGCCCTGAGCCGTAAAGCGGACTTGCTCGCCTCGCTGACGTACATGAGGAACGGAGACACGACAGCGATCAAGGATGCGAGCGAAGATCCGTGGAAATCGGATGACTGCGACATGTTTGCCCTTGCGGACAAGAACGGCAAAATTGCGGCCTTGCACTCGACGAGCTCCGAATTCCCTACTGCGGTCGCGCAGGCAATGCTTCATCGCTCCCTAAGCAGCGGCAGCGCGTACACGTGGTGGATCAATGACAAAAGCATCTATCAGGTCGTCCTGCAGCGCTTCTATGACGGCCCCCCCGTAAAGAGTAATCTCCTGGGAACCGTGGTAGTGGGCCGCTCGATGGATGTTCGAGCAGCCAGCGATTTAGGCCGCATTTCATCAAGCCAGATTATCTTCCGCTATGGCAAAGAAGTCGTGGTCAGCACGCTGTCGGCCCTTCAGGAGCAAGAAGTGGTCAGGCAGATTCAGGACCAGCCCACTCAGGACCAGGCCTACATCGGAAACGAACGGTTTTTAACGAGTGTGGTTGACCTCACGCCAGGTTCGTTCCCCACGGCAAATGTCATCATCCTCAAATCGTACAAGGAGGCGGCAGCCAGCCTGGCAAGGCTTAACCATCTGCTCCTCGGATTGGGGCTGGTGGCGGTGCTGGCGGGAGGGACGCTGGTCTACATGATCTCGGATACATTCACGCGTCCGCTGGCGACGCTCTTGAAAGGGGTGCATGCGCTCAAAGAGGGCAATTTTGCGTACCCGATCGAAGCGCGCGGAGGCGATGAACTGGCGGAGGTAACCCGCGCCTTTGACGGAATGCGCGGTACGCTGCAGCGGAACGAGGCGCAGCGGGAGCAACTCGAAGAGCAGCTGCGTCAGGCCCAAAAGATGGAAGCGCTGGGGCGCCTAGCGGGTGGAGTAGCGCACGACTTTAACAATCTCCTGACGGTGATTAAGGGCCATAGCGAATTGCTCATCGACAGGATGAAGCCCTCGGAAGACATTTATGGCAGTACGCAACAAATTATGAGGACCGCAGACCGGGCGGCTTCGTTGACCCGCCAACTGCTGGCGTTCAGCCGAATGCAGGTGCTTCAACCAAGAATTCTTGACCTGAATACGCTGGTAGCGGACATGAGTAAATTGTTGAGGCGCCTAGTACGCGAAGATATCGAATTCGGTTTCCTGCTCGGCGATTCTCTCGGGCGGGTAAAAGCGGACCCGGGGCAGATCGAGCAAGTGCTGTTGAATCTGACGGTTAACGCCAGTGACGCCATGCCACAGGGTGGGAAATTAACCGTCGAGACGCAAAGACTGAACGTGGATGAGGCATACGCTCAAGAGCGGCCGCCCCTGAAACCGGGGCGGTATGTGCAGTTAGTGGTGACGGACACCGGGCATGGAATGGACGCCGCCACCAAGTCGCGTATCTTCGAACCGTTTTTCACGACCAAGGAGTCCGGCAAAGGAACTGGGCTGGGTCTGGCTACGGTGTATGGTGTCGTGAGACAGAGCGGTGGTTTTATCTGGGTGGAAACATCACCGGGGAACGGCGCCCGGTTTGAAATTTACTTGCCGCGAGCGGTCGAAAAGGAAGAGGCTGTCTCGTACGAGCGTTTACCTGCAATATCCAGGCACGGATCGGAAACCATCCTGGTCGTAGAAGATGAAGATGAGGTGCGATCCCTGGCGTCTGAATTTTTAAGGTCGGCCGGTTATAGTGTGCTCACGGCCAGGGACGGTGTGGAAGCACTCGAGGTTTCGGATCGCCTTGGTGGTTCGATTCAGCTCCTTCTGACAGATGTGGTGATGCCTAAAATGCGAGGAACGGAGCTTGCCCAAAAGCTGAAAGCCTGTTTTCCGAGCTTGAGAGTCGTTTACATGTCCGGCTACCTGGAGCAAGACACTTGCAGCGGGGAAATTCTCGAGAAAGCGATCGTCTTGATGAAACCATTCTCGCGCGACGCGCTGATCCGACAGATCGGCGAGGCGTTTGAAAACAAGGCTTTCGCCCAGGTAATGCCTGAATAGACTCGTCGTTAGCCTCATTCCTGCCCAGCCCCGCAAGGAAACGTCCTCTCACCAATTCACCACAAAATTTGCTACAATGCGCCACACGTTTTTGGCGTGGTGCGCGGGCGCTAATGGTGCAGGACAGCCTGCGGAGGAGACCCACAATGGCTAAGACAGAACTGCTGGCGCGACTTGATGCGGCGATTGCGGAGAAGAACCTTTTGAAGCATCCGTTCTATCAGGATTGGCAGGCGGGGAAGCTGAGCCGGGAGGCGCTGCAGCTTTATGCGGCGCAATACTACCGGCATGTGGAGGCGTTTCCGAAGCACCTGCGGGTGCTGGCGGCCCGGACGGAGGGTCCGCTGCAAGGATTGATCCGGGAAAATCTGGCGGAGGAAGAGGATCCGGCGGGGCCGCATCCCAAGCTTTGGCGAGATTTTGCGGCGGCGGTGGGAGTGGGCGAGGATGACATCACCTGCTGCCCTGCCCTGCCGGGGACGCAGGCGGTGGTGCAAACGTTTCGTGAGATTTGCGGGGACCGGCCAGTGGCGGAGGCCGTGGCGGCACTCTACGCTTACGAATCGCAGGTGCCGGAAATCGCCACGACCAAGATCGATGGGTTGAAGAAGTTTTATGGCGTGACGCAGCCGGAGGGGCTGGCGTATTTCGCGGTGCACGAGGAAGCGGACAAGGCGCATCGCGCAGCGTGGCGCGGGTGGCTGGAAGAGCACGCGGACGGGAATGAGGAGGAGATTTTGGCGACGACCAATGAGGCGCTCGATGCGTTGTGGGGAGCATTGGACGCGGTGCATTGCGAAAAGCAGGAAGTAACGAACTAAAGAGAAAAAGAAGAAGGAAAGAAATAAGGATAACGCAGTTCGTCATGCGGCTGCGCCGCACTCGTAGAGTATCAAAATGCGGGGTTGACGCGTGTTGAGCATATACATAAAGAAGATAGCCGTATTTTCAGGGCAGGGACGCAAAGGACGCGGAGAAAACGCCGGGAAGAAAACCTGCAAGTTCAGACAAGGAAGAAAAGAGGCCCCCGAGCCAATCGAGGGCCTTTTCTTTTGGGTAGAGGAACGTCAACTGAGAAGGAAGGAAGTGTAAAAGGCGCTGCAAAAGAGCGGCGCTAGAAAAAGTGGCTCGGGAAGTGCGACGAAGGAAAGCCCCATCCTGGAGAAGATCGCCCATGGAACGCATAACTCACAACGTATCGAGGCGAAGCGCACTGAAATTTCTGGGGGCTGCCGGGGGTGGCTTGGCGCTAGCAAGCTGGGCGCAAGGTGGCCGAGCGTTGGCGGAGGCTCCAGACGGCGGAAAACCGCTCGAATCTTTTACGGGGCCCGGAGCGAACCCGCATTGGAACTCGGTGGGGCCGTACGTTATGGAGCCGCAGAAGACGCCGCTGATCCTGTTGACCGACCGGCCAGTGCAAGTGGAAACGCCACGGCATTATTTCCGGACCGTTTTTATGCCCAATGAAGCGTTTTACGTGCGCTGGCACCTGGGGGAGATTCCCAACAGCGTGGATCTAGCGAAGTGGAAGCTGCGCATGGAAGGCAACGTGAATAAACCGGTGGCGTTCAGCCTGAGCGATGTGATGCAGAAGTTCAAACCGGTGTCGGTTGCCGCGGTCAATCAATGTTCCGGGAACAGCCGGAGCCGGCTGCAGCCGCGCGTCCCGGGCGGACAGTGGGGAAATGGGGCAATGGGAAACGCGATGTGGACCGGCGTGCGAGTATTCTTCGGTCAGCGATCCGGTGCTCGACGAATTTGCCCAACCATTCGTGGGAGATTGATCCAAAGAAGTCACGAATGTCGGCATCAAGCACCCAGTTCACTTTCTTCCGTATGAGTCC
>Ga0137359_10004736_pt1 | contig 11193 bp, 9 predicted proteins | sample Mad1_40_16metaG_FD_108281 | JGI IMG/M metagenome (GOLD analysis project Ga0137359, IMG submission 108281) | Vadose zone soil microbial communities from Angelo Coast Range Reserve, California, USA - Mad1_40_16 metaG | ecosystem: Environmental > Terrestrial > Soil > Vadose zone | place: USA... | reverse complement strand
CTGTTTTCATGATCGCACCTCACTCGAAAAGTCTCAGTGTGACGAACAGGGCAGGTGGACTTTGAAGATGGTACGAGTTTACTTCAGGCTTGAGTTAAAGGTTTGTGACCGGCTGGCGCCTCTTTGTGACGGAGCGGCCTGGAGAATTATTCGTGCCGATCGATATTCAATTTGGTGGCCAGAGATCCAACAAGTGGCCCGCTTGTCGCTCGACGAGGATCAAGGTAACCTGGTTACCATCATCGACGAAGCGCTATCGCAATTTGATGATTATACGAAATGAATACAAACGTGACGCGAGATAGTGAGTGCTACCGGGTAACGAACGCTCTACGGGTAACGAAAGCTCTACTAGGAATCCTGCTGGCCGTCATGGTCTTCACCGGCTGTGCGGCCGCGCAGAATGATCCTGCCTGGACCGAACCCTTTCCCCCGTTCCACATCGCCGGAAATCTTTACTATGTCGGCAGCAAGGGCCTGGCGAACTATTTGATCACCACTCCGCAGGGACACATCCTCATCAACAGCGATCTCGAAGCCAACGTTCCGCTGATTCGCGCCAGTGTCGAGAAACTGGGATTCAAGTTCACTGACATCAGGATTCTCTTGATCAGCCACGCGCACTGGGACCACGATGCCGGCAGCGCCTTGATCAAACAGATCACCGGGGCCAGGTATATGGTGATGGACGCCGATGTACCCGTGGTCGAATCCGGGGGCAAGAGTGATTTTCAGTACGGCAGCACGCCGGCCAATCTCTATCCGCCCACAAAAGTTGATCGCGTCCTGCATGATGGCGATGAGGTGAAGCTCGGAGACGCAGTGCTCGTTGCGCATCTGACACCCGGGCACACGAAAGGCTGCACCACCTGGACGATGAAAGTGACGGAAGACGGACAGACCCGCAATGTGGTGATTGTTGGCAGTCCTAACGTAAATCCCGGATACAAACTCGTCGGCAATACTCTCTATCCCCGGATCGCCGAAGACTATGAACGCATGTTCCGAGTGTTGAATTCATTGCCCTGTGACTACTTTCTCGGCGCCCACGGCAATTACTTCGACATGGAAACCAAATATGCCCGTGTGCAGGCAGGCGTCGCGACGGCTTTCATCGATCCCGATGGCTACAAGAAGTATGTGGCTGAAAGGGAGCGAGCTTTTCGAACTGAGTTGGCGAGGCAAAAAGCAAACAGGGCAGTAGCCCGACCGTAAGGGGGCTCATGTTTTAACGACAAGTAAGGCTGAGCCCTCCCTTACGGTCGGGCTACTGCTCCCCCTGTCGGACGAAATCCTGCGCTCATTCCCGAGACCATGAACAAACGTCCCCTCTCAGTCATTGTCATCGGTTGCATATTCATAGCAGCCGGCGTCATTGGATTCGCATACCATGTCACCGAGTTCAAGACGATACATCCGTTTCCATACGAAATTGTCTGGGGCTCCTTCGTGCGGCTGCTCGCCATCCTCGGCGGGGTGTTCGTGCTCCGTCGTCACGACTGGGCGCGCTGGCTGCTCCTCGTTTGGATCGCCTTCCACGTCATCCTTAGCGCCTTTCACTCGCTATCTGAGTTGATCGTGCACGGTTTACTGTTTGCGGTTGTTGCCTATGTTCTACTTCGCCCACGGGCCTCGGCTTATTTTCGGGGTGGCGGTAGCGACGGGATGCGGCCACGCGATCCTGAGGGACACTCCTGAGCAATCGACGTGCGGAGCAGAAGTCAGGCCGGGATATTGGTTCAGTTTGAAATTGGACGATTCACCTTAGCACCTCACTGTACCGAGCCACGTTTCAGGTCTTTGCAAACGGACACCCTTCACCTTCGTGCGTGCTGCTCAGGTAAGTGCGGGCGTCCCAAAGCTCGGGGAAGAATTTTTTGTCCAGAGTCTTTTGCAGATATCCCACGCCCTCTGAACCGCCGGTGCCGGGTTTGGCGCCGACCATGCGCTCGACCATTTTGATGTGGTGCGAACGCCACAGAGAGAAGTATTCGTCATGCTCAATCAACCCCTCGGCAAGTTGGGATTCCTGATAGAACTGATCTTCGTGTGTGAGCACTTCGATCAGCGCGCGTTGTCGTTTGCCGTAATTGCTGCGCCTTTCGTTCTCGTCGCGCGGCGATTCGCCGGCGGGAGTGTCCAACCCGTGACGGCGCAACAACGCAAAGAACGCCTCAGACAGCGAAGGCGCATTCATGCGGGCTTGCAGGCGCTGGAAGGCGAAGTCATCGCCGGCGAATGCCCGCAGAATCTTTTCGTCCTTCAAACCGGAAGAGAATTCAATTTCGCGAAATTGCATCGACTGAAAACCGCTGGCCGGGTTCAGTTCGTCTCGAAAGCCGAGAAAGCGGACCGGCTTCATGGTTTCGAGGATGTGAATCTGGGCGATCAGCAGTTTTTCAATTTCCACAATCCGGCGCAGAGCCTGTGCGGCTTCGCCGGCCCGGTCTTCCTTCATCAACCCGATCGAGGCGTCAATCTCGTGCAGAATTTGCTTGAACCAGAGTTCATAAGCCTGATGCACAGTGATGAAGAGCAGTTCATCGTGTTGCGCCGGGGTCGACAGACAGGTCTGCAGGTCGATGAGCTCAGGCACGCGCAGATATTTGTTGTATGAGAGCGGTGCGTCTTTACCGTAGTCTTTTGACATGTCGATGGAGCGCGGGCATCCTGCCCGCACAGCGTGCGCAGCACGCTCAGGTTTTCAAATTAACTAATCCTCAACGTATATATGGTTTCGCGCTTCGCGCTCAATGCGGGCAGGATGCCGGCGCTCCATTAAGCTAATTCTCAAAATGCCGCCCCCACCTTCTCGCTTGCTTCAAAAGCCTTCTGGTCGCGAATCTTTTTCATCTCAGCGATGACCAGTTCCAGTTCTTCGTCTTTCGTATAGAAGTGTGGCGAGATGCGCACGCCCGCGCCGGGTCGATAGTCGACAATGAATTCACGGCGGATCAATTCTTTGGTTATCTGAGCAGCATTGTCGTCCCCGACAGTAATAGTGCCCCCACGCTGCGCCGGATCCTTTGGGCTGGTTACTCGAAAACCTGCTTCCTGGGCCAACGAGATCAAACGCTCGGTCTGGCGCACGCTCTTTTCGCGAATCCTTTCCACGCCGATCTCATTGATGATTTCATAACCGGACTGGGCCGCATACAAAGCCGGGATCGCCGGCGATCCGTGCAGAAACCGCGTAATATTCGGAGCGTAACGCAGCTCACTCTCAAACGCGAAGGGTTGTTCGTGGGCCATCCATCCCGTCGTCTTCGGTTTCAGTCGCTCAATCAAATCCGGCCGCACGTAAAGATATCCCGCGCCCGGCCCGCCGCACAGCCACTTCACTGAACCACCAGTGGCGAAATCAACCTGAAGATCCTTCACGCTAAACGGCACCGTGCCCGCAGATTGGTAAGTGTCCAGCACCACCATGGCGCCGACTTCGTGCGCCCGGTCGGTGATCGCTTTAGCATTTTGCAGGAACGCGCTCTTGAACAGCACGTGCGAAATCGGTACCAGCAATGTTTCGTCATCGATCGCGGAGAGCAGCCTTTCCAGCGGCACGGTGATGCCGTCATCCGACTTAACGGTTTCGATGCGCAAGTCATGTTCGCGCGCGTGGGCTTCGTACACGTACATCACCGAAGGAAAATTGAGTTCGGAATAAACAATCTTGCGGCGTTTTGAGTTTTCGGGCAGCGGCAGCAGGCACGACAGAACCAGCGACTGACAAATCGAAACGTTCTGATGCATGACAACCGTTTCAGGATCGGCGCCGATAATCCGCGCGACTTCGTTCCCCACCGTCACCGGCATGCTCCACCAGCCCTCGGCCCAGGCGCGCACTCCGCGCGTCGCCCAAATATCAGCGTACTCATGCAGTCGTTCGTAGGTGGCGCGCGGCATTGCGCCCAGACTGTGGGAAATCAGGTAGACAGTCTTCTCCAGAATAGGAAACTGCGGCCGCCATTTGAGAAGGTCATCAATCAAGGAAGATTCTCCGTGTTGGTTCGAGTTAATTTACCACATTAGCAATTTGGAGTGCGCCGGCAGAGCAAAGCGGTGACGGCGCTTTATGTCCGACAAACTTCAGTTTGTCGATTCAACTTGAGCCGGAATCATAAATCAACGACAAACTGAAGTTTTGTCGGACAGCCAAAGCGGTGTCGCGCTTCGCTAGCCTCCGCATCCAATGAAGCTGCTCCATGTTAAAGTGTCTCGCAATGTGGAAGTTCGCGAATCCCATCAAGCATCGAATACCCGACACCCGCTGGCCTTCTGCGGAAGAAGCCGCGAACTCTCTACTTTTTCAACCGATCGAGATCGGTTCGCTCGAGCTGCATAACCGAACATGGGTCCCTGCGATGGTGCCATGGCGCGCCACTGAAGATGGCTTTGTTACGCAGGACAATCTGGATTGGTATCGACGGTTCGCCAAGGGCCAACCGGCTGCCCTGGTCGTCGAAGCCACCGGGATCCGCGATATTCCCAGCGGCCCGCTGTTACGAATCAGCCACGATCGATTCCTGCCCGGACTACAGAAACTGGTCGACACGGTGCGCGCCGCGAGCGATGGTCGCACCAAACTCTTCATTCAGATTATCGACTTTCTGGCGGTCAAGCGCCGGCCGGATCCGGCAAAGTACTTTCAGCGTTTTCTTGAGATCACTAAACGCCATCGCCTGGCGATTGCCGAGCTGACGGAAGATTCGAGCTGGATCAGCGCCGGCGAAGCGAGCGTTCGCGCGTTTCTCAAAGACGCGCCCGATGATGTCATTGAACGCGCGCTCGACGAACGCGAGATCGAATCGCTGCGCTTCGGTTATCGCGAACGCGTTACCGATACGCACCTGCCGCACATTCGCGAACTGCCGCAGGTGCTGCCGGCGATCTTTGCCGACGCCGCGCGCCGCGCGCGCACCGCCGGATTCGACGGCGTCGAGTTGCATTACGCGCATGCGTATACGATGGCCGGGTTTTTGAGCGCCTTAAATAATCGCGACGATGAGTATGGCGGCCCGCGTGAGAACCGCGCGCGCTTGCCGCTGGAAGTTTATCGCGCTGTACGCAAAACGGTGGGCAACGACTACGTAGTGGGCACGCGTTTCCTCGGCGATGAAGTAATCGCCGGCGGCAACCGGATCGATGACGCCGTTTATTTCGGTGTCGAATTCGCGAGAGCCGGGATGGATTATCTTTCGATCTCGAAGGGCGGAAAGTTCGAGGATGCAGAGCAACCAAAGATTGGCCACGCCGTCTATCCTTACACCGGCCAGAGTGGCTACGAATGCATGCCGACAACTCGCTCTGATGAACGCGGACCGTTCGGCCGCACAGTTCCGCTGGTTGCCAGAATCAAACATGCGGTCAACGCCGCCGGATTCATCACGCCGGTCGTCGCCACCGGGGGCATCACTACATTCGAACAAGCTGAGGCAATTCTGCAAAACGGCGAGGCGGACATTGCCGGATTGGCGCGACAGGCTTTGGCCGATCCCGACTGGTTCATAAAAGTGAAGCTCGGTCGCGGTGATCAAATTCGCCGCTGCACCTACACGAATTATTGCGAAGCTCTGGATCAGGCCCACAGGCAGGTGACCTGTAAGCTCTGGGATCGGAAAGAGCTGGATGAGCCGGGAATTGCGCTGGCTGAAGACGGGCGGCGACGATTGCTGGCGCCCAATTGGAAGGCGTAACGCAGATGCCGGGAGCGCGGACGTCTCGTCCGCACAGCGTGCGCAGCACGCTCATCTTCCGATTGTCGATAAATAAGATTGCTCGCGCTGCTCAGGCGGACGAGACGTCCGCGCTCCCAGCAGTTGGATTGTGCGACTCCTCATACGCTGCCACAAATTCAGGATCGCGCCGCCGCAGACTTTCCCGATCCACCCTGCCACTGCGCGTCATCAACGCATAAGCAAGTTCAATCGGCGTCAACTGCATATAGTCCCGAGCGTTCTCAAACCAAACCATGCTCTCGTAGGCAGCCGCCTGATATTCCTCAATCACAGGCTTGCGCGTCGTTTCGAATCGCTGCAAAGCCCCGGCCACATCTGGCGTCTCAGCGAACGATTCTTTGAGCGCGATCGCATCTTCCATCGCCAGCTTGGTACCCGAGCCGATTGAAAAATGCGCCGTGTGCAGTGCATCACCGAGCAGCACGACATTGTCGGCGCTCCACCGCACATTCTTTACCAGCAGAAAATTGATCCATTTTGAATTGTTTGAAAGCAGCGGCTGGCCATTTAAATCCGTCGCGAATACTTCGGCGAGATAAGCGCGCGTTTCCTCCTCGGACTTTTCTGCAAAGCGCGAGTTGCTCCAGGTCTGCGGATCGCATTCGACGATGAAAGTGCTGGTTGTCTGATCGAACTTGTATGAATGCGCGGCGAAGACGCCAGCCGCGGTTTCATGAAAGGTCAGCGTCAATCCGTGGAATAGTTGGTTGGTGCCATACCAGATGTATCTGTTCGGTCGCACGCTGAGATCGGGCCGGAACGCTGCCGAGAAAGCTTGCCTGACAAAGCTGTTCACTCCGTCCGCGCCGACGATCATATCGCTATCGACTTTCAGGGCCTCAAAATTGTTGACTTCAGTTCGAAACCTGATTTCGACGCCAAGCTGTTCACAACGGTGCTGGAGAATCTGCAGCAGGCGCAGACGCGCGATCCCGGTAAAGCTGTTGCCGCGAATGGAGATTTTTTCGCCGCGATGAACGACGTCGACATTGTCCCAGGCTGCAAAGTTCCGGGTAATTTCAGCGTGTGAAGGTTGATCGGCGGCGCGCAAATTCGCCAGCGTCTTCCCGGAAAATACCACGCCCCAACCAAACGTGTCGTCGGGGCCGTTGCGTTCATAGACGGTGATTGCGTGCGCAGGGTCGGCGCTCTTCATGAGGATGGCGAAGTACATGCCGGCCGGCCCGCCACCGATGATGTTGATTTTCATGTATGCAACTCATCGAGAGCCGCGCCCAGTCTTTCGACTCCGATCTTGAACAACTCCGGCTCAGCACACATGCCAATCCGAAAGTGCTGTGGCGATTCAAAGAAGCGCCCAGGCACGATTGCCGTATCGTACTTCTGGTGAAGCGAGTCGTACAGATCTTCGACCCGACCCTTCAGCAGGCGCGGAAACGAAGTGGTGCCTGATCTGGCGCGAACAACCTCCAGGTCCTCCCGTGTATCGAGAAAGTCATTCAGCACCACGCGATTGGTTTCCAGAATCCTCTTCGCACGCCCGATGAACTTTGGCAGTTTTGTCAGCGCCACCACGCTGAGCCGTTCCGAAGGCTGTGGTCCTACTGCTCCAAACACATCGTGTAGCAGCCGCATCCGCTGCGCTATTTCCGGCTCAGCCAGAATCCAGCCGCAACGCAGCCCGCTCAACCCGTAACCTTTCGTCAGACTGGTCGTGGCGATAAATTCAGGGCCGAGATGAACCGACGATCGCGGCGCCGTTTCAAACATCGCTTCCAGATAAACTTCATCAACCAATACGCGCGCGCCGACGCCCCTGGCCAAAGCGCCGATTTCCCGCAACGTTTCTTCCTCAACCAGCGCGCTGCTGGGATTGTGCAGGTTTGTCAGCGCGATCAGACGAGTGCGCGGGGTGATCTGTTTCGCGAGCTTCTCCAGGTCGATCCGATAGCCGTTCTCGAAAGATCGCGGGAACCGGATGATCTGCGCTCCCAGGTATTCGGCGACCGCGAGGATTGGTTCATACGTCGGTTCCTCAATCAAAATCTCATCGCCATGTTCCAGCGCTGCGGCCATCGCCAGGTGATTCGCCATCGAAGTGCCGCCGGAAATCGTCACGAGAGACTCAGGCGAGACGTGGCTGTGCGCAGCCAACGCCTCGATCAATGGCAGATAGCCGTAGGCGTTATCGCCGTTAAGATCCAGATCTTCAATCTTCGCCTCCAACTCGGCGAACGGAAGATTAAGGATGCCGCTTAACGCCAAATCATATTTCACCTTGGGGCGCGTCTTAGCCCAATTCATATAAATGGATTGCGTGTTCATCTCTCTCTTGACTGTAGCGCGGGTTGCCGCTCGAGTCACTTCACTATGATTAAACGCAAAGCGCGCAAAGTCTCCCGCAAAGGACGCGAAGAGTTTGGTGATCAGTTAACCCCTGCGTTCCTTTGCGAAAACCTTCGCGTTCCTTTGCGTTGAAAACAATCGCCAACTCCAAGCCCTAATCAGGTCCGGTCAAGTCGCTCTCGCCGATTCCGCAACCAAGCCCCAAACAAAATACGCCGGCAGGCCTGCCAGCATGATCCCAAGACTGATTGCGGTGTTCAACGGCTCTTTGTAAATGACACTAAAGGTAATCACGCAGCAGGCCGCGATAAAGAAAAGGGTCGTAAACGGATGACCCGGAATGCGAAAGAAGTCGCCTTTGGGATTACGTCTGCGAAATACAAATACGCACACCGCCGTCAGCCCAAAAAACACCACATCGACCGACACCACATAATTCAAAATCTGTTCGAAGCGGCTGGCGGCCAGCACGATGACAATTGCCAGCACGCCCTGCAGCGCGATCGCGATCGCCGGGACCCGAGCGCGATTGAGCCAGGCGAGTTGCCTGAAGAAGAGACCGTCATCCGCCATGGCGAAGTAAACTCGCGGCGCGGTCAGCATGCTCTGACTCAGAAAACCAATCGTGGAAATTGCAATGCCCGCGGCCAGGAAGCGCCCACCTCTTTCACCCAGCGCCAGACGCATCACGGCCGACGCCGGTGTCTCAGTTTGCGCCAACCCTTGCGCGCCCAACGCGTGCACGCAGACGTAGTTCACCGAGAGATAAACCACGATCACGCCCAACACCCCGAACAGCAGACCGCGCGGCAGATTTCGCCGTGGCTCGCTCACCTCTCCGGCGACAAAGCAGGCTGTCTGCCAACCGCCATAGGCAAATTGCGCCGGAATCAGCGCCGCGCCAAAGGCGATCAGCGACTGCCAGACCGTGACGGACGATCCTGTATGGGTTGTCAGTGCCGCGCCTGGTGCCGGTCCGCTGACCATCAGGCCAAACACGACCAGGGCCCCGATCGCGATCAGTTTGAGCACCATGAAAACATTCTGGGTCACGCTGCCCGCGCGCACGCCGATACAATTTATGATCGTCAAGACGGCCAGAGCGGCTGAGGCCAGCAGCGCTGCGCCAGAATGTGTCACGCGGATCCCGACTAACTCAAAAACATGATTCGCAAAGATGAGCGCGACCGCGGCCATTCCGCCAGTCTGAATTACGAACAGTAAGCTCCAGCCGTAGCCGAAGGCCACCAAAGGATGAAGCGCGTCGCGCAGATAAACATACTGTCCGCCGGATTCTGAACTTTGCGATGAAAGTTCCGCGTAAATGAAAGCGCCCGACAGCGCAATCACACCGCCCACGGCCCACGCTCCCAGGATCAATAGCGGCGAATGCACCTGCAGCGCAACCACGTGGGGAGTAGTGAAGATTCCCGCACCGATAATCCCGCCCATCACGATCATCGTCGCGTCGAAGAGCCCGAGCCGGCGCGCGAGTGCGTGGGCATCGCCGTTCGTCCGTTGAGACTGACTCATCGCGCCATCACTCGCTCGGCCCAGCTAAACCGGCTGTTAGTGGGATTTCCTGGATCGATCCCTCGTTAAGTGAAAAAGAGATCCACTCAATCACACGAAAAACGCACACCCCCGAGGTTTCACTCTTTCAAAAGTTGATTCGCGATGACCAGTTTTTGAATCTCGGAAGTGCCTTCATAAATGCGCAGCGCGCGGACGTCGCGATAGAGGCGCTCGACGACGGAGCCGCGCACCAGACCAGTGCCGCCGTGAATCTGCACCGCTTGATCGATGATGCGTCCGGCGGCTTCGGTGGCGAATAGCTTGGCCTGGCTGGCTTCTCGGGTCGAGCTGTCCGCGCCGGCGTCTTTCAAATAAGCGGCGCGATAGACCAGCAGACGAGCAGCGTCGAGTTCGGTCGCCATGTCGGCCAGCTTTTCCTGAATCAACTGATGGCCTGAGAGCGGGCGGCCAAATTGCTCGCGTGTCTTTGCATGCAGAATACTTTCGTCGAGCGCGCGCCGCGCCATGCCGCTGGCGGCAGCCCCTACGCTGGCGCGAAACAGATCGAGCGTCTGCAGTGACAGTCGCAGCCCATCGCCCGGCGCGCCGATCATATCCTCTGCCGGCACCTTGCACCCTTTGAATTCCAGCTCGCCGATCGGATGCGGCGCCATCATTTCAGTTCTCTCCGTCACGCTGAACCCCGGCATCCGCGCTGAGATCACGAACGCCGAAATCTCCGCCCTTCCATCGTTCCGCGTTCCGGTACGCGCAAACACTGTATAGAAATCAGCGACGCCGGCATTTGAGATAAAGCGCTTGCGGCCATCGATGATGTACGCGTCGCCTTCGCGGCGAGCTATAGTCTTAATGGCCGCGACGTCAGACCCGGCGTCCGGTTCAGTCAAAGCAAAAGCGCCGATGGCTTTGCCATTTGCGGCGCGCGCCAGCCAGAAGTCGCGCACGTGCTCGGTGGCCGCCTGGCTAATCGCATAGGTGCCCAATCCCTGCATCACGAAAGCGAGGTCAGCTAACGAAGACGAATATGAGAGCGTCTCGCGAATGATGCAGAACGAGCGCAGATCAAATTTCTGGCCAGGAGTCGCGACAGCATAGCGCAACAGATCTGCTTCGAACAGCAACATGACGTAACTGCGGACAGCTTCGTCGGCGTCCTGCTCGTCGTCACCCGCGCGCACTTCGACTTCCCGCTCGGCTAAACCGGCTACTTCAGCCGATAGCTTTCGGTGATCGGCCGTAAAGAATGGAGTGGTTTCGATGAATCGGTCCATTTTGGAGTCACATTGTTTGCGGAGCGCGGACATCCCGTCCGCCAGCGCCGCCAGGCGCTCATGATTCTTGAGTTGAGCCAACTGTTCGCGCTCCGCGCTCAGTGCGGGCAGGATGCCCGCGCTCCACACTACTTGAATTTTGCTTCCCGCTTCGCCAGGAACGCCTCGTGCGCTTCGTGAAAATCCGGATGCTGCATGCACAGAGCCTGCGTCACGGCTTCGGCTTCCAGCCCTGACTCGAATCCCATGTGCATCTCCCGGTTCAGCATCTCCTTCGTTTTAGCCAGCCCCAACGCCGGCCCGCGCGCCAACTTTTCGGCCAACTCGCGCGTCGCTGCTTCCAG
>Ga0137359_10004735_pt1 | contig 11194 bp, 9 predicted proteins | sample Mad1_40_16metaG_FD_108281 | JGI IMG/M metagenome (GOLD analysis project Ga0137359, IMG submission 108281) | Vadose zone soil microbial communities from Angelo Coast Range Reserve, California, USA - Mad1_40_16 metaG | ecosystem: Environmental > Terrestrial > Soil > Vadose zone | place: USA... | reverse complement strand
GCAATCTCGTCACTGTCTTCGCCGGGCTGTGGTTTTCTAGCGCACTGTTTGCCTATCTCGGGGTCAAGCTGGTTCGCCTGATCGAGCGCCTGTGGGCTTCGTTGGGCGCCGCGCTCCGCCTCAATGGGGCTGGCGCGAGGGTTCCAGCCGCCAAGCGGCACAGCGCCGCGGCTTTACTATCCGCAGTGGAAATCGTTCCCGACCCTTCGCGCCGCTATTTCTTCCGCACCGCCTCCGCTGTGGCCGGTGCGGCTCCCTTTCTCAGCGTCGTCTATGGCTTTGCCGCGGAGCGCCTCAATTACCAAGTGCGTCGCGTCGAAATTCCCACGGCCAACCTTCCGTCGGCGCTCGATGGCATGAAAATCGTTCAGCTCAGCGATATTCACCTCAGCGGCTACATGAGCCGCGGCGATGTTCGCCGCGCCGTGGAAATGGCCAATGAACTCGGCGCCGACCTCGCCGTCGTCACCGGAGACTTCATCACCGGCGCCACTGATCCGCTACCCGATTGCGTCGACGAAATTCGCCAGCTGCGCGCCCCGCTGGGCATTTTTGGCTGCAACGGCAACCACGAAATTTACGCGCGAGCCGAAAATTCTGCCGAGCAGCTCTTTTCGCAGGCAGGCATGAAGCTGCTTCGCCACGAAAACGTTCAGCTCGTTTTTCGCGGCGCCCACTTCAATCTTCTCGGCGTGGATTATCAACGGGAGCGCACTTCCAGCGGGCAACGCGTCCAGATGCTGCCCACTCTCGCTCCGCTGGTTCGCCGCGACATGCCCAACATTCTCCTCTCGCACAATCCCAACACCTTCAATCGCGCCGCAGAGCTGGGCATCGAGCTCTCTCTCTCCGGCCACACCCATGGCGGGCAGATCCAAGTCGAAATCCTCGACCATCGTCTGAGCCCCGCGCGCTTCATCACCGATTACATCGCCGGGACGTACTTCCGCCCGCTGGCCATGCCAGCGAACGGCGTCCGCGCCATCAAGGACGCAAACTACCGCGCATCCAATGACGCTCCCGTCTCCAGCCAGGCACAGCCGGCGCTTTCCGCTCTCTATGTGAATCGTGGGCTCGGCACCGTCGGCGCTCCGGTGCGTCTCGGCGTCCCGCCGGAGATCACGCTGCTCACGCTGCGACGCGCGTAAAACACTGTTCTTCATCGCTTCTCTTCCCGGCTTCCGGCAGTAGTATGATTTGCACCGGCGGAAGCACGCATGCCCCAGCAAATCTATCGTGTTCTCACTTTCGGTTTGCTGCTCGCGCTGGCCTGCGCGGCGAGCAAATCGCAGGTCCCCGGCACGGGCCGCGAGTACACCATCAGTGGGTCTGTGCACTGGGATGATAGCGATGAGCCCGTGCGGGATGCTCACGTGCAGCTGCGGACGGAACTTGGAAACGTGGTGCACCCGGTCGTTCTCACCAATAGCAACGGTGAATTCTTCTTCGGCCAATACCTTCCCGGAATATACGAAATCATTGCAGAGCTGGAAGGCTACCAGCCCGTGCGCCTGCGCGTGGACCTTGTGCGGCACGATGAACTGAACGTGCTCATACGCTTGCGCAAGGATCCTGCAGGCGCCGTTCCCACGGGCGACATCACCACCGCGCGTCAGCTGGGCATTCCCAAGAGGGCTCAAGCGGCATTCGATAAGGGAGTGGCGAAAGCGGGATCGAAGGATTACAAAGGCGCGATGGAAGAGTTCCAACGCGCCGTCGAGAATTTTCCGGGTTACTACGAGGCTCACGCGCAAATCGGCATGGCCTGCGTGCGCATGAAGGATTTTCCCTCCGCGGAAAAGGCCCTGCGGAAATCCATCGAGCTCAGCTCCGGAAAATATTCTCCCCCGCTTATGCTGCTCTCTATGGTTCTGAACGACCAGAATCGTGCCGCGGACGCTGAGCCCGTCGCGCGTCAGGCGATTGCCGCCGATCGCGTTGCGTGGCGCGGCCCCTACGAACTCTCGCGTGCGTTGTTGGGTCTGCAGCGCTTTCCCGAGGCGGAAGCCGCCGCCTTTGCGGCTCGCGACCTCAAGCCCGACAATCCCGACGTGTATCTCTTGCTAAGCGAAATTCACAGGAGCACGCACAAAGCGGCGGCCTTGCTGCAGGACCTTGATGCCTATTTGAAACTGGCGCCGCAAGGGCCCGCTGCGCCGCAAGTGCGCAAACTCCGCGAGCAGGTGGTCAAGTTCATGGAATCCCAGGCCAAACCTGCGAGCAATCGCTAGGCAGCGCGTCACACCTGCGCAAATTGGAAACGATTTGCCTCGGCGGCTCACTACTCCTCACCCACCACCCTGGGCCGACAACCACCGGCCCGTTCCGGGCTGGCCGCTTGACCCCGGTTGCCAGCCTGGAGCACCCGATGCCAAGATCTACTCCTGACGACGCCGGTATGCTGCCACCAGGCGAATCTCCTCATACGTTACGTCCTCCGGAAGCGCTTCCTTCACCGGCTTCAGCCGTTCTTTGCCGCACCGCTGGATAGCCGCGGCGATCTGCTCGTATCGCTGGGGACTCAACCATTGCGAACGAAACTCCGTCTCACCGTCCTCAATCATCTTGGTCACCATGTCCACAATGGAGCTGACCTTGCGGCCCCGAATTTGTGCTATTTCCTCGAACGTGCGCCCCTCCTCGAGAAGGCGCTTGGTGTCTTTTCTCGGATGCGAAGCTTGCGCATGCCAATCAGCGCTGGCGCGTGCGCCCTCTTTGAACCGCTGCAGCGCCGCGAGAATCTCCTTGCCATACCGCTCCACTTTCTTGTCTCCAAAACCGGAGACGTTGCGCAACTGGCCCAAGCTGGAGGGCTTGGCGGCGCACAAAGCATCAAGGGCCGTGTCGTGCAGCACAACGAATGCCGCCACGCCCATCTCTCTGGCCAGGTTGCGGCGCCACTCCCGGAGATATTCCCGGAGCTGCGCATCAGCCACGGAAAGCGTGGCCGGAGCGCTCTGCTGCCCTTCGCTGCCAAATGCCAGAGGCACGTTTTTTGCTACTCGGCGGTGCCGGCGTCTCTGCGGCTCTTCCATTTCCAGCCAGTCCGGCGTACCCGCACAAACATCGCAGCGCCCGCAGCGTTCCCATTTCGGCTGCTCGCCAAAATGCCGGCATACGTGGCGCTGCCGGCACTCCTTCGAAGCCGCGAAGCGCTCCACCTCGCGGTAACGCAGCCAGGCGCGATCCCTTTCCGCGGGGTCTGCAATTTTTCCGATGAAATAGGCGTGTAGTCCGAGGTCTTTTTTCTGCCACAGCAAAACGCAATCCGCCGGCAAGCCATCCCGCCCCGCGCGTCCCGCTTCCTGGTAATACTGCTCCACGCTCTTGGGCAGCGACAAGTGAATCACGGAACGCACCGAAGCCTTGTTGATGCCCAGCCCGAAAGCCATGGTGCCCACCAGGACACGGATTTCGTCGCTCATCCACTTCTCCTGATTTTCGCGGCGATCTTTCGCCTCCATCTGTCCGTGATAGCCGATGGCCGCAATGCCATTTTCCCCGAGCAGGTCGACTGTCTCTCCCACACGTGCGATCGTCGGCGCATACACAATAGTGTTGCCTTCGGACACCCGCCGCACCGCTCGCAGCAACAATTCTTCCTGGCTCCGCGAATTGCACTCGCGCATCAGATAGTGCAGGTTCGGCCGCTTGAAACTGGCAATGTGCTTGTACGGATCGCGCAGCCGCAGTTGTTCGATGATGTCGTGACGCACGCGCTGCGTGGCGCTCGCCGTGAACGCGGCGATCGGCCGCTCCGGGAAAAGCTCGCGCAGCCGGCTTAGTTGCCGGTACTCCGGCCGGAACTCGTGACCCCACTCGGAAATGCAGTGCGCTTCATCGATGGCGAAGAAAGAAACCGGCACGCGCTTCAGCCACTCCGGGGTGTCCCCCAGGGCCACGCGCTCCGGCGAGAAATACAACAGCCGGAAATCGCCCGCTGCAGCGCGCTTCAAGATGCGGTTTCGTTCCTCGCCGGTCAGTGAACTGTTCACGAATGCCGCGGGGATTCCGATTTGCTCGAGTTGCGCCACCTGGTCCTGCATCAACGCGATCAGCGGCGAAATCACCACCGCTGTTCGGCCGGCGTCCAGCACTGCCGGGAGTTGGTAGCAAAGCGATTTGCCGCCGCCGGTGGGCATCACCACGCAAGCGTCGCGTCCCGCGGCAATGCTGCGCACGACGGCTTCTTGCCCGGGGCGAAAGGCGTCATAGCCCCAATAATGCCGCAGGGTGTCGGGGATGTTGGCGGAAGCTTCTTCGCGCATTTCGGTGTCGATGCGGTCAGGTAAGGCGATAGCGACGCTCATAGCATACTCCAAGCGCGTTCTGAGTTTCGCTTTTGTTTCGCTATATGTCAAGTACGATTTCTGTGAATCGGTCACGCTACTGTGGAAAATGCGGAAAAGGCCCTCCTAGTGATCGGCGCTTACCTTGCCAAATCATTTGTCCCCGTTCGGCCCCCGCCAACCTCCTACTAAAATTTGCTCCTCGCGGCGGCGGGTTGCCGCTTGCAGGGCCCGGTGCCATAATCCAGCTTTCACGGTAAGCAAGCGTGTTTCGGCGCGGACCCCAAGCCGCGGAGACGCGTTACGGGGGGAAGCCATGGCTTTGCGCGATAGCTGGATCGAAAAAAGGGAAGCGGCGGCGGCCACCGCCAATGGAAATAGGAATATGTCGCAAATGCATCTCGCGCGGCAAGGCTTCATCACCGAAGAGATGCAATACATCGCGAAGCGCGAGCACCTGGAAGCGGAGTTGATTCGCAGCGAAGTGGCGCGCGGGCGCTGCATCATTCCCGCCAACATTCATCACCGCAACCTGGAGCCGATGGCGATTGGCATCGCGACGAAATGCAAAATCAACGCTAACATCGGCAACTCCGCCACCAGCTCTAACATTGACGAAGAGCTGAAGAAGCTGCATCACGCGGTGCATTACGGCGCGGATACGATCATGGATCTCAGCACCGGCGGCGATATCCCCACCATTCGCAAAGCCATCATCGAGGCTTCGCCCGTTCCCGTGGGCACCGTCCCGGTATACGAAGCGATTTCACGCGTGCGCCGGCCGGAGGATTTGACGTTCGAGTTGATGCTCGAAGTGATCGAAGAGCAGGCCGAGCAGGGTGTCGATTACATGACCATCCACGCTGGTGTGATGCGCGAGCATGTGCCGTTTGTGCGCAAACGCATCACCGGGATTGTGAGTCGCGGCGGCTCGTTGATGGCGCATTGGATGGAGCATCACAAGAAGCAGAATTTTTTGTACGAGCGCTTCGACGACATCTGCAAGGTTTTCAAGAAGCACGACGTGAGTTTTTCGCTAGGCGACGGATTGCGTCCGGGATGCATTGCGGATGCCAGCGACGAAGCGCAATTCGCGGAATTGAAAGTGCTCGGCGAGCTGACCAAGAAGGCCTGGGACCACGATGTGCAAGTGATGATCGAAGGGCCCGGGCACATCCCCATGGACAAGATCAAGGAGCAGGTCGAAAAGGAAATGGAGTGGTGCCACGAAGCGCCGTTTTACACGCTCGGCCCGCTAGTCATCGACATCGCTCCAGGATATGACCACATCACCAGCGCGATTGGCGCCGCGATGATTGGCTGGTTCGGCGCGTCGATGCTTTGCTACGTAACGCCGAAGGAGCATTTGGGGCTGCCGAATCCGGAAGATGTGAAGCAGGGGGTGATCGCATACAAGATCGCCGCGCACGCGGCGGATGTGGCGCGGCACCGACCGGGCGCACGCGACCGCGACGACGCTTTGTCCTACGCGCGCTTCCTGTTTGACTGGAACAAGCAATTCGAGCTTTCGCTCGACCCGGCAACCGCAAAAGCCATGCACGACGAGAATCTACCGGACGATTTCTACAAAGAAGCCAAGTTCTGCTCCATGTGCGGGCCGAAGTTCTGCTCCATGAACATTACGCAACTCGCCGAAGCCGAGGGCGGCCACGATCAGGCCGAACGCAAACAAAAATTCGTCGAGTTGCTCGCCAAGGTGAAAGCTGCCGGCGCGTAGAGGTGACTTTTAGTCGTACCTGGAATTTGAGAGGCCCGCAATGGGCATGTTTGAAGTAAATATAAAGCTCGCCAATCTGACGGCGCCAACCCAGACCGAGGAAGTGTCTCTGCTGGTAGAAACGGGCGCCACCTTGTCGTGGATTCCGCGAGCCCTTCTCGAAAAGCTAGGCGTGAAAGCTTTCTCGCGCCTCCCGTTTACGCTTGCCGACGGTCGGCGGCTGGAACGTGAGGTGACTGCCATCCTGCTGACTATCGATGGACGCAAAGCCCCTGTACAGGTCGCGTTCGGTGAAGCCGGAGAGGAAGCTGTTTTGGGAGCCACGGCGCTCGAAGGGCTCGGCTTCATGGTGGATCCGGTCGGCGAAAAATTGGTAGCACGCGACTTGCCTGCTCTCTAACGAAAATAGTAAGCGGTAGTTTCGGTCGGTGAGCAATAATGTCGGATCGCTCAGCGGTGATGGCGTTGATTGGGGCGGGACCTGTTGGGCTCGGCATGGCTAAGGCTTTGCTCGAGCACAAGATTCCTTACGAGCAATTGGAAGCGGACCGCGAACTGGGCGGGAACTGGCTGCACGGCGTATATGAGACCGTGCACATCATTTCTTCACGCAAGACCACGGAGTACCCGGACTATCCGATGCCGGCGGATTATCCAGATTTTCCCAGCCGCCAGCAGATGCTCGATTATTTGCGGGATTACGCTGAGAAATTTCAACTTAGCCCGCACATTCAATTCAACACAAAAGTAGTGATGGCGTTGCCGCTCGCGGACGGCCGCTGGGAACTGGAACTCGCCAGCGGCGAAAAGCGCATTTACAAGGGATTGATTGTCTGCAACGGGCATCACTGGGACCGCCGCTTTCCCAACTATCCCGGCAAATTTGAGGGCGAGTTCATCCACTCCAAGGACTATCGCAGTCCTGCGCAATTGGCGGGGAAGCGTGTGCTGGTGATTGGCGGAGGAAATTCCGCTTGCGACATTGCCGCGGAAGCGGCGCGGGTGGGAAAAATGGCGCGCATCAGTTTGCGGCGCGGCTACTGGTTCTTGCCAAAGACTTTATTTGGAATTCCTTCGGCGGAATTGATTCGACCGTGGTTCCCGGTGCGGGCGCAGCGACTTTTCCTGCGCATGGTTCTGCGCATCGCGATTGGGAAGTATTCGGATTACGGCTTGCCGGAGCCGGACCACAAAATTTTTGAGGCGCATCCCACCATCAACAGTGAATTGCTCTATTACATGAAGCACGGGCGAATTCGTCCGCGGCCGGACATTGCGCGCTTTGCAGGGCAGACGGTGCATTTTGTGGATGGCACGAGCGAAGAGTTCGACATGGTGGTGTGCGCAACCGGCTATCACGTGAGCTTTCCGTTTTTGCCGGCGGGGCTGGTGAAGGTGAAGGGCAGCACCGCGCAGGTGTATGGCGGGTGCGTGCTGCCGGAATACAAGAATCTCTACATTATCGGAACGTCGCAATTGCGCTATGGATTCGGGCCGGTGGTGACGCCGGGCGTGGACCTGATTGCGCGCATGATGCTGGCACAAGACCAGATGGAGTTGCCGATGGGGCTGGTGATGAAAGAGTCTGGCGTGAAGATCCCGACAACGCATTTGGTCGATCCCCACGCCGCCTTGCGGGGCATTCGCCGCGGCAAGCGCATGCTGCCGGTGCTTCTGTGGAAAGAAAAGCGGCTGCGGAAGAAGTTCGCGGCAGGCGCGGCTGCTCCACCGCTTTTTCCCGTTGCGCCGCAGATCAATCGCGGCGTCGAGGTCTTCTAGTGCGTTTTCTGATTGACGGAGTGGCGGTGGTGACCGGAGCGGGCTCCGGCATCGGACGCGCGCTGGCGCGGCAACTGGCTGCGGCTGGATCGGCGGTAGCCCTGGCGGACGTGGATGAAGCGGGCTTGCAGCAAACCGCGGCGTCGCTGCAGGACCGACGCGCGGAAGTCACCACACACGTAGTAGACGTTTCGAATGAAGCGGCCGTGCAAGCATTTGCGGAAGACGTCGCGGCTCGTCACGGGCGCGTGACGCTGCTCATCAACAACGCCGGCGTGGCGCTACATGGATGGTTTGAAGAAATTTCGCTGGAGGATTTCCGCTGGCTGATGGGGATTAATTTTTGGGGAACCGTGTACGGCGTAAAATATTTTCTGCCGATTTTGAAGAAGCAGCCGCGGGCGCATATTGTGAATATTTCCAGCGTGTTCGGCATCGTCGCGCCGGCGGGGCAAAGCGCGTACTCCGCGAGCAAGTTCGCGGTGCGCGGATTTACCGAAGCGCTGCGGCACGAACTCGAAGGAACGCCGGTATTCGTGTCGTGCGTGCATCCCGGCGGGATTCGCACACCGATTGCGAGGCGCGCGCGCCTGGGGGCCAAAACACCGCCCGCCTCGCGAGACGAAGCCGTGGCGCGCTTTGACCGGCTGACACCCACGATGCCGGACGCAGCGGCGGCGCGCATCCTGGAAGGCGTGGAGCGGCGCGAGCCGCGCATTTTGATTGGCCGTGACGCGCGGCAGATCGATGTGTTGCAGCGGTTGCGGCCCGCCACCTATTGGAAAACGCTGGCGCGCCGCGTGCAGGAACCGCGGCGCAAGCCCTAGGTGGCCGGGCAATTTATTTTGCGTCGTGAAAAATAATGCCTAGCGTGTAGCGCGTCCCGCGATGAACGCGGCTGACGCCGTGGCGGAGATTGACACGATAGTGGCCGCGCGAGCCTTTCACCGGGCGGTAGCGCGTGGTGAACACAATCGCCTGGCCCTGATTTGCAGCGACCACCTCGGCTTTGGATTGCGCGCGGGGCTGCTGCTCGACGAGGAGGAACTCGCCGCCTTCCCAGTCGCGCCCCGGCTGGCCGAGCAGGAGTACCATTTGCAGCGGGAACGCCACTTCGCCGTAAAGATCTTGGTGCAGGCAATTGTATCCGCCGGCTTCGTAATGAAGGATGAGTGGCGTGGGTTTTGTTTGCCCGGCCTTGTGGCAAATCTTTAGGAATTCAGCATGATCGAGAGGGAACGGGGGCTTCTTTTCTCCGAATGCTTCGGCCCATTCGTTAGCGACTTTAACGAGATGCGGATATGCGGTGGTGCGGAGATGGGCGATGGTTTCCGGCAGCGGATTCGCGAAATACTTATAGTCGCCGACACCGAATCGATGGCGCTCCATGATGACTTGGCTGCGGAAGCGGGAGGCGTCGTTGTAGAGCGCGATGATGGAAGCGCACTCTTCGGAGGAGAGGATAGGATTCGTGACGGCGTAGCCGCGCGAGGAGAGCGACGCTTGAGCTTCATTCCAATTGATGGCATTGATTCGCTGTTGGATGGAAGGCATAGCAATCGCCGGCTGGTGAAGAATGATTCTAGAGAGAAGGCGTGGGCGAATCTATCCGGAATTCGGCGGCAAATTGCGGCTCGGGATTTTTGACCTGCGTCATCGCCAGAGCTATACTCCGCGAAAAGGAAAGGCAGGAATTAACGCAGAGTTCACAGAGTCCGGAGCACAGAGAACGCAGAGGACACCGGGAGAGACGAGGAGCTAGAGATGGGATTTGTACTGGCTGCGAAATTGACGGATGTGCCGTCAGGGACGATACGCGAGGTGCAGGTGGAGGGGAAGGCGGTAGCCCTGGCGAATGTGGATGGGCAATTCCACGCGATCGATGGAGTTTGCATTCACCGCGGAGGCCCACTGGGGGATGGCGTGCTGGAAGGCGCGGTGGTCACTTGCCCGTGGCACGGCTGGCAGTATGACGTCCGGACAGGGCGGGTGGGTCAGAATCCGGGGGCCGGGGTGAATTGTTTCCCGGTGGAGGTGAGGGGGAACGAGATATTCGTCAACGTGAGCGGCTGAGCTTGTAAACTACTGATACTAGGGCTGTTAGGAAGATTTATCAATGGTTGCGTATGCAGGTCCTACGGTTTTGCGGATTTACCCCCCGAAAGCTGCTAACTGTCACATTTTGTTTCGCTTTTTCGACATACCGTGTATAGTGCCGACTCGAAGCCTCGATGGCACTTCCGACCGCGCAACGACACTACTGGATATTTAGCGCCGACCCGCACCACTACCACTGGGACACCCTGTTTGTGAAAGGCAAGGAGATGTGGCACGGTGCCGCGGGAAAGCAGGACGCGGTCCGCGCCCTGAAACAGGTGCGCAAAGGGGACCGAGTGCTGTGCTACCACTCGGCACCGGAGCGCTCGCTGTATTCCATCGCGGAAGTGACGCGCGATCCGTATCCGGATCCGCATGATCACACTGAAAAGAACCTGGTGGCGGACTTGCGAGCGTTCGAACGGCTGCCGCGGCAGGTGTCGCTGGCGGAATTGCGAGAAAATCGCGCGCTGCGGAAGATGAAATTGCTGAAGAACGTGCGGCTGCTGATTTCGTCGATTACGGAAGACGAGTACCTGGAGATATTGAAGATGGCGGGGATTGTGGCTACGCCGGGGATTCCGCTGCCATAGGCGCTTGCGGGCGCTCCGTTCGGAAAATCGCGCTTGCTATTTACGTTGATGACAGGTTTTGAGCTGGGGGAAAGATGCGTGTCTCTGGGCGCTTTGGCATTTTCGTTGTTGCTGTTCTCACCGTTATGATGTTTCTTCCCATGACCCTCTCTCCGCAGAAATCGCAGCGCGACAGTTTGCTCTCCGGCATTTCCAGCGGGACGACGCGGGTGGTGGACCTCAGTTACGCGATCAACGACAAGCTGGTGCCGTGGCCGGGGGACAAGCGCTGGTTTGACACGCAAGTGAATGCCACGGTGGAAAGGGACGGCTATTTCACGCGGAGTTTCTGGATGTTGGAGCATTACGGAACGCATTTGGATGCGCCGATTCATTTCCCTCCAGGCAAGGTGACCGTGGACCAAATTCCTGCGAAGCAATTTTTCGGGCCGGCGGTGGTGCTGGACGTGCGCGCCGAGGGCGCGAAGAACGCCGACTATCAAGCGCCGGCGGCGCGTGTTGAGCAGTGGGAGAAGGAGCACGGGCGAATTCCGGATGGGGCGATTGTGCTGCTGCGGACGGGATGGGCGGCGCGGTGGCCGGACGCGCAGAAATATCGCAACCAGGACGGGCAGGGGAAGATGCATTTCCCCGGGTTTTCGGCGGAGGCAGCGAAGATATTAATCGAGCGCAAAGTGAATGGAATTGGTTGCGACACG
>Ga0137359_10004733_pt1 | contig 11194 bp, 7 predicted proteins | sample Mad1_40_16metaG_FD_108281 | JGI IMG/M metagenome (GOLD analysis project Ga0137359, IMG submission 108281) | Vadose zone soil microbial communities from Angelo Coast Range Reserve, California, USA - Mad1_40_16 metaG | ecosystem: Environmental > Terrestrial > Soil > Vadose zone | place: USA... | reverse complement strand
GTTCGTTGGTTTCGATGCGCCGAATGAATTTCTGGTTGGTTATGGGTTGGATCACGCGGAGAACTTCCGCCATTTGCCGTACATAGCGAGCTTGCAGTAATGCCTATTCAAATGCCTAACAAGAATCCCAAGAAACCGACGAACTGGAGCAAGGTCTCAAAGCAGCTCTCGTTCTGGGTCTTCGTGATATTGGTGCCCGTCGCGATCATCCAGTTCTCGGGGAAGGGAGCTGACGCGACTCCTGAAATCTCCTATACGCAGTACGACCAGCAGCTCCAGAAGAACAACGTCGACAAGGTCACCATTCAGGCTGGCCGGTTGTTGACGGGCGAGTTCAAGGAGAAAGTGCCGGTCAAGGGCCGGCTGGTGCAGAAGTTCAGGTCGCTGCTGCCAACCGAGAATTCGAGCGACGAGGTCGCGCGACTCCGCGATCACGGCGTGCAGATTCAGGCGGAAGACGCTCGGCCCTCGTTCACGACGATCCTGATCAGCCTTTTCCCGTACCTGCTCATCTTCGGAATCTGGTTTTTCCTGTTCCGTTCGATGCAGGCAGGCGGAGCGAAGGCGTTCAGCTTCGGGAAATCCAAAGCGAAGCTGCTCACCGGCGACACGCCCAAGGTGACGTTTGATGACGTCGCGGGCGCGGACGAGGCGAAGGTCGAGCTTCAGGAGATCATCGAGTTCCTGAAAGACCCGCAGAAGTTCACCAAGCTCGGCGGACGCCTTCCGAAGGGTGCGCTGTTGGTGGGTCCGCCCGGAACCGGCAAGACGCTGCTCGCTCGCGCGGTCGCGGGTGAAGCCGGCCGTCCCTTCTTCTCGATGTCGGGCTCCGACTTCGTGGAGATGTTCGTGGGTGTCGGCGCGAGTCGTGTGCGCGACTTGTTCGAGCAGGGCAAGGCTCACGCTCCGTGCATCATATTCATCGACGAGATCGATGCCGTTGGCCGCCATCGCGGCGCCGGCCTGGGCGGTGGTCACGACGAGAGAGAACAGACTCTGAATCAGCTGCTGGTCGAGATGGATGGCTTCGAGTCGAATGAGGGCGTGATCCTGATCGCCGCGACCAACAGGCCTGACGTTCTCGATCCCGCGCTTATGCGGCCGGGCCGGTTCGACAGGCAGATCGTGGTGGATTTGCCCGATCTGCGTGGACGTGAGGGAATTCTGCGTGTGCACATCCGCAACAAGCCGATGGCTGAGGATGTGGATGTGACAACGCTCGCGCGGGGAACTCCGGGAATGGCTGGAGCAGACCTTGCCAACCTCGTGAACGAAGGAGCTTTGCTCGCCGCGCGGCGGAACCATGAAAAGGTCTACATGGCCGACCTCGAGGACGCGAAAGACAAGGTGATGATGGGCGCGGAGCGCAAGTCGATGGTCATGAAGGACGAAGAGCGAAAGCTCACCGCGTATCACGAGGGTGGCCACGCCATCTGCGCGGTCAAGGTGAAGGGCAACGATCCGCTGCACAAAGTCACGATTGTTCCGCGCGGGCGCACGCTCGGCGTGGCGTGGACGCTGCCGGAGGATGACCGCGTGTCGGTCACGAGAGAGCAGCTCGAAGCGAATCTCGTCAAGGCCTACGGTGGTCGCGTGGCGGAAGAGCTGGTATTTGGGCGCGATCGCGTGACGACCGGTGCTGCAAGCGACATCCAGCAGGCGACCGGGCTGGCACGCCGCTACGTCTCGCAGTGGGGATTATCCGACGAGATCGGTCCCATCCTCGTTGGTGATAATGAGCAGGAGCTCTTCCTCGGTCGCGAGCTGCAGACGCGGCGCGAAGTCTCGGAGCGCACGGCGCAGCTCGTGGACTCCGAGGTGTCACGCGTCATCAAGGAAGCGTATGCCCGAGCGACCGCGGTGCTGCAGGAGAACATGGATCTGCTGCACACGGTAGCGGCGGCGCTGCTCGATCGGGAGACGCTGACTGGCGATGATGTAGCGGCGCTCGCGCGCGGCGAAACCCTGCCGCCGCGTCCGGTGAGCCCGCCGCCTTCGGCCCCGGCGCTCGCAGCTCCGGTCATGCATCCCAAGCCGTCGAAACCGCCGCTCTTCGGAGGACCGGAGGTAGCCCCGGCGTGACCTTCGCCTGGCCGTCGAAATCACAGCGGCCTACCATCTTCGGAATTCTGAACGTTACCCCCGACAGCTTCAGCGACGGGGGTAACTTTTTTTCCACCGAGGAGGCAATTGCACAAGCGGATCGAATGATCTCCGAGGGCGCCGATGCGATCGACGTTGGCGGAGAATCGACTAGGCCGGGAGCCAAACCCGTCTCGGCGCGCGAAGAGCTGAAACGTGTGCTTCCAGCGATTCGCGGGATCCGGTCGCGCTGGAGCGACATTTCGATCTCGATCGATACTGTCAAAGCCGAGGTCGCGAGGGCCGCACTTTCAGAGGGCGCATCGATCGTGAACGACGTATCGGGAATGTCGCTCGATCCCGAAATGCCGCGCGTCTGCGCGGAGGCTGGTTGCAGTGTCGTGTTGATGCATTCGCGGGGAACAGTGGCCGACATGGCGAGCTACGAAAACGCCGTTTACGGAAATGATCCGGTTGGAGAGATCGTCGCCGAGCTCGAGGAGAGCGTTCAGACCGCGGAGCGGGGCGGGATTCATCCGGGCCGCATCGCGCTTGACCCCGGAATCGGGTTCTCGAAGCGGACCGGCCATTCTCTCGCTGTGCTGGTCGAGCTGCCGCGAATCGTGGCGCTCGGATATCCCGTGTTCGTCGGCGTGTCGCGTAAGCGCGTGATCGCCGAGCTCATTCGCTACACTGGTGGGGCAGGACCCTCGGCGGGAGGAACGACTCTCGCTCCGGAATTGATCTCGAACGACGATCGCGACATGACAACCGTTGGAGTCAACGTCGTTGCGTTTTTTGCCGGTGCGCGGATTTTCCGGGTTCATCGCGTGCGCGCCAACCGTCTCGCACTCGATGCCGCGTGGGCCCTGACTCCTGAAGCGTCAGAGCTTCTCGCGGAATGATCGGGACAGCCTTCCTGGAGACCCGTCTTCGAGATAGATGGTGCGGCGGCCCAGCCACCACACGAGCAGCCAGGTAGAAACGATCTGAACGAGAATCAACGTGGGCAAAACCGCGGGGTGCTCGACGATCGGAGTCAACGAGCCCGGCCGCGGAAACATCAGCGGGATGTTGATCAGGTTAAAGATGACGATTCCGATGAGAAGTCCTCTCGAGCCGCCGAAGACCTTCCAACAGGCGACGCAGAACGCCAGCTCCACGGTGAAATCGAGCAGTGGATATCCCTGAAGATTCAAGCCGAGCCGCGGTCCCCAGGTCATTGGGAGAAGGGTGATATTGGGCTCGTGCTGGATTATGTCGAGCACGATGTGCGAGAAGATCCCCAGCGCGATCGCCATGCCCACTTTGGAGCGATGCACGGACTTTCCCATTAGCCACGCCAGCGCGGCGAGCAGTGCGCCCGTGAACACCGAGTGAGAGTAGGGCAGAAAATCCAGATGGACGGAATCTGGATTTGCGCGAAAGTGTTCGATGCCAAGGTACGTGAAAATGACCCAGAGCAGCTCGACCAGCTGAACCGAAATGAGGAGCGGCCACAGCCCGACTCTGGAGTACTTTCTCTTGAGAATCAGCGCTGCTGAGGCGTGAGTGATCGCGTACGTATTGCCTCCTGGCCAGCGTCAGAAACGATTGAATCCGAGATGTCAACCGCGGGTGTAACGGGCAACTCACGAGCCGCTGAATTAATTTCTAGTCGACACCCTTTACCGGGGCGATCCCGATAAGACGATTCCCATCGCCGGGTTGGACTACCGCAGTAATCCTTCTGTTCGTCTACATGCTCACCCTCGCCCCGGGCGTCACGCTCTGGGATTCGGGCGAGTTTCTGGCCGCCATTCATTCGTTCGGGATTCCCCACCCGCCTGGCACTCCACTTTACGTGCTGATCGGCAAGGTCTGGAGCATGCTGTTCGCTTCGGTGTTCGGGTTCGCGCGCTCGATCAACCTTCTCTCCGCCGTCTGCACGGCTTTTGGATGCGGCATTCTTGCCAATTTGTTCGCCAACTGGACAGGTGATGGCTTCGCCGGCACGGCGGCCGGTCTCACCGCCGGACTAATGTCGACCGTTTGGCTGAGCGCGACCGAGACGGAGGTGTACGCGGTCACCCTGCTGTTCGGCTGTATGATTCTCTGGGCCGCGGATCGCGCTGGAGAGAACTCCGACGCGCGGTGGGCACTCCTCGCCGCCTATCTGGCGGGATTGGGATGGTCGCTGCATCTGATGGCCTTGCTGATCGTTCCCAGCGCGATCCTGCTCGTTTTCAGCACGGTCGACGGTTATTTCGCAGTTCCGGTGGGACGGCGCTACGCCGATGGCAGGCGCGAAGCGCACTCGTTCGCGAAGCTCCTGCGCGCGGCAATCGTCGTAACGATTCTCGGAATGACGTGCGTCCTGTTTCTGCTGATTCGGGCGCGTCACGACCCTGCCATCAACCAGGGCAATCCATCGACGTTGGGCTCACTCGTGGATGTAATCCTTCGCAGGCAATACGACGTGCCCCACCTCTGGCCGCGACAGGCTCCGTTTTATCTGCAGCTTGGGAACGTTTTCGAGTATGCCGACTGGCAGTTCGCGAAAGGACTCGCTTCCGCCGCGCCGCCGAACCTGTGGAGAACCAGTATCACGATTCTCTATGCGCTTGTTGGTCTCTACGGTTTTTTTGCGCATCGGAGTGCCGACCGGCGTAGCTGGCGCGCCATGGCGTTGCTCCTACTCGTTTCATCTATCGGCGTCGTGCTCTACCTCAATCTCAAAGTCGGACCATCGTTCGGAGCGGGGATTCTTCCGACGAACGCTCCGCACGAGGCCCGGGAGCGGGATTATTTCTTCTACTGGGCGTTTATCTGCTGGGGGCTCTGGGCGGGATTCGGGGCGATCCATCTGTCACACCGACTAAAGGCACCGCTTGGTCTGCTGGTGATGGTGCTGCCGTTCGCACCGGGAGTTCTCAATTGGAGGGCTGTCGATCGCAGAACCGACGAGGTCGAGACGCGCGCACGACTGGTCGAAGCCGACATGCTCGAAAAGACGCCGCCATCGGGCGTCTTCCTGGCATTGGGAGACAACGACACCTATCCGCTATGGTATCTCCAGCAGGTTGAGGGCACGCGGAAGGATGTTACTATCGTCACGCTGCCATTGCTCGGCGCGGAGTGGTACCGCGCTGAGCTCGCACGGCGTTACAAGCTTCTCGATTCGGCGACCGTAGAGAGTTGGTCGGGGCGCGACAGCACCGTCGCATTCCTCACCAGACGATCGTACGATCAGAACCGCCCCGTTATTCGGTCTCCGTTTTTCTCGTCTGATTCAACAGTCACGAGGAAATGAGAGAATGATCGGCGCCCACCATTCTCACTGTATGGAGAACGTGTAGTCGCCCGTCGCGCCCGCCACCTTCGAGGCTGCCGTGATGATGTAAAAGCCCGTGGCCGGCGCGGTGAATGCGACCTGCGCGTCCTTGGTGTTGGCGTTGATGTTGTCATTGGACACCAGGACCGCCGAACTGCCGTTGGGGCGAATTTCCAGATATGAATCGAGGACGCTCGAGATCATCCCGACGGTGATGGCCTGTCCCGTGGTCATGAAGATGACGTACTCGTCGGAATAGAATCCGACGGTGGAGCAGTCCGTTGTCTGCAGACTCTGCGGCGTACTGATCCCCTTCTGCACGAACACGTCTTCGCAGTTGGATACCTGGTCCGCCGAGCCCGTCGAGACCAGGGAATAGTTGCCCGTCACATTGGGGTCGAACGATAAGGCGCCGAGCAAGTAAGATCCGGCCGGCACGATGACCTTGACCCTCGAGTCGCTCGTTCCGAAATCGTCGTTGACGCCGATCGTCACTCTTGCCGAAGTGAGAAATGCGAGATAAGTGTCGAACGTCGTTGACGTCTGATTGAAGATGTAGGTGCCGCTCGTTGGAATGGTCACCGTGAAGAAGTCGACGAAGCTGCCGTTGGAGAGATGGCAATCCGTGGGCGACAATTGACTGTCGCTGGTCGAGCCTAATGTGTGTGTCTCTGTCGTGCAGGCTGTGAATATTACCTGGGGAAGATTTCCAGTCACTGCCGAAAGTGTATTCGCTCCGGAGCCGGAGCCGAGCGTCCAGGTGCCCACCGTCGCAATGCCTGAAGCGTCAGTCGTCGCGCTTCCACCAGTCACTGTGCCACCGCCGCTGGTGACGGTGAACGTCACGGGGGCGCCACCCAATGGTCTGCCGCTCGCATCGCTCACAAGAACCGACGGAAGATCCGTCACCTGCACCCCCGGTGGTGCCGTGACGGTCGTCGATGAATTCGCGGTGATACTCGCTGGCTGTTTGCCAGGACCGGAAGCGTCGCCGCCGCCGCCGCAAGAGATCTGGAGCAACAGAACTCCCACCGCAGGCAGCGAGGAGATAAGACGCAGCAGCTTCATAGTTGCCAATATCAGTGAGGGGGAGAGCGCCTGCAAGAACGTTCTCCAGCCCTTCACCGTGTGGGACGAGCGTTTCACCGTTCGGAAACACAAAGCCCCGCCATTTCTGACGGGGCTCTTTCGTTTCCGCCCGCAGCCCTCAGCTGTTACGCTGATGGTCCCGGGCAGGTCGTCTTCTTTGCTTTTCTTCCTCTTAATATCTGTAGTGGTCTGACTTGTACGGCCCTTCGACAGGAACGCCCAGGTAATCAGCCTGGTCCTTCGACAACGTGGTGAGTCGTACCCCAAGCTTGTCGAGGTGCAGTCTCGCCACCTTTTCGTCGAGGTGCTTCGGCAGCGTGTAGACCCTGCACTCATACGCGTCGAAGTTCGTGTGCAGCTCGATCTGCGCCATCACCTGGTTGGTGAAGCTCGCCGACATGACGAAGCTTGGGTGCCCCGTGGCGCAACCAAGGTTCAGCAACCGACCCTCGGCGAGGATCATCACGCTGTGCCCGTCGGGGAACACGTACTCGTCGTATTGAGGCTTGATCTGAACGCGCTTGATTCCCTTCGTCTTCTTGAGGCCGGCCATGTCGATCTCGTTGTCGAAATGTCCGATGTTGCCCACGATCGCCTTGTCCTTCATCTGCCCCATGTGCTCGGCGCTGATGATGTTCATGTTGCCGGTTGCTGTGACGAAGATGTCAGCCGTCTTCACGACATCCTCGAGCGTCGTCACCTGGTAGCCTTCCATTGCGGCCTGCAGCGCGCAGATCGGGTCGATCTCGGTGATCACAACACGTGCGCCCTGACCCTTGAGCGCCTGCGCGCAACCTTTGCCGACATCGCCGTAGCCGCAGATCACCGCGACCTTGCCGGCCAGCATTACATCGGAGGCACGCAGAATTCCGTCCGTGAGCGAGTGACGACAGCCGTACAGGTTGTCGAATTTTGACTTCGTAACCGAGTCGTTGACGTTGATTGCGGGGAAGAGAAGGGTCCCCGCTTCCATCATCTGGTAGAGACGGTGCACGCCTGTGGTCGTCTCCTCGGACACGCCGCGCAGATCTTTCGACATGCGCGTCCAGCGCTGCGGATCCTTCCTGAACTCACGCTTCAGCAGACCGAGGATGACACCGTACTCCTCGGGATCCTTGTTGGGATCGAACTCGGGAACGCGGCCCGCCTTCTCGAACTCCACGCCCTTGTGAACGAGGAGCGTAGCGTCGCCGCCGTCATCCAGCAGCAGGTTGGGGCCCGTGCCATCCGGCCAGACGAGCGCCTGGTCCGTGCACCACCAGTACTCCTCGAGCGTCTCACCCTTCCATGCGAACACTGGAACGCCCTGCGGATCGCTGACCGTGCCGGTCTTGCCTGCGACCACTGCCGCGGCGGCGTGATCCTGCGTCGAGAAAATGTTGCACGACACCCAGCGCACGTCGGCGCCGAGCTGTGTGAGCGTCTCGATGAGGACGGCGGTCTGTACCGTCATGTGCAGCGAACCCATGATCTTCGCGCCCGCGAGCGGCTGCTTGGCCTTGTACTCCGCGCGCAGCGACATCAGTCCCGGCATCTCGTGCTCGGCCAGACGGATCTCGTTTCGTCCGTATTCGGCGAGCTCGAGATCCTTGACCTTATACGGCTCCCGTCCTGCTTCGATTGCTGCCGTGAATGCGTTCATCGGTTCTGTGATCGTGCCCACTGTGCGCTCCATTTGAAATCAGCGTTTGTTGGAGATTACGCGGTTTTCATGAGCGGAACCGCATCCGCTTTCTTGCGTGAGCTCTTTGCTGCTACCGCGCTCCGTTTGCCGGAGGCGGCGAAAAGCGTCGGACCTTTGGCGTCGGGATCAGCCGGAAGGCCATTGTACCGAATGCTTTCCAATCCCGCCGCTTGCATCCATCCGCCGAGGGTAGCGGCGTCGAATCCCTGCCAGAGATGTCCCATGGTTTGCCGCAACTCCTGCCTGTCGTGCGGCATCATGTCGAGCACGAGAAGGCGCCCACCCGGCTTGAGAACTCGAACGGCCTCAGAGATCACCCTCGCCGGATCGGTAACGTAGTGCAGCACGAGGAAAAGAAGCGCGACATCGACCTCCGCGTCGGAGAGCGGCAACGCCTCCAGGCGTCCGTTTCGGATATCGACGTTCTCGACTCCATGGAGCCGTTTTCTCGCCGCGGCCAGCATCGCGCCCGACTCGTCGACGGCAATCACGCGCTCGACAAAGGGCGCGAGCGACTGCGTGATGGCTCCGGTGCCGCAGCCAAGATCCGCGACTGTCCACGATTCGTCGAGAAGCCCGAGAAGTGCGACGTCGGCGCGTCGCCCGAACAGCTCGATGCGCATCCTGTCCCACTGACCCGCGGACGTCGAGAAGAACTGCTGTGACCGCGTACTCCGCTCGGCGAGCACGGCCTGCGTACGACGCGAATCGTGTTCGGCGGCGCTCGTATGCATGACCTCGTCACGCACGATATGCCAGAGTCTGCGGCTGGCGGGATCGAGAGAATCCGAAGCGAGGCGATAGTGACGACTCGTTCCTTCCGCGCGGGCTTCAACCCAGCCTTCAGCGTTCAGCATTTTGAGGTGCCTGCTAATGGTCGACTGGGGAAGCTGGAGGACCGTCCGGAGCTCGTTCACGCTCAGCTCGTTCCGCTCGAGGGCGAGCAGAAGTCGGCTCCTCGTCGGGTCAGCGAGGGCTGTCATCTGGCCAAAAAGCGCCGGGGTGGTCAAATGCTTAATCCGTTCATCCGGATTGAAGGTTATATCATGTTGGATCGGAAGTCAAGTTCTGTATCACCGGCCACGAGCTCGTATCTTCCCTCAATGATTTCGAGCCCTGTGCGGGTCGGCCTGGTGTTCTTTTGCACCGCATGCGCCCAGCATCGGGGAACCGTCCTGATTTCTCAGCAGTGCAACGTTGCCGGGTCTTGCACGGATCAGTTCGGGCGTGTCTCCGCTCTGAAGAGCCTGGCCGAGGAGTCGGACTGGCCGAGTTACGGCCGCACTCTTTACGGCGACCGCCACTCCCCACTCCGACAGATCGATACCAGCAACGTTTCGAAGCTGGAGATCGCCTGGCGGTTTCACACTGGCGAAGGCGCACCAGCGTTTTCGACCCGCGCCCCCACAGCGCTCGAGGTTACGCCACTCGTATTTCGCGGCGCCATGTACCTTAGCACGCCGCTTGGCAGAGTCTTCGCGCTAGATCCGGTAACCGGTACGCAACGCTGGGTTTATGATCCGCAGATCGATCGCACGACGCAGTTCGGCGATTTCGCGAATCGCGGCGTCGCGCTCTGGGCGGACAGCACGGTGGTCAACGGCTCACGGTGCTCACTGAGGGTTTTCGTCGCCACCATCGACACGCGCTTGACCGCGCTTGACGCTGCGACCGGTACGCCGTGCACGGAATTCGGCGCTCGGGGAACCGTGAATCTCCGCGATGGGTTGAGAAATCCGCCGGCGTTTGCCTCGGAGTATGAGGTGACGTCTCCGCCGACAATTGTAGACGGCGTGGTAGTGGTCGGGTCCGGAGTCGCTGATAACAACAGGATCGATGCTGCGAGCGGAGAGGTCCGAGGGTACGATGCGCGAACGGGCGCCCTGCGCTGGACATTCGATCCCGTTCCGCAGAGTAGCGCCGATCCGGCGTGGGGTACATGGATCGGCCCCAACGCGCACCGCACCGGCGCCGCCAACTCATGGACGGTTTTCGCCGCCGATCCGGGTCGCAAAACAGTCTATATCGCGACGGGCTCGCCGAGCGTGGATTATTTCGGCGGCGAGCGGAAGGGGCGCAACGAATACGGGAATTCGGTTGTGGCAATTCAGGCCGGCACCGGAAGGGTGCTGTGGCACTTTCAGACAGTCCGACACGACCTTTGGGATTATGACAACGCATCACCGCCCGCTCTCGTCACCATAAATGTCGAAGGGCGGCCGGTCGACGTGCTTCTCCAGGGGACCAAGACCGGTCAGCTCTTCGTGCTCGATCGCGAAACGGGAAGGCCGCTCTTCCCGGTGACAGAACGGGCAGTTCCCCCGAGCGATGTCCCGGGTGAAGAGGCGTGGCCCACTCAGATCCTGAGCTCCGGCCTGCCGTCACTCAGTCCCCAAACTCTTACGCGCGATCACGTATGGGGACCGACCGCGGCAGATCGCGACGCGTGTTTAAGGCGGTTTGACGAGATCCGTCACGACGGTACCTTCACTCCGCCGAGCGTGCGGGGCTCGCTCATTATTCCCTCGAATGTGGGCGGAGCGCACTGGGGTGGCGTCGCGTTCGATCCAGCCAACGAAGTCGCGGTGGTCCCGACCAACCGCATCGCGGCGGTCATCACGCTCATTCCGCGCGCCCAGTTCGAGGCGACGCGAGGGCACGAGACGGTGGGCGAGCGGATCGGGACAGAGTATGCGATGATGCACGGCACTCCATTTGTGCTCAAGCGGGAGTTGTACCTTGGACCATCGAATGCCCCGTGCACACCGCCTCCTTTTGGAGGACTCGTAGCCGTGAGCCTTCGGACGCGACAGATAGTATGGAGCGCTCCGCTCGGAACATCGGAGAACCTCGATAAGATCGGAATCCATGTCCCGCCGGACATCCCGGGGGCGATCAATCTTGGCGGCCCGATCACGACGGCCGGCGGATTGGTATTCATCGGCGCGGCACTCGATCGATACTTCCGAGCATACGATCTGAAAACCGGCCGTGAGCTCTGGAAGGTTGCCCTGCCGGCAGGTGGC
>Ga0137359_10004732_pt1 | contig 11197 bp, 10 predicted proteins | sample Mad1_40_16metaG_FD_108281 | JGI IMG/M metagenome (GOLD analysis project Ga0137359, IMG submission 108281) | Vadose zone soil microbial communities from Angelo Coast Range Reserve, California, USA - Mad1_40_16 metaG | ecosystem: Environmental > Terrestrial > Soil > Vadose zone | place: USA... | reverse complement strand
TCCCGTGCCCATCTATGTGCCCTGTCATCGGGTGATCGCCTCGGACCGCCGGATCGGTGGTTACGGCGGCGGTGCTGCGCGCAAATTGCAACTGCTGCGCAGCGAAGGGTTTGCGCTGGCGGACGCGGCTCTGCGCCTTCCCGACAACGTCGTCTGGGGCCACAAGGGAACTAAAATTTACTGCCGGGCCAATTGCCGGACTGCCGCGCGCGTCGACCGGTCGCGCATCTTGTTTTTTGCCGGCGCTAGAGAGGCGCGACAAGCGGGCATGCGGCCGTGCAAAATCTGTCAGCCAGCCTAGAGAGATTCCGCTTGAGACTGTAACGCACAGGACGGGCGAAGCGCTCCAAGTCTGCTGACACGGCTGGTATCGAGATCACAAAAAGGAGAAAAACAATGACGCTATTCTACAAAGAAATTGAATCACCCGTCGGCAAGCTCAAACTGGTCGCTAGCTCCAACGCCTTGGTCGCGGTTCTCTGGGAGCGCGAGCGCCCAAACCGAGTAAAACTTGATACGATGACGTTGGCTCCGCAGCACCCAATCTTGCTGGAGACCGAGCGCCAGCTTGCGGAATATTTCTCCGGCGAAAGAATCCAGTTCGATCTTCCGCTTCAGCCCGACGGGAGCGAGTTTCAGAAGAAAGTCTGGCAGGCCTTGAGAGAGATACCGTTCGGTCAAACCAGGAGCTATCTCGATCTGGCAAAAGCGCTCGGCTCATCCAAGGCTGCGCGGGCGGTTGGCGCCGCCAACGGCAAGAATCCGCTATCCATTATAGTGCCGTGCCATCGGGTGGTCGGTGCGGACGGATCGCTTACCGGATTTGCCGGCGGGGTCGAGACAAAAGCCGCGCTTCTGGCTCTCGAAAACCGTTCCACCGAAGCTATGAATGGCTAAGAGAAATTTCCGATGAGCATCCCATGGAAGATTGGCGAGCACGACATCGATTGGGAACATTCGCGGTCCCAGCTCGATGATCGCGGATTTATGTTGATCTCTGGCGTGCTCGCGAAGAAGACCTGCGAAGAAGTCGCCGGCTATTACGCCGATGACCAGCGATTTCGCTCGCGGATCGAAATGTCGCGCTATTCGTTTGGCCGGGGCGAGTATAAATATTTCAACTATCCGCTGCCCGAGATCGTCAAAAACCTTAGAGCCTGGATCTATCCGCAGCTCGCGCCGCTTGCCAATCAATGGGCCGAACGGCTTAGCAGTAAAACGCCCCGCTATCCTGAAAAGCTTACGGACTTCCTCGAGCAATGTCATCGCGCCGGCCAAAAGCGCGCAACACCCTTGCTCCTCAAATATGGCGCGGGGGACTTCAACTGTCTGCATCAGGATTTATACGGCGAAATCGTCTTTCCTTTTCAAGTTACTTGTTTCTTGAGTCAGTGCGGCAAAGATTTTGACGGCGGCGAGTTTGTCCTCGCCGAGCAACAGCCGCGCCGGCAGTCTCGCGTTGAAGTGCTCACTCCCGAGCAGGGCGATGCGGTCATCTTTGCAGTTCATCATCGACCCATTCGCGGCACACGCGGCTACTACCGAGCCAACCTTCGTCACGGCGTCAGCACCGTTCACTCAGGCGAGCGATACACACTGGGAGTTATCTTCCACGACGCCAAGTAGGACGAGCGAGAGCGGGCCGATCAGTTGCCTTCGTGCACTCACTGCAAAATTTCGCCCAAATTCATTTCGTCCTTCCCACTAGAGTTCGTCGTATAAAGAACTAAACTAGTAGCTGGAAGCGAGGTTGGCTTATGAATTCGATTCTCGCCAAGGTTCAAGGGTCGCTTTACCGGGCGACTGTCATTGCCAACTCGAGATATCGCGACGACGTTCTCAGTCTCCAGGCAATGAGTTTGACCTACTCCACGTTGCTATCGTTAGTTCCCTTCCTTGCCGTGATGTTCTCCGTGCTAAAGTCCTTCGGGGTGCAGAATGGCCTGGAGCCCTTTCTCGCGCAACTGCTGCAACCGCTCGGCGAAGAAGCATCAGCGGTGACCCTCAAGATCATGAGCTTTGTTGACAATCTCCAAGTCGGCATCCTGGGCGCAGCGGGCATGGCTATGTTGTTTTATACCGTGGTCACGCTGGTGGCCAAGATCGAGGACGCGCTCAATCGGATCTGGCGCTTACCGCGGTCACGCACGTGGGGCCAAAGGATTACGGCTTATCTGAGTGTGGTCTTGGTAGGACCGGTTATGGTTTTTACCGCTTTAACGCTCATCGCCTCGGCGCAAAGTTACTGGTTGGTGGAGCGCCTCGTTCGAATCGGCTTCGTGAGTTACATTTTTACACTGACGACCAACGTGATGCCTTTTGTCCTCTTTTGCGCCACGTTCGCTTTTCTCTACAAATTGATTCCCTACACCCGCGTGCGGCTTAGTTCGGCACTGATCGGCGGAGCCACCGCGGGTATTCTGTGGCAGCTCGTCGGTACGGCATTCGCTGTCTTCGTTGCCAACTCTGCCCGCTACGCTGCCATTTATTCGAGCTTCGCGATCATCATTGTCTTTCTTATCTGGGTTTACGTCGGCTGGCTAATTTTCCTGGTCGGCGCTGAAGTCGCCTATTTTCATCAACACCCTTCCGCCTTCATCCGCGAAGCCTTGCCCGGCGGCAAGGGGCATCGATTCCAGGAATGGCTGGCCCTTTCGGCGCTCGTCGAGATTACCCGCCGCCACCTTTCTCAAGCGCCACCGTGGCAAACCACCGAGCTTGCCGCTTATCTCGGCGTGCCGAGTCTGGAAAATCTCTTTGACGAGTATGTTAGAGCGGGAATTTTGCTCAGGTCCGCTGACCCTGAAGGTGTCGCGTTAGCGCGGCCACCGGAGACCGTGGGTCTCAAAGATGTTCTGGATATCGTGGCTATCGTGGACGATGCCACCGCGCCGGCGATCGATCATGCCGGTCCCGCCGACCAAGTCCTGCTGCAACGTGATCACGCTGTGCGAAAAGCCTTGGAAGGGACAAATCTAAGATCCTTGATCGAGGAAAATTCGGCAACGATCGTCAGGCTTCCCCAGTCTGGATCAAGCCCTGCGTCGCACTAGGATAATCACGCATTTTAGTAGTGGGTCATTTTGTCAGAGCGTCGGCCGCAAAGAAGAACCTTTATCGCTGCCGCGCGACAAATCGCAACTGTCAAAATGAACCCACTACAGGCATGGTTTTTATACGCTAACTTGACCGGCTCAGGATTTTTTAGATTTGAAAGGTTCCTTCAATACGACCTTCACCCCGCTAATCGTTCCGGTTACCGCCTTGCGCACTTGTTGCGCCGCCTTCGAGCTGATCTGTTCAGCCGCCTTCAACGCGCCGGTGGCCGCCGCTGAGGCCGCTTCCGTCGTATCCAAGCTGATCTCTTTCGCTCCCGCTATCGCGCCCTGCACCGCGCCCTTCGCTGCTTTTGCGATGTCACCTGCTACATCCGACGTTTCTTTGACAACGTTGCTGGTGGTCTCGCTGATCGTCTGCAATGCCTCTTTGCCGCTGGCCTTGGTTCCTTGTAAAACTCCCAGAATCACTCCCTTGGCGCCTGAGCCGACATCGCCGCCGACATCGACGACCGCTTGAATGGCGGAACGGATCACGCCGGATGACGCTTCCATTAGAGACGCGCCCGTTTTGCCAGTCCCGGAAAGAACTTCGCTGGTTGATTTGAGGATGCCATTTGCCGCCGCGGCGGTTGCCTCTGTCGCATTCAGACCGATTTCTTTGGCGCCGGTAATCGCTCCTTGCATGGCACCTTTTGCCGCGTTGCCGAGGTCGCCGGCCACCGCCGACGTTTCTTTGATCACGCTGCTGGTGGCTGCCTTTATCGCATCCGCCGCTTCCACGCTGGTTTCTTTAGTCCCGCGCAGCGTTCCGACCACGGCATTCTTCGCCGCTGACCCTACGTCGCCGCCGATATCCGATACTCCACGAATCGCCGCGCGGCCGACGTCCGAAACAGCTTCAATTAATGACGTTCCCACCGAGCCCGTTCCCTTAATCGTATGCGCCAGAGTTCCGCTGACCGTATCCACCACCGCTTTCGCCACGTCACCCGTTCCTCTGATCGTTCCGACGACGCCGTTTTTTACCGATTCAAATATGCTACTTTTCTCTTCCATCGGCCTCTCCTTTCTTTCGTTTGAGTCAAAGAAAGACGCAAAAACTTTTACAAGCTCGGAAGTTAGATGAGGCTCAGGCTGAGGAGCAAGTTTGCGTATAGCAAAGAGCCAAGTTTGGTGCTGCGGTCTGGGTGGTGGGGGGAGATCTTGCGTGCATCGGTCTGTCATCTCCTGGAGAAATCATGTCACCGACCAGGGGAATGTCAAGTTGTTGAATTCAAATGGGCACAGGAAAAGCAGTCGCCACGGTGTCAGCACCGTTCATTCAGCAACAAGATCAACGAGTTTCGTCCGCCGACGTTGTTCCCCACCGTTGGCTTTCGCCAGCGATTTCGCCAATAGCTGAACTACCGGCGGTGGAACTTTTTCTTCGGGTATACAGAATAGTTGCCAGCGTTTAATCGCGCGGCCGAGCCCAATGCGACTCGAATATACCGAGAGCGGCACCGCCAGCAGCAGGGAAATAGAAACCGGCAACAGCCACCATGCCAGTGTGGCGTTCCAATAGAGCGCGCCGGCCATCCAAATCAGCGCGATGAGGGTCGAGACGCCATGCTGGCGAACGGCCTCACGCCAGTCCGTTTCGCTGTCGTTGCGTCGTTGGGAGATCCATTTTATTTGCCGGCCGAACAAAGTCAGCAAAACAAACTTGCTGTGAAACCACATGCGCAGCGGCGCCACGAGCGTCGAGAAAATGATCTCCAGGGCAATGCCGATCGCCAGGCGCAGCGCGCCGCCGAAATCGGCTGTCTGGCGATTCTTGACAATCAGAGCAAGGCTCAGAAACTTCGGCAGAATCAACAGCACGCCGGTGGTCGTCAACAGCGCGATCGTCAACTCCGGATGCCAGATCGGCCAGTCCGGAAACAAGCTTGGACCGGGAGGAAAATAAGTCGGTGGCGTCAGCGCCTGGATGACGACCTGCACGCTGCTGAAAACCAAGAAAATCGCCCAGAGCAGGGCGGAAGCGTAAGCCATCACACCCATGGCCATGATCGCCCGATGGCCGAAGCGGATGCCGTCGCCGAAAAGCAGACGCAGATGCTGCAGATTGCCCTGACACCAGCGCCGGTCGCGCTTGAGCTCGTCCAAAACATTGGGCGGCGACTCCTCGTAGCTGCCCGTGAGATCGTGCGCCAGCCACACCTCCAGTCCGGCGCGTCCCATCAGCGCAGCTTCGACAAAATCGTGGCTGAGGATTTCTCCGCCTAACGGCGCCTCGCCCGGCAACCGCGCCAGGCCGCAATGTTTGACGAAAGGCGCGATGCGAATAATCGCGTTGTGACCCCAATAATAACTCTCGCCAAGCTGCCAAAAAGCAAGGCTGGAGCTGAACAACGGTCCATAAACCCGGCTGGCGAATTGCTGCACCCGCGCGAACAGCGATTCGCGGTTGACGATCGTCGGCGCGGTCTGAATGATTCCTGCTTGAGGCGAAAGCTCCATCATCCGCGCCAGGCGCACCATGATCTCGCCCGACATCAGGCTGTCCGCATCCAACACGATCATGAAATCGTAATTGTGTGACCAGCGCCGCAGAAAGTCGGCGATGTTACCGCTCTTGCGCTTGATGTTGTTGCGCCGGTGGCGGTAAAAAATCCTGTCAAAGCCGTTTAGGGACCGGCAGGTTTGTTGCCAAACAGTTTGCTCTTCGAGCTGGCGCGCCACGTCGCCGGTATCGCTCAAGACAAAAAAGTCGAATTTTTCCAGCTGCCCGGTCTCCGCCAGCGATTGATACATCGCCGCAATTCCGGCAAAGCAGCGCGGCACTTCTTCATTGCAGATCGGCATCAACACCGCGGTGCGGGAGCGCAGCGATTGCTGAGCGGCTTCGCCGCTGATCGCCGGAAGCGAATAAATCTTCTGCTTGCGCCAAAGCGACCAGAAGCCGGCGATGTTGGTCCAAAAAGAAAATGAGATCCAGGCAAACAAAACGGTAAAGATCGCGACCACGGCGGCTTCGAGATAGCTGAGCTGCGCCGTGGGAAAAGTTCGCGCCAGCGACCAACTGGCAACTACAGTTTGCGCCGCGACGAGTAGAGCCAAGACGATCCGGCGGCGCTTGGCTGCCCTGCGCCAGGCCGTTTCAGACGTCGTTTTGCCGTAACTATCGGTTTGCGCCGCGAGCTCGGCCGTGTCGTTCTTCGATTTCGCCATGTGCCGCCACAAGCGGCGCAGGGGACGGCGGTTTATTTTGCTCGGTACCATGGATGTGCGCCGGATCGGCGGCATCGAGCTTATGCGCGGGCCACGAGCTTCGTTGCGAGACAGTAGCTGGCGCGGGTCGAGGCCGGCCATCATTGCGCGCATCAAGCCGAAGCGATCCCGATTCACCGGGCGCCGCGTATTGTCGCCGTTGAGCGCCGCTTCGTCGTGCGCGCCACTCGGGGCTTGTTTGGTCCGCGCTAGCGGCGGGGTCAGATTATTATCGATGCCGTTCATGATTCTAATTGATAGGTCCAGGTTTCCGTCAGCACATCCTTGCCGTTTTGCAGATAGGCGCGCAGGTCCAACGGCTTTCCGCGCGCGCGCTTGATTTGAAACGCGACCCGCCAGCCGCCCGTCACGGCATTACGCACCACGCTCTGTTGAACGAGCTGGCCTTCTTGCCCCATCGCGATAACGGCCTTGACCCCAGCCGAATCCGGCAGCGATTTTATTTTTTCGCCTTCAAAGTCAATCACGATCCTCTGCCACTCCTCTTTGTCGCCGTTGCCGAAGCGCGTCGCCACGACTCGCGCCAATGCCGAATCAACCGGATCGTTGCTCTCGAAGTTAATTCGATAGGCCATTTCAAGCGGCTGTCCGGGCGGCGGCAAGGTGCGCGGCAGCCAATAGGCCACAATGTTGTCATTGGTTTCTTTTTTGGTCGGGATCTCGACCAGCTTGACGAACCCTTTGCCCCACTTGCCAATCGGAGTGATCCACGCATTCGGCCGCAACTCGTGACGCGCTTCCAAGTCCTCGTAATTTTGAAAGCGCCGGTCGCGCTGCAAAAGTCCAAAGCCGCGCGGGTTATCAAATTCAAAATAGCTGACGCGCAGTTTTTCCGGATTACCGAGCGGACGCCACAACCACTCGCCGCTCGAATGGATCAGTAATCCGTCCGAGTCGTGCACTTCGGGACGCCAATCGTCCGGCGGACGCGGCTTGTCTTCCCCGTAAAGGTACATGCTGGTGAGCGGCGCGATGCCGAGCTCCTTCACCGCATTGCGCATGAACAAGCGCGCGCGTACTTGGATGACAGTGCGCTGGCCCGGCTGCACGACGAAGGCATAGGCTCCGGTCACGCTCGGACTGTCGAGGAGCGCGTACAATGTCATTTGACGAGCGTCGTCGGCGGGCCGTTCGAGCCAGAATTCAGTAAAGAGCGGAAACTCTTCCCCGCTCGGCAAGCCCGTGTCGATCGCCAAGCCGCGCGCGGATAGCCCGAAAACCTCACCCTTCGCCACCCCTCTAAAATAGCTGGCCCCGGCGAATACCACGACGTGATCGAATTGACTTCGTTGGTTCAACGGATAGGCGACGCGAAAGCCGGCGAAGCCGAGGTCCGCCGGAATCTTTTCGGCGAATTTGTTTCTGCCATAGGTGAACAGGGTGGGATCAAAATTGACCGGCTTCACGACGCCCGCCTCGATGGTGCTCAGCCGCACGGCGTAACCGTAGAGGAAACCGGGGTGAATTAACTGCAGTTGGAAATTGCCGCGATCGCGCCATAATGAGCGCTTAACGTCGAACCGAATGTCGCGATACTGATCATAGGACAGCGACTTCAGATAATCAGGGATCGGCGGCGGCGCGCGAAACGCTTCGCCTGCGGACTTTTTGGCGAGATCACTGACGTTGTCAAAACCAAACGAGCCGTTGGCGGCGGCCGGCGCGGACAGTAGACCGAAAAACAACCCAATGAGGGTAATGAGCGCGCACAAGCATAGGCGTGCCCCAGTAGTGATATTCCGCTCCACGGCTTTGTTTCTGATTGGGGCCCGGCCCGACTTTTCACGCTCCAAACATCGGTGTGACGGATCACCATCGCGGCCCGAACGGCTGCCATCAGACGTAACCCAGCTCGGTTGATGCTGAAAGCACTGAGCGAAATTCGCGCTTCGCAGATCGGCGCGATTAAGCTAGTTCAGAGTCGGAGAGTGAGAGAGGCACGCCGTTACAACCACTCCTCCGATTCATCACTTTTGCAATCGACTTGATGCTGGCGGAGACGCTCCCAGGATTCGAAACACTCACTGCATCCATCGCATTCGAACGCTAAGGTCTTCTTCATCGGTGTTTCGCTACTCGACCCGTCGTTTTCCATGATCCCTCTTTTTCATTTTTTTAATGAGCGCCGATCAATCTTCCTTCGGCTAAAGTTACAGCGAAGCTAGGGAGCAACCGCTGTGCCAGAGCGAGGATTCGCGCTAACTATTTCAGTTGTCAGAGACTTATCGCCGGCGTGTAGAACGCACGCGGTCTGACGTGGGGAGATTCACCTACAACCCGTATGTTTTTTTCCAGGTGATACGCGAACGGGAAAACTCCGGACCTGTAACGGGTATCTAATTTTGGCTTAGTTCGGTGCGTTTGAATTCGTCTATGCGGATTTCATGCTTCCTCAGCAATTCATAAAAATCCGTGCGGGATTTTCCCGCCAGCTTCGCCGCTTCACTGGCCCTGCCGCCGCAAAGTTTCAGCAGGTAAATCAGATAGCCTTTTTCAAATTCATACTTGGCATTTTTGTAAGATTTGACAGGGGTGTTCCCGCCGTTCACAAAATGACCAAAATCACCGGGACGGGTGCTCGCGGCAACGCTTTTAGTGTGCAAAATCGAGTCCTCGGTGAGCATGTCATGCCGGGTCATCGCTACCGCGTATTCCAGGGTGTTTTCCAGTTCGCGCACGTTGCCGGGCCAGTCATAGAGCATCAGCTTGCGCATCGCGTCCGGCGTGATGCCCCTGATTTTTTTCTTCATCTGTTGGGAAATCTGCTTTAGGAAACGGTCGGCCAGCGGCGGTATATCTTCCTTCCTCTCTCTCAAAGGTGGCAAGTGAATCGGAATCACATGCAACCGATAGAAAAGGTCCATGCGGAAGTTTCCCTTTGCCACTTCCTCTTCTAGATTCTTGTTGGTCGCGACGATAATCCTGACGTTCACCAGCACCGGCTTGTCGCCTCCCACCGGGTAAAACTGGCGATCCTGCAGAGCGCGCAGCAACTTCGCTTGAATCGACAGCGGCATGTCGCCGATCTCGTCCAGGAAGAAAGTGCCGTTGTGGGCTTGGCTCAGCAAACCTTTGGTCGTTCTGTCAGCTCCGGTAAACGATCCCCTCTCGTGGCCGAACAGCTCGCTTTCGAGCAGAGGCTCCGGCAGAGCCGCGCAGTTGATGGCCACAAATGGCTTATCTTTCCGGCTGCTAGCTAAATAGATAGCCTTGGCAATGAGTTCCTTTCCGGTCCCGCTCTCGCCGTGCAAGTAAACGGTCGACTCCGTATCGGCAATTCGCGAGACGAAATCGAGCACGCTGCGCATCTTCGCGCTCTTGGCGATGATGTTGGGAAAGTCATAGGTTTCTTCCAGGAGTCCCTTCAAGCGCTCGATTTCAGAATTAAGCCTGCGGTTCTCCAACGCTCTGGAGATCTGCAGGAGCAGTTCCTGAGTATTAAACGGTTTGGTGAGATAGCTATAAGCCCCTTCTTGCATCGCCGCCACCGCGCTCTCGACGCTGCCGTAGCCGGTGAGAATAATGACTCGCATGCCCGGGTTGACGGAGTGCAACTCGCGCATCAGCGATATGCCATCAAGATCGGCGAGTCTCAGATCAACGATGCACAGATCGAAAACGCCCTCCTTGACTAACTGCAATGCGTCCCTTCCGGTCGACGCAGTGGTGGCCTCATAACCGGCCGCCTGTAATTTCGATTGGACCAGCTCCATTAGATTTTGATCGTCGTCGACGACCAGTAGTTTACCCGCTGACATGTTCTTATGCTCTTTTCACGGCTAAGCCGACCGCTCTTGCACGGTTTTATTTGGAAAATCTAAGTTGGGTTGTCTGGCCGCGCGCTGAAAGCCTTATTTATTGAAACTGCAGCGCGATAATATCAACCACGACCGTACGGTTATTCCCTACGTTTTGTCCGAAAATATCCGACACATGGGGCCTTGTTACCGCTTTTGATCATTGAGTGCAATATCCTCACCAAGTTTGATTGGATCCAAACCGTGCTTAAGAAAATTTACGGTCGCATCTGCGAATCTCTCAAATTTTGTGAGCCAACCAACGGTGTGGCCGCCAGCGGTAAGCATCAATTCATCCAAGACGAATGTCATAGAAGCCAACATGTAGAGGATCCCCGTCGGGATTGCATCGCTGACTTCTCCGGTTCGACGACGCTGGTCCGACACCTCAAATCAACGGCTCAGCCAAATCGCAAGCAATAGGTTTGTAAGCAAATTCGGCTCTACTTGTCGTAAAAAACTTACAAATCCTCCGGCGAAGCGTGAAAATTTCTTTTATTATCGCGCGCTAAGTAGCTACTCTCCTTGGCACATTCTTTGTGAACCAATCCTAACGTGTCGGAATCTTGAAGGGCGAATTTGCATGACACAACTTAGCTGGATCATCCCTGCCATTTTGGTTTGCACACTATTTTTCGTGACCGGCGAGAGCGGCAATGGACGGGCGGCCGCACGACGGTCCTGGGCATTTATGATGTACGACCTGGAGCTAGAAAGAAGCATCCGCGCCAAGCTCGATACCGACGAGGGACTGAAGGCAGCCATCGACGTGACCGCCGAGGCGGCTAAAAACGAAGTCACTTTGTCCGGCGCGGTTGCTTCAAAGGCATTCCGCGACAAAGCAATTGAACTCGCCAAATCTGTGCACCCGGGGCTCGTCATTAACGACCGGATCGCGGTCAAACCGGCCGCATAGATCTGCGTATTTGTAGATATTTACATATAGACGGGAGAACAAATGCAACAATACCACGCCGGCAGCAACCGCCGACCATGTCCAGAGCCTGCCACTCGGTTCGCCGAGAAAGATTCGCTAGCGTGCGCGCTTGTGCTAGCCGGCGGGGAAGG
>Ga0137359_10004731_pt1 | contig 11200 bp, 9 predicted proteins | sample Mad1_40_16metaG_FD_108281 | JGI IMG/M metagenome (GOLD analysis project Ga0137359, IMG submission 108281) | Vadose zone soil microbial communities from Angelo Coast Range Reserve, California, USA - Mad1_40_16 metaG | ecosystem: Environmental > Terrestrial > Soil > Vadose zone | place: USA... | reverse complement strand
CTCTTCACGCGGATTTTGATTCCGGATGCGACTCTCACGCTGACGATCGCGCTGGCCATGTGGTGCTTCTTGCGCGCCCTCGAACCGGACGAACGAAAAACGGGCTTGTGGGCGTTGCTGCTGGCAGTGTTTCTCGGAATCGGCTTTCTCTTGAAAGGATTGATCGCCATTCTATTCCCCGCCGGAGCCCCGCTCGTCTACATGGCTGTCACGCGTCAGCTTTTTTCCCGAGATGCGTGGCGCCGCCTTCATCCCTTTTCCGGCTCAATCATCGTGCTGGCGATCACCGTCCCGTGGCTAATTCTGGCTACATTGCGCAACCCGCCATCCTTCGACTTCACGCTCCGGAGCGTACCCGGCCAATATCACGGCTTCTTCTGGTTTTATTTCATAAACGAGCACCTGCTCCGATTTCTGAATCTCCGCTATCCGCGCGATTACAACACAGTGCCGCGCCTCTGGTTCTGGTTCCTCCACGTCGTCTGGCTATTCCCGTGGAGCTTCTATTTTCCGGCTTCCGTGCGACTCGGCTACAGACCTGTAGATCGGGCGGGCCGTACGCGGCTGCTGGCGCTTTGTTGGGCAGGATTCGTGATGACGTTCTTCAGTTTTTCAACGACGCAGGAATACTACTCGTTGCCGATATATCCCGCGCTTGCTTTGCTGCTCGGGTCGGCGATGACGCCGGAAGGTGTATGGATAAAACGCGGCACGAAAGCACTGTGTGTGGTCGCCGCGGCGCTTGTCCTCGTGATTGCAGCGATTCTCTGGCAGGTTTGGACGTTGCCATCGCCCGGCGATATTTCAGCAGCCCTGGTGCAGCACCCGGAACTGTACACTTTGTCGCTGGGCCACATGGGTGACTTGACCCTGCGATCTCTCGCCTACTTGCGGCTCCCTCTCATGCTCGCAGGAGTCGCCGTGTTGATTGGAGCGATCGGAATTTACCGCTATTCGCGCAACCAGCGCCGTTGTTTCTTCGTAATGGCGGCAATGATGATCGTCTTTTTTCATGCGGCGCGCCTGGCAATGACCACTTTTGATCCATACCTAGGCTCGAAGCCGCTAGCCGATGCGCTGACAGGCGCGCCTCCTGGCAAACTGATTGAAGCCGACGCGTACTACGCCTTCTCGTCCGTTTTCTTTTACACGAACCGGCAGGCTGTGCTCTGGAACGGAAGAAGAGACAATCTTGAGTACGGCTCCTATGCTCCCGGCGCACCGCCTGTCTTTATCGGCGACGCCGATTTGCAAACGCTGTGGCGCAGCGCCGATCGCTATTATTTGCTGGCTGACCATGAGGATCTGCCCCATATTCATGAACTGGTCGGCGCCTCTTCGGTATACATTGTGAGTGAGAGCGGCGGAAAATATCTGCTGACCAACGGTCGTTCATGATTCGCTTACTTCTGTTCTGCTCACTTCTCGGACTTGTTTCCAGCACGGTCTATTTGATGTTGGTCCTGCGAGCGGCAAGACGCTTTCGCCGGGAGTTTCGAGAGGAACCCCACAACCGGCATACACGGCCTTTTGTTACGGTGTTGAAGCCGCTCCATGGCATGGAGCCGATGCTGGAGCGCAACCTGGAAAGTTTTTTCAGGCAGGATTACCCGGAATTCGAACTCATTTTCGGCGCTCGACATTCGGAAGATCCCGCTCTCAAAACTGTCGACGCACTCCGCCGGAAGTATCCGCAGGTAAAAACGGCCGTCGTCTTATCGGGCGAGCCTGAGTATCCAAATGCAAAAGTCTTTGCGTTGGAAAAAATGGTGCGCGCGGCGGCGGGATCCTATCTCGTGATTACCGATAGCGATGTGTGCGTGAAGGCCGATTGCCTCGAGCAAGTGGTCGTGCCCCTGCTGAATCCGGCGGTCGGGGTCGTAACATGCCTCTACCGCGGCGTCTCCGCAGGCGGCATTTGGTCGACACTGGAGGCGCTCGGCATGTCGGTCGAGATGACGTCGGGTGTGCTTGTTGCGAAAATGCTGGAAGGCATGAAGTTTGCTCTGGGGCCGACGATGGCAACGCGTAAAGACATTCTCGAATCCATCGGCGGTATCGCGGCCCTGGGATCCTATTGTGCGGACGACTACGTTCTCGGCAACCTTGCTTACAAATCCGGTAAGGAGATTGTACTGTCGCACCACTTCATTGACCATGTGGCGACGAATACATCCGTACGATCGTCACTCATGCACCAGGTCCGATGGATGAGAAGCACGCGATTCTCCAGGCGGGCCGGACATATCGGCACTGGTTTGACGTATGCGGTGCCATTCGGTTTGCTAGGGCTGTTTGCAGCGTCCGCAATGCAAAGTTGGCAAGCCGGACTCGCGTTATTCGCGTGGGCCTTCCTGAACCGCGTCTTGCAGGCCATTGCGATCGGATGGGGAGTTACTGGCGATCGAAAATCGTTGTCGCTCTGCTGGCTCTATCCCGCACGCGATCTTGTGGGCTTTCTTATCTGGTGCGCCAGCTTTGCAGGCAACGAGATTACCTGGCGCAACGAACGTTACCGGCTGATCGCCGACGGCAAGATGATTCGAAAGTGAAACTGTTTCGAAGTGTTTTGCCGCGGATTACGCGAATTACGCGGATGGGCGCGCAATATCTCCATACGGCCGGAATACAGTGTGCTGCACGCCCATCCGCGTAATTCGCGTAATCCGCGGCTGAAAATCTTCTTTCTGCCAAACTGGCGAGAACTGCGCGTTAGCCGGGGCCTTCCCCCCTCTTGATCTCCCGCACGGCATAGATAGGCCTCCGCTGGCTTTCGTAATAGGTGCGCACCAGGATCTCGCCTACCAGCCCCAGGGATATCAGTTGAATTCCACACACGATGAGAAGAACGGCAGCAAACAATAAAGGACCATGCTCTTTCATGATCTCAACGTGTGAAACGAATTTTCGGAAAAACAAAAACAAACCGGCCATGCCGCCTGCGCCAGTGCTCAGCAACCCCCAACTGCCGAAAAGCCGCAGGGGGTTGGTGGAGTAATCCAGCAGAAACTTGATGCAGATCAGATCCAACATCACAGTGAAGGTTCGCGAAAGACCGTAATTCGATTTACCGCTCTGTCGCGAGAAATTCTTGATTGGAATCTCAGCAATGCTCGCCCCCGACCAGCTTGCCAATGCTGGAATAAAACGATGCAGGTCGCCAAACAGTTGCAGATCCTTGATTATTTCGCGCCGATAAGCCTTGAAGGTCGTCCCAAAATCGTGCAGATCTAAACCGCAAAGCTTTGCCATCAGCCAATTCGCCATGCGGCTGGGAAGCTGTCGGGTCAGCCATGCATCTCGCCGTTCGAGCCTCCATCCGCTGACTATGTCGTATCCCTCGCCGATTTTTGCGACGAAAGCCGGGATTTCGGCTGGATCGTGTTGAAGGTCTCCATCCATCGAAATGATGACCTCGCCGCGCGCAAAGTCGAATCCCGCTTTGAAGCCGGCGGTCTGCCCGAAGTTCTTTCTAAACCGAATCACGGCGACGCGCGAGTCGTCGTCACATATTTCGGAAAGATTTTTGAAAGTGTTGTCGCGGCTGCCGTCATCGACGAACACGATCTCATACGTTCCGTCCACTCCAGTCATCGCTTTCACAATGCGTGAATAGAGCGGCCGCACGTTGTCTTGTTCGTTGTAGAGCGGGACAACGATGGAGTAGCGAATATCAGCCGCGGCTTTCACAATCCTCCAGATTTCTGTAACTGACCAGCGCGACGCCGGCACTCTTCAGCAGACGGGGCATTTCGGTCCCTGTCAATAATTCCAACTCGCGCTCACGCTGAAAATGAAGGCGCGTGGGCGTTCGGATCAAATCCTCATCGACGTAGCCCGGATGACACATGACCTCACTGACCCCGCTTTTCAGGCCGCTGACAATCTCGGCAAACGTTGGGGCATCCAGAAAACCAGTTTGAGTAATCCCGTAAAGACGTCGAGGCGTATTCAATATTCGCTGCCCGTTTGCCGGCCGTGACAGCACCCATGCTCCAGACAGCGCTTTACCGAAAACATATTGCTTCAGAATTTGCGCCCATGAGCCAATGTTCCTCGCGAGCAGTGAGGCCAGCCTGGGAGTCCTCTCAACGGTCGAACGTACCGCCCTGATCCCGTAATCCGGAGAGATCCGGCAGACAAGAGCAAACACCTGAGGTATGACGTGCACGTGCTTGTGTCCGTCAATATGAGTGATGCGTACGCCGGCCGCTGAAGTTTTGTCGAGCTGCGCTCGAATTTCCGTTTCCAAATCCGCGAGGAGCACTTTCCGTCGGAACAATCCGGCTGCCAACGCGAAGGGGTGGCGGTATAGAAAGCCTGTCGAATTGGCGAGACTTGGAATTTGTGCAGGCGCGCTCACCGGTGCCCCTTCCGTGAGATTTAAGTGAAGTCCTGCGTCCAGCCCTGGGTTTTGCTTGAGCATATCGACCGCAGATTCAAAAGCCGAGCCGTTCACCATCAGGCTCGCCGTTGTCACGATGCCTTGCCGATGGGCTTTCTCGATGGCCTCGTTGACCCTTCGCGTAAGTCCCAAATCGTCAGCGGTGACGATTAGCTTTTTAAGCCGGCCGCAATTTTCCGTTTGCGAGTTCAAATTTGTTTCCGCGCCATACAATGCGGGTGCCCGCATAAGATAACACCCAAATCAGCAGCGCGACGAAGTCTCGAATCGGCAAGAGCCACAAGTTCCTGAATACCTGACGATCGCGCAACACACAAAAACCCGAAGCAAACATGACCATCGATCTAAGGACAAGCGACACGACCACGAAAATCCATCCCAGAGTCATGGAAGGCGCTGCTGCTAAGGCCAAAACGCTCCACGGAAGCGGGAATGTAAAAATCAATCCGGCGTATCCTTCGGGACGACAGCTCCGAAGTGTGCGCGCCCACCGCAGTTGGTGTTGAAAAAACTCTGACCAGGAATTTTGGGGGAGATAATGCTCCACGATACAGTCCGCAAGCTCAACTCGTAATCCGGCGCTCGAAACCCTGCGACCCAATTCATAATCATCGGCCAGGTAGTCCGCAATACTCTGCAGGCCTCCAACCAGTCCCAAAACCCCGCGGTGAAATGCCATTGTGGAACCCATAGCGAAGTGGATTCCCTTTTCCAATTGCCTGGCGCACAACACACCGGGGATGAAGTCGGCATTAATTGCGAGGGACTCCAGGCGCGATCCGATACCCGGGCCTCCAACTCCGCGATAAAGACACGTGACAATGCCAACGGATGGGTCCTTGAGGGGGGCAATCACCTGCCGCAGATAATTGCGCGGCACACAAATATCGCTGTCGTTGATTACCAGGTACGGATATCGAGCCGCCGGAAGCATCTGTAGCAGATTGCTGACTTTGAAATTCATTCCGAAAACGTTTGGACACACGACGAGTCTCATCGAAACGGTTGGAAATTCTCGAATCAAACGTTCGACCGCCGGAACGGCTGGATCATCGGGAGCAGAAACACCGAAAATGATTTCGTAGTCTGGATAGTCCTGGATGCAGTGACTGCGAAGACTCTCGTAACCATGCGGATCTAAACCGCAAAGCGGCTTCAGAATGGAGGCCGGTGGAATGAAATTGCTGCCTGAGGCCTGGCGGATCCGTGAATGAAACTTGATAAGACTCCAGAGCGACAGGAAACAGTATCCGATTCCGAAAGAAGCGGCGATGAACAGAAACGCCTGCAATAGAGTCGACATCGCAATCAGCTAATCGATATGAGCGCCACACCAAGGCACACCAACAGCACGCCGGCCCAGCGCAGAGGCGCTACTTTCTCGTTCAACAGAAACTTCGCTCCGCATGCGCCGGTGACGTAACTCAATGCGGTTGCAGGAACCACAACACTCACATCGGCCCACGAAAGCAAAGCGAGCAGGGAAAAGAACCCGACAGCCTCTAAGCCAATGCCGATCCACATCCAGCGCATTCGAAATGCGCGGGCCAGAACTCCCAAAATAACCGCCGGCGTAAGGGGATGCACTTCCCCGATCTGTTTCATGGCATGACTGACCGCGATATCACCCGCAGTACCGCACAAAACGATGATCGCGATAAATAGGACCAATCGCACAGATCAATCTCCCGTGGTTCTGGGTTCCGTTCTGCCCACGAGCGCAACGCCGCCGCAGATGGTCAGCACACCGGCCCACCGCGTCAGTGATATGGATTCGCCGAGCATGAAGTAACCCAGCACGGCAACCAGGGCATATCCGATCGCCGAGGCCGGCTGCACATAACTGAAATCCGCCCACGACAGTAAAAGCAGGTAGCTGACGAAAAAGACCAGCAGGCTCGAAATGCCGAGCCAGATGAATCCGTTCGTGAAGGTCTTGACGAAAACCGACACCAGCGCCATTGGAGACGGGTCGAGGATTTCGCCAATCTGCTTCATTCCCTTGCTCAGCAGGACATTCCCAAGCGAACCGAAGAAAACCATCGAAGCCAGTAGAACGTAGGTTTTCCTGTCAAGGTGCTGGGAGCTCATGCGGTCGGCAAACGCTTACGCGCGTATTTCAGGCGCTCTGAGCGAACACGCAGATATTCGACAGCCTCCGTATACAGGCGCTGACGTTCGTTCGCATCCCACAGAGCATCGCGGACGATCCGCCAAACCACGCGCGGGCGGAAGTAGTACGAATCGTAGAATCGGTTGACGGCTGCCATCATCTCCTGGCGAGGAAGGCCGGGGTACTCGATGTGCGGCAGTTGGTGCCCACCGCTGTCTGCCAGGGCCTCGGTAGCCATCGAATTGTTGGTCGCGAGTTGCCGGTAAAGTTCGGTGCCCGGATAGGCGTGGGCGATGGAGACCTGGATCGTCTCGACATCCAGTTCCTTTGCGAAATCGAGCGTGCGCTGGATCGTTTCCTTTGTTTCCCCTGGAAGGCCGATGATGAAATCTCCATGAATCCTGATCCCGACTTTCTTACAGTTCTTCGTGAACTCTCGGGCCTGCTCGAGAGTGGCGCCTTTCTTGATATTTTTCAAGATCTGCGGATCGCCGGATTCGAATCCGACAATGAAGAGCCGCGCCCCTGCATCAGCCATCGCTTTCAAAGTTTCATAGTCGCTGTTCACGCGCGCCGTACAGGACCATCGAAAGCCGAGGGGCTTGAACTTCGAGCAGATATCGAGGACACGTTCCTTGCGGATATTGAACGTATCGTCGTCGAAGAAGAACTCTTTCGCTTGCGGAAACAAACGCAACGCTTGTTTGACCTCCCGCGCGACGTTCTCGCTGGAGCGAACGCGCCATGCATGGCCGGAAAGGGTTTGCGGCCAAAGGCAAAATGTGCAGAGTGCCGGGCATCCCCGTGAAGAATAGAAAGCCACGTAGGGATGCAGCAGGAACGGAACGTTGTAGTTCTCAATCACCAGGTCGCGTTTGTAGACTTCGGTTGCGAACGGCAGTTTGTCGAGATCTTCCGTCTGCAGTTGCGGACGAGGAGGATTCAAATGAATGCCGCCATTCTGCCGATAGCCGGCGCCCGCAATTTCACTCAAAGGCCTGCTCTCGGCAAATTCCACCACCGCATGATCGAATTCACCGGAAACAATGAAATCGATTTCGGGATTGCTCAACAGGCAATCGGGTTTGATCTGGACATGCGGTCCGACAAACGCGACTTTAAGGCCGGGCCTGGCCTGCTTCATCATGCGAACCAGGGCAACATCATTTGAAAAGCCGACCGTGGAAGTAAACAAAACGACAAAGTCGTAATTGCGAGCGATTTCGACCGTCTGTTCAGGCGTAATGCCGTGCGGAGGCGCATCCAGCAGGCGGCTGCCCGGCAACATTCCCGCCGGATAAGTCAGCCAAACCGGATACCAGTATGAAGCGATCTCTCGGGTCGCGGGCCAGCGCGAACTGGCGCCGCCGTCGAAGTTCTTGAAGCTGGGAGGATTCAGCAGGAGCGTTTTCATCACAGAAGTCACAGGTTACGTCCTCGCTCGCTGTAGCGGCGCTCTATGAGCGCCGGTTTTTCGCAGAATCAACGAAAGACCGGCGGTCACAGACCGCCGCTACAGCAGTGTTGTATTTTACCGGAATAACCGTCCCAAATCGCCAGTAGTATTCAACAAATCCAGATGGGCCCTCTGATATTCGTAGTCGCCGTCCAGGAATGCAAGCCATTTGTCATTCTCTTCGAGCCGGGCTTTCTCCACGTCCCGCAGGTTCGACCGCCCTTCCTCAAAACTCGCCTGGACGATTTGAAGATTCTCCTGGGCCAGTTTCAACTCGAGCCGCGCCACCTCGCGAGCCGCATTCAGTTCCCGAAGGTGTTGGTACTGGCGTTCGACATCAAGTTCCACATTCTGGCGTTTACTCTTCAGCTCCATCTCGGCTGTCGTCAATTCACTCTTCGCCAGACTCACATTGGCGGCGCGCTGGGCACTCACGATCGGAATGCGAACCTGAAGTCCGATATTGAAGTTGTTCCGCTGGAACCGCTGAAAGAAATCCTGGAAATTGTTGAAACGGGCAAACAAGCCATATTCGGCGAACAAATCCACTGTCGGCCATCTGCTCCCGATCTCGCCTTTCAGCCGATGCTCGCGCGCTTTGCGTTCCAATTCGGCCTGCTGGAGATCAAGACTGCTGTTGAGGGCCCGATCGATCAGATCCTGCTCGCGCTGCTGTTCATCGAGGGGCAGGACTTCGGATTCGACCTCGATACGCTGGTCCGGCGGAACGCCTGTCAAAGCGGCGAGCTGACGTTCGAGAACGCGCTGCCGGCTCTCGAGCTGCACGATCCGTTGTTCGGAGCGGGCCTCATTAAGTTCGGCTCGGGTGACTTCGATCGGCAATTCGAGGCCTTCGTTCAGCCTTTGCCGCGTGAAGTCCAGAATCCTGGCATTGCTTTGCCTTTGGGTTCGCATCAGGTCAAGAGAGTGCCGCACCTTTGTCAATTCCAGGTATGCCGAGCTGGTCTGCAGCATGACCATGTTGCGCGTCTTCTCCAGCTCCAGACGCTGCGACTCCTTCCGCTCGCTGGATGCGCGAATCTCTGCAGTCAGCAGCGGGTTGAAGACAGTCTGAACATAAGATGCATTAATGATGGACGGGGCGGCTCCCCCCGGCGTTTGAGGAAAACCGTACGTGTAAGCCGCTCCCGAGCCGGTAAAAAGATTCGGACGAAACGCAGAGCGATTCACTTCCACTGTATTTTGCGCAACGTTGTACCGAGCCTGTGCCAGGGCGACGTCGCGGCTGTTCCGCAGCGCCATGTCTACCGCCTGCTTGAGATTGAGGGAGACGACATCTTGCGCCCGGAGCTCCGGCACGGCGAGTAACGCTGCACACACCAGGGCGCAGCAAATCTCTCGATTTTTATTCATATCGCAGTGCTTCGGTTGGTTGCAGTTTGGCCGCCTGCCTGGCCGGAAGGTATCCAAAAATCATCCCGGTGAAGCACGAAACGAGAAAAGCGGCGACGATTGAAAGACCGGAAATCGGAATTGTCATGCCCTCGGGAAGGAAGGGCTGCGCAATGACAGGAATTGCAAGCGCGATCGCAATCCCCAGCGTCGCGCCTGCGATGCTGATAATCAGAGCTTCGATCAGGAATTGATAGAGGATCTCTCGCCTGGGCGCGCCGATCGCCTTGCGTATGCCAATCTCGCGAGTCCGCTCAGTGACTGTGACCAGCATAATGTTCATAATGCCAACACCGCTGACGATCAGCGTAACCGATCCCACAGCGAGCAGAACGAAGCTTACAGCCAGCGAAATATTGTGTGCGACGTCGAGTATGGCCGTCAGGTTCTGAATGTTGTAGACGGCGCCCGCGCGATGGCGCGATCGAAGAAGTTGATCCACGTCCTTCGTTACGGCAGGCACGCTTTCGGGAGTGGCTGCCTGGGCGTAAAGCACCTTCACCGTATCTGTTCCAGCATAGCTCTTCAATAACCCAAATGGAACGATCGCCGATTCACGCGCGATTTCCGATTGGCCAAACGTCGCCACGCGTTCCTTGAACACGCCGATGACAGTGAACCTCAGCTCGCCGACTCGAATCTCCATTCCAACCGGATTGACTCGCGGAAAGACGACCCGAGCCAGTTCCTCCGTCAGCAGACATACTTTGCTGCGCGACCGCATGTCGTCATCATCAAAGTAGCGGCCTTGTGTGACGAGAAGATTGCGGATGGCCTGAAACTCCGGCGTCACCGCGACGAGCGTCACCGGCCTTTCGACGCCTGCAGCCACAACGCTCATTTGCATATCGTGCGTGCCGGCAACTCGCACCACGCCGGGAATAGTGTCGCGTACGGCTTCCAGGTTCGACAACGTGATCTCATCGCTCAACGTGGTGCTCTGGGGGCCGGTTCGCACCAGCTCACCATAAACGATGTTCGAACCAACGCCCTCGATCTGCGCGATGATGTAGTTTTTTCCAATCAGCGAAATCGTAACAACCAGCACGATGCACGCACTGCCAATGACAACGCCGAGCATCGTTAGAAAAGCCTTCACTTTGTTGGCTCGCAACGCGTCAATTGCGATTTTCCAGACTTCGCCTTGAATCATGGACTCATTTGCCGTTGCGGCTAAGCCATTCCCTGGCTGAATTGTGGGAGGGATAGTCGCTCTTCTGAGGGACGTTGGCGACATAGGATTTCAGGAGCTTTTCGGCAGTCGGAATGTCACTACGCCGCAAAATGAGACTGACCGCTTTGTAGTAATCCAGCCGCGGATCTTTCGAATCGATGCGCCTGGCCGCCTCCACGGCTCGCTCGATCTGCTGCGCGTCTTTACGGTCCACAAAGAATTGCGCGGCTTCCATATAGTCATCGGTGGCGTGTGGCGGCGCGTCCAGGACAGCCACGTATTCCGCTTCGGCCTCTTTCCATTTCTTATCCGACGCAAAATAGGCGCCTCGTGCCAGGTGGCCCTCGATGGGATCGATTTTGGAGATGGCCTCGATTTGCTCTCTTGCCTTTTGCTTGTCTCCGCCTACAATCCACGGCGCTTCGACAAGATATTGCATCAAATCGCGGCGCGCAGCGATGTTCCATGGGGCAAAGCGCACGGCCGCCTCAAAGGCCTGCTTCACTTTTCTGGCAAGAAAGAAGCTGCGACTCTGCTCCGCCTTGGCTCCATAGGCGCGGCCGAGCCATCGATTATATTCAGCATTCTGAGGGTCCAGCTTGACAGCCTTTTCGCCGGACGTGACCGCATTCTCGTAAT
>Ga0137359_10004724_pt1 | contig 11206 bp, 8 predicted proteins | sample Mad1_40_16metaG_FD_108281 | JGI IMG/M metagenome (GOLD analysis project Ga0137359, IMG submission 108281) | Vadose zone soil microbial communities from Angelo Coast Range Reserve, California, USA - Mad1_40_16 metaG | ecosystem: Environmental > Terrestrial > Soil > Vadose zone | place: USA... | reverse complement strand
TCCAGCCGAAGCTTGCGCGCAGCCTCGAAGCGACGGGCTACGTCGGGCCAGTTGAACACGTTCCAGCACGCGCCAAAGAACTCCGCTTTCCGGTTCTGGTACTGCAGGTAGTAGGCGTGCTCCCAGGCGTCGAGCACCAGCAGCGGCACTCCGCTCTGGTTCAGGTTCGACTGGTGGTCGTAGATCTGCGTGATCAGGAGCCTCCCCCCGAGTGGCTCCCAGACCAGCGCGGCCCATCCCGATCCCATGATCGAGCCCGCCACCTCGTTGAACTGCCGCCTGAAGGCCGGGAACCCGCCGAAGTCCCGCTCAAGGGCGGCCTTCAGCTCTCCCGCGGGTTCGCCGCCGTCCCGGGGCGAGAGGTTGCGCCAGAAGATCGAGTGCAGGATGTGGCCGGACAGATTGAACGCCAGCGAGCGCTCCAGCGCCGGAATGCGGTCGAACTGCTCCCTGACCCGCGCTTCGTCGAGGCGCTCGAGGGCCGCATTGGCGCCGTTCACGTAGCCCGCGTGATGCTTGTCATGGTGCAATTCCATGATCTTGCCGGAGACGTGCGGCTCGAGGGCGCCGTAATCGTAGGGCAGGTCAGGCAGCTTGTACTGGTTCATCGCCTTCTCCTTGGAAGCTGCGTCGTGCCTGCTTCAAGATCCCTGCCAATTCGCGGCACCCGCTCGCTTCCTTCAGCTCCACCCTGGATGCGCAGCCGGGCAGTGTCCGTTTCGCCGACACCATTGTCGATCGGCTGTGCATCTTCGCGTGCCGACGGGGCCGCAGTTTCCGGTGCTCGTAGATGCAAGGTGGGGGCGCAGCGGCGGCGGCGCGATCGTGAACCTGAGCTCGACCGGAGGCGCGGCGGCATGGCCAACATGTCCGTCTATGCGGCCAGCCCAGCACGCCGTCGAAGGACTGTCGCGTTCAGCCGCCCTCGAGCTTGCCGCCGCCAATATCCGCGTCAACGTGGTCGCCGGGTCCGAAGCTGACGCCGATGCTTTCGCGCGTTACCGATGGCAATCCCGAGGCGTTCGGCCGCCGCGTCCCGATGGGGCGCCCCGTCGTATTGCCGGTGAACGGCGGTATCGCAGCGGGATGAAGCGATCCGTAACCGATTTTGTCTGGCCTCGTATCCCCAGCACTCGAGACCGACGCCGCCTGGCTTCCTGGCCGGGGGGGCGCCGATTCGTCTCGAGAACGGATGCACGGCCCACCGGATCTTCCGGGCGGCGTTGCCTCCAACGGGAGATCGACATGAATCGCCGGAACTTACTTGCCTTCAGTTCTCTGATCATCGTGGCGACCTTGAGCACGTTACCGGCCGCAGCGCAGGCCGCGCCGCACAGCCGCGCCCAAGTGTGCGCCATCGGTGCCTCCGGCGTGGGGGGACAAGGCACCCTGATTTGCAAAGACGTACTCACTGGCGACACGACCCAGTCGCTCCCCTTGGGAGCCACCGTCTCGGCAGCGGGCGGAATCGGCGGAAGCCTCAGCAGCCGCGGCGAGCGCGTGCTCGTCACCAACCAGGCGGGCGGAGCGACGCTTCTGCGCGAGAGCCAGGGTTTGCTGAATTCGTCGATTGCGCTGCAGACCGGCGGTGAAGGCTCGCTGTCGGGAACCTTGAGCGAGCTCGGCGCCTACGTGCTCACCGGTACGCGGATCCTGTTCTTCCCTGCGGGCAGCACCGTGTCATCGAGCAGCCAGCCCCTGCTCGAAGCGGACGGGTCCGCGGCGCAGGTCACGCTGGCGGGCGACTTTGCCTACGTCTCCGAGAAGACCGGCTCGCTCGAGTCGTTTGCTCTCGCCGACGATGGCAATTTGACCGGCACCGCCACGCCGGTCGCCGGCATTCCCGCCGGTACCATCGTCGGCATCACCGGGGCCGATGATCTCGTCGTGGCGCCCATCGCGCACCTTGCCACCGATTTCAACCAGGCGGCCATCCCCGTCGCCGCCGGCCGCGAGTTGGTGCAGCTGGTGCAGACCAAGGAAGTGGCCGCGTGCTGGACAGCGCACGACGACGGCGAGGTCTGCGTCAGCAACCCGGGCAGCATGACCGTGTCGTGCGGTCACATCGGCCGCGGAGGATTCTCGAGCTATACGAGCGTCGCGGCCAACCCCGTCGGAGACGGCGTTTTCGACCTCTCCTTGCGCAAGGGACTGGTGGGCATCATGGCCACGAAGAGCGGAACGGCGATCATGCTCGTCTACGCCCGTGCGGAGGCCGACAGCGACTTCCTCACCCTGGTGAACCAATTCCCCCTCGGTGCACCTACGGCCACGGGTGCCCTGCTCCTCCCGGCCCTGTCGAAGTAGCGAGGGCAGCTCGTTCCCCGCAGCCGGCGTCACGAGGACGTAAGAACGCAGGCCGCCGGTCCGCGGCCGGCGGCCCGCCGGGTTTCTGTTCACCACGCCCGGCGCGATCGATCCCAGGAGCTCGATCGGCGGTTCCTGATGAAGGACCTCGTCCTCCTGGGCGCCGCTGTTTACACGGCCGGCGAAGCCTGGCTTGCGGACCTTGCCAGACTCGGCTGGAAGGCGCGTACGCGGTGAACCTTCTCGTACTCCGCCGGCGTGAGCCCCTGCTTGAGCCGATCGAGCATGGCCTCCAGTTCCTGGGACGTCGAGCAACCCTGAGGGTGTAACGAGAACGGCGTCTCGGCTGACACATCGACAACGCCGCACACTTGCCGGCAAAACCAGGAGACCGACACATGTTGTCCAAGCTCAGCCTTTCTCTCGCCGCCGCCCTCGCGCTTTCCGCCGCACCCGGTTTCTTTAGCATCGCCCATGCGAGCCCGATTCCGACAAGCACCGACGAAGCCCGCGCGCGGTCCGCGCAGGTCCCGACCGTGAAGTTCTTCGCTGCAAGCGACCCGGCGACTCATCGCACCGTGTCGAGCACGGACGAGGCTCGTGCGCTGGCGACCAGCATCCCGGCAGTGACATCCGGAGATTCGCTCGGCTTCATGGCGGTAACGAGCACGGATGAAGCGCGCTCCGCCGCCGGGGCCGCGATCCGTCGGTCCATCGAGAAGCCGGCTGGCGGAAGTCTTGTATCCGCGCTTTAGGCCCGCTCTTCAAGGAGTCGGAGCGGACACCATAGGAGGGTGGAGGGGACACCATGGAATGGCGCCCCCTAGCTTCCCCAACATCCCGTGGACGGCACCGCTCGCCGACACCGCGTCGACGAGCCCGGTCGCGATCAAGAACTCTCTCTGTGTTAATCGCGTGCGAGTATCGCAGTTGTTTAAAAAGCAGAGTGTGTGGCTCCCATGGCCACGGGTGTTCTGGCGGGCACCCGCTGTTACAGGCGCATCACAGGTCCGCGTCTGCATTGTCTGTAGGCGCGTCGCACCTACGGCTTGTTCGCGTAGTAATCGATCACACCAAGACAGTCAGCGGCTACGAGGCGGCCGATCGCGCCGGTGCTGTAAACGGCAAGGGTCAGCGTCCCGTCCCGCCTGACGATGAAGCCGGTCGCTTGCAAGAAGCCCCGCTCCTTCTCGAAGAATGCGCCGGTCGTCGCCGAAACCTCCGTCGGGTCCAGTCCGTAGGCCACCGGGAACACGAGCTCGTGGCGCTCGATGGTTTTCCTGGCGTCGTCGAACCCATCCACGGAGCCCGCCACGACGGTCGCGTTCCGCGCTGCGAACTCGGCGAGCGACTTCTGGAAGTCAGCCAACTGCTGACGGCAATACGGTCACCAATGTCCCCGGTAGACGAGGAAGACGGTGAAACCCCGCGCCGCCGGATCCGGCAGCGTGAGCGAGCCGCCGCTGGCGAGGCGGAGATCCATCTTCGGGAACGGCGCGCCGGTGTCGAGCGGCGCAGAATTGGCTCGGGCCATGGAGACCTCCGAGGGCGGCGTTCTCCCGTGTACCGCGACAGCGCAACGATGTCAGCGGGCAGAGAAATGGCGTTCCAGGTCCGCGCGGACGCGAGAGCGGGCCCGGTGCAGGAGGACGCGCTGGTATCCCTCCGTGATCCCGAGGAGCGCGCACGTCTCCTTCGCGCTCCAGCCCTCCACGTCTCGCAGCCTGATCACCTGCCGCCGCATTCCAGCGAGCCGCTCGATGGCCTCGCGAGCGACGGCGAGAGTCTCCGCCTGCTCCACGAGATCCTCCGGCCAACGCTCCGGCGGGTGCATCCATCGACCGGCCTGCGGGGATCCCGGCGGGAAGAAGCGATCGGGGTCCACCGAGTCCTCCTCGTCCTCATCTGCGAGCGCGGAAAGCGGAACGCATCGTCCCTCGCGGACGCCGCGCGACTTCGCGCGATTGGCCACGATGCCGAAGATCCAGCAGCGAAGCGAGCTGCGGCCCTCAAATCGCGGCAAGCCGGCGAGAACGGCGGCCCAGGCTTCCTGGACGACCTCTTCCGCGCTGGCCCGGCTCGAGACGAACTGCTCCGCGTATCGAACCATCGAGGCGTGCTCGCGGCGGACCAGGGCGATGAAGGCCGCTTCGTCGCCTGCCAGCAAGTCGGCGACCTGGCGCGCCTCATCGCGCGTGCGCGGCTCGGTCACGTTCGCTGCGACCGCTGGGTTCATGGCTCCTGGCTCCCGCGCAACAGCTCGGCGAGAAGAGGCGAGCACGCGCGCAACTCGGCCCGCGCAGTCAGGTCGCGCAGCAGCCGTTCGCCCTGCTTGTCCACGTACGCCAACGAGGCGAGGTCGATGACCAGCCCGTCCGCCGGTATGGTCTCGAGCACCCGGACCAGCTCAGGGATCCACGGCGCCAGGAGCGATCCTTCGAGGCGAAGAACCGTGCGGCCATTCCCATCCGCTTCTTTGTGGACTCGCAGCATCGCCAGCCAGGTTCGCAAAGGCGGTGCCACAGCAAACGCCGCGCAAGTCCACGGCTTTCGGGCTCGCGGCACGCTCACCGCCACGACATTCCGTGACGGGCCACGACCTGTCGTGGTGCGCGGCTCCGAACAGCCGTGCGGCCCGCTGGCCCGCGCCCGTGGACGCTCCCCTAGGAGACTTCCGGATGAGCGCGCTTGATCCCGAGCTTCTCCATCCGGCTCCGCAGCGTGTTGGGATGAAGGTTCAGGATCCGCGCGGCGCCCTTCGGCCCCCCGATCACCCAGGCGGTCTGGCTCAGGACCGCCAGGATGTGGCCCCGCTCCACGTCCTCCAGCGTGCCGGGCGCTGAGACCGCCGCCGCGGCTGGCGCGGGACCCGCCCCGACGCCCACCGGCGCGAGCTCGCGGTCCAGCTCGAGCACCGGTCCGTGCGCGAGGATCACGGCGCGCTCGATGACGTTCTGCAGCTCGCGGATGTTCCCCGGCCAAGGATAGCTGACCAGGCGCTCCATGGTCTCCTCGGACACGGCGTCCACCTTCTTGCCGAATCGCTTGGCGAAGCGCGAGAGGAAGTACATCGCCAGCTGGCGGACGTCGCCCATCCGCTCGCGTAGCGGCGGCACGTTCAGTGGGAAGACGTTGAGCCGATAATAGAGATCGGCGCGGAAGCGCCCCGCCCGGATCGCCTCGTCCAGATTGCGGTTGGTGGCGGCGATGACGCGGACGTCGACGCGGATGCTCTTGCTGCTGCCCACCTGCTCGAATTCCTGCTCCTGCAGGACGCGAAGCAACTTCACCTGCGTCTCGAGCGGCAGCTCGCCGACCTCGTCGAGGAAGATGGTTCCACCGTCGGCCAACTCGAAGCGGCCGGTGCGCCGCTCGAGCGCGCCCGTGAACGCTCCCTTGACGTGCCCGAAGAGCTCGCTCTCCACCAGGCCCGCGGAGATGGCGCTGCAGTTCACTTTCACCAGAGGGCGATCGCGGCGCGCGCTGCGGCTGTGGATTGCGCGGGCAACCAGTTCCTTCCCCGTTCCCGTCTCGCCGGAGATGAGCACGGTGGAATCGGTCGGAGCCACCTGCTCGATCTTCCCAAGCGCGGCCAGCAAGGCCGGGCTCGTTCCGACCATCTCCACGAAGTTGTGGGTCCCCTGGATCTCCTCCTGTAGATACACGTTCTCGGCGTGCAGGCGGTTCTTGAGGCTTTCGACCTCGCCGAGCGCGGCGCGGAGATCCTCCTCCGCCTTGCGCCGGGCGGCGACCTCCTTCTTCATCTCGTCGTAGAGCCGGGCGTTCTCCAGCGAGATTGCGGCCCCCGACGCGAGGACCTGCATCAGCTCGATCCGATCGGGCGTGAACGCGTTGGCGGCGAGGTTGTTCTCGAGATAGAGGACCGCGACCAACCGCCCCTGCGTGAGCACCGGCGTGCAGAGGATCGATCGCGGCTGGAAGCGCAGGACGTACGGATCCTGTCCGTATCGATCGTCGGTCCTCGCGTCGGCCAGCACCAGGCTCTCCAACGTCCGCCGCACGTAGTGCACGACGCTATTGGCCAGGTCCTCACTCTCGTTGAGCGGCACCGCGCCGTGCACGTTGACCTGGGCGGCGTCGATCGACCCTTCGGCGTACACGAAGGGCTCCCCGCCGCGCTCGAGGATGAGGCGCCCCCGCTCCGCGCCGGCGTTCTCCATGGCGATGCGCATCAGCCTGGCGAGCAGCTTCTCGAGCTCGATCTCGCCGGAGATCGCCTGGGCCGCCTTCATGATCGTTTCGAAATCGAGGGTTCCTCCCTCGGAGGCCGTTTGCGCCGGCTTGCCGCCGTCCCTCGCCGGTAACAGATCGGCGTGCGTCCGCTCCAGGTGTTCGACCTTGGCCTTCGCACCCCACTGCGCGTAGCAGTCGCGGGCGTCGGCCATGAACACGGCGGCGACCTTGGCGTTCCCGCGGTCCCGCCAGAACTTTGCGTACAGCTCGTTCGCCAGCGCCTTCTCGCGCGGCCGCTGGTACCGCGCCGCCGCCTCGATCGCGGCCTCGTAGAGCCTGGCGGCATCGGCGTCGCTGCGCTGCAGTCGCGCGATCTCCGCCGAGACGATGAGATGTTGAGGCTGGAAATTGTGCGGCGAATTCTCGGCCCACTTCCGCAGCCGCGCCTCGAGCGCCGCCAGCCCATCCTCGGCGCCCGCCGACCTCGAAAGCGCGAGCGCTTCATAGAAGACGCGAAGCTCGTCCCAGATGGTGCCCCTGAAGTCCTCCCCGATCACCAGCTCTGCCGTCCGCGCCGCCTCGCAAGCGGCGGGCACCTCGTCGAACGTGTACAGGAGCGCGAGCTTCGCCGCGCAGTAGAACATCTCGAAGAGCCGTTGCCCCTGATACGTGCGCCGGTAGGCGTCCTCGTCGAAGCTCCCGTCCGTCAGCGATGTCGGGCTTTCGGTCGAACCCTGGAGCGCCCTTCCCCACTGCAGCAGCACCCGCTTGGCGTCCGCGATGTGACGCATCTGGATTCGTTCGCTGTAGTCCACACTCGGCCGATAGACCTTCTGGAACGAGGCAAGATCTTGACAGATAAGCAGCGCGAACCAGATCTCGTTGAAGAGCGCCCAGGCGGCGTCGACGAACAGCCCCGTCTCGTGCCCGAGACGGAAGGACTCCTGCGTGACCGGAAACGACGCTTCCAGCGGCATCCGCCAGAGGCTGATCGACCACGCGAACATCATGAGAACTTTCGACCTCAGCGCGGGGTCGTACAGCCGCTCATTGAGGCTCAGGGCGAGCTGGCCGAACTCGTAGGCGGATCGATAGTCCTCCTGGATCGGACCGACCAGCATGGCGGCGTGCAAGACGTACGCGTAGGCGGACTCCGCGGTGTTGCCATGGACCAGCGAGAGCCGGACCATCGCGGCGTTGTTCAGGAGCGTCAGCGGCTTGTCGCCGGACAAGAAGCAGGAGGTGTGCAGGTTGGCGCAGAGTTGCATGACCGCCCGCATCTCCGGTTCCTGCAGGGTCGGGAGATCGATCAGCGAGCCGATGGTCCGCCCGGCCATGAGCTTCTTGATGCTGGACAGCTCGCGCTCGAGGGCCGCCTGTCTTTCCTCGGGAAGCGCGGGGAATGAGAGCCCGAACAGCGCAAGAGATTCGAGGCCGGAGCGGATCGCGTCCGCGTACCGCGAGGTGTGCTCGTACTGGAGGATCTTGAGCGAGTAGATCTTCGCCTTGTCCAGCTTCGTCCGGGCCTTGGTCAGGAGACGGTCGAAGACCCGTTCCGCCTCTTCGAAGGAGCCGCAGAGGTACTCGCACTCGGCCGCTTCGAGATGGAGTGCGAACGCCAGCTCGTACTCGGTGCTCCAATGGTTCTCGCCCAGCAACGTGAGACCGGCGCTGAAGTAACCCAGCGCCACCTGAAAAGCAGTCGCCGACTTGGCCTTGCGGCCTGCGGCCAGGTCCAGACGCGCCAGCGCGAGCCGCTCGGCCTCGCCGGTGATCAGGCTGCGGCCGAGGTTCAGGTGCTGCGCGATGTCGAAGAGCCGCTGCCCGGTGGTGGCGGGATCCCAGCGCTCCCGGAGGAGGCGGCCCACCGTCAGGTGGGCGAGCTGCTTCCGGTCCGCTGGTATGAGCGCGTAGGCCGCCTGCTGGACCCGGTCGTGCAGGAACCCGTAGGCGGGCGCTTCCGAAGGCGCCGACAGGATGAGCCCTTCATCGAGCGCTTCCTCGAGGTCCCTGGCCACCGCCTCGACGGACTGCTGGCTGACGATGGCGAGCGTGCTCGCATCGAACGGATTGCCGATGCAGGCCGCAAGCGTGAGGGCCCGCTGGGTCCGGGGAGGCAGCCGCTGGATCTTCCGCGTCATCAGATCGATGACGTTGTCCGTCGTCGCGGCGCCAGCGACAGCTTCGATCCGGAAGGTCCAGAAGCCGCGCCCGCGATCGAGCTCGAGCAACCCTTCCTGCCTGAGCGATTTCAGGAACTGGAGCACGAAGAACGGGTTCCCGTCGGTCTTCCGCAGGACGAGAGCGGCGAGCGGCTCGACGTCGGATGGTTCGCGCCTGAGCGCATCCTCCATCAGGAGCTGCACGTCCGGCAGTCGGAGCGGCTCCAGGGCGAGGCGGCGGAGCTGGGCGCCCGCCGATTCGAGAGCGGTCAGCGTGCGCATCAGCAGATGGCTCGCGTCGACTTCGTTGTCCCGGTAGGCGCCGATCAGGAAAAGGAACTTCACCCGCGGGCTGGTGAGGAGCGGGCCGAGGAGGCTCAGCGTCGCCGAGTCGGCCCACTGCAGGTCGTCGACGAAGACCACCAGCGGATGCTCGCGTTGCGCCAGCGTGCCCACGAAGTTCTGGAAGACGAGCTGGAACCGGTTCTGCGCCTCGGTGGGGGCAAGCGCCGGCGGCGGCGGTTGCTTGCCCAGGACGAGCTCGATCTCCGGAATGACTTCCGCCAGGACACCCGCGTTGGCGCCGAGCGCTTCGGAAAGCCGCGTGCGCCATCGGCTCAAGCGGGCCTCGCTCTCGGTGAGCAGCTGTTGCAAGAGGCTGCGGAAGGCCTGGATCAGCGCGCCGTGGGGAACGTTGCGGACGATCGGATCGAACTTGCCGGCGATGAAGTAACCCCGCTCGCGGACGATGGGCTTGTAGAGCTCCTGGATGAGCGACGTCTTGCCGATGCCCGAGTAGCCCCCCACCACCATCATTTCGGTGGCGCCTGTGCAGGTGCGGTCGAAGGCCCGCAGCAGCTCGTCGACCTCGCTGCTGCGGCCATACAGCTTCCGCGGGATGAGGAACCGGTCCGAGACGTCGCGCTGGCCGACCGGGAACTCGTCGACCCGGCCTTGCGTGGTCCACTGCCTTTGGCAGGTTTCCAGATCCGCTTTCAGACCGAGAGCGCTCTGGTACCGTTCCTCGGCCGTCTTCGCGAGGAGCTTCATCACCATTCGCGAGAGCTGCTCCGGCACGCGGGCGTCAACGGCGACCGGCGCGGGTGGCGTCTTGGCGATGTGCGAGTGGATGAGCTCGAGCGCGTCATCCGCCCTGAAGGGCGGCGCTCCCGTCAACAGCTCGTACAGGACGACGCCGAGCGAGTAGAGGTCGGTCCGGTAGTCGACCGCGCGGTTCATCCGGCCGGTCTGCTCCGGAGAGACGTAGGGGAGCGCGCTCCGGAGCAGGCGCTTGGACAGCGGCGCCACGCTCTCTCCCGAGACCTTGGCCGCGAAGCTGAAGTCGCCGAGCCGCAGCTCGCCGGAGCCCGGATGGATCAAGATGCTCCGTGGATTGAGGTTCTGGTGGACGAGGTCAGAGCGATGGAGCTCCGCCAGCGACGTCGCGAGCTGGATGGCGACCTTCAGCGCGAGCTCGAGGTCCGGTGTGCGCGAGGCGAGCAGCGTCTGCAGCGTGACTTCGCCTCGGTCCTCGAGAACCAGGCATGTAATCCCATCCTGCCGTTCCAGGGCGTGGACGCGGACGATCCCGGGAAGAGCGAGGTCGCGCGCGATCGCCGCCTCGCGCTCGAGCAACTCCGCGTCGAGGGGACGAGGGGGATGCCCACAAGGCAGCTTGAGGAGCACCGGTTTCCCATCAGATCGACGGCGAGCACGGCGGACGACAGACCACTCGTTGCGGCAAACCTCTTCGAGAACCTCGTAGTCGCCAAGTGCCATGGCCGGTGAGACGCCCTTACCGGCGCGATTCTACCCCTGGGCGGCCCCATACCGCGAGGTCGTCCTTTCTCACCAGGACCACGCGAAAGTAAGACGGGCCCGAGGCCCCCTCTAAAGCGGGGCCTCGGGCCTGGGTGGACCTCAAATGCGTGCAGGGCTCATGGGTTTCCCTGTCCCGAGAGGAGAGTGAGGGTGTAGCTCACCCGCGGAGCGTGGTGCTTCCGCTTGAAGAGCAGCGTCTGGACGATGCTCTGGCCGGGGAGGAGGACACCATCGGGCAGGAACTCGCGGAGATAGGGATCGCCGCCGCTCGTGAACCCGCTGGCACTCTCCATCTCGATCTGATCGGAGAGACCCCGGACGATCGTGAGGAGGTGCGTGTCCACGATCGACGAGCTGCTGTTCGTGATCCTGTACACGTCCTCCTGCCTGTGGCCGCGAATCCCGTTGGACTCGATCAGCGCGATGTCCACCTGCCCGGTGACCTCCAGGAACTCGAGACCCATGTCCCGCCGGGAAAGGGCGTCGTTGTTCGATGGAGGAAGCCGGCTGGGCATCAGTCCGTCGACAGCGCCGAGGGCCGCGAGGTCCGGACGGTATTTCGAGTAGGTGAGATCGCGCGCGATGATTACGAATGGCTTCGTCGGCGACTTCGGATTGAAGTGGACGAACGCGGCATCGTAGAGGGCGTTCTCGAGGAAATCGGTGAGATCGTTCACTTCATCCTCGTGGAGGCCCAGGCCGCGCGGTGAGCCGGGTCCGCC
>Ga0137359_10004723_pt1 | contig 11208 bp, 13 predicted proteins | sample Mad1_40_16metaG_FD_108281 | JGI IMG/M metagenome (GOLD analysis project Ga0137359, IMG submission 108281) | Vadose zone soil microbial communities from Angelo Coast Range Reserve, California, USA - Mad1_40_16 metaG | ecosystem: Environmental > Terrestrial > Soil > Vadose zone | place: USA... | reverse complement strand
GGTCCTGGTGAAACACAGTTGGAAGTCGATCGCCGTCGCGTGCAGGAACGGATCGCCCGGCTCGAGCGTGAACTTGAATCAGTGCGCAAGACGCGCGCCGTGCAGCGACAGGGCCGCAAACGGCATCAATGGCCGGTCGCGTCAGTTGTCGGTTACACAAATGCGGGTAAATCGACGTTGCTGAATTTGCTCACCGGCGCGGACGTTGTCGCGGAAAACAGGCTTTTCGCAACGCTCGACCCAACGACGCGCAGTTTCACTTTGCCCAATAAGCAACGCGTGTTGCTTACCGATACCGTCGGTTTTCTGCGAAAACTTCCGCACACCTTGATCGAATCATTCAAAGCTACGCTGGAGGAAGTAAGCGAGGCCGATCTGCTCATTCATGTTGTCGATCTTAGCCACGCGCGCGTCGACGAGCAGATGGAAGCGGTCGATAAAGTGACCAAGGAACTCGACGCCTATGGGAAGCAAACGCTGATCGTTTTTAACAAAATCGACAATCTCGCGGACAGAGAATTGGCCGAAACCTATATCAAAAGATTTTCCGGCAGCGTCGCAATTTCGGCGCGCACCGGCGAAGGCGTGGACAAACTTGTGCAGGCGCTGCAGGAAGCGCTCAGTTCGTGGCGATTGCGTTTACACTTTCGCATTCCAACAAAGGAATCGGCGCTCCTTGCCGAAATTCATCGTGTCGGTCACGTCCTCGAATTGAAATATGAAGGCGACGATGCCGTGATTGTGGCGCACGTTCCACCGCATCTCGAAGCGAAGCTTTCTCGATTTTCGCAATAGCGAATTGCGCGCGGCGAAGCAGCCTGCATCTTGGCTCGATGAAAAAGATCGAGCCGATTCTCGAGCGCACCGGGCTCGGTCGCGGATCGCCCGTGCGCAGGATCATCATCGCGATCATTGGAACAACTGTTCTCGTTATCGGGATCGTTTTGATCGTTTTGCCCGGACCGGCGTTCATCGTCATCCCAATTGGATTGGCCATTCTGGCCAGCGAATTTATTTGGGCGCGGCGCCTGATCGAGCGCGGCCGCGCATTCATAAACAAACTTAGAGGTCGCGGGAAAGAACCGACGCAATGACGGCTCGCGAGCGTGTCACAGAGTTGGTGAAAGTGCTTCCGAAGGTTTATCCGGATGCGCACACCGAATTGAATTTCAAAACACCGCTCGAGTTGTTGATTGCGACGATTCTTTCGGCGCAATGCACAGACAAACGCGTGAACCTGGTCACGCCCGCGCTCTTCAAGAGATACCGGTCGGCGGCGGATTATGCGAACGCCCCGGCGGCTGAACTCGAGAAAGCGATTCAGTCGACCGGTTTTTTTCGCAACAAGACCAAGAGCATTCGCGCGGCGACATCGACAATCGTGAACAAGCACAACGGAAAAGTTCCCGACACGATGGCAGAGTTGCGTGAATTACCGGGGGTTGGTCGCAAGACGGCGAACGTGGTTTTGGGAAATGCTTTCCACAAAGATGAGGGGATCGTGGTCGACACCCACGTAGTGCGATTGTCCCAGCGGCTGCGACTGACCAAGCATGGCGATCCGGAAAAAATCGAGCGTGATCTGATGAAGCTCGTCCCGCGCGAACATTGGACGAACTGGAGTCATTGGCTCATCTGGCATGGACGCCGTCGCTGTTTCGCGCGCAAGCCGGATTGCGCAAATTGCGAAATCTTGCGGCTCTGTCCGAGCGGCAAGGTCTTTCTAAGGACCGGTCAGGCGCGCACATCCGCGTGACTCAGCTCGCTTGCTCCGAATCCTCCGGCATCTCGTGGCGACGATTAACTCCGTGGTTTTCAGCTTTCACGCGTAGATGCCGGAACTGCTCCTCCAGTTTTTTCAGATCTTCATCGGAAAGTTCTTCAAGATCGACAAGTTCATTTCGCGCGCCTTTGATCGCGCGGATGATTTCATCGAGCTTCAGATGCACGGCCTTGGCGTCACGGTTCTGTGTATTTTGAATGATAAACACCATCAGAAAGGTAACGATTGTCGTGCCGGTGTTGATGATGAGTTGCCAGGTGTCGGAGAAATGGAAAGTAGGCCCGGTTGCGGCCCAAACGACAATAACAAGGATTGCCATAACGAATGCCCATGGACTCCCCAAGACGTTGGAGCATCGACGTGCGAAGACGCGGAAGGCGTCGGACACGACACAAAAAAAATCCCGCGATGCTTCTTGTTCCTTTAGTTTTTGCGTTTGAGTTTCCATCATAAAGCTCATTCTAACTTCGCCCGAGAGCCCGAAATTGCGTGCATAAGTATCTCAACCTCGATGATGGCTGGTTCGACCTGCCAGCCCACCTGCCGACGCTCGAGGCCCGTCAGTGGGGGCCGCAATTGCGTTTCTCCGCGCCGCCGCGCGTGGTCGAAGAATTTTATCGTGAATACGAATCGCACCTCGCTCCATTCCGGCTTTACGGCTCCGGCGATTTTCACTACCTGACCGCGCTCTGGGTTCGTTGCGTCATGCAGCCGGTGGTTCTCATTTCATTTGATAATCATCCCGACTGGGATGTTCGCCCGCCAAAGTGGAGTTGCGGCGGCTGGGTCAATCGGGCGCTTGAATTACCCAATGTGAAGCGCGTGAGCGTGTGGGGCTGCGGGAACTTTGAATGTTGGTGGCCGCACCAGATTTTCGGGAACCGTCGGGCCGAACGTTCCGGCAAACTCGATGTGCATCCGTGGGCCGACGATCGGCCTGCGCAAGATCGACAACGGCGCGGCGCAATCTTGCGCGCGGATTGGCAGCAAAAGTTTGAGGCATTCGTGAAAGGTCTGCGGGGCGCGGATGTGTATGTGACAATCGATCTCGATTGTCTGCGCGTGGAAGAGGCGGTGACGAATTGGGAAAGCGGCCGCTTTACGCTTGTCGATCTTGCCTGGGCGTTAGCGAAGCTCCGCGAATCCTGCCGCATCATCGCGGGCGACATTTGCGGCGCCTACTCGCCACCAGTTTACGCACGTTGGAAACAGCGCTTTGCCGGGAATTTTGATCATCCGAAGCTTAAACTACCGTCGGCTGATGAAATTCGACGCATTAATTCCGCGGCCGTCGCGAAAATTTGGCCCGTATTGGCGGTGTCGTCCTACAATTTCTAGCTCAGTGACACCAGGATAATGCCGGCGCTGATGAGCAGCGCACCAATTGTCAGTTGGACCGTAAGTTTTTCGCGCAACAGAATCGCGGCGGCAAGACTAATAATAATTACGCTTAGGCCCTGAAATGGATAAACGTAACTAAGATCGAGATGGGCCAGGAGACCAAGGGTCACGAAAAAATGGATGGTCATTGAAAGGACTCCCCAGCAGAGAAGGAAAATGACTTTGCGGCTCCGAAGTCCTGTCGCAGCCGAAGATTCCATAGCGCGTTTTAGAAAAAGCTGACCGGCTACGAAAGCGATTAGGGCGACAAGAATAAGAATGAAGGCAAGCCAGGTCATAATTTTTCTTCCAGGCGTGCAACCGGTTTAGCGACGATGGCCAGCCCGATAACTACTAAGGAAATGCCGAGCCAGCGGCGCGGAGAAATATGTTCGCCGAGAATAAACCAGCAGCTCAACGGGATAAGGACATCGACAACACGTGACAATGGAAAGGCGATGGAAAGCGGGATGTATCGCAAAACATAAAGCCAACTGAGCAAACTGATGATCATAAGAACGATCGCCAGCCAGACGAGCGGCGAAGCCAGCGCGGTTATACCCGTCCACGACCAACTTTCCGAGAGATTCGCTGTTTCCGTTGCACCGCGTTTCTGGAGCAGTTCGTAGATGAGAACGCAAGCCACACTCAGCCAGAGCTGAAGCCAGGGATTGGCAACACCGGAAGGTCGGTCGCGCATTGGTCGATTTGTCATGTCGAGCAGATATACCGGTGCGGTTCGCACCGAGACATCTCTTACTGTTCGCGAGCGAAGCGAGGAAGTGAAAACAAAACAATAAGAGATTCCTCCCGCCTCAGGCGGGTTGGAATAAAAAATAAGGCGTGGCGGGGCTTTAAGGCGTGAAATTAAATTTCGTGCGCATTTGGAAAACGGCGCAGAACCGGATCGTGCCGCGTCGGTTCCAGATATTTTAGCGCGCGCCGGAAGATCGGATTGAGAAAGGCAGTGGTATGCATGACGTAGAGGTCGAGCGGCATAAGCTCACAGCCGAGATGCAGTTTCGGATCGTAATTCAACGGACCGCTAACATATTCGTCGAGTCCTTGCTCCATCGCCCATCTTAAGAGGTCGCGCAGCGTGTAAAAATAAAGGTGTAAATTGAGCGCGACTTTGTAATCGAGCCCGAGACATTCATCGTAAATCTTGCCGTCGTGCACGAGACAACAACTGAACGCGATGATCCTCCCCTCGCTTCGCCAAATAAAGAATCGCACCCGGTCCGGCATTTGTTGACTGAGGCTGCGGAAATAATCTTTGCTCAGGTGTTCGAATTTCATCGGCGAGCGTTCGTGAACCTGGAGATAGAGCGGATAGATCTCGTCGACGTGCGGCGTGATGTCGGTGACTACCTCCATGTCGATCTTGGCGGCCCGTTCCGTTTTCCGGAATTTTCGCCGCAAACTTTTGCGCGTGATGTAGCCGAGGGTGGAGAGATAATCTTCGAAGCTCGCGTGCTTCAGCGAAAGCCGGGTCATCGGCATGCTCGGCACGCGCGCGTAACCGTTGAGAGAAAAATTTTCGAGAGTGGGACGATAACGCGCGGAAAAATCTTTCAGGACAACGAGTGAAGCGCGGTTTTGTCGCGCATAACTTTTGAGACAAGCGTGCAAGGCGCTTGCCACCCATGATTCATCCTCGCGCACGCATGCTCCAAGCTGGCCTTCGCCCGCCGCGCAGCCAACCATCAAAACGCGCATGGTCAGAAAACGCGGAAACTTCTTTCGGATAAGATCGACAATCGCTCGCATTTTGCCCGGTACGCCTTCGACGAGATTTTGCCGGACGAAAAAGATCGGCTGGACTGCGCGAACAATGCCGGCCGAATCTTCCAGAACGGCGTAATGAAAATCGAAATCGTTGTTTAAAGTTTGTTCGACCAGCTCGTAATAGCGATGGTCCTTGTATTTATCCTGGAAGGCCTTCTTCCAAGCTTGAGAGTCTTGCAGTTCCGCACGCGTCACGATCTTGGCAACACCGTTGGGGACGGGAATGGTAGTGCCAACTTGCATCAGGAAAAGGGGCGGCTTGGGAGGGACGAATCTACCATATCTAGAAGATCGGCAACCTATGCCAAGAATAGCCCAGGGTTAAAGCGCTGGGCTGTTGTCGATCAAGCCGAGGAGGGCGGTACCTGCTCGACCTTCAACACGCCGCTGCGAATGTGGATGTCGCGTTGTGGGAAAGCGATTTCGATATCGGCTTCGCGCAATTTTCGTTCGAGCGCGAAGTTGAGCTCGCTGCGGTAAGTCCGCGGCCGATGACTCATTTCGCTGCTCCACACTACCAACTCGAATTCGAGCGAGTCGTCTCCGAACTTCTCGAAAAACACACTTGGAGCCGGGTCCTTCAAAGTATGCGGATTTTCGCGACCGGCGGAGAGGAGCGCTTCGCGCACCTTGTTGACGTCGCTGCCATAAGCCACGCCAACCGGGAGGCGAAAACGCACCCGCGGATCGCCATAAGTCCAGTTGGTCACGGGCGAATCGATGAACTTGGTATTGGGCACGATCATGGTGATGTTGTCGTTCGTAACGATGACCGTGCTGCGGGCACGAATTTGCTGCACCTGACCGGCGATACCGGCGACCTCTACGCGGTCTCCGATGGTGATCGGTCGCTCAGCCAGAATGACCAGGCCGCTGATAAAATTACTCGCGATATTTTGCAGACCGAAGCCGACGCCCACGCCAACTGCGCCGGCGAAAACGGTTAACGCGCCCAGATGAATCCCGGTATTTTCGAGAACAATGAAAATGCCGATAACGAGCACGACATTGCTTACAATCTGGGCGATCGCGTACTGAAGTGAACGCTCCAGGCCGCTGTTAACGAGGACTCGATTGAACAAGAAACGCTTGGTGCGGGACGAGATCCAAAAAACGACGATCAAGAGCGCGATCAGGAGAAAGATTTGAAACAGGCTGAGCTGAAGTCCGGGCAACGGATTGTTCCAGGCCAGAGGAATTCCGGCGGCGTTGACTGCGCTAACCGTGAAGAACACCAGCGCCGCCATGCTCAGGATCGTGGTGACGATCGCAATGAAGTTACTGTCGATCTTGAAACGGGCGAAAAAACGTCGCACGAATCTGCTTTGCAACCCCCGCGAGATGAGAAGCCCGATGCTGAATAACGCGACGAAAGCAATCAGGCCCAGAAACGAGACATAATTGCCCGCGACATAGAACAGCGGCCGCTGTAGAAGCGTTAGATCCATCGCATCTAGTCTGGGCAAGTTGCAGGCGTTGGCAACCTGCTAAACAAAAAACACGACCGCAGCCCTATTTTCTTCTGTAGCCGTCACTCTCGCGCCGCCGCCGAAGCGCTTTGGCGCGCAGGAGGCTGAGCGACGTGACGTGTGCGTGATTTTCGCCTCAACGTCGCGCTCGCCGCAGCGAGCGGCTACAACTCCGCGTCCCGTTAACCCGAACCCTGCTGTTTGGCGCGTTCCTTGATGTAATTGATCACGTCGCCAACCGTTTGCAGTTTCTCGGCGTCTTCATCGGGAACTTCAACGGAAAACTCTTCCTCAAAAGCCATAACCAACTCGACGATATCGAGGGAATCCGCGCCCAAGTCTTCAATGAAGGACGCGGTCGGCGTGACCTGTTCCGGATTCACGCCAAGTTGCTCGACGATAATGTCCTTAACTTTCTCTTCGATGGGTTTGTCGTTGGCCATAAAATCTTGGGTTGGTTGCGTAGACTTAAAGCAGTTCCCCAAGTAAATGAATTAAAAACGTTGTCAATCAAATTTCAGCCCGTTGCCGTGGCCACGGCTCTCTCTCGCCGTGCGGCCGCAATATTGTCCCCGCTCCCGCCTCGGCAGAGCGAGGCGGCTACAGCGCGAGTTTACTTCCGGTGCCCATGGCGTAGAAGAGAAACATGCCTTCTCCGCCCGTCGAGCCGGTCGATTTGCTCGATCTAAAATTGCTGCCCGCCTGGCTGAAAGAACCAGCCGACGCGAAGCAGTACCAAGACTATCAGGGTGAGGAAGGGGAGGGCCGGCTGCGTGGCGAACGCGATCAGGACCGGCGTTTTCGAAAACCCAAATCACAACGTCCATTCGCGAAAAAACGCGAGACGGATAAACCGGAACGTCCGCGCGGACCGCAAGATCGATATCGTCGCGATCGCGCACCGAGGGAGCGAGATGGCAGGAAACGACCATCGCAAGATCGACCGGCAGCAACGCCTCCGCCTAAGCCGCTCGAAATCGAGATTCGGTTTGTGCCGCACGCTCCAGCGCTCGAGAATGTAACGGCGCAAATCAAGTCGGGTTCAGTCGCGTATTCCCTCTTCGCTCTGGCGCGTCTCTTCCTGGAAAAACCGGAGCGTTACGATGTGCTTCTGAAGGCGAAGCCCGAATCGCCCTTGTATCAGCTCGGCGAGAACGGCGCTCTCTCCGCGGATCGAGGATTTCTCGAGAGCAATGCTTTCCGGTTCGCTCAGGAAGATTTTTACAAGATCGACATCACCGAGTCGGAACCGATCAAGGGTAATTTTACAAATGTGGCGCGCTGTAAACTGAGCCGCACGTTGCTCGGACCGACAAACCATCATAGTTATCAAGCGCGATTGCGGAATCTTTACGAACAGCGTTTCAGTCGGCGGATGAGTTTCGCGGATTATCAGCGCCAGATTGAGATCATGACCGATCCGGCCGCGGTTGAACAATGGAAAGAAGAAGCGCGCAAAATCACGACGTTTACGACGCTCCGTGAAGAAGCGCCTCTAACATTTGCCTCCGCTGCGGAGGCAGAAAAGCATTTTCGCCAAAACCATTTGCCGGAGCTCGTGCGCAACGTCGAGCAAACGCCGGTTGGCGGCGTGCCGAGCCGGCATTTGCCTGATCGCGCGTTGCAGCGTGCGGTTGAAGATGCGTGGGCGCGCGAGACACGTTCGCCTTCGCAGATGATGCAGGAATTGGCCGCGCGTTTTCGCGAAGCCGGCGTGTACATTTTTCGGCACCGAAAGGGAATGCTTTTCGTTTCGCCAATTCGAGTGCGGCCTTTCGGTCACGATGGCGCGGCCGTCTCGCCGATGATCAGCGCGATTTTCGAAACCGTGTCGGCGACACCGCGAATTAATCGCAAGCAGCTGGCCGAAAAGTTGATCGTCGATCTTGCATCGGAGGAGGCTGAAAGCAAAAAACTGTCGCTGACCTCTGACCTGCACTGGCTGATCAGCGAAGGTTACGTGATCGAGTTTAACGATGGCTCGCTCGATTTGCCCCGGGCGAAGGCAAAGCCGGCAGAGGCTGTAACGGCGATTGTGTCAACCGCCGAACCGGGAGAACAGGTGCCCGCCTCCGCGAGCGCCTCGACAACGTCAGTGAAGGATAAGGACGTCGATCCTGCCGGCGTTCCCGCCGAATCATCAGGGGCAACCGCTGATTAGGCGATGACGCCGGCCTTTTTGAGCGCCGCATAGGCGCCATTCTTGTTGATCGTCTTCAAGCCGCGAGCGGTCACCCGGATGCGGACGAACTTTTTGAGCTCCGGCACCCAGACGCGGTGCGCGTGCAAATTGGGCGAGAAGACGCGCGGCACGTTCTTGGTGACGTGACGGCCGACGCCGCCCTTCTTCTTGGCCATACCGCGGCGACGGATGATGCTGCCGCGACTGCTTCGTGATCCTGTAATGCTGCAAACTTTGGACATAACGGAAAAGTCGCGGAACGTGCCGTGCATCCAGGGCCTGGTCAAGCGAATCTTGAACAGGATTCGCGCGCGAGGGTCAAATCTAACTCGCGCAATGCGCCGAACGTGTGCAAGATCGCTCCGCCTAAGGCGAACATTTTGAGGCATGACGCAAAAGAATAATCACAAACTGCGGATCGGAATTGTCGGAGCGGGAGGCATCGTGCGCACCCGCCATCTGCCGGCGCTGAAGAAAAATCCAGACGTCGAGATCGTGGCTGTTTCCAACTCGACCTACGAAAGCTCGGAGAAGTTTTGCCGCGACGAGTTGCCGCAAGCTACGCCGATGCGCAACTGGGCCGATCTACTGGCCGTGCCCGATCTCGATATTATTTGGATCGGCACACCGCCTTATATGCATTCGGCCGTCACGATCTCCGCACTCGAGGCTGGTAAGCATGTTTTTTGTCAGGCGCGCATGGCGATGGATTTGGCCGAAGCGAAAGAAATGCTGGCTGCTTCCAAGCGTTATCCGGAATTAGTGACGATGCTTTGTCCGCCGCCATACGGAATGCGCGCGGATTTGCTGGTGAAGAAATTGCTTGCGGAAAATTATCTTGGCCGGCCCCACCATGTGCGTCTGCAAAGCTTTACCGCTGCTTATCTCGACCCGGATGCGCCGGCACATTGGCGCCAGAAAATTGAGATCAGCGGACTGAATGTGCTCACACTCGGAATCTACGTGGAAGTCTTGCAACGTTGGCTGGGCGACGTTACCGGCGTCTTCGCGCGCGGGAAGATCGTGCATCCAATTCGTCAGGGTTACGAGGTGATCATTCCCGACGTGCTTAATGTTCTGTGCTGTTTTGAGAATGGCGCGGAGGGCGTTTTGGAATTTAGCGGCGTGAATGCCTTCGCGCCCGGCGATCGATGCGAAATTTACGGCCATCGCGGGACGCTTGTTTATGACTTTGCGACCGACATCGTGCAAGTCGGGAAAGTTGGCGACAAAGAGATGCGCGTTGTCGATCTCACGCCGGATTTGGCGACGGAGTGGCACGTGGAAGATGATTTTATTGGGGCGGTAAAATTAAAGGGCCGTGTGCGCCCGCATCCCGATTTCGAGGATGGCGTTCGCTACATGCGGGTGGTCCAGGCAGTGGCCGATTCGCGCGCGCGCAACGAGTGGGTCGCGATTAAGAGCTAGCGCACGATGTTTTGACAGGCGCTCGCCTACATCGTTGGCGAGAGATGGCTGGCGTTGATTTCGTTTGTCGTTCTGTTCGCCGTGGCCAACTCGTGCACGACGCTCGTTAATCGCCGCGATCTTTACAGTCCCGAGCCAGCGCCTGATGCAATGCCGTCGGTGACAAAAACCACCACAACGACGACCACAACTCTGGTGCGCGGTCATGCGGTACCACGCGAAGATACGCCACCGGAATTTCGCTAGATCGATCTGCACTTCGCTCATCGCTTTCAAGAACAGCGTGGACGCGAGAACGTATTCGCCTCTCCCTTAGTAAAGGAGAGTGGAGGGTGAGGGTTCGCCCTTCGTCGCGTATGACTTTCCTGAAAAACCCCTCACCTTAATCCTCTCCCCTTCCGCAAGGGGCGAGGCGGACGCGCAATGCGAATGGAACATTGTAAAAGAATCGCGAATGCAGCGCGCGGTCGTCGGTCGTGTCAGTAAAGCTCGGTTGCTCATTTATCGAGAAACGTGAACATCAACGCGCCTTCCGAAATGACGCCTTCTGTAGCCGTCGCCCTCTGGGCGACGCAGCGCATGTGTGAAATAGAGGTCAGCGCTGCGTCTCGCAGGGCGAGACGTCTACATTTTTAACCGAATGGGAGGTTCGCTTTGATTCGTGCAACGTCCGTACGGTCCACCTGCGCCATTTTGCTCAACTGCCGTTTGCGCTTGGCGTTCTTGGATGACATGAGATGCCGGCGCGAGGATTGCGAACGCAAAACTTTGCCGCTCGCTGTGATCTTGAACCGTTTCCTGACGGCTTTTTTTGTTTTGCTGCGAGAAACGGGCTTCGGCATAGGCCGCGAACGATAATGGCCGCCGGAACAATCACAAATTTTTTCTGCAGACTGACTGGCGGCCAAACATCCAAATCTCAACATCCAAGCTCCAAGCAAATCCCAAACCTCGGGATTTGGAGTTTGGAATTTGGGGTTTCCCATTGCGGTGTCTTGTAGGCACATTGTCCCATGAAAGAAGTGCCCGCGAAGGCTCCACGCGTCGTCATTGTCGGCGCCGGTTTTGGCGGGTTGGAAGCGGCAAAAAAATTATGTTGCGAAGATGTGCAGGTGACGGTGCTTGACCGCACCAACCATCATCTCTTTCAGCCATTGCTTTATCAGGTGGCAACAGCC